>Ga0214473_10010868_pt1 | contig 10691 bp, 9 predicted proteins | sample RVTome_7_FD_203509 | JGI IMG/M metagenome (GOLD analysis project Ga0214473, IMG submission 203509) | Soil microbial communities from uranium-contaminated site in the Upper Colorado River Basin, Wyoming, United States - RVT98D197 | ecosystem: Environmental > Terrestrial > Soil > Contaminated >... | reverse complement strand
GGAAACATCGGCATCCGCCGTTTCCGGAACCCTTTTGATACAGACGACAATGTTCATTCAGTTTCCTCCTTTCCGTAGTCTTTCAACTTTTACCGAGGAGATACCCCCCTCGTCAATGAGAATACAGGGGTAAGGGGCGATGATCACCCCTGAAATAGGTTTAGAAGAATATTTCACTTTTATCTGCAAAGATCGACCATCCTGTGTAGAGGCCTGTACCACCTCTCCATCTTCAATCTTTAAAAGTCTTCCATCTTCTGGATTCATCTCCAGGTGAGGTTTTTCCGAAACACTTTTCAGAGCCTCGCTCCTTAAACTGAGAAGGCCGGACTGAAAAAGGGAAGGTCTTTGGATCAGATAAAAAGAATCAGGTTGAGGTTGAGGTTGAGAATTTTTATTTTCCAAAGGAATCAATTTCGCTCTTCCCGCAGGAAAGCCATTCTCATAAAGGTACCGATTACCCTCGGGCCATTGCTCTCCATCTCGAATGTCTCGGTAATGAGGAAGATCATGACGTATCTCTTCAAAGACCGCCTCCGGAGTCTCTCCTGGAATGGGACTTTCAAGAAGGCGAAGTAGAGAAAGGAAAATATCAAAATCCGGTTTTGATTGGTAACGGGGTGGACGGAGAGGATTCAATTTTTGAACCCTCCGTTCCAGATTTGTGAATGTTCCTCTTTTTTCCACAAAAGAACAAGCAGGAAGAACAACATGAGCCATCTCTGCCGTTTGGGTCATAAAAAGGTCTTGAACAATAAGTAAAGGAATTTTTTCTAAGGCTTGTCTCCCTAAGGTAAGAGAGGAGGCGAGAGGGTTTTCTCCGATGAGATAGAGGGCCTTTAATTTTTCTTCCCGAGCCTTTTTCAAAAGATCTTTTCTTCCCTCTGCTTCCCCTTTGAAAGAGAGTCCCATATCGACCGCTCCTTGGGTATTGCATTTTTCCAAGAGGACAAGGATGCCACAGGATTCTTTTCCCATGTGGCCAGTGACGAGGGCGAGGTTGGAAGAAGCGAGGGCGATCTCTTTTGGGTCGAGATGTGACCAAAGGCCAGATCCAATCAGAATCATTGCCCTCTTTGCTTGGGCATAGACTCTTGCTGCTTTTTCAACTTCTTTTTGATTTAACTCCGTTATTCCAGATGTTTCAGATTGGAAAGCAAGGATTTTCTCCCTGAGTTCTTTTATTCCTTCTGTCCTCTCCTCGATAAATCTTTTATCCTCAAGGCCCTCTTTGAGTGTGGTTTGAATCATTAAGTTGATCGAGGAGACTTCCATCCCCGGCCGATCCAGAAGAGTGATGGCTGGAGGAAGGAGCGGAGAAGTATGTGTCGCCTGATTAAGGCTGATATCATAGCTCCCCAATATCACCAATTGAGCCCTGTTTCGTCGAATGGCCAGATGGATTTCGTTTTTAATAATTGGGTGTGTCTGGGTCGGGTCCACGCCAATGGCCAAGATGCAATCTGCATTGCGGATCTCTCGGATCGAGTTGGTCGAAGCCGCCATGCCCAATGTCTTTGCCAATCCTTCTGTCAGTCCGCGAGTGGACCTTTCGCCACTGTGGACGACTTGATTCGTTCCAATAGCATTCCGAAATAATTTTTGGAAAAGATAGTATTCCTCATTGGTCAATCGGCTTGAAGCCATGCCGGCAATAGCCTGTGGGCCGTCTTGATCTTTGATGGTTTCGAGTTTCTGCGCCACAAATCGGAGGGCATCGTCCCAGGATGCCTCTTTGAAAGTTCCGTTGACCCTCAGGAGTGGTGTCTTAATTCTCTCCGAGTGGTCAATGACGTCCCATCCGAAACGCCCCTTGACGCAGAGGTTTCCATCACTCGGGCCCTTCTCAGGATCAGAGAAGACACGATTGATCTCTCCGTCCTTCGAGCCTATCGTAAGAGAACATCCGCATGCACAGTAAGGGCAGGGTGTTGTGGTCTCTTTTAATTCCCACGCCTTAATCGTGTAATCAAAACGATCACTCGTAATCGCACCCACCGGGCAGGTGTCCATGCATTGACCGCAAAATTCGCATTGGAGGGGGCGGTGAAAATCGGTGTCAATCAATGTTTTGATTCCTCTTTTTGAGAAAGAAAGCTCTCCCACGCCCTGAACTTCATCGCAGATTCGAACACACCGGCCACAAAGGATACATTTATCCGAATCCCTCTGGAGAAGAGGGGAACGATCATCCGGGGGAGAAGAGATGCGTTCCCAAGGATAGAGCGTTTCTTCCACTCCATATTCATAAACCAACCTTTGAAGTTCGCATTCGCCTTCCTTTTCGCACCTCGGGCAGATCATCGGATGGTTGAGCAAAATGAATTGAAGCTGAAGCTTCCTCGATTCCAAAATTTCTGGAGAATGAGTGAGTATCTCCATTCCATTTTTTGCAGGGGTGAAACAGGATGGGAGGAGGTCTGATTTTCCTTTCTGCTGAACCACGCAGAGGCGGCAGGCACCAAAGGGAATGAGCCTTCGATCATGGCAGAGGGTGGGGATTTGAATGCCAGCAAGGTGAGCGGCCTCAAGGATGGTGCTCCCTCTCGTAACTTCGACATCAACTCCGTCGATCACCAGTTTTATCGTTTGGCTTTTTGTGACCGTCATTTAGTTTAATCATTCCCAGTGAAACGTCAGGCGTAAGGTGATAACACTTTACACTTAACACCTAACACTTTAAGTTATTCGATGGCCTGAAACTTACACGCCTGGATACAAGACCGGCAACGGACGCATTTTTCTAGGTTGATGGCGGCCGGTGTCTTTTTCTCCCAGGTGATCGCATCCATCGGGCATGCCTTCTTGCAGAGACCACACATCTTGCACTTTTCTGGATCTACCCTAAAATGAATGAGATCCACACAGACCAGGGCAGGACATCGCTTGTCTCGAATGTGTGCTTCATATTCATGTCGGAAATAGCGAATCGTGGAAAGGACAGGGTTCGGAGCTGTTTTTCCCAAACCGCAGTGGGAACTTTCTTTGATATGGTGACCCAGTCGTTCCAGTCTTTCGATATCCTCCATCTCCCCTTTACCACCGATGATCCGATTCAAGATATTGAGCATCACCTTCATCCCCACCCGACAGGGAACGCATTTACCACAGGATTCATCCACAGAAAAGTCAGTGAAGAACCGGGCGGTATCCACCATGCAGGTGGAGTCATCCATCACGACCAGACCACCGGAACCCATCATGGCTCCTGCTTCATCGAGGGAGTCGAAATCCACCTCGATATTTAAAAGGGATGCCGGAAGGCAGGCTCCAGAAGGACCTCCTATCTGAACCGCCTTAAATTCTCTTTTCTCCGGAATTCCGCCTCCGATGTCGTAGACAATCGTTCGAAGCGTTGTTCCCATAGGGACCTCAATGAGGCCCACATTGTTGACCATCCCTGTGAGGGCGAAAACCTTCGTCCCTTTCGATCCTCCTGTTCCTAAAGAAGCAAACCACTGTCCACCCTTTAAGAGAATGGGGGGCACATTGGCAAAAGTTTCAACGTTGTTGAGAACAGTCGGTTGCCCCCATAACCCTGCTTCCGTAGAACGGGGTGGTTTGATCCTCGGCATCCCTCGTTTTCCTTCCAATGAATACATCAAAGCAGTGGACTCTCCACATACAAAGGCCCCGGCCCCGGGGTAGATACCGATATCAAAATCGAAACCGGACCCTAAAATGTTTTCTCCCAAAAGCCCATAGTTCCGTGCTTTCTCAATGGCCATGTTGAGTCGTTGAATTGCCAGAGGATACTCAGCCCTGACGTAGACATAACCCTGATGGGCATCAATGGCATAACCGCAGATGATTATCCCCTCCAGAACCGCATGAGGATCGGATTCCAAGAGGGAACGGTCCATGAAAGCACCTGGGTCTCCCTCGTCTCCGTTGCAGATGACATATTTCGGGGAGGAGGAATAACGCCTTCCTTCTTCCCACTTTAAGCCTGTTGGGAATCCTGCTCCTCCGCGGCCTCGCAGACCAGAGGTCTTCACTTCCTCGATCACACTCTCAGGGGTCATGGACGTGAGAACCTTGGCTAATCCAAAATAGGCCTCTCTTGCAATGGACTCATCGATATCCTCTGTGTCGATGAGTCCTCTATTTCGCAAGGCCCAAAGGATTTGGTGTTTAAAGAAAGGGATATCCTGCAATTTTGGAACTTTTTCAAAAGGGAAAGCCTCTCCTCCATCTTCAATGGCTAAGGCATACGAGTCAACGATCTCTCCATTCAAAATGTGCCGGTCAAAAATTTCTCCGATCTTTTCCTCATTCAGATCACAGTATTTCACAGGTGGTAACCCTGGTGATTCGATGGTCACCATGGGTTCCCGACTGCAAAGGCCCGCGCAACCAGAGTGAATCACTTTGATATCCTGAATTCCATTCTCATCCATCTTTTTGAGGACCAGGGCATTAAGTTTTTTTGCTCCAGCAGCAATCCCGCAAGTCCCCATATGGAAATTGATCTTGGCCCGATATTTTTCCTTTTGAAGAACAAGAGCCACTCTTTCCTTGATTCCTTGTAAATCCTCAATTTTCAATATCTGCATCAATCACTCATACAATCTGACGATTCGGATGGCTTCAGAGGGATCGACCAGTGCATGGGTATCTGCATCGACAACGATTGCCGGGGCCAGGCTGCAACACCCGAGACATCGAACTGCTTCCAAAGAATATTTCCGATCTCGTGTGATCCCTCCGACTTCAACATTGAGTTCCCTCTGAAGATTGTCCAGGATCTGTTTTGAACCCTTCACATAACAGGCCGTCCCCAGACAAACCCGGATGATGTGCTTGCCCCTCGGGACGGTTGTGAAAAAGGCATAAAATGAAACCACCCCATAGATTTGTGAAGAGGAGAGATGAAGACCCCCTGCAATACGATGCTGGACATTTTTAGGAAGGTACCCACAAATGTCCTGAGTTTCTTTCAACACGGGGATGAGGGCCCCATGTTTTCCTTTATATTTGGCGATCACTTGATCAATCTTTTCCCATTCCTCTTTTGTGATCGGTTCAGCCCACCTCATTTTTTCTTCTTCCAAGCTTACAGCCAGAATCAAAAAGCAGCGAAAATGGTTCTTGGGTTTGGGTTAAGGTTACGAAGCCCGTTTCGACATGAAAAGGTTACGTTTATCGGTGACGAAGCTTGTATCGAGACTCGGCAAGAGAAGCTGGGTTCTCGAGCATCGTTTCCGAGCTTCTTGCATCGATACGAGCATCAACAACGATAACCGCTTGCTTTATTTACTTTGCCTTTTGACGAAACCGGCATCTTTACCCTAACCTTTTGACAATCGACTTTTATTCTATCGCCTCCGCCAATAATTCCATCACATCCATGACCTTAATTTTTTCCTCATGGCCAGAGGTTTTGACCGCATCCTCTAAGGTGAGAACACAAAATGGACAGGCCGTGGTGATGATCTCAGCCCCCAGCTCCGCAGCATCCTGGACTCGAACTTCAGCAAGACGCTGACCCGTCTCGGAGGAGGACTCCACCCACATCCTTCCTCCCCCTCCTTCACAGCACAGGCTCCTTTCCCGTGAGCGGTCTAATTCTTTGAAGGTGAGACCAGGGATGGCGTTGAGTAACATGCGGGGTTCGTCAAACACATTATTCTGTTTGCCCAGAAAACAGGGGTCGTGGTAGGTGACCACTTTTTTGATCTCTTTCGTGAGAGAGAGTTTTCCTTCCTCCAAGCGTTTGGCTAAGAGTTGGGTCGTATGAAGGACCTCGAACTTTCCTTGTGGATATTCATTCTTCAGGGCATTGAAACCATGGGGACACATGGTGATGATGTGTTCAATCTGACAGGCATCGAAGCGCTGCATGTTTCCATCGACCAGTTCCTCAAAAAGACCCGATTCTCCCATCCTGCGGATCTCATTCCCACAACATTGCTCTTCATTTCCCAAAATTCCGAAATCGACCTCTGCGCGTTGGAGGCCAAAAACCAATGCCTTGGCGATCTCTTGAATTCGCGGGTCAAAGGAAGCAGTGCATCCGGTAAAATAGAGATATTCAGCGCGCTCCCCTTGGGAGAAATCTTTGATCTTGATTCCTTCGGGGAGGGTTTTTATCCATTCCGTCCTTTTGTTCTTCTGTTTTCCCCATGGGTTTCCGTGTTTATAGACACTCTCCATGGCTTCGATAATCGTCTTGGGGATATGACCCTCTTCAACGAGAGTCCCTCTCATCCCGATGATGAGATCCATAGGTTTCAATCCACGAGGACACCGAATGGTACAGGTCTTACAAGTGGTGCAATCCCAGAGTTCCAATCTCTCATTGATACGTTCAAGGTGCTTTCCCAAAATGCCTTCGATCATCAGCCTACGGATGTTCAACTTCGATTTCAGGGAGACAGGACATCCTCCTGTACACTTTCCGCATTGGTAACAACCGTAGAGTTCAAATTTCTGAGCAAATGTCTGTTCCGATGACTCCATCTCCTAAAGCCTCCTTGAATGTCAGCGATTTAATATCTCTCTCGAAATCACAATCCGTTGAACCTCAGAAGTTCCTTCGTAGAGAGTTGTTCCGATAATATCCCTGAGGTAACGTTCCACAGGATAGTCTTTCGTATAACCATATCCGCCCAACATCTGAACCGCACGAATCGCCACATTCCTTGCCGTCTCTGTGGCAAAGAGCTTTGCCATGGAAGCTTCTTTTGTAAAGGGTTGATGGGTTTCCTTCAGATGGGCAGCACGTAAAACGAGAAGTTGAGCGGCTTCCAATTCTGTATAGGAGTCGGCGATCATCCATTGAATGGCCTCAAAGCTGGAAAGCGGTTTACCGAACGCCTCTCTTTCTTTAACATATTCTATTGCAAAATCAATGGCAGAAAATCCCACGCCAAGTCCCAAGGAAGCGATACCAATCCTTCCACCATCCAGTTCCATCATAGCGATTTTGAAACCCTCTCCCTCTTTCCCCAAGAGGCAATTTGCGGGGATCGTACAATTATCGAAAACTAATTCATTGGTCTGGGAAGCCCGATGGCCCATCTTTTCTTCTGCCTTTCCAATAATGAATCCAGGAGATCCTTTCTCGATGACAAAAGCGCTGACCCCTTTTCCTTTCTTAGCATTCCGATCCGTAACAGCCCAGGTGACCGTCACTCCTGATGCTTCCCCACTGGTGATCAGGGTTTTACTTCCATTCAGAACATAGGACTCCTTCTGGCGAACGGCCATTGTTCGAATATTGCCTGCATCCGACCCTGTATGAGGTTCAGTAATAGCAAAAGAACCGGCTGGAAATTGGCCATTGCAAAGCTTGGGGACATGCTTTCTTTTGATCTCCTCTTGGCCAAACTCATAAATCACCTCAGCGACCATATTGGTCACCGAAGTGGTGACGGCATGGGAGGCACATCCTTTTGCGATCTCTGTAATGGCCAGGCTATAGGCGACCACCCCAACTTCAGAACCACCGAATTCAACAGGAATGTTCATCCCCATGAGACCCTGTTTAGCCATTTTCTTTAGGTTTTCATGAGGGAATTGTTTCTCTTCGTCATAGAGGGCCGCAACGGGTTTGATATTTTTCTCCGTAAAATCCCTCACCATGTCTCGAATCATTTCTTGTTCTGGAGTGAGTTTGAAGTCCATGTCTTTTGATTGCGGATTTCGCCTGCCTGCCGCAGGCAGGGATTGCAGATTTCCCCTCACCCCCACCCTCTCCCCAGTGGGGAGAGGGGAAGGGTGAGGGGGCATTCCGAATTAGTAAGTATAGAATCCTCTTCCTGTTTTTCTGCCCAGATAGCCTGCATCGACATACTTCCTGAGAAGAGGGCAGGGGCGATATTTAGAATCCCCAAAACCTTTATAAAGAACCTCCATGATGGCCAAGCAGGTATCGAGACCGATGAGATCTGCCAATGTCAAAGGCCCCATTGGATGATTCATTCCCAGTTTCATGACCGTATCAATGGCTTCAGGTGTTCCCACCCCTTCAAAAAGGGTATAAACCGCTTCATTAATCATGGGCATTAAGATTCGATTGGAGATGAACCCAGGAAAGTCATTGGCCTCGACAGGAGTCTTTCCCATCTTCTCAGTGAGAGATTTCACTGTGTTAAAAGTTTCCTGGGAGGTTTGAAGGCCCCGGATGATCTCAACCAGTTGCATGACTGGAACCGGGTTCATGAAGTGCATGCCGATGACCTGAGAAGGTCTTTGAGTGGCTGAGGCAATCTTGGTGATGGAGATGGAGGAGGTGTTGCTTGAAAGAATAATCTCTTTTCGGCAAACCTGATCCAATTCCTTGAAGATGTTTAATTTAAGGGTTTCATTCTCGACGGCTGCCTCCACTACAAAATCGGCATTTGCCATATCTTTTAACTGAATCGTCCCTTTGATCTTTCCCATGGTTTCATTTTTGTTTTGTGAAGAAATTTTTCCTTTTTCTACCATTCGATCTAAATTCTTAGAGATGGTGCCCAATCCTTTTTGAACGAAAGAATCGGCAATATCACTCATCACCACCTGAAGCCCGGAATGAGCCGCTACCTGAGCGATACCATTCCCCATCTGCCCAGCTCCCACAACACCGATTGTCTTAATCTCCATTTCAAACCTCCAATTCTCAATGCTCAATTCTCAATGGTCAATTATCAGTGAGAGATTCAAAAATAAAACTCTTTCTATTGATTATTGTTCATTGACCATTGCCCATTGACAATTGATCATTTTAGATTTGTTCCACAATCAAACTGACTGCTTCTGCCCCTCCTAAACAGAGAGAAGCCATTCCTCTCTTAGCTCCCCTTTCTTTCATGGCGTAGAGTAAGGTGGTCAGCACCCTTGCACCACTGGCTCCAATTGGATGGCCGATGGCGACAGCGCCGCCATGAACATTGACCTTATCTCTTTCGATTCCGAGGGTTTTGAAGATGGCCACCGTCGTTGCGGAAAAGGCCTCGTTGATTTCGAAAAGGTCAATATCCTTAATAGAAAGCCCTGCCTTTTTTAGAACTTTTGGAATGGATTGAATCGGAGCAACCAATACATCCTCTAACTCCACGCCGGCTGCGGCCTGTGCCCCCACTTTAGCTATGGGTTTGACTCCTAATGCCTCGGCCTTTTCTTTGGACATCAGCACAAGAGCGCCTGCGCCATCACTGATTTTGGAGGAGTTGGCTGCTGTGACGACCCCACCTTCCTTAAAGACAGATTTCAATTTCGTCATGGACTTTACATCTGTATCACGGGGTCCCTCATCGGTGTCAAAAATGATGGGTTCCCCTTTCTTGGAAGGGATCAGAATAGGGAGAATTTCCGCCTTAAATTTTCCCTCCCGGATCGCTTTCATCGCTTTGAGGTTTGATTCGTGAGCAAATTGGTCCTGTTCCTCACGGCTGATATTAAATTTTTTTGATTGAATCTCAGCGGTGAATCCCATGTGGTAGTCACTCACCACATCCCAGAGGCCATCATGGACCATGCCATCTATCAGCTTACCATCCCAGAGTCGGTATCCTGTTCTCGCACTGTCTAAATAATAGGGAACTCGGCTCATATTCTCCATTCCGCCCGCGACGATCACCTCCGCATCTCCAGCTAGTATGACTTGGGCGGCCAACATCACCGCCTTCAGTCCAGAGCCGCAGACCTTGTTCACTGTAATCGCTCCTCCGGACATTGGAAGGCCCGCCTTGATCATGGCTTGGCGAGCTGGATTCTGTCCCAATCCGGTGGGAAGGACATTGCCCATGATCACTTCATCCACATCCTTTTTGTGAATACTCGATCGTCTTACTGCCTCCTCGATCACTTTTCCTCCCAATTCCGTAGCACTGAAAGGACTTAATGCACCGAGGAAATTGCCGATGGCTGTTCGGACGGCGCTGGTGATCACCACTTCTCTCATGGGTGTCCTCTCCTTTCTAAGAATCTTCATCCATATTTAATTTTTGACGAATTTTATCTTGGTAGTTTAGAATATCCGCTTTTAATTTAATAAGACTGCTGATCCGCTCGTCAATCTTTACCGCATGACCGTCCAGTAATTCTAAAAGCCGGGGTAATACTTTTTTGTTGGTCCGATGGATTTGATAGATATCTTCCAGTTCGACCATTTCTGAAAGAGTAAGTCCAAGGTGTTTAAGCCTTGAAATAAATTTTAGACGTTGGAAATCTTTATCCGTATAGATTCTTTTTCCCCCTTCGACTCTTTTGACCGAATTGAGAAGGCCAATTTCCTCGTAATACCTGATCGTTCGGGTACTCAAATCCAATAAATTGGCCAAATGACCGATTTGATAATATTTTGGCTCATTGCTTTCCATAACACATCCCTAATAACTCCACTTAACGTAAACTGATAGATGAGAACAAAAAAAAATGGAACCATGGAATATTGGAAGGTTGGTTTTAAATCAGAAAAAACATTTCAATGCAACCCAATATTTCATCATTCCAATATTCCATCATGGTTCAATTCACCCCGTTAGAAAACTTCGCTGCCTGCAGAGGGGATGACAATGAATTCATTTTGAAGCGAACACGGGGTTTAATGCTCCGTGTGAGCCTTCCCGTTAGGTTAGAAGGATGACGGTCTTCTAACGGGGTAAACTAAATGGATGGCCATTTGCCTATTGACAAAACATCAAAGCCCGCCTTTTCCAAATCAGCAACCAAATCCTTGTATTCTTCTGTTCTAATCCGGATAG
>Ga0214473_10010867_pt1 | contig 10692 bp, 11 predicted proteins | sample RVTome_7_FD_203509 | JGI IMG/M metagenome (GOLD analysis project Ga0214473, IMG submission 203509) | Soil microbial communities from uranium-contaminated site in the Upper Colorado River Basin, Wyoming, United States - RVT98D197 | ecosystem: Environmental > Terrestrial > Soil > Contaminated >... | reverse complement strand
TACAGGCCAAGCATGTCGTCCGAGGCCACGGGCTTACCCGCGCGACGGGCCGTCACCGTCCCCGCGGCGGCTGGGAGAGGCCGCCCACCGCGACGCGGTTGGCTTCCTGCTTCGCTTGCCGGTGGTCGCTGCCCTGCATGCGCACCACCAGGCACATCTCCATGAGACGCGAGCGCAGCCGCTGCCCGATGCGCTCCACCAGGAACTCCTTCCGCCGCAGCGGGTCGGCGGCGAGCACCTCCTCGCGCGTGACGTCCTGGTAGTTCGTGGTGATGAGGGTGGGGCGCTTGGCCATGTAGCGGCTGTTCAGGATGTAGAACAGCGTGTCGTTCATCCAGTCCGTCATCTTCCACGCGCCGAGATCGTCGAGCAGCAGCACGTCCGTCTCCACGACCGGCTCCAGCACCTGCAGCTCCGTGGTCTTGGTCTCGGGGTCGTAGGACGACTTGATCTCGCGGATCAGCTCGTGGAAGTCCCAGAACCGGCCGCGCGCACCCTTGGCGTCGACCAGCTCGCGGAGCACTCCCACCGCGAGGTGGGTCTTGCCGACGCCGTTGTCGCCGCAGAAGAGCAGCCCCAGCCCCTCGTCGTTCGCGAGGTGCGGGTAGCCCGAGCAGAAGGCCATCGCCCGCTCGAGTGCCGCGGAGAGCGAGGCGCTCCCCGGCTCGAAGCTCCCGAGCGAGCAGTGCTCGTAGCGCGGCGGGATGCGGCACAGAGTCGTCGGCTCGCCGGCCCGGCCGGCCCGGACGGCCTGCCGGCAGGCGCACGGCTGCGCGTACTCGCGGCCCTCGCGCGTGACGATGCTGAAGCCGGTTCCGAGACAGCTCTCGCAAGCGGGATCGCTCACTCCCCCATCCTAGTTCAAGTAGCCCCGCAGCCCGTGCGCCTCGCGGCTCCGGCGCAGCTTCTCCTTGGCGCGGCTTTCGATCTGGCGGATGCGCTCGCGCGAGAGCCCCATCGCCTCGCCGATCTCCTGCAGCGTCTTCGGCTCCTCGCCGTCGAGCCCGAAGCGCATCCGGATCACCTCGCGCTCCTTTTCGTCGAGGCCGCTCACCATGCCCTGGATGCGGCGCTCGAACGAGGAGCGGATCATCTCCACCTCGGCCGAGGGCACGCTGTCCTGCTCGAGCGTGTCGCCGAGCTCGAGCCCGCCGTCGTCGCCCACGGCGGCCGAGAGCGAGACGTCGTCGCCGGCCGCGAGCAGCAGCTGCTCCACCTCCTGAGGCGGAAGCGACGTGCGCTCGGCGAGCTCCGCGGTCGTCGGCATGCGCTCGAGCTCGCCCTTCAGCTTCTCGCGCGCGGAGCTGAGCCTCGAGACTTGGCCCGACAGCTTCTGCGGCAGCCGGAAGACACGCGCGTGCTCGGAGAGCGCGTGGAAGATCGCCTGGCGCACCCACCACACGGCGTAGGAGATGAACTTGACGTTGCGCTCGGGATCGAAGCGCTTGGCCGCCTCCATCAGGCCGAGCGTGCCCTCGTGGATCAGGTCCATGAAGGACATGCCCAGGCCGCGGTAACGCTTGGCGTAGTGCACCACGAAGCGCAGGTTCGCCTCGACCAGCTGCTGGAGCGCCTGCTGGTCGCCGTCCCGGATGCGCCGGCCCACCAGCTTCTCCTCGTCGGCCGACAGCGGCTTGAACTTGGCGATGTCACGGATGTACGCGTTGAGGCTGTCGACCGCGACTTCGCGCCGGGCCTTCGGGTCCCCGCGCGCGGCTTCGGGAGTGTGCTTCGGCTTGCGGCTCTTGCTCACCTTTCCCATAGCGCCCGCCCGGGAAAAGTGATTATACGCCCGGGCTCTAGACGGCGTCCGTTCCGGCCTTGCGCTCGGGTTTGTGAGCCACCTCGAGACCTGGGCCCGGCGCGGGCGGTAGCCGTACCAGCGCTTGCTGCAGGCGCTCCTGCCAGCCTTCCTGCGCGGCGCGCGCGAGCTCCTGGCGTACCCAGCTCACGAATTCGCCCACCTCGGCCTGGACCTGCTCCATCTTGCGGCGCATGTTGAGGGCGATCTCGACGCCCGCGAGGTTGACGCCCAGCTCGCGGGTGAGGTTGAGGATCACCTCGAGCCGCTTCAGGTCATCTTCGGAATAGAGGCGCGTGTTGCCCTCGGTGCGCGAGGGCTTCAGCAGCCCCTCGCGCTCGTAGAGGCGCAGCGTCTGGGGATGGATCCCGTAGGCCTTGGCCACCACGCTGATCATGAAGTAGCGGCCCTTGCCCGGCTCGCTCTGCGGCGCCGTCGTGGCGCGGGCTCGTGGCATCGGCTCAGCGCTCCGGCAGGCCGAGCGCCAGCTCGCGCAGCAGCGAGCGGCCCCGGTCGTCCGTGACGGTGGGAATCACGATCTGCGCCTCGACCCACAGGTCGCCACGCCCGCCGCCCTCGAGCCGCGGCACGCCTCGCTTGCGCAGCCTGAAGCGCTGGCCGTTCTGCGTGCCGGCCGGCACCTCGATCGTCACGGCGCCGTCGGGTGTCACGACGTCGACGTGCCCGCCCATCGCCGCCTGCACCATGCCTACCGGCACGCTGCAGAAGAGGTCGGAGCCGTCGCGGCGGAACACGGGATGCGGCTCCACTTCGACCGTGAGCACGAAGTCGCCGGGCGGCCCCCCGCGCCGGCCGGCATTGCCGGCGCCGGGCAGCCGCACTTTCGTACCGTTGCCGACGCCCGGCGGGATGCGGACCTCGAGCCACTCGCTCGTGAGCGCGCGGCCCTCGCCGTTGCAGCGGGGACACGGCCTCTGGCTCTGCTCGCCGCGGCCGTCGCACGCCCGGCAGGGCCGCGAGAAGATCATGTGGCCGCGGCTGCCGCGCACGCTGCCCGAGCCCCCGCAGTGCGGGCACGGCACAGGACCGAACGCCAAAGCACCCGCGCCGCGGCAGCCCGCGCAGGCCTCGAAGCGGACGAGGTGCACGGGGCGCTTGGCACCTTGCATCGACTCTTCGAAGCTCACGCGTGTCGCCTGCTCGAGGTCCTCCCCGGGCGGCGCATCGGCCAGCGGTGGCGCGTGCTCGAAGATGTCGCGGAAGCCCACGGACTCGACGCGCACGCGCGCCTCGAAGTCGAAGCCCTCGAAGCCGCCTGCGGCACGCGGCGCCACCGGATCGGCACTGAGCTCGCCGCGGTCGTAGGCCGCGCGACGCTGCGGGTCGGCGAGGATCTCGAAGGCCTGCGCCGCGTCGCGGTAGCGCTCCGCGGCGACGGGGTCGCCCGGGTTGACCGCCGGATGCAGCGCGCGAGAGAGCCTCTGCCAGGCGCGCCGGATCTCGGCCCCGCCCGCGGCGCGCCTCACGCCCAGCCGCTCGTAGAGGTCCATCGGCCTACTTCTTGTCCACCACCTCGGCGTCGATCACGTCGCCGTCGCCCTTCGGGGAGCCGGGGGCCTGGTCCGAAGGCGGCGCCCCCGGTGTCGGCGCGCCGGCCGAAGCCTGCCGGTACAGCGCTTCGGCCAGCTTGTGGGACGCCTGGGTCAGCGCGGCGGTGGCGGTCTCGATCGCCGCGCGCTCGCCGCCCTCGAGGGCCTTTTTCGTCGCCGCCAGCGCCTGTTCGACCGGCTCGATGTCCGCGGCGCTCAGCTTGTCGCGGTTCTCCGAAAGCGTCTTCTCCGTGCCGTAGACGAGCGTGTCGGCGCGGTTCCGGCCTTCGGTCGCTTCGCGGCGCGCCTTGTCGTCTTCGGCGTGCGACTGGGCGTCGCTCACCATCCGCTCGACCTCTTGCTTGGCGAGGCCGGACGAGGCGCTGATCGTGATCGCCTGCGACTTGCCGGTGGCGCGGTCCTTCGCGGACACGTTGACGATCCCGTTCGCGTCGATGTCGAAGGTCACCTCGATCTGCGGCACCCCGCGCGCCGCGGGCGGCAGGCCGATCAGATGGAACTTGCCGAGCGTGCGGTTGTCGCCCGCCATCGGGCGCTCGCCCTGGAGCACGTGGATCTCGACCTGGGTCTGACCGTCGGCCGCGGTCGAGAACACCTCGCTCTTGCGCGTCGGGATCGTGGTGTTGCGCTCGATCAGCGTCGTCATCACGGAGCCGAGCGTCTCGATCCCGAGCGAGAGCGGAGTCACGTCGAGCAGCAGCAGGTCCTTGACCTCGCCCGACAGCACCCCCGCCTGGATCGCGGCGCCCACCGCGACCACCTCGTCGGGGTTGACGCCCTTGTGCGGCTCCTTGCCGAAGTAGTCCTTCACCAGCTGCTGGACCTTCGGGATGCGCGTCGAGCCGCCGACCAGCACCACCTCGTCGATCGCGGAGGGCTCGACGCCGGCGTCCTTCAGGCACTGGCGCACGGGGCCCATCGTCTTTTCCAGCAGGTCGCCCACCAGCTGCTCGAGCTTGGCGCGCGTGAGCTTGAGCGACAGGTGCTTGGGGCCGGAGGCGTCGGCCGTGACGAAGGGTAGGTTGATCTCGGTCTCGAGCGTCGTCGACAGCTCGGACTTCGCCTTCTCGGCCGCCTCCTTCAGCCGCTGCAGCGCCATCTTGTCCTTCGCGAGGTCGATCCCCTGGTCCTTCTTGAACTCCGCGACGATCCAGTCGATCACGCGCTGGTCGAGGTTGTCGCCGCCCAGGTGGGTGTCGCCGTTCGTGGCTTTCACCTCCACGACGCCTTCGCCCACCTCGAGCACCGAGATGTCGAAGGTGCCGCCGCCGAAGTCGTAGACGGCGATCGTCTCGTCCTTCTTCTTGTCGAGACCGTAGGCGAGCGCCGCCGCGGTCGGCTCGTTGACGATGCGCAGCACCTCGAGGCCCGCGATCTGACCGGCGTCCTTGGTCGCCTGGCGCTGCGAGTCGTTGAAGTAGGCCGGCACCGTGATCACGGCCTTCGTCACCTTCTCTCCCAGATAGTCCTCGGCCGCCTGCTTCAGCTTCTGGAGGATCAGGGCCGAGATCTCGGGCGGCGAGTGCATCTTGCCGCTGACGGAGACCCGGGCGTCGCCGTTCGGCGCCTGGACCACCTTGTAGGGGACCATCTTCTGCTCTTCGGACACCTCAGGGTACTTGCGCCCCATGAAGCGCTTGATCGAGAAGACGGTGTTCTCGGGGTTGGTCACGGCCTGGCGCTTCGCCACCTGGCCGACCAGCCGCTCGCCATCCTTGCTGAACGCCACGACGGACGGCGTCGTGCGCCCTCCTTCGGAGTTCGCGATGACCTTGGGCTCACCGCCCTCCAGGATGGCGACGACGGAGTTCGTCGTCCCGAGGTCGATTCCGATCACCTTGCTCATGGCTTGACGTGGCCTCCTTCGACCGCTTGGCTATTCGAAGGCAAATATAGACCCCTGATTAGCGGTTGTCAAGCATATAACATGAGCTAAATAGACTCATGTCTTAAAGTAACGTCCTTAGCTGGTAGACCCGCGAGCAAGTGGCGCCCGCAAGCCAGGCAGAAGGTCGAGAAAGGCTCAACTGGGGCGCGCAGGAAGGGGGTCGGTGCGACCAGGGCGCCCGTGCGAGACTGGCGGTTGCGGGCGTTCGGCTCCTCTGCTAAGGTTCACATCTAGAGGGATTTGGGGGGAGTGGCGCCGATCGACGACCAGAACACGCCGGGAGACGGCTCGCTCCTGCAGCGTCACCTGTGCCGGGTCATGGGGTTCAACAAGAACCACTCTTCCCGCACGGGCACCCCCTACCACCTCCAGGTCGAAGATCGGGGACCCGTTTTCGACGAGGCGACCGAAGAATGGGTGAGGCGCGTCAACGTGATCGCCTACGCCAACTATGGCGAGCCGACCGCGCGGATCGTGTACGGCAGGGACCACGACCTGCCGGACCGGCGGACCCACGAGCACAACCGCGTGGTCGCGCAGCGGATCCAGGATCTCGCTGCCGAAGTGCGCGAGATCCTGGAGGAGAAGGAGCAGCGCCAGATCTGGCGCGTGAAGAAACTGCTCGAGCGCTACTACCGTACTCGCGACGAGGCCGCCAAGACCGAGTTCGAAGAGGCCAACCGTTTGTTCCCGCTCGTCTTCGCGCGCGCCTTCCAGGAGCTCAAGGCGGGCCGGGCACTCGCGGCGGAGATCTCCGCCGCCGAGGCACCGGCGGCGGGAGTGGCCGCCGCTCCCTCCGACGTCGAGGAAGTCGTGTATCCGCTCGACCAGGCCCAGCGCGACCTGGTGCTGGAGATCGAGCGCGTGAGCGACGAGCTGAAGCGCGACCTGCAAGCGCTCAAGGCTCGCGGCGCGGCCGACGACATCCTGCAGGCGACGTGCGCCAAGCTGCTGGCGCGCGCGAAGGACAGCCTGACGCGGCGGGACAGCTCGGCCGACTTCGCCGCCCGCTACCTGCAGATGACGCGCAACAGCCTGGTGACCGCCTACCGCCAGGTGCGCGCGCGCCTCAATCGGGCGGCCGGCTAGCGGGCTCGCTCGCCGGCACGTCCTCCTCGCGTGGGGCGCGCGAGAGGGCCTCGCTCATGTTGTAGCGCACCTCCGAGGCGAGCTTGGTGAGCCGCATCCCGTCGAAGCCGCGCAGCCGGCAGGCGAGGCCCGTGTGCTCGGTGTCGTCCCCCGGCCGCGCGTACGCCACCTCGCAGTAGCGACACTCGGCGTTCCAGCAGTAGCGCCCCATCCCCACGTCCTCGGAGACGTACTGGAGCTGGCGCAGCAGCAGGTTGTTCTCGGGGACCTCGAGCCGCTTGCCGAGCACCACGATGCGGATCAGCCGCTGCCACGGCTCGTAGACGTCGGACACGCCCACCCCCGCGCACGATTACAGCATAGAATGCGCCGCTTCATGATCAAGGTCGCCTTCATCGGCACGCACGGCGTGGGCAAGACGACGCTGTGCTTCGACCTCGGCGCCGGGCTCAAGAAGCGCGGCCTGCACGTCGACCTCGTGAAGGAAGTCGCGCGCCTCTCGCCGCTGCCGATCAACCGCAAGACTTCGCTCGAGGCCCAGCTGTGGATCCTCAGCACCCAGATCGCCGAGGAGATCCGCTCGGCGGCGCACCACGAGGTCGTGGTGTGCGACCGAAGCGTCCTCGACAACTACGCCTACCTGGTGTTCGCCGCGGGCCGGCAGAAGTGGCTGGAGCCGCTCGTCAACCGCTGGATGAAGAGCTACGACCTGCTGTTCAAGGTGCCCTATGCGGGCGGCGCCGCGCCCGACGGGATCCGCGACACCGACGAGTTCTTCATGAAGCAGATCGACCGGCTGGTGGACGAGCTGCTCGAGGAGCGCCAGCTCCCGTGCACACGGCTTCCGGAGGGACAGCGCGCCGAGTGGGCGCAGTTGGCGGCCGAAGCGGTCGCGCGGCTGCCCGCACTGGCGGAACGGCTCTTCTGAGCTGCGGGACGCGCCGGGCAGCCTCGCGATACTGCCCAAACTGGTCCCGGCTTGACCGCGGTAGTAAACTACTACCGGAGGTAGACCAATGGGAACCCCACTCAAGGTCTCGGACAGCCTTTTCGCCGTCGCCCGACAGGAGGCCCAGGCGGCTTCCCGGTCGATCACGGCGCAGGTCGAGCACTGGGCGAGGATCGGTCGCGCGGTGGAGGCGCTCGTTGCCCATCGGGAGTTGCTGACGCTGAAGAAGGCGGGAGAGCTGCTCACGCCGGTATTCCCGTCCGCCGCGCGGCGCCGCGAGGTGCAGGATCTCATCATGCGAGTCACGGCCAGCACGGATCGAGAGGCGGTGATTGCCGAGATCCACGCCGCGGGAGGGCCCGTGTACGCGACAGACCGCCGCCACCCCGGCCTGATCGTTGAGGTGGCTCCCGACGGCACGCGCAGGGTAGGCCGTCTGGAGGGCCGGCGATTCCTGCCGGCAGAAGATAGCTCCCCGGGCAAGGCGCGATGATGCCGGGCCGCGCCATCGCGGCGATCCGATCGGCTTTCGCGAACAAACAGGCGGTCCTGGTCTTCCTCGCCGGCCCGAACGGTGCGGGGAAAAGCACCTTCTTCAGGAACTTTCTCGAGCCCCACCTCGCCGGGCGGCTTCCATTCGTGAACGCCGACGAAATCGGCAAGGCGTTGCGCGAAGCAGGCGTGGCCGGTTCGGGCCTGGACTTCGATCGGCTCGCGTTCGAGGAGACCGAGGAGCTCAGGCGATCGTTCCTGGAGCAAGGTCTTTCGTTCTGCACCGAGACTGTGTTCTCGGACCCGGGAGGCGCCAAACTGGACTTCCTGCGTCGTGCCCGCAAGGCGGGATATGCTGTCTTGCTCGTGTTCGTCGGTCTTGATGACCTACAGCTCTCGTTGGCGCGGGTCATGCAGCGGGTCGATGCCGGCGGTCACGACATCCCGGACGAGAAGATCCAGCAACGCTTCCCTCGCACGCTGGTGAACCTCCGAGCCGCGCTTGAGATCGTCAACGACGCCTTCCTGTTCGACAACAGTTCCGACTTGCAGCCCTTTCGGCCGGTCGCTATCTACGCTGATGGCACGTTGATCGAGCGCTTCGATCCCATTCCTCCCTGGGCAAGCGGCCTTCCTGAGCTGTGAGTGGGTCGGGCCACGCGCCCGGCCCCGGCTGCTAGAATCCAAGGCTCCGCCCCACAACCGGGGGAGCGAATGGCCGACGACACGAAACCCTACGTCCCGCCCGAGGAGAACCTCGCCGAGCTGACGCTCAAGGCCGTGGTGCTCGGAGTCGTGGTGGCGGCGCTGCTCGGCGCCGCGAACGCCTACCTGGGCTTCAAGGCCGGCCAGACGGTGTCGGCCACGTTCCCGGCGGCCGTGCTCGCGATCGCCGCGTTCCGCCTGCCCTTCTTCCGGGGCACGGTGCTCGAGCAGAACACCATGCGTACCGCGGCGTCGGTGGGGGAGGCGCTCGTGGCGGGCGCCATCTTCACGATCCCGGCGTTCGTGATGGTGAACGTGGGCGGCGAGCGGCTGTGGACGAGCTTCAACTACTGGGAGACGTCGCTGATCCTGCTCGTGGGGGGGCTCCTCGGCATCCTGTTCATCATCCTGCTGCGCCGCACACTCGCGGTCGACGCCGGGCTTCCGTTCCCGGAGAGCCGCGCCTGCGCGGAGCTGGTGATGGCGAGCCAGCGCGGCGACACCGGCGCGCGCTACGTGTTCGGGGCGATGGGGCTCGGGATGCTGATCCAGGTGTTCAAGGACGCGGCCGGGATCCGGCTCTTCCGCGAGACCGTGGAGCTGGTCAAGCCGTTCCCGAGCTCGGTGATCCACCACTTCGATTCGGGCCGCGCGCCGCTCGGGGACGTGACCCACAGCGGGGCGCTCGTCTGGTCGACGCCCTCGATCTCGCCCGCGCTCGTCGGCGTCGGCTACATCATCGGGTTCGAGCTCGCCGCCATCAACTTCGCCGGTGGCATCCTCGCCTGGTTCGTGCTCGTGCCGCTCGCGCTCTTCCTCAACCCGGAGTTCGGCCAGCGGCTGGCGGGCGCGCACGGGGTGCCGCCGCTCACGGAGCTGGTCTTCAGCATCTGGTACAACCAGATCCGCCCGATCGCGGTGGGAGCGATGCTCGTGGGCGCCTGCTGGACGCTCTGGCGGATGCGGAGCTCGATGCTGCAGGCGTTCCGCGGTGCCTTCCACAAGGGCAGCGCTGCGGAGCCGCTGCGCACGGAGAAGGACCTGCCAGCGCGCGGGGTGCTGCTCGGGATCGCCGCGCTCACCGTGCCGGTGGCCATCATCTATTACCACTTCAGCCAGAGCCTCACGGGCGCCCTGGTCGCGGCGGCGGTCATGATGGTCACCGGCTTCTTCTTCTCGGCGGTCGGGGGCTACCTGGTGGGCCTCGTCGGCAGCTCGAATCAGCCCGTCTCGGGACTGGTGCTTTCGACGCTCATCCTCTCGGCGCTGCTGATGGTGGGCTTCGGCATCACCGGGCTTCGAGGTGTCGCGGCCGTGCTCGGCGTGGCCGCCGTCGTCAGCAGTGCGATCTGCGTTTCGGGCAGCCTGATCCAGGACCTGAGGGTGGGCCACATCCTCGGCGGGACGCCCTGGAAGATGGAAGTGGCCGAGATCGTGGCGACCGTCGTCACGTCTTTCGTCCTGGTCTTTCCGATCGTCATCCTGCACGAGGGCAACCTCAAGCTGGGCGGCATCGGGATCGGCGACCGCGCGCTGCCCGCGCCCCAGGCCGGCCTGATGGCGCAGATGGCGCAGGGCATCGTGGGCGGCGAGATGCCGTGGGCCCTCATCCTCTTCGGGATGGCGCTCGCGGTGGTCCTGATCCTGCTCAAGGCGCCTTCGCCGATGCTGGTGGCCGTCGGCATGTACCTGCCGCCCGAGACGACGGGCGCCATCTTCCTCGGCGGCTGTCTGAAAGCGCTCGTCGACTGGCGGGCGAAGCGGAATCGCCTGAACCCGGCGCAGACGGCTCAGGTCGAGAGCACCGGGACGCTCGTGGCCTCGGGCCTCATCGCGGGCGAGTCGCTCACCGGCGTCCTGCTCGCGGCGCTCGTGCTCGTCTTCGCGGACTTTTCCTCGATCGGCGCTGCGCTCGGCCTGCCCGAGATGAGCTGGGTGGAGGGCCCGCTCGGGGCAGTCGCCTCCGTCGTCCCGCTTGCCGCGCTCGTGTGGCTGCTGGTCCGAGTGCCGATCCAGAACGCCATCCGCCGCGCGGGCTGAGCGTCCGGCGACTGCGGACGGGCGAGCCCAGCCCGTAGACGTCCTCCCCGGCCCGAACGCCACACGCGGGGGGTCGGCGTGAGGCTACTCACAATCCGGATACCGCTGTGAGATGTTGCACCTGCGATACAACCACAACGAGTCACCCTGAGCCGTT
>Ga0214473_10010865_pt1 | contig 10693 bp, 8 predicted proteins | sample RVTome_7_FD_203509 | JGI IMG/M metagenome (GOLD analysis project Ga0214473, IMG submission 203509) | Soil microbial communities from uranium-contaminated site in the Upper Colorado River Basin, Wyoming, United States - RVT98D197 | ecosystem: Environmental > Terrestrial > Soil > Contaminated >... | reverse complement strand
TCGTGGCCGCGCTCGACGGGGAGGAGACCGTGTGCGTGGACACGCTCGGGGCCGTGGCCCTCGAGCTCACGGACATCGGCCGCGCGGATCGGGCCGCCGTCGTGCGACTGCGTTACCACGCCGCGCTTCAGACCGCTCACACGCTGGCTACGGACACGGATCCGGCCGGCGGCGATCCGAATCCCCAGCCCAACATCGGCGCAGCCGGCGCGGTGCCGGACGGCCGCCCCGCCGGCTCGGAGGCCGAGCAGCCCACCAAAGGGGGAGCGCGCACCGGTATCAACGAGGGCGACCCGAACCCGCAGCCCAACCGCCCCCCCCCCGTGGCCGCATCCGGTGAGGTCGCGACCCGCACCACGGGAGGGACCTCCGGAACCACTACCGCGCCCACCACGGGCACGAGCTCGAGCTCGACGACGGGCGGGACGACGACGGGGGGCAACCCCACCTCCTCGGGCTGCACCTGACCGCTCAGGAGTCGGTGAGACGCTGACGTAGCTCGGCGATGTGGGCGGGGCCCGTGCCGCAGCAAGCGCCCACGATGCGACAGCCAGCAGCGATCCAACCGAGCGCGAGCTCGGCGTGGCGGGCGGGCCCTTCGGGCAGGCTCGTTCCGGAGGCCCACCCTATGCGGTCGTGGGGACGGCCAGCGTTGCCGTAGGCTCCCACGCGCGGGGCGACCGAGCAGAGGGCCACGACGAACGGAAGGACCGCGACCGCCGGGATGCAGTTCACCAGGACCGCGGTCGCGCCGAGGCCGAGCGCGCGCTCGGCCGCGCGGGCGACCTCGTCGGGTGATAGCAGATCGGCGTTGGGTCCCGCCGTGAAGGAGACCCAGGTGGGGAGGCCCGTGGCCACGGCCTCCTCGGTGGCGACGAGAGCCTCGCCCACGTGGGGAAAGGTTTCGCAGAGCAGGAGATCGCAGCTCGCGCGCGCGAGCGCCCGCGCCATTTCCCTGTGCTCATGCCGGGCGTCCCGAGGGCTGAGGTCGGGACGGTAGCAGTCCTCGAGCGGCGCGATGCTCCCGGCGACGCGATGCTCAGCGGGAATGGCATTGCGCGCGAGGGACACGGCCAGGTGGGTCTGGGCTTCCCAGCTCGATCCGAGGTTGCGTCGCTTGGTACGGAAGGTGTTGGCCGTGTGGATCGTGGCACCGGCAGCCGCGTATTGCTGGTGAATCGAGGAGACGACGTGGGGTGCGTCGCGGAGCGCCCGCGCGCTCCAGAGCGGCAGTGCCGTGTCGACTCCGCGCGCCGAGAGCTCCGTGCCCATCGGACCATCGAGGAGGGTGACCGTCGAACCCACGCGCTCCCACTCTGGTCTGCTCGGAGGCTGGTGGGAAGACACCTGGGGTCAGCAGGCAGGATCTCACACCCCTATGCATCTAAAACCGGCTGGTCGGCCGCCCTTTTTGCACACACATAAGCGGTTATAATTATTCAGTTACTTCGGGTCACTGCAAAAACAGCTTCGCAGTGGTGCGAAACGGGTTGCGCACAACGAGCTCAAGTGGTAATACCACTTTGTCACGACTGCCAGCCCATGTCCGAAGGCCCCCCCACCAGTCCACACCGCAAGCGAGCCGCCCAGACCACGGCCGACCGCGTGCGCGGCGCCATCCTCCGAGGCGAGGTGCGACCCGGCAGTGTCCTGCCTGGCGAGCGGGATCTCGCTGAGGATCTGGGGGTCAGCCGGCTGACGCTGCGATCCGCCCTCGCCCGTCTGGAAGCCGAGGGACTGGTTCAGCCGGTTCACGGATCGGGCACCCGCGTCCTCGATTTCCGCAAGACCGGGAGCGTCGATCTGCTCGGGTATCTTGCGGCCCAGGCCCTCGAGGGCGGCACGGTGCCGTTCGATCTGCTCGCGGATCTGCTCGAGGTGCGGCGGATGGTCGCTGCCGAGCTCCTCGGAGTCATCGCCGAGCGCGCGAGCGACGGCGACCTCGCGGCCCTCCGGGCGCACGTGGCACATCAGCGAACGCTGGTGGGCGATCCCGACGCCTTCATGATCGCGGATCTGGAGTTTGCGCGGCTCCTCGTTCGGGCGAGCAACAACCTGGCGCTCGAGCTGCTGTTCAACACGGTGGCGCGCGTCATCGACCGGCACCCCGGCCTCGAGCTCGCCTTCCGCGCCAACGTCGAGCAAACGCTGACCGTGTACGATCGTCTGCTCGTCCTGATCCGGAGTCGGGACGCGCGCCGGACGCGTCGTATCGCGCGTCGCCTGCTGATGCGGCTCGACCGCGTGACCCTGGACCGCGTGTCCGAGCTGGCCGGGGTGATGGAGCCCCGACCCGACCCGACGCGAGAGAGGAAAGAGCCGTGAGCATGCTCGCATTCGAAAGACGTTGGGCGGAAGCCGTGCTGGCGGGATTCGCACCCCCGGACGGGCCCGGGCTCGCCCCCGCAGTAGGCTCCGTGGATTACGTCGGCACCGTGCAGCGAATGATGGACGCATCGACCCGGATTGCGGCCTGGGGCCTGAGGATCGCGATCTGGATCGCAGCCCTCTCACCGATGTGGCTTCTCGGACGGCTCCGCACCGTGAGGACCCTCAGGCCCGCGGAACGCGCCGAAGCCCTCGATCGGTTGCTCCAACACCGGTTCCGCATGGTCCGCGAGCTGACGCTCTTGCTCAAGCTCAGCGCTTGCATGGCCCTCTTCCGCGTCCCCGCGCTTCGTAAGCGCTCGCACTATGACCGGCCCGAAGAAGGAACCGGGGTGGAGGAGTCGGGCGAGCGACTGCGGGTCAGGCTTCCCGTCACCGACGACGACGCGAAGGAAAGGACGGTGGCCTGATGGGACACGTCCGACATCTCGACGAAGCGGACTTCGTCATCGTTGGAACCGGCGCGGGCGGGGCCACCGCGGCCCGTGTCCTGGCCGAGGCGGGTCACGGCGTCGTGATGCTGGAGGAGGGGCCGAACCTGCGCGCCGCCGATCGGCCCACGGGTCTGCTCGAGTCGATGGCCCAGGGGTTCCGCGACTTCGGCACGCAGGCGACGAGCGGGACGACGCCCATGCCCCTGTTGCAGGGGCGTCTGGTCGGCGGTAGCACGGCGATCAACTCCGCCATCATCTGGCGAATGCCGGAGGACGTCAGGCTCGATTGGATCGCACGCTTCGGGCTCGGGGATCTCGTGGCTGCCGAGGGCCTCGACCGCGTCTTCGCGCAGATCGAGCGGGAGCTGGACATCGCGGAAACCGCCGCGGACCTCTTCGGCGGCAACTCCCTCAAGATGGAGGAGGCCGCTCGGGCGCTGGGGCTGCCGGGCAAGCCCATCGTTCGCAACGCGCGTCACTGCCGGGGGCGGGGACGCTGCATGCAGGGCTGTCCCACCGAAGCGCGCCTCAGTATGGACGTCTCGTACGTGCCGCAGGCCATCTCCGATGGGGCGCGGCTCCACGACTGGTGCCGCGTTGAGTGGGTCACGGTCGAGGGCGGCAGGGCGACCGGCGTGGTGGGGCACCTGCTCGACCCGGAGACGTCGCGTCCCAGGGAGCGCTTCGCGGTGAGGGCGCGCCGGGGCGTGATCGTGGCGGCTGGCGCCCTGCACACGCCTGTGATCCTGCGCCGCAGCGGCCTGCGTGGTCTGGTGGGCGACCGGTTCCAGGCCCACCCCGGCTGTGCAGTCGTCGGGCGCTTCCCGGACCCGATCACCATGAGCTACGGCGCCACGCAGGGCTACGAGATCCCCATGCGTGCCGAGGGTTTCAAGATCGAGTCGTTGAGCCTGCCCCCCGAGATGCTCGCAACGCGTGTCCCCGGCGCGGGCGCAGAGTGGCAGCAGCGCATCGTCGAGCTCGACCACTACGCACAGTGGGTGGCGCCGATCCGCATGAAGGCCCACGGTCGCGTGCGTGTTGGGCTCACGGGCCGGCCGGTGGTGAGGTTCGAGCCGACCGACGCGGACGTGGCCACCGCGAAGCGGGCCGTGGCGCTGATCTGCCGCATGATGTTCGCCGCCGGAGCCACTGAGGTGTACCCGGGCCTGGGTCACGCAGCCGAGATCCTGAAGAGCCCACGCGAGGTGGAGGAGCTCGAGCGGGCATCGCTCGTCCGCGCCGACTTCCACTTCGTGGCTTCCCACCTCTTCGGCACGGCGTGCGCCGGAGCGAGCGCACGGCACAGCGTGGTGGGGCCGGACTTGCAGAGCCATGACGTCCGACGCCTCTACGTGATGGACGCCAGCGTCTTCCCGACCAACATGGGCGTCAACCCGCAGCACTCGATCATGGCCGTCGTCTGGCGGGGGGCGGAACGCCTGGCGGAGGAGGCTTCGCGGGCCCAGGCGGCCTGAGGACCCGAGCGAGGCTCGGGGCGCGCTCGCATGGGGGCGTCCCCTCCATTACAGTCCACGGGAGAGCGCATGGACCTCCGGACCCAGACCTCCCTCATCGCCGAGGTGCTTTCCTTGGCCATCGCGGGGACGGTCGTTCTGCGCACGCGACGGCGCAAAGTCCATTGGCTGTTCGGCATGTTCGCGGCGTCGATCGCCCTGTGGTACCTGACTACGTTCCTCGGACGTCTCGTGGGCGGCGGGCTCCTCGAGCGCGTGAACCTCGTCTGCGCGACGCTCCTTCCACTGGCGGGCGTGCAGTTCTTCAGGGCGTTCATCGGAGAAGACAGCCGCCGCATGATCTATCTGAACCGCGGCGCTCTCGCCGCGGCGGTCGTCGTCGTCGCGCTGACCCTCACGCCCCTCTACAGCCACATCGCGCTCAAGACGACCCTGTTCTCGTACGTTCTCGTGATCCTCGTCGCCGTGCTGGCCATCGTCTTTTGGCGCGGTCGCACGGCCACGAGCCGCTTCGAGGGAGCGCGGCTGCGCTACCTGGCGCTGGCGGGGGCCCTAGCGGCCACGTTCACGCTCGTCGACTACCTGCCCTACGTGGGCCTGGACATCCCACCCGTTGGAACGGTCCTCACCCTCGTCTTCCTCTACGCCTTGTCCCAGTCGGTCCTGCAGTTCCGTCTGCTGGATCTCTACGAGCTCGCCGGCCGCCTCGCCGTCCTCACGGCCGTGTCCTTCGGTCTCGCCGTGATCTTCTGGGTCCTGGTCGAGCTCGCAGGCGGTCGGTTCTTCCTTCACGCGGTCGTGGCCGCGCTGGTCGTGCTCCTGCTCGTGGATCCCATCCGCAGCAAGGTCGAGGACAAGATCTCTCAGGTCTTCTTTCGCGAGCGTTACGACCTCGAGCACACCATCGTGGACCTCCGCCGCAGGGTCGCCCATGCGCTCGAGCGCGACGTCCTGACGCGCGTGCTGGTCGAAGGACTGGAGCGCACGCGCAGGGTCACGCACGCCTCGGTCTACCTGCTCGACGACGAGATGGCCGGCTACGACCTCGAGGCCCACGTGGGCCCTGAACCGGCCATGCGCGTGGAGATCGCGCCTGCCCGGCCCCTGCTCGACCGGCTCGAGCACCAGGGGGCGATCGTATACGAGACGGTGGAGCGCGAGCTCGAGGAGCTGCGCGAGGTCGGCGAAGATAGGGAGGCCGAGACGCACTTCGAGGTACTGCAGTCGCTCGACGCGTTGGCCGCGTCCGTATGCGCGCCGATCAGCGCCCAGGACGATTCTCTGTACGGCTTCCTGTGCGTACGCGACGAGCGGCTTCGCGACGCGTTCTCGCCCGAGGAGGTCCAGCTCCTGCGGGGCCTGGCCGCGCAGGCGGCCATCTCGCTCGAGAACTCGCGGCTCTACCAGCGCATGAAGGACCGGGACCGGCTCGCCGCCCTGGGCGAAATGGCCGCCGGCCTCGCCCACGAGATCCGCAACCCCTTGGGCGCGATCAAGGCCGCGGCGCAGTTCCTCGAGGAGCCCCCGTCCGGAGAAGGGGAAGAGGTCACCTCGCAGGGGGAGTTCCTGGACATCATCGTCGAGGAGGTGGATCGGCTCAACCGCGTCGTGTCGTCGTTCCTGGACTATGCGCGACCGGCGGCCGGTGACGCGCGGCCCACGGACGTCAACTCCGCGCTGCACCGGACGATGCAGCTCCTCGCTGCCGAGTGTCAGGCCGCGGATGTGGCGTGGTCCCTGTCCCCAGCCCCAGAGCCGCCCCTCGTGAGCATCGACGTGGAGCAGCTCCGCCAGGTGCTCATCAATCTGGTCATGAACGCGGTCCAGGCCATGGAGTCGGGCGGGGAGCTTCTCATCGAGACGTCTCATGCGATGCGCGAGGATGTCTTCGGCGTCGCTCGACCATGGGTCGAGATCCGCGTCTCCGACACCGGGCCGGGGATACCGAAAGCCATCCTCCACAATCTGTTCGTGCCGTTCGTGACCACGAAGGACCGCGGGACGGGCCTCGGGCTGGCCGTCTCGCAGCGCATCGTCGCGGCCGCTGGGGGCCACATCGACGTCCGAACCGACGCGGGCGTCGGAGCCACTTTCGTGGTGCACTTGCCCGCAGCCGGAGGCTCGGGTCAGTCGGAAGAGCCCGCCGATCCGTCCGCGTCATCCGCGGCCGGGGGCGCATCCGAGCCCGCTCCGTCGTCCCCACCGGAAGACTCGCCGTCCGGTGATTCCGACTCGGGAGCCGGCGACCGGGCCAAAGTCCTGGCCACCAGTCGATAGAGGCGAAGATCCGTCCGCTCGAACGCGTCGGCCTCGAGGCCGTGGGACTCGAAGAGCGCTTCGTAGGCTCGGGCCGGCGAGCCCCGCCCGTCGTCGAGGGTGGCTTCGGGAAGCAGGTAGCGCCAGGAGCCCCGACGCTCATAGGCGACCCCGTGCTCAGGCGTGAACACGCGATCCACGAAGGCGCGCGTGCGCACACCGAGTGTCCCGTCCTCCTCCAGCAGTGCCACCTCGACGTCCAGGCCGGAGAGGGCGTCGTCGATGGAGCCGCGCATCGCGCTCTCCCGTTCCTGCCATCGCTCCCGCGCCTTGAGTGCGGCCGTGAGCAGAGCGCTCGCGATGGAGCTGCCGCGCGCCGAACGCCACAGGCGTGGCTGCCCGTGGCGCTTCAGCATCACCATGATCTCCACGTTACGCATGCGGCGCAGGGGCTCGGGAAAGGACGGGATGCGCGGTGGCCTTTCGCCACCCACCACAGCGCGGGCCACGTGCGCGAGGGCCTCGTCGAAAGGAGATCCGATGGCACCGACGGCCGAACGCGCATAAAGCGCGGCGACCGGAGCGAGGTACACACCCACGAGAGACGGCTCGTGACCGTAGGCGGCGAGCCTCTGTCGCACGCTGACGGCGGAATCGATGGGACCTGCGCCGCGGGCGTCGACGAGCAGGCCGTCGATCCCGTTGGCGGCCATGGCCTGACCGACCGCCGCCCCGTCCATTCCGTCGAGGGTCGCCTCCACCGCGGGCACTTCGCGGACCATGCGCGCGCGCGTGCGCCCAGCGGCCAGGCCGCGCAGATCGTCCCCACCGACGACCAGCACCGTCCCGCGATCCGACAGCTCTCGGCGCAGGTCGGAAGCTCCTGGGACCCCGCCGCCGAGCGACCACGAGATCGCCGCCACCACCGCGGCCCCGATCGCCACCGCAGCAACCGCGATGGCGACGCCTCTGACGGGGACGGGACGAGCCACGGGCCGACGTGTAGCAGGTTGGGGGGGCTGCTGCCTGAGCGATCTGGACGACGGCCCGGTTGGGACGGGAACGCGGCGCCGCGGCGGCCTCGTGCTGACAGAGTTATTCGGACCGGACTCCTGGCCTACGGGGCACAGCGATGCTAGGGCTCTCTCCGGTGCGCGTCGCCCTGGTCACGGTGTACTCCCACGATCGCTGCACCCTCAAGGACGTCGCGGGCGGCTACGGGACCGTCTTCGACGTGGGTCCGTCGTGGCCCGCGCGGATCCTGGCTGCGGCCAAGGTGCGCCTGTGCGAGCTGCCGTCCACGACCATGGGCTACCTGGCGGCCCAGCTCCGAGCCGCCGGCCACGAGGTCTCGGTGCACGATCTCAGCCGCACGGGGCCGCGGCGGGACCCGGTGCCGGGCTGCGACGCCGCCCTCGTCCAGACCTCGATGGTGGACGCCTCGGCCGAACGCGAGGTGCTCGCCGAGCTCACATCGGCAGGCGTTCACACGATAGCCTTCGGCGCATATGCGAGTGCGCGGCCGGAGGTCTTTTCCGACGTGGCGAGGGTCGTCGTGACGGGCGAGCCGGAGGTGCTCGGCGCGCGCCTGCTCGAGCGCCGTCCCTCGGGGATCGTGGACGCGGGCTTCGTGGACGACCTCGACTCCCTGCCCTACCCGGACTGGTCACCGTTCCCCGTGGCTCGCTATCGCTACGCCCTCCTCTCCCGCCGCGGCGCGACGCTCCCCGTCGCCAGCGCCCGCGGGTGCGCCTTCGGCTGCGGCTACTGCCCCTTCCGCGTCACGTCGCCCTTCCGCGAGCGCCGCCCGGAGCGAGTCGTCGACGAGGTTCGCCAGTTGTGCGAGCGACACGGTGCCCGCGGGATCTCGTTCCGCGATCCGCTCTTCAACCACGATCGGGAACGGGTGGCCGCGATCGCCCACGGGATCGCCCCCCTCGGAGTTCGTTTCTCGGCCGAGATGCGGGCTGACCTGCTCGACGAGGCTCTCCTGACGAAGCTCCACGGCGCCGGACTGCGTAGTCTCGAGATCGGAGTCGAGAGCGCACGACGCGAGATGCTGGTCGCGGAGGGCCGCCGTCCCGCGTCGCACGACCAGATCGAGGGGATCCTGGGGTACGCTCGGCGCCTCGGGATCCGGGTAGTCGCGAACTTCATCCTCGGCCTTCCCGAGGACTCGGAGGCCTCGATCCTCGAAACGGTCGCCTGGGCCAAGCGACTGAACCCCTTCGCGGTGCAGTTCACGGTGGCCACGCCCTACCCGGGCACCACCCTGGAGCGCCGCGCGCGCGCTCACATGACGACCGACAGCCCCGAAGCGTGCACCGGGTTCGAGCCCGTCTTCGAGCATCCCACGATCGACGCGGACAGGATCCGCCAGCTGCGTGAGTGGGCGTACGTGAGCTACCACGCCAGGCCGCGCTACGTGTGGCGCTTCGCGCGCCAGGCAGCGAGCACGTTGTTCGACTGACGTCTGCTTAGAACTGCAGGCCGGCGCCGAAGGCGACGGTCCACTGCCGCGGCAGGTCCGCGGGCACGTCCGTGCGCTCGTCGCAAACGTTGTCGGGGTCGTCGTAAAGGTCCGGATCGGCGTTGTAAGGGCGGCAGTTACCCGGCTTGCTGAGGTCGAACTGGAACGAGCCCGTCAGGGTCAGCGCCTCGTATCGGCCCTGAACGCCGAGCGCCAGGCGCATGCGCGTCGCCCGGAGCTGGGGAAAGGTGGCGTTGTTGTTGTAGTCCTCGCCGGGCATGCGACCGTCCGCAATCGGAGGATCCCTGGTGGCATCACGCGTGCAGCTCGTCATCGTCGACGTCGGCGACGGCTGGCACTCGGCGAAGGCGTCGATGTCGGGCGTCAGATCCACGAGCTCGCTGTCGGCGAAGATCCAGGAGATGAGCCCGCTCACGAAAGGCGTGATGGTGCCCGTGCCCGCGATCGTGATGGGCTTGGAGATGACGACGTCGACCGAGGGCACCGTGAGGTTGAACTCGGCGTCGCCCGTCATGGTGTGGACCATGCCGCGCACTGCGATGTCCGGAAGGACCCCGATGCCCGTGCGGTAGCCCTCGAAGAGCGCCCACTGGATCTCGAGTCCCCAGGCCCACATCTGCGTGTTGAAGAGGTGGCCGAAGCTCGTCCCGAGCTGGAAGCCGAAGGGAAAGCCCTTGCGAATGGCGACCCGCGACCAGATCAGCGTGCTGTCGGGGAAACGGTTGCGCCCCTCCGCGCCCGCGCTCTCGTCGCCCTCGGTGCCGACGCGCCAGTACTCCCGGGCGTCGATGCCGGTGATCCAGCCTTCGATGGCAACCTGCGTTCCGCCGTAGCCGACGGTGCGGGCCGGAGCCAGGACGGGCGGGATCAGGCTCGCGCCGAGCTGCGAAGTGAGCCGGCGCCAACTGTCGGCGTCGGGACAATACGCACGCGGCAGCCCGTTCTCGCCCGTGCCCGAGCACCCTGGCGGCAGATCGGCAACGGCCGAGCCGTCCGAATTGCGCGTGGCGATCCGGAAGCGCGAAAGCGTCACGTCCATGTCGTCGGCGTGGACGGCGGCAGGCCACAGCGCGCAGACAAGGACGAGGGCGAGGGTGAGTCTCACGGGGGGCGACGTTACTTCCCTGGGCTTGAACCCGTCAAGAAGGGGCCGTAATCACTGATGGATGCCCGAAGGTCCCAAGCTGCGCGTGCCCGCCGTCCGTCCGCCGTTCCGGATCGTGCTCGTGGAGCCCGAGATCCCCGGCAATACGGGGGCCATCGCGCGGACCTGCGCAGCCACGGGATCGCCGCTGCACCTCGTGGGCGAGCTGGGCTTCAGCCTGGACGAGCACGGTGTGCGACGCGCCGGCCTCGACTACTGGCACCTCGTGTCGGTCCACAGGCATGGGAGCTTGGCCGAGCTCCGGCGAGCGCACCCCGAGGGCCAGATGCATCTCTTCAGCGCGACGGCTGGGCGCAGCTACCTCGAGGCGACCATGGAGCCGGGCGACGCGTTGGTGTTCGGCCGGGAGTCGGTGGGGCTGCCCGGGGAGATCCTGGAAAGGCACCCCGACCACGTCTGGGCCATTCCGACCAGCGGTCCCGTGCGCAGCCTCAACCTCTCAAACGCCATGGCGATCGTGCTGTACGAGGCGCTGCGCGCC
>Ga0214473_10010864_pt1 | contig 10694 bp, 13 predicted proteins | sample RVTome_7_FD_203509 | JGI IMG/M metagenome (GOLD analysis project Ga0214473, IMG submission 203509) | Soil microbial communities from uranium-contaminated site in the Upper Colorado River Basin, Wyoming, United States - RVT98D197 | ecosystem: Environmental > Terrestrial > Soil > Contaminated >... | reverse complement strand
TGTCGGGTGCCACGGGCCGCTCGCTGCCAGTGCGGATTACCGCGTTTGCACGGGCGGACCAGCCGCCCGTGGCACCCGATCGTGGAACGCCGTGTTCAACGTTTTCCGCTCCCCTTAGTAACCGCTTTCTTCGAGGATTCCAAAGGCGAAGAAGAACGTGGCCAGCACCGGAAGAACGCTGAAGGCGAGCGACAGCCCGATGGTCACCAGTCCGAGGGGTCCCACGAAGGCGTCCACCACGAACGGGACCGGGACCCGGGCGAAGGCCCGCACGGCGATCGGGAGCACCCACTCGTTGAAAAGCTGACCTTCAAAGAACTCCCCCAGCAGGCCGGCACCGAACTTCCCTACACCAAGGTACATCAGCGCAACGACCAGCGCGGCGATCGGAATGCCGGTGAGCGGTCGGCGCGACCACGCGCCGATTTTTTCGGAAAACGGCACGCGCGCCGGCGGGGAAACCGTTTGGACTTCGGACAGGATCTCATCCACCGTACGCAGGCGCGCTTCCAGGATGACCGCGGAAAGCGGCCGGCTGAAGGCGGATTGGACGTTCGCGACGATCCCCTCGATCTGCTCGACGACGTCCTCGCCGCAGCGGGCCGCGATGTGGCGCTTCATGCTTTCATCGCCGGATAGGAGCGCCGTGCCCACCGCCCGCGGCGCCAGGTCCGAGTCGCGCAGCAGTCTGGCCAGGAGCGCGATCGCGGATTCGATCCTGGGGGGGTACGAAACGCGCACGCGGGCCCGCGCCGCCGCCGGCAAGACCCTTCGGAAAGCCTCGACTCCTTCACCCTCCGTGGCGACCGTCGCGGCGACGGGGACACCGAGCAGCGCGGCGAGCCGCGCGGTATCGATCCGGATGCCCCGCTGACGGGTTTCGTCCATCATGTTGACGTCGATCACGAGGGGCAGCTCGTATTCCGCAAGCTGCGCGGTCAGCAACAGGGACTTGCGCAGGTTCTTTCCGTCGGCGATGAGCGCGACGAGGTCCGGTCTTTCTTCGAGCAGGATGTCCCGCGAGATGCGCTCGTCCTCGGATTCGGGCAGCATGCCGTCGATGCCGGGGGTATCGATGAGCTCGACCCGCGCCCCCGCCCCCGCGGACGTGCCGCGGCCGACCGCGATGGAGGTGCCGGGATAGTTCGCCACCTTCAGCCGCTTGCCGCAGAGGCGATTGAACAACGTGGTTTTGCCGACGTTGAGGTTGCCGAGCAAAAGCGCGGTCTGCTCGCGCCGGGCTTCGCCGCGCGCGTCCTCCGCCGAGGTCGTCGGGACTTCGCGGCTAGCGGGGACGTGCAGCGCCGCGGCCGGCGTGGACGTCTTGGGAACCAGGAGCCGGCTCGTCATGGTTGTCCCTCCACACATGAATGTCCCGAGCGACGTCTTCCTCTACCGCGAGCTCCCTGTGCGCGCAGGAGATGACGTAGGAGGGGGACTTCTGATGGATCGTGAGCGTCACCCCCGGTCCGAGACCAAACGACAGGAGCTTGTGCAGCCGCGCGTGGCTGGGGGTGCTGATGTAGGCGACGCGCGCGGTCGTGCCGACCTCGACGCGGGTGAGCGGCACGACCACGTTGTCCACCACCTCTTTGGCCTCCAAGCAGCACTTGCCGAGCGGAATGGGGGCGCCGTGCGGGCACTGCCGCGGGTGGCCCAGCAGCGTGCAAACGCTGTCGGCCACTTCGGGCGCGACCACGTGCTCGAATTCGCAGGCCCCTCTCTCAGCGTCCTGGATCGGCAGGTTGAGGACGTCCACCAGCAGCCGCTCGGCCAGCCGGTGTCGGCGGACCACGAGAGCGGCGCGCTTGCTCCCGCGGGGGGTGAGCAGGATCATCTGGCCATCGTAGGCAATGAGGTCGTCCTGCTCCAAGACGGGCAGCAGTTGCTCGTCGACGGGAACATGGCACCATCGTCTCAGCGCTTCAAAGCTGTGGTCCTTCTTCTCACCACAAGTCCAAAGCGCCTCGAGCACCTCTTCCACGTTGCGATCACTCATTCCTGACCTTCCCTGTTTTCGCTAGACATCCCCACCCAGAGCGCTCGTCGCCCGGGTCTGGCCGTCCTTCAACACAAAAAACCCATCCGCGCCGGGCTGCGCTTCGATCAGCCTGATCCCGCGCTCCAGCCCGGCGACGAAGACCGCCGTCGAGAGCCCATCCGCCTCCAGTCCGGTCCGCGCCAGCACCGTCACGCTGGCGAAGACCGTCGGCGAACGCCCCGTCCGCGGGTCGAAGAGGTGGTTGTGTAGGTAGTCGGGGGTGAACGTTGTCTGGTAGTCGCCGCTCGTTGCCAGGCAGCGGCCGTCCAGGCGGATGCGGGAGATCAAGCGGTCCTGGTGCCGCGGATGCTGGATGCCGACGGTCCAGCACGCACCATCGGTCCGTCGGCCCAGGCTGCCGATCTCGCCCGTGTCGACGAGCGCGTGCCGCACGCCGCGGGCCGTCAGCACACCTAGGACGCGGTCGGCGGCGAAGCCCTGGGCGATGCCGTTCAGCGTCACGGCGGTCCCGCTGCGCTTCAAGCGGATGAGCTCGTCGGACACCTCCACCTGGCGCCAATCGACCTGTCGCCGCACGCGGTCGATCTCGTCCGCGCCCGGCAGCCGGCCCAGCGCGACGGCGTTCGCATACAAGGCCCACAACGGCTGCACCGTGACGTCGAACGCCCCGTGGCTGGCGGCCGACAGCGCCTGCGCCTGGCGGAGCACGTACACCAGATACGGGTGGGGCCCGCGCAACTCGCCTTCCCGATTCAGCCGGCACAGTTGACTTCCCGGGCGGTACAGGCTCATGACGGATTCGACCGTCTCGATTTCCGCAAAGGCCGCAGCGAGCGCCCCTTCGGCGCCGGCCTCGGTCTCATGCAGCGCGACGATGGACGCGGGTGCGCCCAGAGCGCTGCCGATCCGCCGGACGGCGTGCAGGCCCGCCGGCGCCCGCGGCGTCTTTCCGTTCCGGCCGAAGGGCCAAAGCCAATTCCCTATGGCGACCGAAGCCCCCACCGCGCCGAGCGTCAACACGAATCGGCGACGGGTGGCGCACGCCGGTTTCGGTGAGTCACTCATCGCCACCTTCTCCCTGCGACTCGACCCGCTGCGCGTCGCCGAACGCCTGGGGCGCCACGGTCAGCCGCACCGGCGCTTCCACGTCCGCATCGGGTTCATAGAACGGCGGCACCTCGAAGCGCAGGGACCAGTTGAATACGAAGGCAGGGAACAGGTTGATCGCGGTGGCCAGATCGTTGGAACGCCCGTTGAGGAGCATCCGCTGTTCGGCGACCTTGGTTTCGACCTCGACCAGCGCATCCATCAGGCGCTGAAAGTTCTCACTCAGGCGGAGGCCCGGAAACCCTTCCGCCACGGCAAGGACCCTGGCGAGCGAGGCGTCCAGCGTGCCGCTCGGCATCGCCAGGCGCGGGTCCGAGGCGGGCGCTTCCGGCGATGAACCCACGGGCGCCGGGCGCATGATCTCCCGTCGCGTGTCGACCGCGTGCTCGAAAATCTCCTTCTCGTGCCGGGCATAAGCCAGGACGATGGTGTTCAGTTGCGCGACGATATCCTTGCGGCGCTGGAGCTGCACGCCAATCTGCGACCGGGCGGCCTCCACCTGCGACCGCATCGAAAAGAACATGTTGTAGTAGTAGATCAGCCCCCAGGCTTTGAGCGCGACCACAGCGAGAATCAGGGTGAAGGCCAGCCGCTTCTTGCTGACGCGCCTCAGCCGCGTGCCGGCCTGCTTCAGCCGGCGGTCAACGAAGCGACCGAGGAAGCGTCTTTCGGGGGCGGCACCCAGGTGATGGCCATTGCCGGACCGCGTGGGGTAGAGCCGCCTGAGAATCCTGCGCATCTGAATGTCCATATCTACCCATCCAAAGCCCGTATCTGCCGGTCAGCCCGCGGTCGACGATCGTGTCCAGCAGGCCCGAAGCCTGCGCACCGCCCACCCGCACGAAGAGGCCACTGAAGAACAAGATGTTGCCGCACGTCGCCCAGACCGCCGCGACCGCCAGGGCCCCCATCAACAGCGCGGGCCCATATCTGTGGCGACCGGTATCGCTCATATCGACCCATCATGGGCTTGCGCCCGGGACCCTGACTTCATTCCAGTTCGAGCGCCTTCTTGAAACATTCGACGGCGGCTGCACGGTCACCCATGCTCTCGTACGTGAACCCGAGGGCCTGGTAGGCCTTGGCGTATCTTGGATCCAGACGAATCGCTTGCTTAAAGGCCTCGACGGCTTGGTCGTACCGCTTCCGGTTGTCGTACGCCATCCCCAGCCGGTAATGGGTTGGCGCGTGATCCGGATCGATTCTCACGGCCTTTTCCAGGCATTCGATGGCCCGATCGTAATCCTGCCGGCGTGCGTGGATGACCCCTAGGGCGCGGACGGCGACGGCCGAACGCGGGTCCATTTCCAGAATCTTCTCAAGCTGCTGGCGCGCCGGCTCGGGTTGGTCTGCGGCGCTGTAGGCCTCGGCCAGGCGCACCCGGACCTCCAGATCGTCGGGCGCCAGCGCGAGCGACTTTTCCAATAACGGGATGGCCTTGTCCCAACGCCGGTGCCGGGCGTGCGCGAGAGCCGCCGATTTGTTGAAATCCGCAATGTAGTCGCGATCGAGCGTGAACGCGCTGGTGTAGAGCGACACGAGCTTGTCCGCCGCCCGGCCGGCCAGATAGCCGCCGGCCCGGAAGGCGAACCGCGCCGACGCCGCCGGAGAGAAACGCCGGACGGCGTCTATCATCTCCAGGGGGTGGTCTTCGGTCTCAGCAGTCAGCTTGTCTTTCCGCAGTGCTTCCACAGACGAGGAGGTCTCGGCTTCGCGAGGCGTTTCTGAAGCGAGCGCCTCGTCTTCCGCGACCCCCGCGCGTTCGTCCGGCCGGGCTACCTTTCGAGTCATTTTCGATTCCTCCTGCCGAGCGCTTCTGCCGTGTTGGCACCCGGCGCGTTGCGGTCCTCCGGCGGGCGGACGAGATTGAATGATCGGGAGCGGCAACGAGCATTCAGGAGTTTGAACATGGCGGAGCCGATGGTCGAAGAGGCGGACCTGGAGCATGCGGAGGGCGGGGAACGCGAGATCGGAACGTCCCGAACCTCGAAGGCCGCCGTCGAAGTGAAAGGCCGATGCCCATACTGCGGAGATGCGATGGTGCGCGGGAAGCGGCCCCACTTCAACCGCGCCTTCGGGATCAGTCTGCTGGTCGTAGGGGTTTTGATTTCATTATTCATGTTGTTCGTTGGCCTGCCGCTGGTGGTGATCGTCGCTTACATGGGGATTGCAGCGCGGCCGGTCTGGGTATGCGCGGGGTGCGCCGCGGTGGTGGACAGGGATGACAACTGAGAGCGAGCGCGGCTACTGTCAGCATAACCTGAAGCCCCTGCTCGTTTTGCTGGTGCTTCTGGTCGCGGCCACCATCGTGTGGGCCGTCGTTCTCAAGCAAAGGGGGGGGTTCCACCGTGTTCGACGGGGCGCCGGTGCTCCGCTGGCCAACACAGACCCGCAGCGGCCGGCGGCCGGACCGGCGGCCGTGCCCGTACCCCCCGCGACCCCGGCGAGCCTGAGCGTGGACGCCGTGTCCTTGGCGACCCCGAAGGGGGGCGTGAAGCTCATCGCGCAAACTGCGGCCGCACCGCTTCCCACGGATCCCATGGGTTCGCCGGGCCCGTCGGCACGCGTGCGCCGCGTGGCGGCCGCCAAGCCCCAGAGCCTCAACGTTTTCAACACGGTTTCCGCCCTGATCTTACCCGCCGTCGTCAGCGTTCATGCGACCCGGAGTCCATCCGCCAACCCGACCATCGCGGCCGAGGGCGGCGTTCCGTTCGTGAACCCCTTCGATGGGGTTCCAGACAAATTCGTGCGCAACTAGGCGTTCGAGAGCGTGGGCTCCGGCGTGATCGTGGATTCCCGCGGGTTGATTCTGACGAACTACCACGTGATCTCGCAGGCCACCAACGTCCTGGTGAGTGTCTGGGGCGACGCGGGAGGGGATTTCCCCGCGACGGTGGTGGCGGTGGACCCCGCCGCGGACCTGGCGCTGATCCGGGTGTCCGCGGCCCCGCCGCTCGCGGAGGCACGCCTCGGGGACTCGGACTCCGTTCAGGTTGCGGACTGGGTTCTGGCGTTCGGCAGCCCCTTTGGACTCGATCAAACGGTTACGCAGGGGATCATCTCGAACAAGCGGAAAGCGCTGGTGGTCGGTGGCGTCTCCTTTGGCCCCATGCTTCAGACGGACGCGCCCATCAACCGGGGCTCCAGCGGCGGGCCCCTGGTGAACTTGCAGGCCGAGGTGATCGGGATCAACTCCGCGATCTATGGACCGAACGGGATTTTCAGCGGGACGGGCTTTGCCATCCCGGTGAATCGGGCTAAGGTCTTCCTGGCCCAGAACTCCAGTGTATTCGAGCAGTAGCGAGGGCCGACGATGCCAACCAACTTCCGCACTTCCGGGTTGTCCAGCCAGTATCTGATCGGGGGCTTGTTGGTGGTCTTCATCGCCATCTCGGCGGTGGCCATGTTCACCACCTCGAGGCTGCCGGGCAAACTGAAATGGATCGGCATGAAGGTCGTGCCGCTGAATGCCGAGGCGCGGGCGGCGCGTGGCATTCCCGCGAGCGTCGGCGGCGTACTGGTGGAAAACGCGGACGGCCTGGCCAAGCGCGCCGGCGTCCGCTCCGGAGACGTCGTCGTCGCCATTAACGGCAACCGCGTGCAGGACATGTTCGACTTCTCGCACTTCACGAACGAGACGGACATCTCGAAGGGCGGCGTGCAGATCGACCTGGTACGCAACGGTTTGCGGACGCCCGTGTTTGTCTTCCCGTCCAACCCAGCGGCCCCGGCCCCGGGACAGGCCGCGCCGGCGGCCGCTGTTGCCGGGGCGCCCCTCGCGATCACCCAGCAGTGGCTTGGTATTGAGGCCGAGACCGTTCGGCTCGGGGACGTGAAGGAGTTGGGCCTTCCGGCGGGAGCGCAAGGCGTGATCGTGGATACCGTGACGAAGGGTAGCCGGGCGGAGCAGGCCGGGTTGCTCAACAACGACGTGATTGTGGCGTTGAACGGTCAGAGAATCGATTCGACGGCCCGCCTGTGGGACGGTCTGGCGCGCCTCAACGCCTCCGATCCGGTCGAGCTGGGCGTCTACCGGAACGGGCAGTTGGTGTCTGTTCCAGTTCCCGCGGCGGCGGCCGCCCCTGCGGGCGGGTTCGGCGGACGGATGGGCGGGCTGGGCCTCGGACCGGGCGGCATCCTCGTTTGCCCCGGCTGTGGGACCACCGTGGTGCACCAGCGGGGCGTGCCCTGCTTTACCGTGGCGTGTCCGGCTTGTGGAGCGACGATGGTAAGGACGCAATGAGGATGGGATGAACATGTCCTCGAATGTGCAGCCTGCCAAGGGTCACCAACGTCTTGCCAACGGCGTCGTCTACGCCTTGATCGTTTGTGCCATAGCTCTGGGTGCCACGGCCGGATGGATGCGGTCCTGGCAGAGCTCGGAATCCGGATCGAGCAATGGTGTCCAGGAGATGATCGGTAGTCTCTGGCCGCCGGATATCAGTCTGGCTGCGGGCTGGGGGGCGGCAGAGGGCCGGCCTCAAGACGCCGTCGCGGCCCCCAGGTGCCGGTCCGTCTGCCCGCAATGCCAGAGTTCCTGCTGGACCCGAGGACGGAGTGGATTTCTGCTCTGCCCCTTCTGCGGGCAGGGGATGGTAGAGCAGGTCCGCGAGCTGGTGCAGGCGGCCGCGACGGCTGCCCCCGGCACCGCGTCGCTGATTCCGATTCAGGCCGGGGTGATGCCTACCCACGACAACCGAGGGGCATGCACGAACTGCCACACCGTGATCCGGACCGTCGGCTCAGGGTTGGCCCCGATGATTGAGGCTGGCGTCGAGCGGCCCCATCGCCACCGCGGATCGTGCGCGGCTTGCCACGCGGTGGTCCGGGCGAACGGTCTGGGGCCCGTTCCTACCATCCCGGTGGACGCGGTGGCGCCCCATCCGGAAAGAGGGGCCTGTGCCAATTGTCACATCGTCGCCAAATTGAGTGCTGCCGCGGCGGCGACTGCGGCGACGCCGGCCACTCCGGCTGCGGCGCCGACTCCGGCCGCCACGACGCCGAATAGCCCCGCCGCTCAGTGGCGCGGCGTGGCCGCACCGCCGATCACCGCAGACGCCGTCAAGCCGATCCTGATCAAGCAGTTTGGGATCGAAGTCTGTGCGGCGGCCGGCGAGGGGGCGAAGGTAACCGGTGTGATGGGGAATTCATACGCCTCGAAGGCCGGGCTGGCGGCGGGGGACATTATCATCGAGTGCAACGGGAAGAAGGTCCGCGATGCGGAAGGGCTGGCGCAATTGGTTGGGCAGGCGCCGCCCGAGGCGGATGCGCTGCTCAAGATCGTGCGGAGCGGCCGGGCCGAGAAGGTTCCGGTCATGGTCGGTGAAGGTGAAATGGAAGGGTTCACGCCGATTCAAAAGCCGTAATGGTGGTGGCATCCGCCGCTTCGTCGGAGCGGTGATACGCCACTGTTCTGGACTAGCCTCATGGAACGGACGTATGGCTACAGAATGCTGCCTCTGGCGATCACGGCCGGCGGCGGGGCCCTGATCGCGGTCGCGCTCTTCGGCGACCGCTGGCCGTGGAAGGACCGGAGTACAATTGGCGCGGTGGGCGCCTCGAGCGGCCCGGCCCCTATCGTATTGAGGACATACGCCTGCCCGCAGTGCGGGGGGGAGATCGGGTGGGGAAACAACGCCTGCCCGGGGTGTGCGTGGTGTCGCGTGCCGCCGAGCGCCCTTCCGGCCGCAGCGGCAGCACCGGCGGCGCTGACTCCCACGGCCGCGGCGCCCGCGGTGGCGCTGCCCGACGCCAAGGCACCCCGTGCGGCGCTGGTATCGCCGCGCGACCAGAACGCCGCGCGGAAGGAGTTCATTGAAGGGCATTGGCTCGGGCTGGAGGTGATTCCGTTGACCCCGGAGTTGGCCAGAGAGTATCAGATACCGCCAAGGGAAACCGGGATACTGGTGGACGAAATCACGCTGGAGGCCGCCGAGTCCGGGATCCTGGCCGGGGACATGGTGCAGTCGATCGAGGGGCGCCCCACCCCGGACCTCCGCGCGTTCTTTCTGGCTACGCAGCGTGTACAGAATCAGGCGCGGGCCGCGGTCGCGGTCAATCGCCGGGGCCAGCCGATGACGTTTTCCATGAAGGCCCGGAACACGCAGGCCCTGGGCTTCGCGCAGATGGAGGCGGCGCAGCCGATCCCGCCGGGCGCCATCAGCCCGCATCGCGCGCGGAGCAAGGCGTGCACCGAATGCCACATCATCATGCAGACCGGAGGCCAACTGCCGACCGACGCGGGCGACATACTGCCGAACCCGCCGCCCATCGCCAGAGATGCGACGATGCCGCATCGCTACCGCGGGCAGTGTGCCACGTGCCACGTCGTGAAATAGGTGCGATGAGGGCGAACCGGCGGAGCGGTTTCAGGTGTTGAGTCATGCAGAAACTGCTGCTCATCTTGGCGGCCGGCGTCCTGATTCTGCTGTTTGCCGTGAACAACACGCATCACGTGGAGATGAGTCTGATCTTCGGTACCCCGGTCCACGTGCGGCTGATTTTCCTGTTGCTGACTACGTTCCTGCTCGGCCACTTTACCGCGGTGCTCCTGAACGTCTATGTCCGCACCAAGATCAACGCCACGGCGAAGCGTGCGGAGACGAAGGCCGCGGCCAAGGATGTTGAAGAGGACGAGTTCTTTTCGGCGTGAGGAGTATCTCCGATGACGAAACTGCTGGCCGGATTGTTCGTGGGCGTTTTTGTCGGGGCCCTGGCCTACGAGGTGTTCAAGAAGGGCGAGTTCACACGCAACGCCGCGCGCAAGGTCTCGCAAGGCGTTCAGGCGGCCCGGCGGGCGTTCGGCGAGGGATACCGGTCCATCCAGCCGGCGGCGGAAGAGCCGCGGCCCGCGGGCACCGCCTGAGCCCTGCGCCAGCGCGCCCCGCGACCCACCCGCGGCGCTGGGCCGGTGCCGTTTTCTAACGAGAAGCTCCGTGAGCCTGCTCGATTCCAATGTGGATTCAAGCGAGCGAATGCACGCGCGCTGCATTCGCTGCGCGCAGAAGGCCGTCTACAGCGGCATGGCCGAAGCCCTCATCCTGATCGTACTGAAAGTAACCCTCGGTCTAGCCAGCGGCAGCCGCGCCCTGGTCGTCGCCAGTTTGTACTCCTTGCAGGATCTCATTTCCGCGGTCGTGGCGGCCGTGGGGTTGAAGATCTCCAGCAAGCCGCCGGACCAGAATCACCCCTACGGCCATGAAAAGGTGGAATACCTGGCCGTCGTGCTCATGAGCGTGATGCTCCTCCTGGGCATCGTCGCGCTGGCCGTTACCGCGCTGGCCAGTTTCTTCGGCAACGCGGCGGAGTCGGAACCACCGACGATGCTGGCGATCTGGTTTGCGGCCGCCTGCGCGGTCCTGGGCTGGCTCAATGCGCGGTTCGCGGAATGTGCCGGGACCAGGCTCAACAGCCCGGCCATGCGGAGTTACGGCGCCCACATGCACGCCGATTATCTGTCCTCGCTCGCGGTGATCGCGAGCGTGATCGGCGCCCGGCTGGGGTTCCCCATTCTGGACCATATCGTGGCGATTCTCGAAGCCTTCCACGTCGTATACATCAGCGGGCAGATGCTCGGCTCCGCCAT
>Ga0214473_10010863_pt1 | contig 10694 bp, 13 predicted proteins | sample RVTome_7_FD_203509 | JGI IMG/M metagenome (GOLD analysis project Ga0214473, IMG submission 203509) | Soil microbial communities from uranium-contaminated site in the Upper Colorado River Basin, Wyoming, United States - RVT98D197 | ecosystem: Environmental > Terrestrial > Soil > Contaminated >... | reverse complement strand
CTCCGGCGACGCGCCACCGCGACCACTTCCGTGCTCACTGGGACAACACTTTCTGACATCGTTCGCTCCGCTTCCCACCCTCCATGCTTCTCTCAATCCGTGTCCCACTATTATTGGCACAGAGGGCGGCACCAACTCGCCCTATTGACTCGATTTCTGAGTGAACGCTAAAAGCTTGTGACTCCGACTCGCGGAACTCTTTATCCCACACACAGAAAACCCTTTGACATATTGACCAAAGGGTCGGGCTTTGAATCAAAGCGGCCCCGACCTCACTCTCCCCAAACTTTTGTGAGCTTCTGCTTTCCAGTCCGATTACACTATGCATACACCAATGGAACACGTTGGCGAATATAGAGGCTGTGGCTTTCCGAATCTTGTTGACTTTTGAATAATTGCCGCGTATAATGTGCAGACTTTGGGGATGGAGTCCCCCCTGATGAACTGCCCGGGCCAGGCTGATGACTCCTACTGCGCAGGCCAATGCAGCGGTAGGATCGTTACGGCAAGAGAATCAACCGCTGCAAGGCGGTTTTTTTGTGCCTGCGTCGTGGCCCGGACGGTCACTTAACTAAGGAGGACTCTATCATGGAACACATCTTCACCATCGCCGCCTTCTGGCTCGGCCTCGCTGTAGTCTCTGCCGTCATTGCCTATCATCTGAAAGTATCTATCGCACTTGTCGAGATCTGTGTCGGCGTGATTACGGCCGCTGTCGCCGGATATTTCGGCAAGTTCGAAGCGCTCGGCTCCACCTCGGAGTGGCTGCGCTTTCTCGCCTCCTCAGGAGCGGTCCTGCTGACGTTCCTGGCCGGCGCCGAACTTGAACCGGAGGTTCTCCAGAAGAAACTGAAGGAGGTATCCGCTGTTGGCCTGGTAGGTTTCTTTGCGCCGTTTTTTGGCTGTGCGGCACTCGCCAAATTCGTCCTGGGGTGGAGCACCCATGCCAGCCTTCTCTGTGGCGTCGCGCTATCCACCACTTCGATGGCGGTCGTGTATGCGGTCATGCTCGAAACTGGCTTCAACAAGACCGACTTCGGCAAAGGCATCCTGGGCGCTTGCTTTATCAACGACCTCGGAACCGTCATAGCACTCGGCCTGCTGTTTGCGCCGTTCACATATAGAACATTCGTGTTCATTGGCGTGACTATCTTCGTGCTGGTGATGCTGCCCATCGTCAGCAGATGGCTGACCAGAATGTACGCCAATCGGACTGCCGCCATAAGGACGAAATGGGTCATTCTCGTACTCTTCGGCCTGGGCGCCATGGCACTCTGGTCGGGAAGTGAGGCGGTTCTACCGGCCTATCTGGTTGGTATGGTATTGGCGGAGTTTTCGAATGGCGACGCCTTATGGATTCGTCGTCTGAGGACTCTGACCGTCGGATTCCTTACTCCATTCTATTTCCTGCGCGCCGGTACTTTCGTTTCATTGCCTGCTCTCATCTCGGCCCCTTTGGTCTTTCTGCTGCTACTGGCCGGCAAGGTCGTGTCGAAGATCTTTGGTCTCTACCCGGTTGTCGGGCAATTCAGACACAAACGTGATGAGCGCTGGTATTACACGCTAATGATGTCCACGGGACTGACTTTCGGCACCATAGCAGCCCTGTACGGTTTGACACACAATATTGTAACTCAAGGGCAGTATTCATTCCTTGTTGCGGTGGTTATTGCGAGTGCGGTTGTGCCGACATTGATTGCCGGAATTGCATTCCTGCCCAAGCATCTCTTGCCGGAACCTGTCCCAAGTGAGAGAAAGCTTCCGCGGGAAAGTGGTCCGGGAGCGGAAGGATAATGGATATCCCTTCGTTGCAAACCGAGGTGTCTAATTTTGCCGCGTTGGAGAAGTTGGCGATCGATTCCGGTGCACTGCACTTGGCTTCCGAGACTCGCGCTCTCGCGGAGCGGATCAGGGACGGTCTCTTCTACGTGGCCTGTGTTGGACAGTTCAAACGGGGTAAATCGACCTTACTTAACGCGCTCGTCGGGTCGCTAATTCTGCCGACAGGTGTAGTGCCGGTGACAGCGGTCGTGACCGTCATCCGCCACGGAAACCACACGGCTGCCCGAATCAGGTTTGCGAACGGCGATTGGCAGGAAATCACACCGGGCGACCTTGCGCTTTTTGTGACAGAGGACGAAAATCCAGAAAACCGCAAAGGTGTTGCGGCAGTCGAAGTCTTCCTGCCAAGCGAACTGCTCGCAGCCGGAATGTGCCTCGTCGACACACCGGGAATCGGGTCGGTATTCATCGGCAACACTGAAGCCGTGAGGGCCTTTGTTCCTCACGTTGATGCGGCGCTTGTTGTCCTCGGCACGGACCCGCCCATATCGGCAGACGAACTCGCCCTGATCACAGATATTAGGAAGCAGTGCGAGGACTTGTTATTTGTCTTCAACAAGGCCGACAAGTTTACCGATTTGGAGCGAGAGGTCGCCGGAAAATTCACGCGACAGGTGCTCAGAGAGCGGGCAAATCTCGACGGCATAAGGCTCTTCGAGGTCAGTGCCATGGAGCGGCTTGAAGGACGGGGTCCTGCAAGAGGGTGGGCCGAACTAAGTGACGCCCTGCGGAACCTAGCTCAGAAACAGGGCCGCCAATTGGTGCGGATCGCCGGGGAACGCGGGCTTGCGCTCCTCTCAGATCGCTTATGTCGCCACCTTGACGAACAGCGCGGAGATCTCCTCCGTCCGGTTGAGGAGTCAGAGCGGCGTGTCGAGACCCTGCGAACTTATGTAAATGAGGCGGAGCGGGCGCTGAACGATCTCGGCTATCTCTTTGCGGCCGAACAGGAGCGGCTTGCCCGTGTTTTTGAAGACCAGAAAGAGGAGTTCCTGAAGCGTGCGCAACCCGGCGCGCGCCTCGAATTGACTCAGGCCATCCGCGCAATCGGTCCCCGCCGCGGGCCCGTTCTGCGAGAGAAGGCTTACGAATTGACTGACCCCATCTCAAAGAAATGGCTCGATGAATGGCGGGCTGAGGTCCAGCCGAAGGCCGAGACCCTGTACGTCGAGGCAATGCGCCGATTTGCTGACCTGGCCAATGGATTCCTTGAAAGACTCGCCGCTTCCGATGAGCCTGCGCTGGCCGGCCTGCCTCGCAACATCGCACCTGAAACCGGGTTCACATATCGCAGCCGACTTTACTACACCTCGCTCATAACGCTCACGGCACAGACACCTCTCGGTTGGTTTCTCGACCTGATTCGACCGAGAAAACGACAACTTCAAGTGCTCGATCGTCAGGTGGGCGAATATCTGGAGACGATTATTTTCGCCAATGCCAACCGTATCGTGAACGACTTTGATGATCGAGTGCTGGAGAGCCGGCGAATCTTCCAGGCCCACATCCGTGCCGCACTTGACGAGGTTGTAGCCTCGGCCGAAAAGGCTCTCACAAGAGCCAAGGAGTACCACGCCCGGGGCAACCAGGCCATACAAGATGAAGTGGAGCGAATTAACATGCTGAGCGGTCGCCTGAAGACACTCAGCCTTGAAGGAAAGGATACCCGTTCATGAGCAAGATTACCAAGATCATCGCCCGCGAAATCCTCGATTCTCGCGGCAATCCCACTATCGAGGTGGATGTTCACGTCGAAAGCGGCCATTGGGGTCGTGCCGCTGTTCCCTCCGGAGCATCAACCGGGACCCGCGAGGCACTCGAATTGCGGGATGGTGACAAGAGCCGTTTCTCCGGCAAAGGCGTCCTGCGCGCCGTGCGGAACGTCACCGAGAGCATTCAGCCTGCGGTGCGCGGCATGGATGCATTTAATCAGGCGGCTCTTGACAAGAGACTATGCGAAATCGACGGAACAGCCAATAAGGACAAGCTCGGGGCCAATGCCATCCTCGGCGTATCGCTGGCTGCTACCCGCGCCGCCGCCAACGAAGAAGGCATCAGTCTGTATCAGCACGTCGCCAAATTGACGGGAGACCCGGGGACGCTGCTGCCGGTACCGATGTTCAACATCCTCAACGGCGGCGCACACGCCGATAACAGCGTTGATTTTCAGGAGTTCATGATCGCGCCGGTCGGGGCTCCATCGTTTCGCGAGGCGGTGCGAATGGCAGCGGAAATCTATCACACCCTCAAAGGAATCCTGAAGTCTGCCGGTTATTCCACGGCCATCGGCGATGAAGGCGGATTCGCGCCAAACCTGAAAGCGAACGTCGAAGCCATTGAAACCATTCTCTCGGCAATCCAGAAGGCCGGACTAAATCCGGGTTTCGACGTGGTGATCGCACTTGATCCGGCGGCGAGCGAATTCTTCGATAATGGAACCTACGTATTCAGTAAGTCCGGCGGTAGCCGACTCTCGCCGGAGAAGATGGTGTCATTTTGGGAAGACTGGGTTCGGCAGTTCCCCATCTGGTCGATTGAGGACGGCCTCGCCGAGCAGGACTGGCCGGGTTGGAAACTAATGACAGAGAAACTCGGGAACCGCATTCAGCTTGTCGGCGACGACATCTTCGTCACCAATCCGAAAATCATCACGCGCGCGATTCAGGAAGGAATTGCCAATGCCGCCCTCATCAAGCTGAACCAGATCGGCACCGTTAGCGAGACGCTGGAGGCCATGGCAATCTCGCGAAAAGTGGGCTATGGTCTGGTCGTCAGCCATCGTTCCGGAGAGACTGCGGATGATTTCATTGCCGATTTCGTTGTTGGGACTGCGGCCGGTCAGATCAAAACCGGCGCGCCGTGCCGGGGTGAAAGAGTCGCGAAGTACAACCAGTTGATGCGTATCGAAGAGGAACTTGGGTCCAAAGGACACTATGCAGGGAAGGACTTCCGAAAAGCCGGCGGATTCCTGCGTGGCTAGGAGAACGAAAATTCGCGACGGGGTCACCGTAACTATCCCCGGCAGAAGACGACCCTTGAGGATTGATACCGTCGTCATTGACTTCAACGGCACGCTCGCTGTCGACGGTCGACTCATTCGAGGCGTATGCCCACGGCTGAAGAAGTTGGCGGCGTTCACAAACATTGTCGTGATGACAGCCGACACTTTCGGGAGCGCACGGCGGGCGCTGTCAGGACTCCCGGTTGAAGTCTGCATCATCCGCCAGGGTGCGGACAAACGCAGGTTCGTGGAGTCGGTCGGGCCTCAGCATGTCGCTGCTATCGGCAACGGCGTAAATGACGTGCCAATGTTAAAAGCCGCAGCTCTCGGGATCGCGGTCATCGGTAATGAGGGAGCTTCAGGCGATTTACTTCGCGCGGCCACGGTTGTGATTCGCAACACTAATCTGGCGCTTGACCTGCTGCTGAAGCCGAAGCGCCTGATTGCCACTTTGCGAAGATAAGGCTTATGGTGCTGGCGGTGATGAATCAGTGATTGAAAGCAACCATGGCGTTGCCCCAGATGCGAGTTGACGTGGGACACTTGAATTATTGTGCAACCCGAACGAATAGTAGTCATCATCATAGCAGCTTTCGCGGGCTGCTTTGCAGGCGCGACGGCTTACCTGATATCGTATCAGGAATATCTGCATCACTTTCCTGATAAGAGGAAACCCAGGAGAATGGCTCTTGAGGCGGCCCTGCTTGCCTTTGCGTTCTTTTTCGGAATCGGAGTGATTTTGGCGATCGTACTACCGGCAGCTCACTAGAGAGCGTTGGAGAATAGAAGATGATCTACTTCTGTCCGTCATGTTTGAGCGAACTTGATTTGGACTACAAACGCTGCCCATTTTGCGCCTGCGACATTCCGGCATTTTCCGAGGGAAAGGACTTTGTAGACAAACTCATTATGGCTCTGCATCATCCGGAGCCGGAAACTCCGATCAGGGCAGCCTGGACTCTCGGACGGCTTCAGGATGAACGAGCGGTAGGACCGCTGTATGAATTGGCGCGGCACACAAGCGACATGTATATAAAAGTCGCGGCGATTAGAGCATTGATGGCTATTGGGACGAAGAAGGCGTCAGAATTGGCTGAGGCGTGCTTACAAACCGTTTCAGTAGTTGAGCGCGGTCTACTGAGAGACAAGACTTGGTATCATGATGACAATGAACCCAAAGGCGGGCAAGAAAATGATCAATAGTCGCCCTGCTGTTCGCTTCGTGATTATGCTTGGAGTCGTCAGCCTTTTCGCTGACATGGCCTACGAAGCAGCGCGAAGCATTACCGGCCCTTATTTGGCAATCCTTGGCGCCAGTGCCACAGTCGTTGGGTTTGTCGCCGGGCTTGGAGAACTCATCGGTTACGGATTGCGGGTAATATCTGGACTTCTAAGCGACCGAACCCATCGGTACTGGACGATCACTATTATCGGGTATGCTGTCAACCTGCTGGCTGTCCCAGCGATGGCCCTGGCAGGTCGTTGGGAGACTGCCGCTATTCTTATCATTGCTGAGCGCTTTGGAAAGGCGATACGAACGCCAGCGAGGGATGCGATGCTTTCCCATGCCGCCCACCAGATGGGTCGTGGCTGGGCGTTCGGTGTCCACGAAGCCATGGACCAGGTAGGCGCTATGATCGGTCCGATAATTGTAGCTGCAGTGCTGGCTTGGAGAGGCAGCTACCAGTACTGCTTTGCCGTCTTAGCCATCCCAGCCGTACTCGCCCTGATTGTGCTTGCCGTTGCTCGCCTTACCTACCCTCAGTCGCAAGATCTCGAGCCGTCCGGCGTCGGACGAACGACTCATCTTCGTTCGACCTTCTGGTTATACCTCGCTGGTGTTGCCTGCATCGCTCTGGGCTTCGCTGATTTTCCGCTTGCGGCATTTCATATGAAGGCGACTGCGGTCGTACCGGACACTTGGATACCGCTGATTTACGCCGGAGCAATGGGAGTGGATGCTCTCAGTGCCCTGGTCATCGGCCGACTCTATGATCGACAGGGCCTGCGATCCATTATGCTAATAGTCGCTGTTTCAGCGTGGTCGGCCCCCTTGGTCTTCCTCTCCGGTCGAGTCTCCCTCGTCTTGGGCATGATACTCTGGGGAGTCGGTATGGGTGCACTCGAATCAACTATCCGGGCGGTGGTTGCCGACCTCGTCCATCGCGATCGACGAGCCACAGCGTATGGCGTATTCAATGCGGGGTTCGGTATAGCTTGGTTTTGTGGCAGTGCCTTGATGGGCATTCTATATGACCATTCCCTGCTGTCGCTCGCGATATTCTCAGTTGCGGCTCAAATAGCATCGCTGCCACTTTTGCGCATGGTGGACAAACGACTGGGCGGGCAAGCGGTGACTGCTTGATATCGGTTTGCTGAGAGTGAGGTTGGAGTCTGTGCGCGACTGCAACTAATTGATAATCAGCGACTTATAATGGCGGGGTTGACGAGACTCAAACTCGCGGCCTCCTGCGTGACAGGCAGGCGTTCTAACCTACTGAACCACAACCCCGACTCAATATCGGATATCGGCATCACTAACGAGCGCGATTACCCTCAACGATCCACATCCCGCCGTCGCCAGGTCAGCAAACCCTGGAGACGCCGCCGGTGTATCCACAGTAATCACCATGACAATCACCGCGGTGCGGTGTAGACCCGAATGATACCGCCGACCTTCCTGCCGGTCTCTGTTCCAGCGGAACCATGAAACCTTGTGGCGACTCCGTGGTTTCCGGATCGTTTGTCGGCAGAGCCGTCGCCGGTCCGCCGGCGCGGTAGATCATCCGAGGTGCAGACAAGGGGAAGTTGTCCCAGAAGGCAAGTTTTCCATCGCGTAGCGGCGGGGCTTGTCTCCGCCGAACTCAAGGGGCGACACCAGGCCGCCCCCTACGCGGGGATAGCTGACAGCCTTGTGACGATTCTCTCGATTGTGCCACGGTGGGACACTTGTGGGACAACCTCAGGGCGTCTGCTGCGCACGAAGATCACCCGGCCTTCTCCTGAGACAGATGCACGTCGCGCTGCGGGAACGGAATCGTCACGCCGCTCTCGTCGAAGGTCATCCTGACTTTTTCGGTCGAGTCGACATAGACGCTGCAACAGTCCTCGACCTTCACGTATGGCCTCACGACAAAGTTGACCGAGCTATCTCCCAGTTTCGAGACCGCCACCGTCGGCGCCCCCCTTTATCAGCGTCGAATCAAACAGCAATGGATTTGGAACAATGGCACAAATGACGTATTATATCTGCTGATGGAACTGCTGGTCTTGTTTTTCAACTCATTCGTGGTCGGATTCTCCGGCGCCCTGATGCCGGGTCCACTGCTGGCCGTCGATATCGCCGAAACACCGCGTCACGGTTGGTCAGCCGGCCCGATTCTGTCGGTAGGCCATGCCGTGGCTGAGATCGCCGTCGTAGTGGTCTTATCATTGGGCATCGCCGCCCTGGCGCAAAACCCGATGGTGGCCTCGGCGATAGGCGTTATCGGTGGTATCGCGCTCATCCTTATGGGCGGCAGCATGGCCTACGAGATTATCAGAGGCCGCCTCTCCTACAGCGCCGACAGCAGCGGAAAAGTGAGTAACCACAAACTGGCCGGCAAAGGAATAACCGCCACCCTGTCCAACCCCTACTGGTTCGTCTGGTGGGCCACCACCGGGTTAGCCTTTCTGGTGAAGTCGCTCAAGTTTGGAGTCATCGGTCCGGTGGTGTTCTACTTCGGGCATATCATGTCGGACTTCGTCTGGTACTCGTTCGTCTCCGTGCTCCTGTGGCAGGGCAAGCGGTTGCTGATAGGCTGGGGCCTCAAAGCCCTCATCCTGATCTGCGCCGCGTTCTTGGTCTGGCTCGGCGCGACCTTCATAAAAGACGGCATCTCAGGCGAACTGGCCCGCGGTCTGGCCGACACGGCGTCACTGATTGGAGTCATAAAGTGAGATTCAGCATAAAGCGCGTGACCGATAACGAACGCGAGTGGATTCTCGAGATCGCCCGGCGCTGGGGGGCTGACTTCATTGTCAGCCGGGGACGTAAGGTTTATCAGGCCGATATCGAGGGTTTCTACGCCATCGACGAGTCCGGAAAGAAAGTGGGATTGGTGACCTATGAGGTCACCGGCGATCAGTGCGAGGTCGTCAGCCTGGATGCCTTCGAAAAGTATCGCGGGATCGGCACGGCGCTTCTCGAACAGGTGCGGCGCGCGGTTGCCCCGCGCGGCTGCCGCCGCATGTGGTTGATCACCACCAATGACAATCTCGACGCCATCCGCTTTTATCAACGTCGCGGCTGGACCATCGCCGCCGTGCATGTCAACGCCCTGGCCGAGTCGCGTAAGATCAAACCGTCGATCCCTCTGGTCGGCAACTACGGCATCCCTCTCCGCGACGAGGTCGAGTTTGAGTTGCAGCTGTAGGGTAGCAAAGACAAAGTGTTTTTCGGGGGTTGGATGAGTATATTGCAGGTTGGTGTGAGGTAGACTGCTTGGTCTGCCTCTGTGACAAGGAACGGCAGCGCTCAGGGCGAGGATTGTAGACCGACTACGCACGTAGTCAATGGTTTGACGATTAGTTGGGGCGGGAGTTCGACCTCCCCCAGCCTCGGCCAACATGAAACGTGTAGCTCAATTCTAACAAAGCCTATGACATTCTATTCACCAAAGGGTGTGTCAAAAGTCACCGCCGAGTATCTCATACGTAATCCGCGATCCGGCGCACCTCATGTAGTGATCCTGGGGGCAGGTGCTTCGCTTCAAGCGTTTCCAAACGGCGACAAGAACGGGACCCGGCTACCCACCATGGACAACTTAGTTGAGACGATCGGCTTTGGGGAAAAGCTGAATTCGCTAGGCATAAACCCGCACGAACTCAACTTCGAGTTGGTCTGCAGCCGACTTTTCCCAGACCAGAAATATAAAGACCTCCTCTTGGAAATCGAGGAGGATATACACCGCTACTTTTCAAACATGCAGTTGCCGGAATACCCTACTCTTTACGGCCACCTACTTCTCTCTCTCAGGAAACAGGATCTCGTGGCGATATTCAATTGGGATCCACTGCTCTTCGATTCGTGGGAACGCTTGGATGAACTGTTCGGGAGAGCTTACTTACCTCAGGTCGTTTTTTGCACGGCAACGTGAGAGTCGGATACTGTCCGAAGCACATGGTGTACGGGCGAAACGGAAGGTGCTGTTTGGATTGTGATAAGTTGCTGAGCGCTACCCCCCTTCTCTTCCCGATTGAAGCCAAGAACTACGAGAGCGATGCGTTCATCAGCGACGCCTGGCAGAAACTGCGAGCAGCACTTGACCGGGCGCTTGGCGTCACGATTTTTGGATATGGCGCACCGACAAGTGACCGAGCTGCGATTAGCATGATGAAAGCTGCTTGGAATGGTGCCAGAGAACGAGAGTTTGAGACAATATTCCTTGTCGACGTAAAGTCAGAAACTGAGCTTCTGGAGACGTGGCGATCTTTTGTTTACAGCCACCATTACAGCATAAAAAGGGATTTCTATGACTCCCAGTTACCGTGCACTGCAAGGCGAAGTGTAGAGGCTTTGATCGCACGGACGCTCGAGGGAAGATTTGTAGAGCAGTGCCCAATTCCCAGAGTTAGCGACTGGGAGAAGCTACAAGAATGGTTCCACGCCACCACTGCGTTTGAGCTACAGCAGTAGAATCATCGGGTAGCCCACCGCTTGCGGATGGTCTCCTCCTATTCGCCCCTGGAATGTGTCAATAAAAATGAGACAGATATTTTCATAATCAGGCCGCCTGCTGGTCGGGTTTGGGTTTGTTGATCCAGACCGCTCCCGGCAGCGCTGGCGGCAGAGGCACACCCTTCACAAACC
>Ga0214473_10010862_pt1 | contig 10696 bp, 14 predicted proteins | sample RVTome_7_FD_203509 | JGI IMG/M metagenome (GOLD analysis project Ga0214473, IMG submission 203509) | Soil microbial communities from uranium-contaminated site in the Upper Colorado River Basin, Wyoming, United States - RVT98D197 | ecosystem: Environmental > Terrestrial > Soil > Contaminated >... | reverse complement strand
CCGAGGGCACGGACGGCATCGCCCAGCCGGGGTTGCCCGTCCTGAACGACCTCTACCAGGAGTTCATCGACAACGGTGGCGCGGTCTGGGTCTGTGGCGCCTGCGCGAAGCCTCGGGGCATCGGCGACGAGCAACTCCGCAAGGGGTCGGTCATCGTCGGCGCTGCGAAGGTCGTCGAGGAAGTGATCGCAGGCGCCAAGACCGTTGCGTTCGCGTAATCGACGCCCTGCACGCAGTCGCTCAGGTCTATAGGGCTGAGGTCAAGGGATCCGGGCAGTCTCGCTCTCCGGTGGAGGATTGGCTTGATGAAGTCATCCCCCGACCGGGACGACACCGCCTGGATCCCTTGAACGACGTACGGCGCCGCCACGGTGGCAAGATGGAATCGTCGGGCTAGGAAAGGAGGAGGGAGCGTGAACGTGCTCTTGATCCTCAACGATCCGGCGTACGGGACAGAGCGCTCTTGGAACGGACTTCGTCTCGCGGGCTCACTCTCCAAGCGAGAGGGCGTTGAGGTCCGCGTCTTCTTGATCGGAGACGCCGTCGGATGCGCGATGGCCGGTCAGAAGGTGCCAGACGGGTACTACCACCTGGATCGGATGATCCTGTCCGCAGCACGCCACGGCGCACAGGTGGGCTGTTGTGGCACGTGCATGGATGCACGCGGCATCACCGAGGAGATGCTCACCGAGGGGACGCGTCGCTCCTCGCTAGAGGAGCTCACCGACTGGACGTTGTGGGCCGACAAGGTTGTGACCTTCTAGGTCCGGCGATCGAGGTCTCGGCTCCACACATGATAGAGAGGGGTGTGTGACATGCACAACGTGAGGCTCGACCAGATCGGAGCCACGGCGAAGGCCGCGGTCGATGACCCCGCAGCCGCCAAGCTGGACGTGAAGTTGGACGGAGGATGGCGGGTCGACGAGGCAAGCCCTCAGTTCGCCGGCATCGTGAAGTTCCCCAAAGGGGAGACGTTGTTCGAAGCCGACTTCCCGCCGTTCCTCGGTGGGGAAGGCCGTGCACCCACGCCACTGGCCTACTGCTTCTACGGGGCGATGTGTTGTTACGGAGCCACGTTCGCCACGCAGGCAGCGATGGCTGGGGTCCATCTCAAGAGCTTGCAGATCTCGCTCTCGCTGTCGGTTGACTTCCGCGCGGCGCTGGGGCTGGGTGACGTGCCACCGCTATCCTCCTTCGACTTCCAGGTTGAGGTCGAGACGGATGCTTCGGACGATGACGTGCAGCGCGTGAAGACGCTCGCCGACGAGCGATGCCCTGCGATCTGGGCGATGCAGAACCCAGTGGCATACTCGACCGAGGCCCGGAAGCTGTAGAAGCGGTGCGAGGCTGACGTCGCTCTGACTGACGATGCGCGGTTGCACCAGGGGCCTCGGCGGAGGCGACGACTAGAGCTCGCGGTTCGCTTCCCTCGTGGTCACCGCCAAGTGGCGGCCTTCCGCGAACGGCTCGAAGAGCGACTGACCGAGGCGAAGATCCCTCGCAGGGGGATGAGGAAGAAGGCTGCGGCGCTCACTCGTTCCGTCCCAGCTACGCTGCTTCTTGATGCGACCATGTCGAGGTGGCTAACCCTCTCTCCTCAGTCGTGCTGGACGCGATCGTCAGGGAACTCCCTGCGACGGACCGCGGGGCCTCACCCGAGCTGCTCGACGTCGGCTTCTCAAGCGTGGTGGTCGCGTTCGGCATCTCCGTTATACGTGTCGCGCGCACCCGCCAGGCACAGGAGGGGCACGAACGGGAGATGCGGCTCCTTCCCTGGCTTGATGGGCGACTCAACATTGACCTTGCAGTCCCGCATGCCCTTCTCGCTCCGGGACCCGCCCTGCCGTTCGGAGCCATCATCCAGCCACGGCTGCGCGGTCGGGCCATGACAGCCGAGGACGGACGATCCCGCGACTCGGCCCAGGAGTTCGGCGGTCTGCTCGCCTCGCTGCATGGGCTGGACCACGCGGCCGCGCCGAAGGGAAGCATCCAGTACCTGAACGCCGTTCCATACCTTCATCGGGTCCTGCGGGAGACGGAGTCATGCCTGCGCACCCAGCTTGTCTTGGACGAGTGGACTCGGCTCACGACGCGCTCGGGCGACGCCGAGTCGTTGCTCCTAGGTCAGGAGCAGGTGCTCTGTCACGGCGATGCGTGGTACGGGAACGTCTTGGTCGATGATGACGGGCACATCACGGCGCTGCTGGACTTCGAGGACGCCTGTGTCGCAGACCCAGCCCTGGATCTCGCTGCGACGACGTACTTGGATCCGCCCGGACCCAAGCGGCTGCTCGACGCCTACCTGGGTGATCGTGAGCCGGCGCCGTCACTGCTCGTCAGGGTCGAGGCGTACTTGCTACTCCGCGAGTTGGCGGGACTCGCCTACATTCTTCGAAACAACATCAACGAGGAGTTGGAGGATGGGATCGCGAAGGTCCGGGCCGTGCTGAACCAAGTGCCCTGATTACAGGCCGCCTACGCGGCGGTCGCGAGACTGCGATGCTGAGGCCGCTCCTTTGGTGCCACCCAGGGCGTCATCTGGTCTATCCCGTCGCGTCCGTCGGTGACCACTCGGTATCGGCGAACGGTAGAAGCTCTCGAAGCGTGACGGTTTCGGTCGGGCCGATGATTACCCGGGCGTCGAGATTTCGCTCGTCGATCTGGCGCATGAACTCGCGGCATCGTCCGCACGGCGGTGCGACGAACCCCACCCCATCCTCGTCCTTCCAGACGGCGACGATGCGTTCGATCACGTACTCGCCGGAGGTGACCATCGCGGCGATCGCGGCATGCTCCGCGCAGAATCCCATCGAGGAGCTCACATCGATGCACACGCCCAGGTAGACGTTGCCGTTGGCTGACAGGAGCGCGGCGCCGACCTGGCCCATTTCGGTCGAGTCCACCTTCCGGTGTCTCACCACATCGAGCGCCTGCTGGATCAGGTTCTCGTCGTTCACGGCAGCATGACTGTAGTCGCTGGTTCAACCGGAACCCCGCAAGAGCTGCGAGGGTGTGCCGTGATGGGGGAGGACCGGATCGTTGTCGCGGGCGAACGGTCTCACGGCCGGCGATCGCCCATCCACCGGCGATCCACCGACCGGGCAGATCGCCGAACAGATTGACGGCGTCGCGTGGCTCGAAGCTCGACCGCATCGCGGGTGAAGCTACCTGACGCTGCGACCGTTACCGTGACGCGCTCCTGCCGGGGTATCCTCGGCGTCAACGGCTGAGACGGAGACGAGTAGTCCGGGCCAACGGGACCACAGAGATCCGCCGGCGATGAGAAGGCGGAACCCGACCCGAGCGAAGACCCTCCCGAGCTGCGAGGAGGAACGGCGCACGCCAAGTAAGCCTCGCCGGAAGCCCCCGTGATCGGGCAGCGATGAGGCCGCCGGGCAGCCGGCGGTGAAGGTGCGGTGGCACAGCGGGGACGCCCCCTCGCCCGCACTCCCTGGGCATGTCGGAAGGGGGTGCGGAGACGTGGGCAGGATCTACACCGACGAGCTTGATGAGCACGCAGGGCATCGCGTCCGTCTACTGGGCTGGCTCCACAGGTTCCGGGAGCTCGGCGGCGTCGGTTTCGCAGTGCTCCGCGACGCGCGTGGCATCGCGCAGATCGTGGTCCGGTCCCGATCGGACCGCGAGGACCTCGAGCGGCTCCCACTGGAGTCGGCGATCGAGGTGGAGGCCGAGGTCAGGGAGCACGAGCAGGCGCCTGGAGGCTTCGAACTCGTCGAACCCCGCATCGAGACCGTCGCCGCCGCGCTGGACCCGCCGCCGTTCGACCTGTTCCGACCGGTGATCCGGGCGCAGCTTCCGACGATCCTGGATCACGCCGCGCTGTCGCTTCGGCACCCGGTCCGCCGGGCTGCCTTGACCCTCAGCGCTGCATCCGTAGCCGGGTTCCGCGCATGCCTGCGAAGCCAAGGATTCACGGAGGTCTTCACCCCGAAGACGGTCGGGACCTCCACGGAGAGCGGGGCGAACGTGTTCGAGCTCGACTACTTCGGCCGGCCCGCATACCTGGCGCAGAGCCCACAGCTGTACAAGCAGCTACTCGTGGGGGTCTTCGAGCGGGTGTTCGAGGTGGGGCCGGTGTTCCGCGCCGAACCACACGACACGACCCGCCATCTCAGCGAGTATGTGTCGCTCGATGCCGAGATGGGCTTCGTCGGTGACGAGTCCGACGTCATCACGGTCCTCCGATCGTCGATCGCCTCGATGACGGCTTTCGCCGCGGAGGAAGGCGAAGCGGTTGAGCTTGCGGGCGCTCAGCTCCCCGACGTACCGGATGGGTTCCCGGTGCTGCACTTCGCCGACGCGCAAGCCCTCGTGAGCGACGCGACGGGTGAGGACCTGAGTGAAGAACTGGACCTGGCGCCCACGCATGAACGCTGGCTGTGCGAATGGGCCGTTCGCGAGCACGGATCCGAGTTCTTGATCGTCACCGGGTTTCCTCTCGCCAAGCGACCGTTCTACACGCACCCGGATCCGAGTCGCCCGGGTTTCACCCGCGGCTTCGACCTGCTCTTCCGTGGACTGGAGATCGTGACCGGCGGCCAGCGGCTCCATCGTTACGAGGACTACGTCGCCGCGCTGACCTCGCGTGGTGAGACCGTCGAGGGGTTGGAGTGGTACCTGGAAGCCTTCAGGCACGGCATGCCGCCGCACGGCGGGTTCGCGATCGGGCTGGAGCGGTGGGTGGCCCAGCTCATCGGGGCCGCCAACGTGCGCGACGTACGCGCCTTCCCACGTGACGTCACTCGACTGAAGCCGTGAGACGAGCCGGTAGGAGGAGGAACCATGCCATTGGTCACCGTCTTCAACTTGAGGAAGGAAGACCGGTTGCCGGACCTCGAGGAGGTGATCACGCGCGCGCTGACCAGCATGCCTGAGCTCGCCATCAACGACTGGGAGATCAACGTCGTTCCCGTGCTTCGTCCTGAGGGCTTCGACGGCGAGGTGACCAGGATCAATGTCGACCTGTGGGAGCACGGGACGCGCACGAAGGAGACGCTGCAGGAGCTCGCCACGCGAGTGGCGAAGGCCTTCCAAGCCGTAGCCGGCGAGGATAGGAAGGTGAAGGTCGTGATCAGACCGTACGACGTCGGGAAGAGCGGGTGGGTATCTCTTTGAGGCTCTGGACGTTGTGCTCCTTGCCGAGCGATGCCCAACACAGCGGGGACGGCGGAGGAACACGCGGCATGCGACTCGGGGTCCGATGTGCGTCCTCCGTCGTCCACGTCGACTCCGACGGAACCGCGGAGGACCTGCCAGGCTCTCCCTGATGGCAACTGAGGAACTCACGATCGATCGGGCGCAATCATCAGACGTCGACGCGGTGGAAGCGCTCCTCGACGAGGCGGCGACCTGGCAGCAGGGCCGCGGTACCGATCTGTGGAGTCCGGGGCAGTTCCGAGGGGAGATCCGGCAGACGATCGCGGCCGGCAATCTCCACGTCGCACGGCATGAGGGAACGTCGTTGGGTGTTTCATGCTCGACGAGGGATCTCCAGGTCCGAACGGAGAGCGTTGATGGGCAGGCCGGGCGCCGAAGCTTGTTCCGTCTTCACCGTCGCGATGCTCCTGCCAAGGAGGCATGCACCTCGTAGCTCCGCCAGTTAGCGTCTTCGCGTGCCGTTCCCTGACGAATCCGGTGTCGCCCAACTCGTTCCGCATCGTGCTGCATGGTCGGGGGAGTTCGAGACGCTTGCCGAACGCCTCAGCGCAGCGCTCGGGCAGCTTGCGATCGGCATCGATCACATCGGCTCCACGGCTGTTCCTGGCCTGGTGGCGAAGGATGTCATCGATGTGCAGGTGAGGGTGGCGACCCTCGATCGAGACGCACTCGATTCATGCCTCGGTTCCCTCGGCTTCCGGCGACGACCGGAGCAATGGAACAACCGTGAAGTGAGCTTCGGAACCGAGTGCAGCAAGATGGTCTTCGCTCCACCTGCCGGAGAGCGACCGTCCAACGTGCACGTCCGTGTCGACGGCGCGCCCAACGCGCGGATGGCGCTCGTGATCCGCGACTATCTTCGGGCGAACGCCGACGCGCGATCTGCTTGGGGCGAATTCAAGTTGCGCTTGTCGCGGGAGGCGCCCGACCTCAACACGTATGGGCGGATCAAAGCACCAGCCACGATCATCCTTGCGGCCGCGGCAGCAGCTTGGGCCCAGGGCGCGCAGGAGCGCGTCGAGCAATGAAAGCGTCGCCTGTCGTGATCCTCACAGGCCCCCCGGGATCCGGGAAGACTACGGTTGCCCGACTCCTTGCTGAACGATGCGAGAGGTCTGTTCACCTCGAATCCGACATGTTCTTCCGCTGGATCGTCGGCGGATACGTCGAGCCGTGGCTGGCAGAGTCGCACGAGCAGAACACGCTCGTCATGAGCGTCGTCGCAGATGTGGCGACTGCCTACTCGTATGCCGGCTACGTGACGATCGTGGACGGCATCCTCGTGCCCGGCTGGTTCCTCGAGCCGGTCGTCGACAAGTTGCGATCTGGCGGGCTGGACGTTGGCATCGTGATTCTTCGGCCGCCGCTCGACGTGTGTTTCGCGCGCGCGGCCTCACGACGTGCCGAGCCGCTCGACGAGCCTGCTGTCATCGAACAACTCTGGGCCGGCTACTCGGATCTCGGCGATCTGGAGGAGTCTGTGATCGACAACGCCAGTCATGATCCCGACGCGACGACCGACGCGGTCCTTCGTCGCCTGGGTGCGCAGCTCAAGGACATCGATCGATGAACCGCCCCCAGGTTTGGAGCAGGAGCGACCAACCAACGGCGTCCGCGTGCATGCGCCGTACGAAGGAGGAGGAACCATGCCGTTGGTCGCCGTATGACGTCGAGCGGAGCGGGTGGGTGTCTCTTAGACGGTCGAGGTGCGCTACCGATCTCCGGGTGGGACGCCGTTCGATGGGCACGGTCCGGCGGAGTTATTGAAGGAAGACGGAGGTCGCGGATGATTCCCTCGATATCTGGAGCGATCGACGAGGCATTCGCCGTACCGGTCGAGGGGTGGGACTTCTCCTGGCTCACGGGTCGAGCGCATGAGGCACCGCCGCCGTGGGACTTCACTGCGCTCGCTCGCGCCGCGGACGGTCGCCGCGACTGAGGGTCATCCGCCGAACGTGGCTGTCGCCGCGCGGCGACTTGTTCCACTCGGGGTGGCGGTAGTCCAGGCCGCCTCGGCACCGGATAACGTTGACCAGGTCGACACTGGTCCCGAACACGCCCGGTCAGTGCTCCCGTTCAAGGACGGCGTCTTCGATCTCGTCATCGACCGCCACTCGTCGTACTGGCCCGATGAGATCCATCGTGTGCTGGGTGCTGGCGGGAGGTTCCTCACGCAGCAGCGGGGCGAGGCCGGCGCCGACGGCGAGGCGTGGAAGAACCTCTTCGACCGACCGACCCATCCTCACGGGCGCTTCGATCTCGCGTTCGCGACCCGGCAGCTCGAGCGAGCAGGCTTCGTGGTCGAACTCGCGGAAGATGCCGACACGCCGATGGTCTTCCGAGACCTCGAGGGTGTGATCTTCTACCTCAGGATGGTCCCTTGGGCGGTCGATGGCTTCGACCCCGAGAGGGATCGCCACTCCCTGGAGCGCATCGAACGGAAGCTGGCGCGCCACGGGGAGCTTCGGAACTCCGGCTCGCACATGCTGATCGACGCTGTCAGACGTTGAGGACGACAAGGTTCACGGCGGCGCCAGTATCAGCGGCTGGCGACGGGTCGCTATCCTTCGCGCGTGCGCCTGACCCAGCTCTTCTTCGAGTCGCTACGGGACGATCCCGCGGATGCGGAGATGGCGAGCCATCGGCTGCTCGTGCGTGCGGGCTATGTCCGTCAGCTCGGGGCCGGTATCTACTCGCTGCTCCCACTCGGGTTCCGCGTCGCGAAGCGTGTCGAGCACGTAATCCGTGAGGAGATGGACGCGATTGGCTGTCAGGAGCTGTCGATGCCCGTGGTCCACCCCGCAGATCTGTGGAAGGAGACCGGCCGATGGTCGTCGATCGGACCCGAGATGGCCCGGTTCCGCGATCGAGCCGGGCGCGACATGGTCCTCGCGATGACGCACGAGGAGGTCGTCGCGGATCTCCTGCGCGATGTCGTGCATTCGTACCGGCGGTTGCCGCTGATGCTCTACCACTTCCAGACGAAGTTCCGCGACGAGCCGCGGTCTCGTGGCGGGCTGATCCGGGTACGCGAGTTCGTCATGAAGGACTCGTACTCGTGTGATCTTGATGAGGCAGGGCTCGACGAGAGCTACCGGAAGCACTTCGAGGCCTACACGCGCATCTTCGAGCGGCTCGGGCTGGATGCGCTCGCGGTTGCGTCCGACGTCGGGATGATGGGCGGCTCGCAGGCGCACGAGTTCATGGTGCTGAACCCCCACGGCGAGGATGTGCTGGTGTTGTGTGACGCATGCGGGTTCGCGGCGAATCGGCAGGTCGCCACCGTACGGATGCCCGAGTCTCCCGCCGAGGAGCAACTTCCGCTCGAGGAGGTCTCGACGCCTGGCGCTGGGACGATCGCCGAGTTGGCGGCGTTCCTCGAGATAGACCCGAAACAGACGGCGAAGGCGACGTTCTTCGTCGACGATCGAGATCGACTGATCACCGCGATCGTGCGCGGGGATATCGACGTGAACGAGACGAAACTCACGAACGTGATCGGCGCAACGGCGCTCCGGCCCGCGCAGACGGAGGAGATCCGCGCAGCGGGCATGGAGCCGGGCTACGGCTCGCCGGTTGGTGCGAACGGCACGGTCGTGGTGGTAGACGAGCTGGTTGCGCGCGCGGTGAATCTGGTTGCCGGCGCCAACCGGGACGGCTTCCACCTGAGGAACGTGAACGTGCCGCGTGACTACACGCCGGACGTCACCGCCGACATCGCGAACGCTCGGGAGGGCGACGGCTGCCCTTCATGCGGCGCGCCCGTGAAACTCCGCAACGGTATCGAGGTCGGCAATATCTTCAAGCTCGGTACTCGGTACACCGAGGCGCTCGGCGCCCGATACCTGGGCGAGGACGGTGAGCTGCACCCGATCGTCATGGGCAGCTACGGCATCGGTGTTGGTCGCGCCATGGCGTGCGTCGTCGAGGCCCACCACGATGACAAGGGGATCGCGTGGCCGGCGCAGGTTGCCCCATACACCGCGCACCTCGTCGAGCTCGGCGCGTCGAAGGAGGCGAGGGTCCATGAGGTGGCCGAGTGGATCCACGCCGAGGCACTCGAGGCGGGGAACGAGATCCTGTGGGACGACCGCGACGAGTCTCCTGGCGTGAAGCTGACCGACGCCGAGCTGCTCGGCATGCCGACGATCCTGACCGTGAGCCCTCGATCGCTCGCCGCCGGCGGTGTCGAGGTCACTGACCGTGCTACCGGAGACCGCCGTGTCCTCGGCGTTGATGAGGTGGCCTCATCGATCACGTGAGCCCGACAAGGGCCCCAGACCCGCTGCGGGTACCACACGGGCCTGCCCCGGCTTCGATTGACTCGTAGCTTGGGCAGTCCCGTTGGAGGGACGGTGCATCTCGATGTAGCCTCGGGGCCGTGTCGGGTACGCCGGTCCTTCAGCCCTTCTACAAGGGCTGGGCGGATCACCAACGGCTTCTCCTGGCCGCCATCGCCGATCTAGAACGGGACCAGCTCGCCCTTCGGACCGCCCCGGCTGAGATGAGCATCTGGCAGATCGCGAGCCACATGGCGGGGGGTCGCGCGTACTGGTTTCACGATGTCCTCGGCGAGGGCGACCCAGCCGTCCGTGACATGTTCCGCGTCGCGAGCACGACCGTCCCCAAGCTGCCCCTCGAGGACGCAGGGTGGGAGGACGACGAGAGCCATCCTCGAACGGCAACCGAGATCGTCGACGCGTTCCACGAGACCTGGGGCGTGATCGAGGGATGCCTCGAGCGTTGGACACCGGGCGACCTCGCCGTCCAACTCCCTCAGGGTGCCGCCACCAGGTTCACGACGCGCGGGTGGGTGGTCTGGCACCTCATGGAGCACGAGGCGCACCACGGGGGCGCGATCTCGCTCATCCTCGGGACCAACGGACTGCCCGGCCTCGACATCTGACGCAGCGGAGACCGTGGCCGTCCCGATGCTCCAGACGTGGGGTTACGCATCCTCCCCCCACCGACCACGCCTGTCCTAGTTGGCCTGGCGTTCCGGGTAGGTCCACCCCACCTGATCGTTCGACACCGCGACGGATGCGTGAGTCTGCACGAACCTCCACACGTCGTCCTCGTGGCGAAAGACCGCGCTCCATCGGGGTGAGACCCAGCGGCCGTCCGGCATCGTGATGGTGAGGCGGGCGGTCGCCCAACCGACGGAGCCTTCCTCGTACGCCTCGATCTCGGCCGGCGAGAACATGACGGCGCCGGCTGCGCCCTCGACCTCCCCGCGGAGGAACGTGCGGATCTCCTCACCTCCGGACAACCACTCGTCCGGGTCGCTGCCGATCAACCGCACCCCAGGCTCGCTCGACACGCGCAGGTCGACGACAGATGCATCGCCGGTCGTGGCAGCATGGAACCAGGTCTTCACGAGGTCTTCGATCGCAGGAGATCGCTCCACGGTGTCCCTCCGGGTTGTGTCCATCGGATGCTACGCCACGGTCGCGCAGGCGGGGGAGAGCAAGTCTCGTCTTCGCAGGAACAGCCGTCCTGACATACGGTCTGCTCACGC
>Ga0214473_10010861_pt1 | contig 10696 bp, 6 predicted proteins | sample RVTome_7_FD_203509 | JGI IMG/M metagenome (GOLD analysis project Ga0214473, IMG submission 203509) | Soil microbial communities from uranium-contaminated site in the Upper Colorado River Basin, Wyoming, United States - RVT98D197 | ecosystem: Environmental > Terrestrial > Soil > Contaminated >... | reverse complement strand
CGGAGCTCAGGGAGAGCGGGATTCGCTTCTTGAGCCTGGACCCGGGCGAGATGGACACCCGCATGCACGCCGAGGCCATGCCGGAAGCCGATCCGGCTGCGCTCGCGCGCCCGGCCGACGTGGCCCTCAGCATCGCGAACCTGCTCGAATCGGCGAACCCGCCGCCGAGCGGCACGAGGCTCGAGGCGAGCGCCCTCGAGCGAGCGGCTTGAGCGCGCTCGCGGTCGCGGCCTGGCCCGCCGAGGATCACTCGGCCACGCGACTGCTGCACGTCGATCCGGCGCGGAACGCGTTTCACGACGGGCTCGTCTCCGATCTCACGCCCCTGGCCGTCGCGGCCGTCGAGCGGGCGCGCGGCGCCGGTGGGCGCGTGGTCGCGGTGGGAACGACGGTCGTGCGGGCGCTCGAAGGCGCGTGGCGGGACGGCGGCTTGCGCGCCCTTGTCGCGACGACCGACCTGCGCATCGGCCCGGGCTTCGAGCCGAGGGTGGTGTCGGGGCTGCTCACGGGACTGCACGAACCGGGTGAGAGCCACTTCGAGCTGCTGCAGGCGTTCGCGGCGCGAGCGCTGCTCGAGGCCGCCGTCGCGCACGCAGCGGCCGCGGGATACCGCGGCCACGAGTTCGGCGACGCGAGCCTGGTCCTGGCAGGCGGCTGAGCCAGCGGGCGCGGGCGAGCGCTACCGAATCCGCGTGGTCGGATCCCCGAGCAGGTGATAGACGCCGAGCAGCTCGGGCATCAGCCCCGTCTGGGCGTAGGTCTCCTGCGCAGCCAGGATCGCGTCGCCGAGTCGCTCGTGACGGCCGCTCGTGAGCTCCGCCATGAGCGCGCGGTGGTACTGGTGCGCCGGGCCGTCGAGGCTCAGGCCGCTCGGCGAGAAGCTCGCGATCGCCCCGCGCCCCTCCGCCTTCAAGAGCGACTCCGACAGCGACTCGAATACGGGAGCGACGAAATATCCGTTGAGGCAGTTCATGGTCACCAGCAGCGGCTGGAGCGACTGCGCCTGAAGGCTCGCCGCGTCCCACGAGTTCCACACGTTCTCGCTCGCCCACACCGCCGCACCCCCGTGGCCGACGTAGGTCAGGTAGCTGAGTCCGGCGTTCAGGGCGTCGAGGATCGAAGCACGCGTCTGCGAGCCGAGCTCGCTCAGCTTGAGCACCCGCGTCTCACGCGAGGCCAGGAAGCTCCGGCGGATGTCCTCGACGTCGGCTTCGAAGTCGCCGGCCAGGTCGGGGTTGTCGGCCACGAGCGTGGCCGTGCCGAGAAGCCCCTGGCCCGAGTCCTCCCAGGCGAGCAGCTTCTCGACGAGCGCCTCGGCCTGCTCGACCGTCGTGGCTGGCAGCCGTCCGATCGCGAGGTCTGGCAGCGTGTCCTCGCCGTTGACGGCCGCGAGCTCGGGATCGGAAGCGGTCCAGAGGTAGGAGGTCTTCGCCCAGAGTGCCGGCAGCGGCGAGGGCTGGGAGCTGCCGATGAAGTTCCTGGGGTCGTAGCTCGCGTCGCCGAGCAGCAGGACGTAGCGCGGCGAGGGCCGGCTCCAGGAGTGGAAAGCGTGGGCGAGGAAGCTCTTGATGGCCTCCGCGGACGCCCGTCCGTGCCCGAACTCAGCGGCGAGCTCCTCGAGCGAGACGGCTCGCGTGGTCAGGCCCTGATCCCGACGGCGCTCGGCGAGCGGCTCGGCGGCTGCGAGGAAGGCGCGCGGCGCGATCAGGATGTAGTCGGCCCGGTTCGTGCTCGCGCGCAGGGTCGACGACTCGGGCGCTGCGACGCGCGGGGCGAGCACAGCGTCCTGTGAGACGGCCAGGTAGAGCCGGTCGGCCTCGGCCCCGAAGCGCAGCCAGCCGCCCGAGGCTTCGAACCCGGTCAGCCAGCGCGCCGCGACGCTCGCGCCCGTCGCGGAAGCCGCGGCGACCACGGGTGTCACGTCGAGAAGCGCCACGGGGCCTGTCAGCCCCGAGACCGTCGCCGTCCCACCCTCACCCCACGTCCCCTCGAAGAGCCCGCTCGTGAGCGACGGCAGCTGCGGATGCGCGAGCGAGAAGCGGTCGAGGAAGACGAACGAGGAGACCCCCGTGTCGGCCACGTTCGTGAGCGCGAGCTCGTTGGTACCCTCTCGCAGCAGCGACGCTGGGAGGCTCAGGCTGATGCGGTAGGGCAGCTTGCCGGCAAACCGCGCCTCGCCGACCGCCACGCCGTTCAGCGACACGCCCACGTGGTGATCCACGGGCTTGCCGGATTCCGACGCCCCCTGCAGAAAGACGTCGAGCTCAGCCGTGCCGGAGGGCTCTACGCCCAAGAGCGAGAAGGACTTCACCCGCGTCGCTCCCGACACGAGCGCCTCCCACAGCCACACGTCCTCGGCCTCGAGCAGCCCCGGCTGGTAGAAGCGGTTCGTTTCGAACGAGCGCGTGACGCGCGACGGCGCCCGCACCCCGCTCGAGCCCGGCGCCGCGGAGTGGAGCGGCATCCGCACGCCGTCCCTGGAGCTCAGCAGCTCGTACGCCACCTCGGACGTGAACTCCGTCGAGCCCGCGGTCCTGTCGGCAAAGAAGAACAGCCGGCTGCCGGGGCCGAAGACGCTCGTGGCGGGCTCGATGTGGAAGCCGATCGGCTCGCCCTGCCGCTCGAGACGCAGATCGGAGGCGCCCAGGCCGCGGCCTTGCCCGGGGAACAGCTGTTCGAACGAAACGGCATGCAGCCCGCGGCTCGTCGTGTAGAGCCGCGCCAGCACCCCGCCCGTGACCGCCGGCTTCCTCGTCCTCGGCGCGCGGCCCATGCTGCCGCGGCCGCTCTCGCCGACCTCCAGACCGGTGAACAGCAGCCTCACCCGCACCCGCTTAGCCAGCACCAGCTGCTGGCGCCGTGAATCGAAGCGCAGCGGCGCGATCTCGACCAGCGCGCTCTTCTTCTCCCCCTGGAAGAGACTCGGCAAGAGCCTCACCAGCTCGCTCTTCGGGAACTGCCGCGCCTGGACTCGCAGGCCGCGGCGCACCGCGCGGACCGTGCCGTCGCGGCTCACCTGCATCTCGGCCTTCCCGAGCGCGGAAGGCACCAGGCCCTCGAAGGCCTGCAGCTCGAGCGCGCGCACCCCCCCGAGCTGCACCTTGCGCCCGACCACGGCGTCGGCCAGCGCACGGCGGATCGGCAGGGCCGCGGACTTCTCGTCCTGCGGGAAGTCGAAGCCGGGCACGAACACGCGCACCGTGCCCGCGGGCTCGTGCAGAGCGTAGAAGCCCCCCGTGCGGAGCTCCAGCGTGGCCGAGCGCGCGTCGCGCGAAAGCACACCCAGCGAGACAGACTCGGGGTTCCCGTGGCGCGTGCAGCGCAGCGAGGCTCCTTCCGCGCCCGCCATCGAGCCGTAGGCCACGAGTACCCAGTCCGGGCAGCCCGAGGCGGCGGCGCCCTGCTGCTTCTTCCCTGCGCCACCGTTCCCGCCGCTGCTGTCGCCCGCGGGCGCGCTCGCCTCTGGCACCGCCGAGACCGGGCCGTGCGACGTCGTCTTCGACGACGCGTCGACGTCCTCGAGCCGGTAGAAGTAGCGCGTCCCGTTCCGAAGCCCGGTGTCGGTGTACGCGTAGCGTGCCCCTTCTGGCGACGACCCCAGGCCGGGGATGAGCGACGCCGTGATGCGCTCCCACGGCCCCGCGGCGCTGGCGCTGCGGCCCAGGTGGAAGCCGAGGTTGTCGAGCTCCGACCCCGTCTGCCAGGTGAGCTCGACGGCGGAGTCCAGGCCTTGCGCCGCGAACGACACCAGGTGGACCGCGGTCGTGGCGCCGAACTCGTCGGCGCCGATGTCCCAGGGCCCGGGCGTTCCGGCAAGCGGGACCGGGGTGAACAGGCGCGAGGCGCCGTCGATGTCCGTCCAGTACTGCGGCATGTACGCGGAGTAGGCCATGTCGATCGCGGCCGAGCCCGCCTTGAGGTGGAGGTTCTCGGACCCGGGCGTGATCGACATGAACTGATCGACGGCCGCGAGGCCCGTCTGCGCTCCGCTCCCGACGGCGGTGAGGTCCGAGGAGAGGTTGTAGCCCTGCGTCATCGTCCCCGAGAAGTCGCCGCTCGGGTTCCCCATGGAGATGGTGTTCCGGACGATCAGCGGTCCCGCCGAGACCAGCACCCCCCACTGGGCCATCCCGTAGATGGTGACGTTCTCGACGATGGCGTTGGCGGTGGCGCTGTTGTTCCGGATGCCTGCGGTGTCTCCGCCGTAGATGATCGAGTTCTGGACCATGTAGTCGGAGTCGTCCTGACCCCGGATGCCGCTGACGGTGAACGCCCCGTCGACGAAGTCGTAGACGAGGAGGTTCCGGAGGACCACGTCGTAGGCGGAGCCCTGCACGACCACGGCGGCGGCGGCGTTGTCCCCCCGGTTGCGCCGGAACTCGAAGCCGTCGATGACGGTGAAGCTCGCGGCCGCGCGGATGCCCTGGTCGGTGTCCATCCCGTCGACCACGACACCCGTCCCCGCGGTTCCGTTGTGGCGGTGGCCGGCCGCCGGAATCAGCATCGGGTATCTCACGGAGTCGGTGGTCCAGCCGGCGATGGTCGCCCCCGTCGTGAAGGGGCCGTCGTTGTAGGCGATGCCCATCTCCCGCCGGTTCTCCGCCACCAGGTTCCCCTGCCGGGCGGTCTCCCAGTCGGCGAGCAAGGTGAAGGAGCGGGTCATCGTGTAGGCCTCGTTGGTGTGGGCGATGGTCGCGGGTGTCTGCAGCGTGACCTGGGTGGCCGAGTTCCGCGTCAGGACATACAGGAGCTCGACGGGGGGCCCGGTGAAGGTGAGCGTGTCCCCGGTCCCGACGTTCGTCGGCAGGCTCGCGCCGCCGCCGAAGTCCACGGTGGTCGAGCCGAGGGCGACGCTGCCGGTCCCGGTTCCGTGCAGGACCCCGCCGTTCGTGCCGATCGAGCGGTAGTTCACGCTGAGCAGCGTGAAGAGAGGGGTGGCGTAGGGGCCCGGTGTCTCGGCCCCGACGGAGTAGAAGCTCCCGGGCGCGTTGTGATTGCGGTACTCGGTCAGGACCCAGCCGGACGAGCGGGCGGTGCGAGAGATGCGGACCTCGTCCAACTGCCCCACCCACTCGTAGCTCCACGGCCGGTCCTTGGGCTGGTCGCCGTGCCCGATGAAGAGCTCGGCGTCGCCGCCGGTCGCCGGGATGATGGGTCCGACCCGGGCGGAGGTCGTCGCGTCCTGGACCCCGTCGATGTAAACGCGCATCGTGGCCCCGTCGTAGGTCGCGACGACGTGGTGCCACGTGCCGGCCGTCACGTTGCCCGTCGTGAGGACGTTGCTGCCCGGGAGGGAGAAATTGAGCCTCAGGGTGTTGTCCTGGAAGTGGAGGCGGTAGCCCTGGCTGAAGCCCTTGAACGCGAGAATGCCGTACCAGTCCCCGGTGCTCGGGACGATGTTGTGCTGGACCCAGGCCTGGAGCGTGATCTGGTCGCCCCCGAGAAGGCGCGCGGAGTGCCCGGCGTCGATCACGTCGAACTTGCCGTCGGGCGGCGCCGTTTTCGGGTTCGTGGTCGCCCCGGGGGCGAAGTCCTGGGCGAAGCCGATCTTTCCCGCGACCCGTGTCGGCAGGAAGAGGGCGTCGCCTTCGCCGCCCTGTCCGTGGTTGGCGTTCTTGGAGCTGTCCTTGAACTCGAGGGCCGCCCCCGCACCCGTCTCTTTCAGATGCCAGACGCCGACGTAGCCGGGGGTCGCGGGACTGTCGGGCGCCCACACCGCGCTCCGCGCCTCGGTCCGCCGCGTGATCGTGGCGTCGCCGTAGTACAGGTACACGGGCGTCCCGTCGTTGATCGACGGCACGCGCACCCACGCGACGAGCGTCCCGGTCGCGGCGTCGTAGTGCTCGATCTCGTGCTCGAGGCGGCAGCTCGCGGGGCCACCGCAGGTGGTGACGTCCTCGCCGCGAAAGATGATGTCGTAGCCGTTGCTGCTGGTGACGTTGCCGCCGTTCGGGACGGTCGCGAGGTTGGGATCGACGAGGCTGACCAGGAGGGGGAAGTTCGCGTGGGGGCCGCCCGCCACCTGGCCGGCCTGCACCGTGATCACCTTGCGGAAGCCGAAGGCGCCCTCCACCTCGGCGGACAGCAGCGCGAGGGCCACGAGCGCCAAGCCCGTCCCAAGGTTCCTCCCGTTCCCCACGCTCCGGGCCGCGCCTCGCGGCACCCCTTCAGCTGTGCGACCCTCCTGAGCTCCACACATGGCCCCTCCCCGTCCGCTCGGCCGTGGTCCTGGGCAAGAACAGGGCCGGATCCAGCGTTGACTTGGAATAAGGCAAGTCCAGTCAATGTAACACCTGAGGTATTGTGCACTAACCACTCTTGGAAAATCGATTTCTACTGAAGTAGCCGGCCAGCTGGGCCCTTCGCGCCTCCGAGCCGAGGCGGTGGGACGTTGCCGGTTGCCGGTCACTCGAAGCCTCGAGCCGGCAGCTCAGCGGCCCGACGCCGAGGGAGCCTTGACGGCAGCTTCAGATATCCCTATTATGTCGATGGACATGAAGGTATCAAGTCGTGGGCTGTATGCGCTGAAGGCGCTCACGCACCTGGCGGAGGCCTACGAGCAGGGGCTCGTCAAGATCCATGAGATCGCCGAGGAGGAGCAGATTCCCGAGAAGTTCCTGGAGGGTATCCTGGTCGCCCTCAAGAACGCCCGGCTGGTGAGCAGCCAGCGCGGCCGGGAAGGGGGCTACCGGCTCCGGCGGCCTCCGGCCGAGATCCTGATCGGCGAAGTCGTGCGTACGATCGACGGTCCACTCGCGCCGTTCGGGGACGCGGTGGAGCTCGCCTACCGCGTCAAGACCGAGCCGCGCCACGCCGGCCTGTTCGACCTGTTCCTCGACGTGCGAAACGCCGCGGCCACCATCCTCGACCACACGAGCCTGCAGGACCTGCTCGACCGCAACCGCCGGGTGCTGGCCCGGCGCGGACGCGCCGCACGCGAGCGACCGTGAAGGGGTATGGACAAATGTCTATTATGCCAGTCGACATACATATAAAAGGACGACTCGGATTCGCAACACGTGCGCTCCTGCTGGCCCTCCTGATGGCCACGAGCGCCGCCGCTCCCGTGGCCGCCCAGGAGCTGCTGAACGTGTCGTACGACCCCACCCGGGAGCTCTACCAGGAGTTCAACGCGGCCTTCGCGAAGCAGTGGCAGGCGAAGACCGGAAAGGCCGTGACCATCCAGCAGTCGCACGGGGGCGCCGCCAAGCAGGCGCGCGCGGTGATCGACGGGCTCGAAGCCGACGTCCTGACCCTGGCCCTGGCCTACGACATCGACGCTGTGGCGGCGACCGGCCTGCTGCCGAAGGACTGGCAGAAGCGCCTGCCCAACAACAGCTCGCCCTACACCTCCACGATCGTCTTGCTCGTGCGCAAGGGCAACCCGAAGGGCATCAAGGACTGGAACGACCTCGTGAAGCCCGGGATCCAGGTGATCACGCCCAACCCGAAGACCTCGGGCGGCGCGCGCTGGAACTACCTCGCCGCCTGGGCCTACGCGCTCAAGCAGCCGGGCGGGAGCGAAGCCACAGCCAAGGACTTCGTCACCGCGCTCTACAAGAACGTTCCGGTCCTCGACTCGGGCGCCCGGGGCTCGACGACCACGTTCGTCCAGCGCGGCATCGGCGACGTGCTGCTCGCCTGGGAGAACGAGGCGTTCCTTTCCATCAAGGAGCTGGGGCCCGACAAAGTCGATGTCGTGGTTCCCTCGCTCAGCATCCTGGCGGAGCCTCCGGTGACCGTCGTCGACAAGGTCGTGGACAAGAAGGGGACGCGTGCGGTCGCCCAGGCCTACCTCGAGTACCTCTACACCCCGGAAGGCCAGGAGATCGCGGCCAGGCACTACTACCGGCCTCGGCTCGAGGCGGTGGCGAAGAAACATGCGGCGACCTTCCCGAAGATCAACCTGATCACGATCGACGCCGTGTTCGGTGGCTGGCAGAAGGCGCAGAAGACCCACTTCGCCGACGGGGGACTCTTCGACCTGATCTACGAGCCTAAGTAGAAAAACGAAGAAAGAGCCAGAGGCGATGAACACGAGTCAACAGCACGGCCCAGAGACCTCGGTGATGCTGGGACTCGTCAAACGTGTGTTACCGCATCACCGAGGTAGCGTCTTGCCCGGCTTTCGCCTGGCCATGGGCTTCACGCTGCTGTACCTCGCGCTCGTGATCCTGTTCCCGCTCTCGACGCTTTTCTGGAAGAGCGCGACTTTGGGTCCCGCAGGCTTCTGGCAGGCCGTGAGCGCGCCCCGCGTCGTGGCCTCCTACAAGCTCACCTTCGGCGCGTCGCTCGCGGCCGCAGCGATCAACGGTGTCTTCGGTCTCGTCGTCACCTGGGTGCTCGTGCGCTACCGCTTTCCGGGCCGCCGGCTGATGGACGCGCTCGTCGACTTCCCGTTCGCCCTTCCGACGGCCGTGGCGGGCATCACGCTCACGACGCTGTACGCGCCGAACGGCTGGCTCGGCGCTCCGCTCGAGAGGCTCGGGATCAAGGTCGCGTTCACGCCGCTCGGGATCACGCTCGCGCTCACGTTCATCGGCCTGCCGTTCGTGGTGCGGACCCTGCAGCCCGTGCTCGAGAGCCTCGACCCCGAGGTCGAGGAGGCCGCCTTTAGCCTTGGCGCGAGCCGGCTCCAGACGGTCGTCCGCGTGGTCATGCCCGCGCTCGTCCCGGCCTGGATCACGGGCTTCGCCCTCGCCTTCGCCCGAGCGCTCGGGGAGTACGGCAGCGTCGTGTTCATCGCGGGCAACATGCCGATGAAGACCGAGATCACGCCGCTCCTGATCATCACCAAGCTCGAGCAGTACGACTATGCGGGCGCCACCGCCATCGCCGCCGTGACGCTTCTGGCTTCCTTCGTGCTGCTGCTCAGCATCAACCGCCTCCAGTCCTGGAGCGCGCGGCTCGGAAGCGCGGAGTAGGCCGTGTCGACCCGAGCCACCCGAGAGCCCGCCGCCTTAAGGCTCACCCTCACCGCGACCGCGCTCCTGTTTCTCGGCCTGTTCCTGGTCCTGCCGCTCGTCGCCGTCTTCGCGCAGGCGCTCGAGAAGGGATGGGCGGCCTACGCAGAGGCGCTCCGCGAGCCGATGGCGCTCTCCGCGCTCAGGCTCACATTGCTGACGGCCGCGATCGCCGTCCCGCTGAACCTGCTCTTCGGCCTGGCCGCGGCGTGGGCGATCGCGAAGTTCGACTTCCCGGGCAAGAACGCGCTCGTGACGCTGATCGACCTCCCCTTCGGCGTCTCACCTGTGATCTCCGGCATGGTCTTCATCCTGCTCTTCGGCCGCCAGGGCCTGCTCGGACCGTGGGCCGAGGCCCACGGCCTGAAGCTCGTCTTCTCGGTGCCGGGGCTCGTCCTCGCCACGCTCTTCGTGACCTTCCCGTTCGTGGCGCGGGAACTCATCCCCTTGATGCAGTCCGCGGGCACCGAGGAGGAGGAGGCCGCGCGCGTGCTCGGCGCCTCCGGCTTCCAGATCTTCCGGCGCGTGACGCTGCCCAACATCAAGTGGGGCCTGCTCTACGGCGTCATCCTCTGCAACGCGCGCGCGATGGGGGAATTCGGGGCCGTTTCCGTCGTATCCGGCCACATCCGAGGCAAGACCAACACGCTGCCGCTCCACGTCGAGATCCTGTACAACGAGTACAACTTCCAGGCCGCGTTCGCGGTGGCCTCGCTGCTCGCCTTCCTCGCGCTCGTGACGCTCCTCGCCAAGTCCGCCGTGGAGTGGCGCGCCGCCGCGGAGCGGGCATCCGAGGCGGAGGCTTCTCGTGTCGATTGAAGTCCGCGCCGTCAGCAAGGCCTTCGGCTCCTTCGCGGCGGTGAACGACGTGAGCCTGATGGTCCCGACGGGTGAGCTCGTGGCGCTGCTCGGCCCCTCGGGCTCGGGCAAGACCAGCCTGCTGCGCATCATCGCGGGGCTCGAGCGCGCCGACCGCGGCCAGGTGCTGTTCGAGGGCGAAGACGCGAGCGTCCGCGACGTGCGCCAGCGCGGCGTGGGCTTCGTCTTCCAGCACTACGCGCTCTTCCGCCACATGTCGGTGTTCGAGAACGTCGCCTTCGGATTGCGCGTGCGGCCACGCGGCCGCCGGCCGAGCCAGGCGCAGATTCAGGCGAAGGTGAACGCCCTGCTGAAGCTGGTCCAGCTCGACTGGCTGTCCGACCGCTACCCGTCGCAGCTCTCGGGCGGGCAGCGCCAGCGTGTCGCACTCGCCCGGGCGCTCGCGGTCGAGCCCCAGGTGCTGCTGCTCGACGAGCCGTTCGGCTCGCTCGACGCCAAGGTGCGCCAGGAGCTGCGCCGCTGGCTGCGACGGCTCCACGACGAGATCCGCGTCACCAGCGTTTTCGTGACCCACGACCAGGAGGAAGCGCTCGAGGTCGCAGACCGCGTGGTGGTGATGAACCAGGGCCGCGTCGAGCAGATCGGCACACCCCAGGAGGTGTTCGATCGGCCGGCGACGCCTTTCGTGATGGGCTTCCTGGGGCACGTCAACGTCTTCCACGGGCGGGTCGAGGCGGGCCGGGCGCACCTCGGTCCGCTGAGCGTCGAGTACCCCGAGCACGCCGAGAAGACGTCGCGCCCCGCGCAAGGCTTCGCGCGCCCGCACGAGCTGGAGCTCGGGCGGGACGAGGCGGGCGACGGTTTCTGGGCCACCTTGCGCCACGTGAACCCGGCGGGGGCCGTGATCAAGCTCG
>Ga0214473_10010860_pt1 | contig 10696 bp, 9 predicted proteins | sample RVTome_7_FD_203509 | JGI IMG/M metagenome (GOLD analysis project Ga0214473, IMG submission 203509) | Soil microbial communities from uranium-contaminated site in the Upper Colorado River Basin, Wyoming, United States - RVT98D197 | ecosystem: Environmental > Terrestrial > Soil > Contaminated >... | reverse complement strand
GGGCCGGCAAGACGACGCTCGCCAACCTGGTTCCGCGTTTCTATCATCCGACCGGCGGGCGCGTGCTGCTCGACGGACACGATCTCACGACCCTCACCCTCGGGAGCTTGCGCGCCAACATCGCGCTGGTGAGCCAGGACGTCGTGCTGTTCAACGATACCGTGGCGGCCAACATCGCCTATGGGGCGATGAACGGCGCGGCGGAAAAGGACATCGTCGCGGCTGCCGAGGCGGCCCACGCGATGGAGTTCATCCGCGAGATGCCGCAGGGACTTGCGACCCTCATCGGCGAGAACGGGGTGAAGCTCTCCGGAGGGCAGCGCCAGCGGCTCGCGATCGCGCGCGCGCTGCTGAAGAACGCGCCGGTGCTGGTGCTCGACGAGGCGACCTCCGCGCTCGACACCGAGTCGGAGCGCCACGTGCAGGCGGCGCTCGAGGCGCTGATGCGCGGGCGCACCACCATCGTCATCGCCCACCGGCTGTCGACTGTCGAGAACGCGGACCGCATCGCGGTGCTTGACCGCGGCCGCATCGCCGAGACCGGCACCCACCGCGAGCTGTTGCAGCGCGGCGGGATCTACGACAAGCTGTACCGCATCCAGTTCGCCCCAATCAGTGAGCAGTGAGCAGTGAACGGTAGAAGCAGAAATCGGCGGGTAGGTCTGCTTACCGCTTACCGCTTACCGCTTACCAGACGTTAGCGATGGCCCATATCTCCGTCGTCACGCCGGTTTACCGCGCCGAGGGCTGCCTCGAGGAGCTCCACCGCAGGCTGGTTGCGGCGCTCTCGGGCATCACGCAGGATTTCGAGATCATCATGGTCGAGGACTGCGGGGGCGACCGCTCGTGGGAGATCATCCAGGGCCTCGCGCGCCGGGACGCGCGGGTGAAGGGCATCCAGTTCAGCCGCAATTTCGGCCAGCACTACGGCATCACCGCGGGGCTCGATTACTGCGACGGCGACTGGGTGGTGGTGATGGACTGCGACCTGCAGGACCGGCCCGAGGAGATCCCGCGGCTCTACGCCCGCGCGCGCGAGGGCTACGACGTGGTGCTCGCGCGCCGGGGCCGGCGCTCCGACGGCGCGGCGAAGCGCCTCGCGTCTCGGCTGTTCTACTGGCTCTTCAGCTGGCTTGCCGACATCGATTACGACAGCCAGACCGGGAACTTCCGCATCGTCTCGCGCAAGGTGGTCGCGAGCTTCTGCCAGATGCGGGAGCAGCTGCGCTTCTTCGGCGGCCAGGTGAAGTGGATGGGGTTCCCCACCGCGGCGATCGAAGTGCGGCACGACGAGCGCTACGCCGGCCCCTCGACCTACACGGCGGCGAAGCTGTGGCGGCTCGCTGCCGAGACCATCGTCGCCTACTCCGACAAGCCGCTGCGGCTGTCGGTGCGCTTCGGCTTCGTGCTCGCTCTTCTCGCGTTCTGCAGCGGCATCTATATCATCGTCCGGGCGCTGCTCTACGGCTCGCCGATCGTGGGCTGGAGCAGCCTCATCGTCTCGATCTACTTCATCGGCGGCATCATCATCGCCATTCTCGGCGTGATCGGCATCTATCTCGGCAAGGCCTTCGACGAGGCGAAGAAGCGGCCGCTCTACATCGTGATGCACACCACTTTCGATGGCGGCCGCAAAATCGATTGAGCGCGTGCCGTGGGACAGCGTAGCGCTGGGCTGCGAGGCGTACGAGCTTTCCTCCGTGGCGCCCGGGGCCCTGGCGCAGGCGCGGGCCCCCGGCCACTACACCGTCAGGGTGGACCCGCTTGCGGACAAGCGCATCCTGCACGAGAACGGCTTCTACTACTGCGACACCCTGATCGAGCCGTTCTGCGCCGCGGGCGAATTCAAGCCGCAGCCGCACCCGGCCGCGGGCGTGAGCCGGGACGCCGCCCTCGGGCCCCTGCTGGCGATGTGCCGCGGCGCGTTCGAGCACGGGCGCTTCCACCGCGATTTCAACATCGCGCGCGCGCGCGCCGACCTGCGCTACGAGAACTGGTTGAGGACGCTGCACGCGGCGGGCAAGGTCTATGGACTATTGTGGGAGGACGAGCTCGCGGGCTTCATCGCGCACGAAGGCGGCAAGCTGGTGTTGCACGCGCTGGGCGCGAAGCACCGCGGCCGCGGCCTTGCCAGGCACCTGTGGAGCGCGGTATGCGCCGATCTCATGCGGCAGGGGGCGTCGGAGCTGACGAGCTCGATCTCGGTCACCAACCTCGCCGCGCTCAACCTCTATGTGTCGCTGGAATTTCGTTTCCGCAACCCCGTCGATATCTACCACCGGGTGATCCGATGATCGTGGCCGGCATCGCGATCGGGGGCCGGGGTTGAGGCTGTGCCTGAGCTGTAATGCCGGGTTTTCGGGTGACGCATGGCGCTGTCCGCAGTGCGGCCACGAACCCTCGCGGATCGGCGGCTACCCGGCGTTTGCGCCCGAGCACGCGCGGGGCGCGAGTGGCTATGACCCGGCGCAGTTCGCGGAGCTGGCGCGGCTCGAAGCGGGTAATTTCTGGTTCCGGGCGCGCAACCGCCTGATCGCGTGGGCGATCGGGCGCTATTTTCCCGGTGCGCGCAACCTGCTCGAGGTCGGCTGCGGCACCGGGTTCGTGCTGGCCGGAATCGCCGCCGCATTCCCGGCGCTGAAGCTTGCGGCGAGCGAGGCAGCGTCCGAGGGACTCGCGTTTGCGGCCGCCCGCGCGCCGGGCGCGAGCCTCATGCAGATGGACGCGCGGCGCATCCCGTTCCGCGGCGAGTTCGACGTGGTCGGAGCGTTCGACGTCATCGAGCACGTCGAGGACGACCGCGCGGTGCTCGCCGAGCTGCGCGCCGCGGCGGTGCCCGGCGGCGGCGTGCTGATCACAGTGCCGCAGCATCGGGCGCTGTGGAGCGAGTACGACGTGCGCGCGGGCCACGTGCGGCGCTACCGCGCGCGCGAGTTGAGCACAAGGATGGTGGAGTCCGGCCTGGAGATCGTTAGAATGACCTCTTTTGTCACCGTGCTGTTGCCGCTCATGTACCTGTCGCGCCTCGCGCAGCGCGCGCCCGGGGCGGGCTACGACCCGCTCGCCGAGCTGCGGATCGTGCCGTGGCTCAACTGGCCGCTCGAGCAAGCGCTCATACTCGAGCGCTTGCTGATACGGGCGGGCATCAACCTTCCCGTTGGCGGCTCGCTCCTCGTGGTGGCGCGCCGGCGATGAAGATCCCGTTCAACAAGCCATTCATTATCGGCGCCGAGCTCGAGTACATCGCACAGGCGGTGCGCGAAGGCCACCTTTCCGGGGACGGCCCGTACACGAAGCGCTGCCACCACTGGCTGGAGGAGCGCCTCGGCGCGAAACGCGCGCTGCTCACGCATTCCTGCACCGCGGCGCTCGAGATGGCCGCGATCCTGTGCGACCTCAAGCCGGGCGACGAGGTGATCATGCCGTCTTTCACCTTTGTCTCCACCGCCAACGCCTTCGTGCTGCGCGGTGCCGTGCCGGTGTTTGTCGACGTCCGCGCCGACACGTTCAACCTCGACGAGCGTCTGGTCGGCGCCGCCGTCACCCCGCGCACGAAAGCGATCGTGCCGGTGCACTACGCCGGCGTGGCGTGCGAGATGGACGCGCTGATGGCCATAGCGCGCAGCCGCGGGCTGCTGGTGGCGGAGGATGCGGCGCAAGGCGTGCTCGCCGAGTACAAGGGGAAGAAACTCGGCGCGATCGGCCACTTGGGCTGCCTGTCCTTTCATGAGACCAAGAACGTCATCAGTGGCGAGGGCGGCGCCCTGCTGGTGAACGACGAGCGCCTCGTCGCGCGCGCCGAGGTTATCCGCGAGAAGGGCACCAACCGCTCCCAGTTCTTCCGCGGCGAGGTGGACAAGTACAGCTGGGTGGATATCGGCTCCTCCTACCTGCCGAGCGAGCTGGTCGGCGCGTTCCTGTGGGCGCAGCTCGAGCATGCCGACCGGATCAACGCCAAACGGGAGACGCTCTGCGCCGCCTACCGGCAAGGACTGGACGCGCTCGCCAGGAGCGGGGCAATCGCGCTGCCGCAATCCGAGCCCCCGGGCGTGAAGGGCAACTGCCACATGTTCTACATCCTGCTGAAGGACCTGGCGATGCGCACGCGGCTGATCGCGCACCTGAAGGCGCGCGGGATCCACTCGGTGTTCCACTACGTGCCGTTGCACTCCTCGCCGGCGGGCCGGAAATTCGGCCGCCCGGCGGGGCCGATGACGGTGACCGACGGCGTGAGCGAGCGCCTGCTGAGGCTGCCGTTGTACTACGACCTGACTGAAGCCGGGGTGGCCGGGATTGTCGCGGCGATTGCGGAGTTCTTCGGCAGCCGGCCGGCATGACCGAAACGCGGACTGCCCACCACGACGCCGGCCTGCACCGGCTCCTCGACCGCGCCGGTGTCTACGATGCGCTGCAGAACCTGCTGCTGCGCAAGGCAAGCCGCGGGCGCTACGTCAGCGAGCACGTGCGGCCGTTTCCGGGCTGCCGCATCCTCGACATCGGCTGCGGCCCGGGGGCGATCCTCGCGCACCTGCCGGAATCCATCGGCCAGTACACCGGCTTCGACATGAACCCGGGCTATATCGAAGCGGCGCGCCGGCGCTGGGGCAATCGCGGCACCTTCTCCTGCCGGAGGGTCGAAGCGGGGACGCTGCCCGCGGGCGACGCCTATGACATCGTGCTGGCCAACGGCATCGTGCACCACCTGGACGACGCGGAGGCGAGCCGGCTCTTCGACATCGCCTGGCGCGCGCTGCGCCCGGGCGGATGGCTCGTCACCTACGACAATGTCTACCTCGAGCATCAGCACTGGTTCGCGCGCTGGCTGATCGCGCACGACCGCGGCAGCGCGGTGCGCTCGCGGGAGGGCTACGAGGCGCTCGCGCGCAGCCGCTTTGCTCAGGTGGAAAGCGCGGTACGGCACGACACGCTGCGGGTGCCGTACACGATCCTCATCATGCGCTGCATCAAGAGCGGTGGACAGTGAACAGTGAACAGTGAACAGTGAACAGAAACAGCCCCGACCCTGATCTTTCAGATGACTCCTGAAGCGTTGCCCGCCGAAATCTCCACGCGCAAGCTGTAAATGTAGTACGCCGCCACCGCGGCGGCGTCTACGTCAAACTTTACCGCTTCCAGTTCGAGCCGGGCGCCGCGCCGGTCGCGTCCAGTCCGGCGCACTAGCGTTCCCCGGCGGACTTCTCGAAGCGTTCCACCTCAGCGAGTGCGCCCGCAGAGTAGTCGCTGGCGAGCCAAAATAGACTTCCAGGCAGGCCCGCCGCCGCAACGCAGAGGCCGTACAGCACCGATACCGCGAATGCCGCGGCGGGGGCTACGCCGGCAAACCCGAGCGCAACGACCATTGCGCCCTCACGCACGCCCCAGCCCGCAATCGATACGGGAATCACGCTGGCGAGCAGAACGGGGGGAACCAGCAGCAGGCAATCGATGAAACCTATTTCCAGGGACATGCCGCGCGCGATCATGTAGACCAGCCAGCAGGCGACGACGAATCCGCCGATCGAGATGGCGAGCAGGGGCACGCTGCGCGCGGGGGTAAGCATTGTAGCCCGGGCGAGGTCCGCGAATCGTGCGAGCAACCGACCCGCGCGCCAGCGGGAGAGAGCTTTCGTCACGCCGTCGAACCCGACGAACGCCGCAAATCCGCCGATTCCCAGCGCAATCACCGCCGCGAAGACGTTCACGGCCGTGGCGTCGCCGACGCGATCCGACAGCCACGGCAGGGTAAGGGCGCCGAGCAGCATCAGGCCGACCAGAGCGATGATCCGGTCCAGCACCACCGAATTGACCGCGTCGGAAGCGCGCAGCCCGGCGCGATAGGCGCACCACATGCGCACGGCGTCACCACCGACGGCGGAAGGCAGTGCCTGGCTGAAGAAATAGCCGATCAGCACCATCTGCGTGGCCGGCCACAATGCGAGCCTGCCGCCCGCCGCGCGCACCACGATCAGCCAGCGCGCGGTATGTACCGGCGCCATTGCAATGGAAATCGCGATGACCGCCGCCAAGCTCCAGGGGCTCGCCTTCAGGAGATGGTCCGCCACGCCCTTCACGTCGAACGCGTGCAGCATGATCGCAATGAGACCGGCGGATACGCCGATTTTGATCAGCAGCTTGAGTATCCGCATGGGAAAGCCGGGCGTATTTGCACTACAAGCGCGCTTCGAGGATGTCGGCGATGCGTTCGGCTGCGTGGCCGTCGCCGTAGGGGGAGCCGCCGCGCGCCATCGCCGTGTAATGCCGTTCGTCATCGAGCAGACGGCGGCACTCCGCGAGTATCGTCGCGGAATCGGTACCGACCAGCTGCGCGAGCCCCAGTTCCACGACTTCGGGACGCTCAGTGCGGCTGCGCAGGACCAGCACCGGTTTGCCGAGCGCGGGCGCCTCCTCCTGTATCCCCCCCGAATCGGTGAGGATGAACCGCGCCTGCTGCATCGCCGACACCAGTTCGGGATACGACAGCGGTTCGGCAAGCGTGATGCGGGCATGGCCGCCCAGCAAGCGCTGCGCCGGCTCGCGCACGTTTGGATTGGGATGCACTGGGTAGAGAACGCGCAGCCGCGGATACTCGTCGCATAGCGCGCGCACCGCGTGAAACACATTCTCCAGTGGCGTCCCAAAATTCTCTCTGCGATGCGCCGTGAGCAGGATGTCGTGACCGTTTCCCGGCGCGACGGTCCGGCCGAGCTTGGCAACGGTATAGCGCAGCGCGTCGATCACTGTGTTGCCGGTAACGTGGATGGTGGCGGAGTCCGCACGCTCTGCGCGCAGGTTCTCCGCCGCGCGCTGGGAGGGACAGAAGTGGAACCGGGCGAGATGGCCCGCCGCCCAGCGGTTGAATTCCTCGGGAAACGGGTTGGCAAGGTCGAACGTGCGCAGTCCGGCCTCTACGTGCGCAAACGGTATCTGCAGGTAGAAACACGCGAGCGCCGCGCACGCTACCGTCGTGGTGTCGCCCTGCGCCATGATGAGATCCCAGCGCTCGCGGCGGAGGTAGTCATCAAACGCGGTCATGAGCCGTGCGGTGAGGGCGGCAAGCGACTGGTTTTCGGTCATTATCGCCAGATCATCGTCGAAATCGAGATCGAACCAGTCGGCGAGCGGTTTGAGCAAGTCGCGATGCTGGCCCGAGCACAGGACTGTCACCGCAAACCGGGCGCGGGCGCGGAGCGCGCGAACCGCCGGCGCCATCTTGATGACTTCTGGGCGGGTGCCAACGATGCAGAGGATTTTCGCAGGCATATGCCGCAGCGGCCTCGAGTCGGAACGCTTCTGCAAAACGCGCCATTATAGGCCGTGGACGCGCCAGCTCACCAGCTTGCGCAGCAGCCGCAGCGTGTTGCCGCCGACGTCCATCTTGCTCGCGCCATGCTTGAGGTCGTATCTCAGGTCGATTGGCGTTTCGCACATGCGCGCGCCGACGCAGTTCAGCTTGAGCAAGAGCTCGACCATGCACGCGAATCCCCGCTCGCGTACCAGCGCGTCGCCGTAGCGCGCGACTGCGCGCTGCAGCAATTCGACGCGGTAGCCGCGATAACCGCAGGTGTAGTCGAGAACGCCGCGGCAGGGATGGATGAGCTTGAAGAGCACCGCGGCGCCAAGGCTGAGCAGCCTGCGGTGTACCGCCACGCCCGCGACTCGCGCGCCGCGGCGGTAGCGCGAGGCGATCACCACATCGCAGCCGGTATCGAGCTGCGCGAGCAAGTCGCGAAACTGGTGCGGGTGGTGCGTATCATCGCAGTCCATGATGATAAGCACGTCATCGGCATGGCCATGCGCGGTGACATGAGCGATCAGCGAGCGCAATCCTTCGCCCAGACCCCTGTTAACCGGCTTGCCGATGATCTCGATGTTGAGCCGATCCTGCCACTCGCGTACGCGTGACACCGTGTCGTCGGTGCAGCCGTCGTCGTACAACACGATGCGGTACGCGCCTTCGTGCCGGGAAAATATTTCAGCGAGGCGGGCAAACAGGCTGGGAATCGTTGCCGACTCGTTGTATGCGGGCAGTCCCACCCATAGGGTGCGCATTATGTGACTCGTGCGAGTGCGGGGGGCAGTGTTATGCGGGCCGATAGGCTCGATCGAGGCCCGGAAATGAACGCAATGCGCTTAAAATACCGCGCAATCGGACCGGGCCAGCTACCGTTCGCCTGCAAGGCGCACACACCATGATCAATCCTGCTGCAAAGTATGCCGACTCGCGTTTCATCTGGACGCTTTACGGCCTCGCCGCGCTGAGCTTTGCGACCACCCTGGGGTTGCCTTATATCGGGGAGGAGGGCGTCTATACCAACACCGCGATCGAGATGAGTCTACGCGGGAATTTTTTCGTCAACACGCTGTACGGAACCAACTACGGGCGTCCGCCCCTCCTCAACTGGCTCATCATCGTGCTCTCGGAGTTGCTCGGCTGGGAGCGCGTGCTCGTCGCGTCGCGACTGATCGCGGCCGGCGCCACCATCGCAACCGGACTGGTGCTCGCCTGGCTCATCACGGCGCTCACGCGTGACCGGCGCTTCGCTGCGTTCGCAGCGCTAGTATATCTCACTGGCGATGCGCTGATTTATCACGGTTGGATCGCCTATTCGGACCCGCTGTTTGCGTTCTTTATCTTCAGCGCGCTCGCCTGCCTGTGGGTGGCAATCGTGCGGCGTACGGCCGCGCTGCTGTGGATCGCGATGGCGGCTATCTCATGCGCGGCACTGACCAAAGCACCGACAGCGTACATCTTCTACGCCGGCGCGCTGTTTGTGTTCTGCTGGCAGCGCGAGGCGCGCGCTTTTCTGCTGCGGCCCGGCGCAATCATTCCGCATGTCGCCGTCGTTGTGCTGTTCCTTGTCTGGCACGACTGGCTTACCGGCGGCGCGCAGAAGAGAACCGAACTCGACGTCGTGCTGGGGAGGCTCGCTCAGGCTGAACTGGGCGCGTACCTGAACCAGCTCTGGCAGTTCCCGCTGGAGACTGCGCTGCGGTTTCTTCCTGCCAGCGGGCTCGCCGTGTGGTTCTGGTTGCGCCGGAGCGGAGCGCAGCTTGAGGCGACCGGCTTCCCGTTTGCCGTATGTGCGTGGATAGCGCTGCTCAACTACTTGCCCTATTGGCTGGGTCCGAATACCGCGATCCGCTACGTGATGCCGCTATATCCGCTGTGCGCGGCATTGCTTGCGGACTGGTTGTGGCGGCAGGCCGAAGCGCGCAGGCGTGTCGTCATCTGCTGGCTGATCGCGGCGATCGCGTTCAAGTACGTCATCGGCCTGTTGGCCATTCCCGCCTATCAGCACAGCTATCGCGGCGATTACTCCAGAATCGCCGCCGATATCGACTCGCTCACCAGGGGATTCCCGCTTTACGCGACCAATGTGGCAGCAACGGGCTTAAGCGTTGTGGCACACATCAACACACGCAGATATCCGGCAAACCCGCTTCAATGGCCGCCGGCGCAGTGGGATTCTGGCTTTGTCATCGCCAACATGCAGGACCCCGCACTGGGGCAAGTCCTCGAGAAATACCGCCTCGGCGGCAACCATCTCTACCTGCTGTGCCGCGGCGCCGCCTGCGATGCCCGGTGAAGCGTGACTGATGAGTGGTAACCAGTGAGCTGGAGACAATCCGCTTTTGCGACTCACGAAGCCGACTCGCCGCCTCCGCGCATCCACGCGGATCATCGATCCAGCAGATCGATCAGCGTGGCCCAGGAATCGCGGTCCTGCGCAAGTCCGGCAGCGCGCGCGGCGGCCTGATATGAGGCATAGCGCCCCATCACTGCGCCGATCGCGCCGTGGAGGCTTTCCGCGGAAGGATCTTCCAGGGCGATTCCGGCGCCGAACCGGGTGATGAGCCCGGCCATCCAGGTCCCGCTCGTGGCGACGACGGGACAGCCGTGCGCCAGCGCATCCAGCGTGACTCCGCTCACGCGATCCACGAAGTCGGCCCGGCGGTATGGCTGCAGGCAGATGCTGCCCGGGAACAGTGCGGCGTAGTCCGCCGGCGACAAAGTCTCCCCGATCAGCTTGAGCGGCGCATAACCGATGGCTTGGAGGCGCGCCAGGTCCGCGCGAGTGGCCGGGTCGTACTTGCCGTAATGATCCGCCGACACTTGGATCGTGACCGGAACGCTTTCCTTCATCCGGGCGAGGCGCTCCACGAGATCCACCACTTGCGCAAAGCCCTTGTCCTGGCGCGCAGCGCCGGCATAGAGCAACTGCCGGAACGGCACCGGGTGCGCGGCATGCGCCGGCCGCGTCGCCGGGTAGGGCACGAGGGAAACGTTCGCGAAACCGCAGCGCCGGAACGCTTCGACCACGCTTGCCGTGGTGCCGAGGATGACGAGGTTGGGCAGGCGCGCCGCCATCTTCCGGAGGAATCGCGACTTCCCGGGTGTGTCCCTGAACCAGTGAAAATAGAGAAAGACCCGGTTGGGCGGTAGCGACCTGGAGGCGACCCAGTCGATGAGAATCAGGTCGCTGCGGCGCGCCGTCATGACCACGATCGGGTCGGGCTGCCGGAGCAACCGGCGAAACAGCAACAGCGCCTGCGGCAGCCTGATGCGGCGCCTGAACCAGGGGTGCACCGCGACGCCGGGCCCGAACTCGAGGACCTCCGATCCTCGCGCGGACCACAGGGCGATGTTCGCCCCCGCGGCTGCGCGGCAGAAGCTCGACACCAGGCTGTGGCAGTG
>Ga0214473_10010859_pt1 | contig 10697 bp, 11 predicted proteins | sample RVTome_7_FD_203509 | JGI IMG/M metagenome (GOLD analysis project Ga0214473, IMG submission 203509) | Soil microbial communities from uranium-contaminated site in the Upper Colorado River Basin, Wyoming, United States - RVT98D197 | ecosystem: Environmental > Terrestrial > Soil > Contaminated >... | reverse complement strand
CGAGCGGTTCGGCTGCACCGTCTGCCACGGGGGACAGGACATGGCCACCACGACCCAGGACGCCCATGGGCGCGTCCCGTTCTGGGAGGAGCCGCTCCTCTCCGCGGAGTACCGCCAGGCGACATGCGGAGGGTGCCATATGGGGGCCGATTTGCCCGGGGCGCCGCTCCTCAGCCGGGGGCGGCAGCTCTACGCCCAGCGGGGTTGCGTCGCCTGCCACCGGATCCGCAGCGTGGGGGGCGCCCTCGGCCCGGACCTGACCTTCATAGGGAGCCGCAAGCGCGACCCCGCGTGGCACCTCAGGCACTTCAAGGATCCCCAGGCGGCGGTACCTGGGTCCACGATGCCCCCGTTCAAACACCTACCCGAGGAGGAGTTGAAGGCCCTCACGGTCTACATGCTGAGCCTGCGGGAGATGCCCTCGGCCCTACTCCCAGGCCCTCGGACGGCGGCGGCCCCTGGAGGGAAGTAGCGCAAGCGGAGGAGTGAATCGGAACAGGCTTTCAAACAGGAGGCAACGATGGAGCGCTTACCGTTCAGAACGATCTTAATCACAGTCCTCTCATCCTTTCTTCTCAGCGTGACCTGGATGTCCTTCTCCCGTTCTGAGGCGAGGGCGGCGGACGTTGCCAAGGGGAAGGCGATCTATGAAAAGCAGTGTGCCCTCTGCCATGGCCGGGCAGGAAAAGGGGACGGCCCTGTGGCCAAGTCCCTGAATCCGGCGCCAACCAGCTTCTCCAGCAAGGAGATGATCGGGCATCTGGATGAGCGCCATCGAAAGGTCATGGTGGAGGGCAAGGGCACCATGCCCTCCTTCACAGGGCAGCTAAGCCAGCAGGAGATCGACGACGTCCTGGCCTATACCAGAACCCTCGCCAAGTAAGGGCGTTTCTGGAAGGTATGGGAAGAAGGTGGGACGACCGTAGCAGGAAGCTGTTGCTGAGCCCGAAGGGGACCAAAGCTTACTCCAAAGGAGGTGCCGTATGCGACGGGGGATTGTTGTGCTTTGCAGCATCGGGGTGGCAAGTGTCCTTCTCCTGCTCTCGACGCAGGCCTTGGCCATCCCCGCCTTCTCGCGGACCTATGGCTACGGCTGCAGCGTCTGCCACAGCGCCTTTCCGAAGCTGAACCAGGCCGGCGAGAGCTTCCGCCTTTCCGGCTACCGCCAGTTGGAAGGGCAGGAGCTGCCCCCCAAGGTCCCGCCGGTCAAGCTCGGTGAAAGGCTTGAGCTACCCGGGGGCGTCCCGCTCTCCTTTGCCTTGACGGCCGGGTACAACTTCACCGAGATTGACACCACCCTCGGGGACGGGAGCAAGAATACCAATACGGCCGCGGACTTCAAGCGGAGTCAAAGCAGCTTCAACCTGACCGAGGTCGAACTCATGGCGGGGGCCTCGCTCGGCAGGTACCTCTCCTTTTTCCTGGATGCCCCACTGGCCGAGACGGAGATCCGCCAGTTCTTCGATCCCGAGGTCAGGCGGCACGGCCTCAAGTCCAAGCTGGAGGGACCGGGGATCCCAGAGCTGGCGTTCATTGGCGTCCACAACATCCTGGTCCCGGACCTCCTCAACCTCAAGGGCGGCGCCATGGAGCTGCCGACCGCCTTCTCGCCGATGCACCGGCGCCTCTCGTACTTTCCCTACCTGGTCTACGAGGCGACCGCCCTGGACGTCATCGGCCGCAGCGGGATTGATGACTTCGTCAGCGTCTCAGGGGCCAGCGCAGAAGACCTGGAGAAGAATCAGTTTCGCTTGAGCAACAGCCAGATCGGGGTCCAGCTCTTCGGGCGGGCGACGCCGTCACTCCACAAGGTCCCAGACCTCTCCGTGGATTACTTCATCGGCGTGGTGAACGGGAACAACCTCAACGCAGACAACAACAAGACCAAAGACCTCTTCGGCCGCCTGGCGGCAACCTACACCATTGCCGACACGACCGTGACGGTCGGGGGCTTCGGCTACTACAGCGGCAACACGCTGGACAATATTACCACGCAGCCTGCGACTGCCGCCGCGTACAAAGACCGGCTCTGGCGGGCGGGGCCGGACATCAGCATCACGCTCGCCAAGCCGATTTACATTGACCTTTACTCGCAAATCCTCTTTGCCGAAGATAGCGACGCAACCGGCTTCGGGCAGAAGGCGCGATGGTGGGGAGGGTTCGTACAACTGGACGTCAAGCCGCTGGAGCAGCTCGTCCTCTATGGCCGCTACGACTGGATCAACGGCCGCGGGTACGACGACACGGGCGTAACGATCAACGCGGTGAGCGGAGAGACCGGGCCGGTGCACCCGAGGCTCTGGGACGTCATCGTCGGGGCGCAGTACTACCTGTACGAGAACATCAGGTTAATGGCGGAATACCGCCATGGCGAGAAGGACCTGCGGCCGGCCCTCTCGGCTGTCGGACAACTCAAGAAGACAGAGGAGAACGCCGTCTTCGTGGGCTTTCACCTGGTGTTCTAAGCGTTGGCGACCGGTGGCCCGCAAGGAGCGGGGATCATGGGAACGGCCAGGAAATGCACACGGGAGGTTTTTCTCCGGGTCGCCCTGGTTGGGATTGTCACGGCGGGCCTGGCAGGTTGCACGGCCCTGCCCAAAGGATCGCTGGACCCCGCGTCCCTGATCCTCGGGCTCCCACGGGCGGAGAATGCTCCCGCTCAGCCGCCGAGGGAGGCTCCGGCGCCTGCCGGAGCCCCCGGCGTCCCCTGAGAGGGCCTGACCAGGACGTGGCCACGGCGCTGAAGGCCGCACCCGGCGAGGTGGATCTCTGGGAGCCGCCGCCCCTCCGCGGGCCGTGCCATCAGCCTCCTGTGGCGCCTTCCACGCCGATGCCCCCGTCCGCAGCCCTTCCCGAGGACGACCTGCGCGCCCTGACGATCTTCAAGCTGAGCCTGCGCGACGCGCCGCCGGCCCCTGTGGCCTCGCTCCGGCAGTCAGTAGCACGACCCTAGTTGGGCGTCCCGGTCGCCTCGAATTCCTCCCGGCCTTACGCCTGGGAGGGCGACCGGCGGATGCACCGAACGCGGGTGCTTGGCAGCAGGGGCCTCTCCCGATTCCTGGGCGTTGCGTCTGTCCGGGTGAGCAGCCCCCGTTCCCACTGGATTGGCCCGTGTCATGCACACACAAGGACAGTTCTGGTCGTGGGATCTGCTCGTCGGGAACTGTTGCCGTTTGCTTTGGTGATTGAACCAAAGCCGGAGCACACGCTCAGCCGCCACACGCGAGGGACGCTGGAGGGGCGGTAGCCTCTCGCCCATGGGTGTGCCAGCGAGGTCGGCTAGACGAGATGCGGGGAGGCATCCAGCCCGAGGGGTAAGGGTTGATGGCGATCGTTCCCGCAAGGTTCTGGATCTCGGAAGAGTGGAATTTCGCGATTCTTCGCGCTCTCGCCATGCTGGGGGGCATGGTCGCCCTCTTCCTGGGGCCGCTCCGCCCGGCGCACCAACCGCATCTGGTGCCCCTGGCCTGGACCTTCGTGGCCTACAAGGCCCTCTTGGTCCTGGGGATCGTGGCGTGGTCGGCAGAGTTGCGGCTGCTCCTCGTGGGGACAGTCGGGCTGGACCTGGTATTCATTTCGCTTTTCGTCTGGTTCAGCGGAGGCCTGGAGAGCCACTTTCATCTGCTCTACTATCTTCTGGTGGCACTCACGGCCATGCATTTCGGATCGAAGATCGCGCTGACCGCGGCTGGAGGGGCGGCCATCCTCTACGGGATCACTTCGCTCATGGATGCCCCCAGAGGAGATTGGCATCAACTGAGTCCCAGGGTGGCCACGCTCTTGCTCCTCGCGGCCTCATTGGGGTACCTGAGTCAACGGTTACGGGTGGCGCGATCCGAGGCCGAGGGATTGAACCAGAGTCTCCGGGAGAATCAAGCCCGCCTGGAGACGGCTTACCAGGCACTGCAGGCGGCGCAGGAACGGCTCGTGCAGTCAGAGCGGCTGGCCACCATCGGCAAGATGGCGGCAAAGGTCGCCCATGAGGTCCGCAATCCCCTCGCATCCGTCAGCCTGAACGCCGAGCTGCTCGAGGACGAACTTCGCTCGCTGCCCGAGGCGCGGCGGGCCGAGGCCGCCACCCTTCTCGCCGCGATCCGGACGCAGGTGGATGTGCTGGGCGCCGTGACGGAGGAGTACCTCCGCTTCGCGCGATTCCCCAAGCCCAAGCCCGAACCCACGGCGTTGGGGGCGCTCATCCGGGATTTGGCGGAATTCACGCGCGGGGAACTCCAGGCGCGAAGGATCCAACTGGTCCTGGACGTCCAGGACGGTCTCCCCACGCTCCCCCTGGACTCCGGCCAGATCCGGCAGGCGCTGCTGGACCTGATCCGGAACGCCGCCGAGGCGATGCCCAAGGGCGGGACGCTGCACATCCGAACCTGGGTGGAGAAGGCAGCCGTCTGCATTGAAGTGCGTGATACTGGTATGGGGATTCCGGCAGAGCACCGCGACCGCATCTTCGAGCCATTCTTTACCACCAAAGAGGGGGGAACAGGTCTAGGCTTGCCCATTGCGCGTCAGATCGTGGCAGATCACGCCGGGGCACTGACCTGGGAGAGCAGGCCGGGGCTCGGCACAACCTTCAACCTCACCCTTCCGGTCAATCCCGAGCGCGCCACCGCATCCCCATCGCAGGCCTCCTGACAAAAAGTTCTAGGCCCCAGCGGCATAAACCCCCCCTGATGACTTCTTGTCAAATCCACAAAGCGCCTGAGATCCCAGGTCTTCACGGGGTGATGGTGACCTCCGGATTTTCAAGGGCCGATTACCACGTATTCCGAGAGCCTGCATGGCACGCCGGTTGCGATAGTCATAGAGCGTGGCCGTGTGGCGCGGAGAGCCGCGGCGGCTGCACGAGCTGCGCGTGCAACGCTCCACGCCCTCATGAGGGGGGAGAAAGAGGACACCCATGGTTGAGTTTGTGCAAAACTATGGACTGTGGATTGCTCTGGCAGGTGTGTTCGCAACCATGCACTGGTTCGGCAAGGGCTGCTGTGGCAGGAGCCGGCAACAGGCACCGATTCAGGGCGCCGCGGGTGTCCGGAGCCAAGGATTGAAAGATGAGTAGACGTCCGACTCAGCACCGAAGTCGAGTGCGAGCTGTCATTAGAATACGCGTTTGTCCTGTGGCAGAACCGGAGAAACCGTTGCCCATCGGAAGGAGGAACTCCATGCGACGCGGATTGTGGTTAGCTGTCGTGAGCCTAGCTGTGGTGGCTGGTCTGATCGGTTGGCTTGGGGATCCCCAAGCGGCTTCGGCCGGCCCATCGGGAGAACTGACCCGGCAGCTTGCAGGGAATGGTATCACGGTGACTGCGACCCTCCTGAAGGAGCAGCCTGAGAGCACGGCGATCAAGGTCGCCCTGGACACGTACTTTTTCAACCTGGTTCGCTACGACGTCGAAGAGTTGGCCATACTGCGTGACGAAAACGGGAGGACATATCCGCTGATCGCGGTGGAACAGGCCAGCAGCCTCAAGCCGCGTTACCGGGAGGCCGTCCTGCGGTTTGAGAAGGTGGACTCCCGAGCCAAGACTATTGAGCTGGTTGTGAAAGGGGTGGCCGGTGTGAAGGAGCGGGTATTCCGCTGGAGCACCAGCCAGTGATGGGAACAACCGATCAGTCGAAACCGTCACAGGCAGAAACTGCCGACCGCCTCTGGGAGGGGACTAGGAAATTGGGAGGAAACCAGTTCGCCCCTCGAATGTCAACTGCTCTCCCGATTGAAGCGAGACCCCTTTAGGCGGTTTGACAAAATGGCGAGAGATTTGGGGGCGGGTTTAAAGGATCTCAGAATGCCAACTGGCCGGCAACCCCATGTTTCATGCGGTCTCAAGGCTCTTCTTCATGAGAGTCAGTTTGCAGCGGAGACCACTCTTTGGGACGGCATGCTCGATGCACGAGGAAGTGGGCAGGACGCGCATGACCCCGCTGGCCGCGGACGCGGGGTCCGGAACCGGCAGCGAGGGCTGCCAAACCCCCGAGGGGCACTCGGGGGTCGGAACCAGTGGATCACTGGAGGAGGTGGCCAATGAAAAGGATCATGAGTGTATTCGCTGCCCTCCTACTGGTTCTCGCCGTGATCGCGCCGGCATTCGCTGCGGGCGATCCTCCGAAGATTCCACCGAAGGGCACCGAAGGACCAGACATCCGCGCCAAGGTCCCGCCAAAGGGTATTGAGGGCCCGGATATCCGGGCCAAGATCGAGCCCAAAGGCACCGAGGGCCCGGACGTTCGGGAGAGGAGCCAGTAAGCCGGTTTGTTCGTCGGGGAGCGCCGGTCGGAGTTCGACCGGCGCTCCCGCTCGGCAGTTCAATCGCCGGGGGAAAGTGTGCCATGGGATCGCGTTTCCTATCGGTGATAATCCTTGCGATTTTCCTTGCAGCTCCCGCCTGGGCGCAGGCTCAGCAAGCCGGAGGCCAGGGGGGCGTCTATCCTCCCGCGGCATTCAGTCACCGAGTCTCCACGGCCCAGGTGGTCCTCTACTGGAACTGCACACGGCCCGAACCGGGAGTCCTACGACTGGACGGGGTGGTTCACAGTCCGTATATCTCGGATGTCCGTTTCATGGAGTTCGAGCTGGTGGGCCTGGATCCACAGGATGCGGTCGTCTCGCACGTCACGGGCGACCTGCCCGATTTGCTGCTCCGAACAAACCAGATCTCCCCGTTCCGCCTGGATCTCCGGACGGCGGGGACCGAAGCCCGCTTCGATCTCTTCTACCGCTACAGGTCCCAAGGGACCCTGCGGTCCGAAGGAACTCGGCGCGTCTTGGTTGCGGCCACCCTTGGCCCGGAGGCCCAACTCCTGGCTCAAGCGACGAGGCAGTTCATGGCCCGAGACGTCTGCTCCGATGCGCAGCACCGCAATCCGAAGCTGTCTCGATGACTTCGTCGTGTCTTGTGAGCCGATGAGGGCCCGGCAAGGTTGGAAGTTTCCCTTGGTGGTTTAGCGCTTCCCAAGGCGACCGATGGGCCTTCCTGGTGGAATAATGATGCACTTCACGTTCCGGCACTGCTCGGATCGAGTGGGTGTTTCCGCCTGAGCACGATGATGGTTCTGCCGGTGGCTGCTCTAGGGTTGGACCCGGATGGGACGGGCCCCTAAGGAGCACTTTTTTCCGTAGCGGTTCCAGCGGCGAGGCGGGGGGCCATGAAATCCTCGGGGACCGAGGCCTTCAACTCTTTCCCTCAACTGCCAGAAATGAGGCAGGGCGCTGGGGATTTGAATGCCAGGCCTGCTGGGACGCCGGGCCAGCCTCGTCGCGGGACCCTCTCGCAAGGCCGCGTCACCGGGCTGATCAGCGACCTTGTCGGCCGACGCTTCTATGGCAAGCTGACCCTGCATTTCGAGGCTGGACATATCGTGTGCGCCAAGCTGGAGCACTCGATCAAGGAATAGTGCTGCTCCCGCGTGAGAAGCAGGGCGTGGACAGAGCCCTGCGGCAGACATGGATCCTTGTGGTGATGGTCGTGGCGTGCCAATGGCAATCATGCTGCTGCCCCGGCTTGCGGTGTTCTGAGGGTGGCATGAACTGAAGGAGTCGCCGCGACCTCTGGCAACTCTAAGGAGGTGCCGACCCGCTTAGCTCGGAATGTAGCAGTCCGGACCTCGCGGACGTCATACGGCGGTTCGAGGGGATGTGGGAGGAGGCAGGCTGTCACTCCTCCTCCATCACTTCGGAGCCGCTCGGAGGTTTATGCGCCGGGAATCAGCCCGGTGACGGTAGGGCCGGACCGAATTCAACATTTCCTGTTCTCCGGTACTGGACCAGCCAGGCCGGGACTCCGCATCGCGGGGGTCTCGGCCTTCGTTTTTTTGACCCCGCGGAAGAGGGCAGATCCTCTGGCGAATGTAGGAGGAAGGGAGAGCATGCCTGGGTGAGGAAGGAAGTCGCGTGAAGGCCATCGCCGGTTGACCCCGCCATTGATCCCCATGGGTGGCGAGGCAGCCGAAGCGGTGGCTGGAAACTCACGGCAAGGCCTCTGGCGATTCCGTCTCCGGAAGGGGGTGAGACAAGCCGTCGCTCGCAGTCTGTCATGGGCCAAGTGACATCGATCGGAAATGCAGAGCTCCACAGAAGCAGGGAGGGGCACATGCTGGCACAGAATAAGATCCACCGGCGTGCTCTACGGGTCTTACTTGCATCCGCCGTGATGCTGGCCGCCGCCTGGCCCCTGTCCACCGCGTCCGCGGGCCCTGGCACCGTCGTCATCAAGACCGACGGGGACATTACCATGACGTTTGGCGCGCAGGTCCGGGTGATCCCGACCATGGAGAGCAACTGGGACTTCGGCATCGCCAAGCTCACGGGACGCAACATTGGAAATACGCACACCAACGAGGGCGGCACCGTCAAGAACAGCTACATCCGAACGGAGGAGCGGCTGTACTTCAATTTCGCCCAGAGCGACCTCTGGGATGTCTACATGGCCCTGGAGTTCGACACCAGCCTGAGCCAGCAGCGCGTGGACCGCGCGCTCGCCACGCAAGGGCCGTTCGGTGACTTCGGGATGGAGCGGTTAAACGCCAGTCTCAAGCTCCCCTGGATCTTCTCCCGCTTGAACTTCGGCTGGGACGTCTATGCCGCGGACATCGAGACCGGTCTCATCTACGGCGACGACGATCCGGGGTTCAACATCAAGGGGGGGTATGGTCTGTTCGACTGGCAGCTCGGGTTTAACAAGAAGATTGAAGCGGACTTCATCCCGTCGCCGACGCCCGCGGGATTCAGCCTGACGGGGCAGGAAAACGACCGCAACATCTACACGGTCCGCCTGAACTTCAACCCGGTGAAGGATTGGCAGGTCGGGCTGATCTACGCCTTTGACGACCTGAACGTCCGCGGCTCCGTGGCGACGGCTGGCACGACCCCCAACGTCGCCAACCATCGCATCGGCCCGATCGTCAAGGGCGCGGCGGGCCCACTGCGGTTCCTGGCCCAGGGCGCCTACAGTCTCGGGAGCGCCAACAGCACCGGAGTGGTGAACGCCGCCGCGCCGAACGGGGATTACGACATCAGCGCCTATGGCTTCGTCGGAGATGTGGCGCTGGACCTCCACAAGATAGTCTCGCTTCCAGTGCCGGTCGTGCCCCACTTTGGCTTTTACTACACGAGCGGCGACAGTAACCCTAACGACAACAAGCTCAAGGGCTACACGGCCGCCGTAAGCCTCGCTCGGTTCGGCCGGGTCTTCGGCGGCGAAAACACGATCCTGATGGACGGTAACGCGGTCGCCGGCTCGATCCTGTACGGCAATTTGCCCGAACTGCACGGCAATCAGAGCCCATTTCTGGGCGTCGGGGGTCTCACGGGCACCGGGCGGGGCGATAATCCCGGCTGGCTGATGATCGGCGGGGGAGTGACGGTCGGTCCCATCGCGGAGCGAGTCACGTACCGAACGAACGTGTATTACATGCGGTGGAACCAAGAGTTCATCCCAGCGACGACGCCACCCGTGGGCCTCGGCGCCGCGACCGCCACAGGGCTCGTGACGGGGACGACCCTTGTCACGAAACAGAGTTTCGGTGTAGGCTGGGATAATGAGATTACCTTCCAGCTCTACAAGTATACCTTCCTCAAAGGCCAGGGCTCGGTGATCTTCCCGCTTTCCGGGGCGAGTGCCGCCGCGGCGTCCCTGGCCGGTGTTCCCGATCAAGGGCAGTTCGACAAGCCGGCGATCAGGCTTGCCCTTGAGATGATCTGGAATTTCTGACATCTGGCAAAAGGGGATGGAAATGGCCGCGATCCGGTCCTTCGCACTGCTCTTGCTCGTAGGTGGAATCCTCGCAGGGTGCGCCACTGAGCGACCCCCGATGACGCCCGTTCAAAGGGAGTGGGAGGACCGGATCGTCCAATCGCCCTGGAACGTCTCGGCCGAGTATTTCCGGCAGAAGCAGGGTGAGCAGCAGCCGATCATTGACCTGTCCCAGATCCAGAGTTCCCGCCAAGAACTGGAAGCTAGACAGAAGGCGATCGAGGAACGGGTCAGCAGACTTGAGGCTGACAAACCTGCGGCAGAGGCGACGCCCTCACACGGCTATGTCGTCAAGGTGGGTGAGCACTACATTTACACCGACCTCACCGAGGAAAAGGGAATAGGGATTGGCACGGTATTGATTATCCTCAGGGAAGGTGTTGAAGAATTGAGGCATCCTGTCACCGGACGACCCTTGGGGCAGGTACTGGAGGAGGTTGGGACCGCTCGTGTCGTGGAACTCCGACCGGCCTTCTCCATTGCCGAGGTCGTGAAGGTGAAGGCAGGAGAGGCAATCCAGGTGAAGGATCGCGTCCGGCCTGCCGCAACTCGCTGAATTCTCCCAGGACCATACGGCCCGTTCTACCCGTTCATCAGGGAGTCTATTTTTCTCCTCAGAAGGTCCAATAGCCGTCAAGTGCGAAGTCTACCACTCCGGTGGCGTGCGCTGAGTCTTGAATTCCTCGGGTGCACGACCGCCGGATTTCCAGCCCATTCCGGCCGTCAGAAAGTCCTCCCATAGTCGAAAGGCTCCGACTTTGAGGCTGCTTGACGAATAGTCTCTACCGCTGGGCCCCAGCCTCAGGGCTTTTTGCCGAATTGTCAAAGGCGGTGCCTCTAGGGGGGATGGTTCGAGAGCTTCCTCGGTCTTAACTCCTTGAAATTCCAGCCCATCGGTGAGTGGGACCAGGCAGGCAGGCTCCCGGCATGTCCCTTGCT
>Ga0214473_10010858_pt1 | contig 10697 bp, 5 predicted proteins | sample RVTome_7_FD_203509 | JGI IMG/M metagenome (GOLD analysis project Ga0214473, IMG submission 203509) | Soil microbial communities from uranium-contaminated site in the Upper Colorado River Basin, Wyoming, United States - RVT98D197 | ecosystem: Environmental > Terrestrial > Soil > Contaminated >... | reverse complement strand
CCGACCGTCGAGCCGACCACCGAGCCCAGCCCGGCGCCCGAGCTGCCGGCGGGGCTTCCGGCTTCCTACGACGAGGACGCTGCCGCCCGCGATGTGCCCCCCGAAGCGCTCGCTCCCCCAGGTGTCGACGTCACGGACGCGATCGTGGCGGCAACGTCGTCGGGCGAGTCGATCGTCGTCATGTGGACGGTTCCCTCGGACGATCCTTTCCGCACGGCGACGGGGTGGGCGGCGTGGCGCCGGTTCCCCGACCCGCCGACCTGGCGCCCGGTCCTCGGCCGCGCCCACGCTCCCGAGGACGGCGTCCTGGGCGTCGCCGCGCTCGCGGCCGACGTCACGGGCGACGGTTCCGAGGACGCCGTCCTGTTCGAGGCGACCGGGGGTTCGGGCGCGTGCGGGAACTACCTGGTGGCCGACCTGGCCGACGGCGTCGTCGTCTTCTCCCGGAGCCTGTGCGACGGACGCGTCGATCCGTCGTCGGATCCGGTGGGGCTCACCTTGACGCGATCCGTGTTCTTGGAGGGCGACCCGCACTGCTGCCCGAGCAAGACCAAGACCAGCGTCCTGACCTACGCGGGAGCGAGAAGCTGGGACGTGGCCTCGAGCGAGGTCGTCCGCAACGCACCCTAGAAGCGTCGGTGGGCGCCGGTAGTATCCGGCCCATGGCCCGCATCTTCGTCGAGGGTTGGTCGCCCGAGTACGGCACCCCCCTCGATCGGGACGAGGCGTTCGCGCCCGCCGAGGGCTCCGTCGACGACACCGTCGAGACCGCCGAGTGGGTCCCGCGCGACGGCGTGGACGACCACATCCCGACCGTGGCCTTCGTCGACGGCGTCCGCCGGGTCGACGCCAGGCTCACGCTCGACGATCCCATGTTGGGTCCCATCCCCGGCCTGTGCGGGACCCTCGCCGTGGGGGCCACAGTCTGGGATCGGACGGTCCCTCGCTCGTACGTCACCGACGAGCACGTCGAGCGCTGGGCCGTGCTGGGTGGGGGGCGGGCCGAGACCTTCCCGCCGGTCGATCTGGAACCGCCCTTCGCCACCGTGGCCTCGCCCGACGACGACCCCGCCGGTCTGATCCGCGTCCTGCACTCGGCGATGCGAAGGGCCGAAGGCCACACGGCCTCACGCCTGTCGGCAGAGCACTTCGTCGTGGCCGACGGGCCCCTCAACGAGCTCGCCCCCCAGCCCGCGATCGGCTACATCAAGAGCCACCGCGTGGCCTACCTCGAGCCGCAGCGCAACACCGTGATCGCGGCCCTCGAGCCCGGTCAGCGCACGCCGCTGTTCACGATCGCCGACTACCGCCGGTACTCGTGGTACGTCCGCCTGGCGCGGCCGCCGGGCGGCCACTCGTGGTCCGGCGTGGTGCGTTGCGAGGCGTCGGGCCAGCTGTCACGGGACGAGGTGGTGGTCATCGCCGATCGCGCAGCCGCGATCCTGCCGCTCGTCGCCTCCCAGGAGCACCTCGATCCGCGCGCACCCCAGAACCTGGTGCCGATCGGGGCGTTGGAGCGCGCGCTGCGTCACCGCATGGGCGATCCCCGGCTCGTCTACCGAGCGCTGCGCGCGGCCGTGGCGGAACCGAGGGCGTCGTGACGACCGCCGAACGCGTTGGCCGCGTGCTCGGCTCCGAGCACACGAACACGGCGGAGTTCCGCGTGGTCGTCGACGACGATCAATACCTCCAACTGGACGATCTGGTCGTCGTCCGCACGCAGGTTCCGAAGGCCGGCGAGGTCCGCACCTACGGCGTGGTCACCGAGGCCGAGGCCGTCTACGAGGGCGCCTCCTTCGAGTCCGACACCCATCGCATCGCCGAGCTCGGGATCATGCCCGCTGCCCGCGTGCGCACGGCCCGCATCGCCGTCACCCGTGTGGACCCCGAGGTGTGGGTCTCGGCCGATCCGGGCGAGGAGGTGGAGCGGGCCACGGGCGATGCCCGTGCCAAGGCGCTCTACGCCGATGAGATGGAGCGACCGTTGGCGATCGGCCTCGGCCGCGACGGCTCCCCCGTGCACGTCGACCTCGACTTCTTCGACGGGCGGAAGGGAGGCCACATGTCGATCAGCGGCATCAGCGGGGTCGCCACCAAGACGTCGTTCGCGCTGTTCTTCCTGCGCATGCTGACGGGGTCGCCGCGCGTCGTGGGCGAGGCGGCGGCCAACCTCCGGGTGCTCGTGTTCAACGTCAAAGGCGAGGACTTGCTCTGGCTGGACCAGCCCAATCGCTTCTTCCAGGGGAACGAGGGAGCGCGCGAGGCGTGGGAAACGCTGGGGGTCGAACCGTCCCCGTTCCCCGACGTCCGGTTCTGGGCGCCGCCGCGCCGGCACAGCGGCGACGTCGCCGTGCCCGACACCGGAGGACGCCTCCAGGGCATCGACGTGTTCGCGTGGACCCCGCGCGAGTTCGTCGACGAGGACCTGCTCGAGTTCTGCTTCACCGACGCCAGCGACGCCAAGAACCAGATCCCGTTCATCCGCGAGCGCGTCCAGCTGCAGCTCAAGCGCTTCGCCGTCGATGTCGAGGGCATGCCCGGGGCCATCGCGCTGCGCGATCCCAAGCAGGCGCCCGACGGCCGCTGGCGCCCCAACGAGATGATCCCGGCCGCCCAGGTGGACCGCGTGATCACCGACCTCCCGACCCTCGTGATGGCTCTGGAGGACTTCCTGGAACCCGACGGCGGGGGCGACCCCGATCCGGCCTGGACCGCCAAGGTGCAGCCGGGGACGGTCTCGGCGTTCCTCCGGCGCCTGCACGCCGCGTCGGCGCGCCTGGGACACCTGGTGCGGGCGGGTCAGAGCCGTCGCATCGATCGCGCGGCCGCCGGGGTCACCGTGGTCGCCATCCAGACCCTGGCCGAACAGGCACAGCGTTTCGTCGTCGGCGCCCTGCTCAAGGAGACCTTCCGCGAGAAGGAGGACACGGGCCGGCGCCTGCCGCTGTCGGTCATCGTGCTCGACGAGCTCAACAAGTACGCGCCGCGCGAGGGGACCGGGCCCCTCAAGGACATGTTGATCGACATCGCCCAGCGTGGTCGATCGCTCGGGGTGTTGCTGGTCGGCGCCCAGCAGACCGCCAGCCGCGTCGCGTCCGAGGTGCTCGAGAACGCGGCGATCCGCGTCAGCGGACGCCTGGACGCCGCCGAAGCGGAGCGTGCCGAGTACGGTTGGATGCTGCCTTCCACCCGGGCGCGAGCCCGCCTGCTGAAGCCCGGCACGATGGTCGTCTCCCAGCCCGCGATCCCGGTGCCGTTGGTCGTCACGTTCCCCTTCCCGCCGTGGGCCACCCGCAGCGAGGAGGTGGACGCGGGCGCCGCCGGCGACCCCTTCGCCGGGCTCTAGCCGGCGCGGACTCCCCCATGCGGATCCTCCACACTTCGGACTGGCATATCGGGCGAAAGCTCGGCCGTCACGACCGCAGCGATGAGTACCGCGAGGTGCTGACGGAGGTGGCCGCCATCGCCGACCGACACGACGTCGACCTCGTCCTGGTCTCCGGGGACGTGTTCGACCGGGCCGTGCCTCCGGTGGACGCGCTCTCGATCGGACTCAGCGGACTCCTCCGACTGGCCGAGCGCCGCCCGGTGGTCGCGGTCGCCGGGAACCACGACTCGCCCGAGCTGTTCGATGCGCTGGCCCCGTTGCTGCGAGAACGTGGACGAGGCGTCCATCTCGTGGGCCCGATCCGTCGGCCCGACGGCGGCGGCGTACTCGGGCCCGAGGACCTGGGCGTCCCGGCGGCGGTCGCGTGCTTCCCCTTCTTGCGCGAAGGACGCGTGGTCGATTTCATGCGCGACGCCGGACACTGGTACGCCGCGTACGCCGACCGCGTGCGGGCGCTCTGCGAGGCATACAACGAGGCTCTCGTCGCCCGGACCACGGACGGCGACATCGTGCCGGTGTTGGTCGCCCACTTCATGGTCGGCGGGATCAAGGTGGACCGGGCGGCGCCCCGGGGGGAGCGCGACCTGCACATGGGCCAGGCCTACGCGGCCACCGTGCAGGCCATCCCGCCGGGGCCCCAGTACGTCGCGATGGGTCACATCCACGCGCCGCAGCCGGTGCCGGGGGCACCGGTGCCGGCGCAGTACGCCGGCTCGCTCCTCGCGCTCGATTTCGGCGAGGCCGGCGAGACCAAGCGAGTGGTGATCGTCGACGTGGAGCCGGGACGCCTGGCGCGCGTGACCTCCGAGCCGCTCACCAGCGGTCGGCCCCTGCTGCGTGTGTCCGGCACCTGGGACGAGATCGTCGAGCGCGCCGACGAGCTGGCCTCGTCCTACCTCGACCTGACCGTCAAGGTGGGCGGCACCGACACCGAGCTCGGTCGGCGCGCCGTCGAGACCTTCCCCTACCTCGTCAACGTCCGGCCCGAGCGCCCGCCATCGCAACGCGCCGTGCGTCGCGATCCCGGTGCCGGGCCGAGCGACGAGCAGCGCTACGCGGACTTCTTCCGGAGCGACACGGGGAGTGACCCCGACCCCGGCCTGCTGGCCGCGTTCCGCGAGGTCCTCGAGGAGGCGGCCGATGCGACCGCTTGAGCTCACGGTCGAGGGGTTCCGCTCCTACCGGGATCGCGTCACCTTCGACTGGCGCGGCCGACGGCTGGTCGGGGTCGTCGGACCTGTCGGCGCCGGCAAGTCCTCGATCCTGGACGCGATCTCGTTCGCGCTGTACGGCAAGACGCCGACGTTCGAGCGCGACACCAAATCTCTCATCCATCAGCTGTCCGACACCTGCCACGTGGAGCTTATGTTCGAGGTCGACGGACAGGTCTGGCGCGCCCAACGCGCGTTGCGGCGAACCGGCGCGGGGGCGCACAAGCTGGAGCGGCTCGCCGCGGACGCACACGACGCCCAGGTCCTGGAGGTCCGGACCCTCGAGCGCGAGGTTCGCCCGCGGGTCGAGCAGCTCCTCGGCATGGGGTTCGACGCCTTCTGTCGCTCGGTGCTACTGGCGCAGAACCGGTTCTCCGAGTTCCTCAAGGCCACGGCCGGCCAGCGCAACGAGGTGCTGAAGGGGGTCTTCGGCTACGAGCGGTTCGACGCCGCCCAGGGGATCGCCAGGGAACGAGCGGCCGCGGCCCAGGCCGAGCTGAGCGAGCTGACCCGGCAACGCGAAGGACTGTCGCAGGTGCGCGAGGAGCTCGACGCGGCCGAGGTCGAGGCCCGGCGACGCGCCGAGCAGCGGGCCAGGCTCCAGGCCGCGGCCGGGAGCATCGACGAGCTGACGCGCGAGCGCGACGCGGCCCGGTCCACCGCCGATCAGGCGACGGTCGAGGTCGAGCGGCTGGAGGAGATCGCCACGTCGCTGCCCGATGGCGAGCGCCTGAGCCAGATCCTCGACGCCGCGACGACGGCCAGGGTCGCGCTGGAAGAGGCCGAGGTCGCCTCGGTCGAGGCCGAGGAGAGCCTCCGACAGGCCGAGGCCCAACGGGCCGCCGTCACCGCGCATGTGGGGGATCGCTCGGCGTTCCGGGAGTTCGCCGCCCTGGTCCTCCAACAGAAGGCCGAGGCCGAACGGGTCGAAGCCGTCGAGAAACAACGCGCCCGGATCGACGTCGAGCGGCAGGCCGCCGAGGCGAACACCGCCACCGCGAGGGCGCGCTCGGGCGAGCTCGAGCAGGCGCTCGCCGAGCTTCAGGCGAGCTTGGTCGAGCTGCAGGATCGCACCGCACTGGCCGAGGACGCGCTGCACCGGGCCCGGCACGACGAGATGGCCGGGACGCTCCGCGCCGAGCTGGTCGCCGGCGAGCCGTGTCCGGTCTGCGCCCAGACGGTGGCCGTGCTCCCTAAGGCTGCGCGCCGCACCGCCGTCGTGACGGCCCAGAAGCAGCTGAACGGCGCGCGGTCGGCAGAGGCCAAGGCCCGGGAAACACGCGACGCGGAGGCCACGGCGTCAGCCACGGCGCAGGAGCGCGCCGAGGCGGCCGCACGTGACGCGGACCGCTGCGTCGCCGATCTCGCGGCGACGGACGACGAGCTCCGAGCGGCTCACGCCAAGCTGCAGGCCACCGCCAGCCTTCTGGTCGACCGGCTCGGGCCGGGTGACCCCGACGACCTGCTCGCCGCGCGCGAGGCGGAGCTCGCCGCGGCGGAGTCGCACGCCGAGCAGATGAGGAAGGCGGCCGAGTCCGCCCGCGCGGCCGTCGACGCGGCCCGTGGCGGCGGCGAGCGAGCCGTCAGGGAACTGACGGCGATCGCCGGAAGGCTGCAGGGAACCTGGGGACGGCTGGGCGAGACCCGCGACGTCACGCCCGAGCCGGCGCCGGTCCGCGGGGCCTTCGCGGAGCTGGCCGAGACCGTGCGTGAACGACTGGCCCGGGCCGCCGGAACGGTGGCCGCCGCCAGGACGGACGCCGATCGCGCGTCCCTGGCCCTGACCGGCGAGCTGAGCGCCCTCGACCTGCCGGCGGACGCCGAGTTCGTGGCGGTGCTCGCCGAGGCGATCGCGGCGGCGGCACAGGCCGACCAGCGGGTCCAGGGGCTGCGCGGTCAGCTCGAGGCCGGCGCCGAGCTGGACGAGCGCATCGACGGGGCGCAGCGTCGCCACGACCTTGCCAGGCGGATCGCTTCTGACCTTCAGCCCTCGCGCTTCCTGGCCTACCTGCTGGAAGAGGAGCGCGCCGAGCTCGCCGAGCTCGGCAGCGTGCACCTCGAGGAGCTCACCAACGGCGCCTACCGCTTCACCGGGGACGATTCGTTCCGGATCCAGGACGTCAACGCGGGAGCCACGGAACGCAGCGCCGACTCGCTCTCGGGGGGTGAGACCTTCCTGGCGTCGCTGGCGCTGGCGCTGGCTTTGGCCGAGATGGTGACCCGCGGAGGCGGGCGCCTGGACGCCTTCTTCCTGGACGAGGGCTTCGGATCGCTGGATCCCGAGCACCTGGAGCGCGCGATGGACGGCATCGGACGGCTGGTGGCCGGCGAGACCGGGCGGTTGGTGGTGCTGGTCAGCCACGTCGAGCAGATGCGGCAACTGCTCGAGGACCTGATCGTCCTGGACAAGGACGACCGGACCGGCAAGACGGTCGTCGTATCCGGCGCCTCCCCCGCCGCCTGAGCGCGACCGACGTTCGGTCTCGGCCGTTCGGGTCGCCGAACGCTCTCTGGATATCCCCCGCGTGCGGCTGAATCGCCGAAGGCGACCTGCCGATAACCACCCCGACGAACCGGGTCGGCCCGAGGCGTGGGGGCAGGTACATGAGCGTGGGCAGCATGAAGAGCTACGGAAAGAACGCACGGACGGTCCTGTTCGTGCTCGCTGGGTTGCTGGCACTGGGCGTCGTCGGGTCGCTCTGGATGGGCCATCGCGCCACCGCCAAGGCGCAGGGCCTGGCGATCGAGCAGGCGAGCACCATCGCCGATCGCACGCTGACGCTCGTGTTCCAGCCGTCGGACCTCTCGCGCCCGGTGGACGACGCCCGGGCGCTGCAGCTGTCCCAGCAGATCACGTCGACGGTCATCGACCCCAGCGACTTCGCCGACGTCACGCTGTACTCGCCCGAGGGGCAGATCCTGTACTCCACGCAGGCCGGCAGGATCGGCAACGAGCTGGTCGGCGAGAAGGATCGCATCAAGGAAGCGCTCAAGGGCACGGCACAGACCTCCTCGCAGGACGGGGTCTTCTCGGTGCTGCTGCCGTTCCATTTCCCTTCGGGCGTCGGCTCGGTCGCCGCCGTCGAGCTGCAGCGCCCGGACGGCCCCATCGCATCCGCCTCGGGCCCGTGGCGTACCAACGCCCTGTTCCTGTTCGTGCTACTGGGGATGGGCGGGATGGCCGTGTTCGGCGTGACGAAGCTGTCGGCGGCCGCGATGTCGGCGCCCGCACAGCCCGAAGCTCCGCGCCAGGTCCCCGCCTCGGTGCCAACGATGCGAGCGATCGAAGTGCCCCAGCCCGGCCTGCGTGAAGAGGCGGAGGCTCGTCGGCTGGCCGAGGAGCGCGCCCGCTCGGCCGAGGAGCGTCTGGCGCTGCTCCAGGACCAGTACCGTCGATCGCTGGAGGAGCTCCAACGCTTCCAGCAGACCGCCGCTCGCGAGACCCCGCGCGCCGACGCTGCTCTGGAGGAACGGGCCCTGCGCGCCGAGGCGAAGCTGGCCGCCCTGCAGCAGCAGGTGCAGATGTTCAACGCCGAACGCGACCGTCTGACACGCGAGCTCGAGGAGGCGAGGTCGGCGCCGTCCGAACCGTCCGGATCCGGGGAGGACAACGAGCTGCTGCTTCGCGAGGCCGAGCGTGAGGCCATCGGACTGCGGGCCGAACTCGAGGGGGCGCTGACGCAGCTCGCCGTGGCCCAACGCGAGCTGCAGGCGGCGAGGACGCGTTCCGGAGACGACACCGCGGCGGTGGCCGACGTGGACGCCGCGAAGGCGGAACTGGACGCGGCGAACGCCGAGCTGATGCGGGCCAGGGACGCGCTGGAGGCCAACAAGGGCGCGGTGGCCGCGGCCGATCGCGAGCTGGAGGACGCGCGGAACGAGCTCCGGGCCTTGCGCGCCGAGGAGCAGCGCGCGGCCATGCTCGAAGACGAGCTCCGCTCGGTGCGGGCCGAGCTCGCCGGCGCGACCGCATCGCACCGCGCCGAGCTGGTGGAGCGCGAGGCGAGCTTCGAACAGAAGATCCGCACGACGCGCGAGGAGTTCCAGCGACAGCTGGAGGAGATCGAGGGGACGTTCCGGGGCCAGCTCGGTCAGCGTGAGACCGACCTGGTCGGCAGGATCACGGCGGCGGAGGCTCAGGCCCGCGAGGCGGCCCGCGAGCTCGAGGCCGTTCGCGCGCAGCTGGAGGCCGCCGAACGCGACGCCGAGGCCCGGGAACGCCGCCTGGCCGACGCCGGTGCCGAGATCGCGGCGCGCAGGGCCGAGGTCGAGGCCGTCCGGGCCGAGGCAGCCACGAAGGTCGCCGGCGCCGACGAGGCCGTCCGTCGCGCCGACGAGACCCACCAGGCCGTTCAGAGCCTGCGCGCCGACCTGGCGCGAGCGGAGGAGACCCTCGCAGCCGCGCGTCAGGAGCTCGACGCCGAGCGCGAGCGCTCGGCCGGGGTCGCGGGACGCACGGACGCGCTCGAGCGAGAGCGCAGGGCCCTGGCCGATCGGGTCGAGAAGCAGGCCGCGCAGCTGGAGGACGCGGTCACGGCCAACAGCGAGCTGAACCGCAAGCTGCAAGAGGTCGAGGCCCGGCGCCAGCTGGAGCTGGCGGACGACCAGGGGCGCGCCCACATCGACGAGCTGCTGCGCGCCACGCAGGAGCGGCTCGCCGGCCAAACCGAGAAGCTGATGGCAGCGGAAGACCGGGTCCGGGAGCTGGAGGGCGAGCTGACCAACGCCTCGGAGCGCCTCGACGTGGTCGAGGGTGAGCTCCGCACCCATCAGATGTCCGACGCTCTGCGCGAGATCCGCGGCGAGCACGACGCCGACGAGGTGCCCGTCGACGGCGTGATCGAGGATCGTCGGGCGTCCGCCCCGTTCACGAGGGAGCTGACGCTCGACGCGAAGAAGTCGCTCGCGCGGATCATGGGGATCACCCAACTGATGAAGCACAAGAAGGACACCAAGGACCAGGCGCAGCTGATCAAGCAACTGACCGCCTTCGCCCGCCGCCTGGACCACACCGTCGCCGATCTGGCCGACGCCGACCGGCTGGCCCGCGGCACCGTCGAGCTCGAGATCAAGCGGACCGATCTGGAGGCGCTGATCCAGCGCGTCGTCGAGGAATCAGCCATCCGCGGCGATCACGACGTGCGGATCGACGCCGAGTCGTTCGTGATCGGGATCGACCCGTTGCGGACCGAGCAGATCCTGTCGGGTCTGCTGCGGACCTCTGGCGACCGAACCGGTGCGGGCAAGGAGATCGTGGTACGCCTATCGCACGCCGACGGCGGAGCGCTGCTCTCGGTGGAGGACCCCGAACCGTCGTCCGATGCGTCCCTCTCCCCGGTGGTCAAGCGGTTCGCCGAGGTGCAGGGAGGGTGGGCCAAGGTCGAGAGCCGCGACGGGGGTGGGTCGGCGTTCCGCATCTTCCTGCCGGAGCAGCGAGCGGCGAGCGAGCCGGTCGACGGTCCGGAGATCCAGATCGTGGTCGATGAGCCCCAGGGGTGGGATCCGTCGGCCGGCCAGGCCCTCTCGCAGGAGCTCCGGCGACTCGCCGAGCTGCCGGTGGAAGACTGAGTCGGTCGGACCCGGACGGTGCTGCGCTAGTCCGGTGAGATGCGTCGCAGCACCAGCGCGTCGCCCTGGCCCCCGCCCCCACAGATCGCGGCGGCGCCCAGCTCGACGTCCCGTCGGCGCATCTCCAGGGCCAGCGTCAGGGTGATCCGCGCGCCGCTCGATCCGATCGGATGGCCGAGCGCCACGGCGCCGCCGTTCACGTTCACGATCTCGGGGTCGACCCCCAGCATCGCCGTGGTGTGGACCGCGACCGCCGCGAACGCCTCGTTCACCTCGATCAGCCCCAGGTCGCCGACCGCCAGGCCGGCCTTCTTGAGCGCCCGATCGGTCGCCAGCGCCGGGACCGTGTGCAACGACGGGAACCGGTCGCCCGACATCCCGTAGGCGACGATCTCGGCCAGGGGCGACAGCCCGAGCCGCGTGACCGCCTCTTCGCCGGCCACGACCACCGCGCACGCACCGTCGCTGATCTGGGAGGCGTTGCCGGCCGTGACCGTTCCGTCGGGGGTGAAGGCGGGCGTCAGCCGTCC
>Ga0214473_10010857_pt1 | contig 10698 bp, 15 predicted proteins | sample RVTome_7_FD_203509 | JGI IMG/M metagenome (GOLD analysis project Ga0214473, IMG submission 203509) | Soil microbial communities from uranium-contaminated site in the Upper Colorado River Basin, Wyoming, United States - RVT98D197 | ecosystem: Environmental > Terrestrial > Soil > Contaminated >... | reverse complement strand
AGCTCAGCCTTGATCGCCCTCATGGACCAGGAGACCTGGGGCACCGGTGAAAGCATGATCGTCAAGCAAAAGGACATTATCGATGAACTTTCTTTTTAGATACAGCGGTCACCTGCACGTTTTTTGTGCGGTCCACATGTTCTCGCTGCTTGGAAGAAATGGGAGAGACTTTTTGAACGCAACGAACGTTGCATTTATTGGTGATCTTTACCTACCCCCCACTGTTTTTGGAGGGGGTGGTGATCTTTACCTATCCCCCACTGTTTTTGGAGGGGGTGGTGATCTTTACCTACCCCCCACTGTATCAATAATTTTTGTATTTTTATAAATAATTCCTTTGTGAACCATCGTGTCCTTTCTTTCTTCCTTTGTGTTAATTTTTTATTCATGATGTCTTATGCGCACTCAAGGCTGTGACGTCTCTCATTGGGAAGGTCTCATCGATTGGCAGCAAGCTTATCGCTGGATACCCTTCGTTTACTTTAAGTGCACCGAAGGCATCGGCTTTCTCGACAACACTTTCCACCACAACAAGGAAGGCTGCGAGACTTACGGCATCCCGCATGCTCCCTACCACTATTACCAGGTCGAGCTTGAGCCGGTCGCTCAAGCCACCTGGTTCATCAGCCAGGCGGGTGACCAGTTCAAACGCTACATCTTGGATATCGAGGATCAAACCTCGATCATCCCCAACCTGGGAGCATCCCTGCTCTTGTTCCTTAATCGCTGTCAGCAGCTCACCGGCGTCAAGCCCGCCATCTATACCTCAGCCGGCTTCTGGAACGAGTTCGTCATGCCTAAGCCTGAATGGGCGCACGAGTACGACCTGCTTGTCGCTCACTACACCATCGAACGCACCCCCACTCTCCCCATCGGCTGGAACCATTGCGTCATCTGGCAGTACTCGGACAATTTTTGGTTCCCCGGGTGCAGCTCCTATGCCGACGGTGACTGGTTCAATGGCAGCCTCATCGAAGCGCGTGACTGGTTCGGCAATTACCGTGAAGTGGATCCACCCATCTACAACGCTACCCAGCTTAGGTCCCACTTCGACAAGCTGCATATTCGCAAATACCCCCGCACCGGCGCTCCGGAAGTCGGCCATCTCGCCAAAGGAGAGATCGTAGACGTGGAAGAGCTCGGCGGAGCTGACGTGTGGGTCAAGCATGCCCGCGGCTGGACCGCCGTCGAGCGCAACGATTACCGCTACATGGAGGTGGTCAAGTGAGGATATCCTTTTTAGAACGTTTATTCAATTCCGTAGGGGCGATCCCGAAGGGTCGCCCTGAATCAATGTCCATTACCCCCAATCTGGTCACCGATGATCACTGGCAGACCATCTCCGGACGCCGGCATGATCGCTCCTGGTCTGAAATCCAGGAATTATATACAGACGCACTCACCGCCTGGCGTAAGAACCCCATGGCCTGGCGCGTGATCGCCACCACGGTTAATTACGTGGTCGGCACCGGGATATCCTTCACATCACCGGTCGCTGAGCTGGATGCTTTTATCCAAACTTTTTGGAACCACCGCAAGAACAACATGGACCTGCGCCTGGCTGCCATGGTCGAAGAGCTGAGCAGGTCCGGTGACTTGTTTGTGCTCTTGTTCCGCAACGCAGCTGATGGCATGTCTTACATCCGCTTTGTAACCAAAGATCAAATCCAGAAGATCGAGACCGCCCCCAACGATTGGGAGACTGAGCTGGTCTACTTCGAAGCCCCGCAGCCAGGCGAATATAACCCCCGGCGCTGGCTGAGCCCTGATCATCCCGAGGCCGGCGTAGCTGACGCGGTCATGCTGCATTATTCGGTCAACCGTCCCATGGGTGCCCTCATGGGTGAAAGCGATCTGACCACGATCATCCCCTGGTTGCTCAGGTATAGCAGGATGTTGGAGGATCGGGTCAGACTGCATTGGGCAGCTCGAGCGTTCCTCTACCTGGTCACCGTCCCCTCCAACAAGGTCGAGAGTAAGTCCGTCCAGTACGGCAGCCCTCCGGAGAGCGGATCGATCGTAGTCAAAGACGAGAGCGAAGTTTGGGAAACCATCACGCCCTCTCTGCGCGGAGCTGACGCTGGCTTCGACATGAAACCCGTCCGTAACATGATCGATGCCGGTTCAGGCTGAAGTGAATGTCGCCACCGCCGAGGCCATGCAAGCCCCACCAGAGAAGTTTCTGATCAAAAGACAGGAATATTTCGTCTGGATGTTGGAAGATATTTTGTACAAAGCCTTCCTGCGTGGGGTAGAAACAGGTTCTGCATCTGCGCTTGCAGAGACCGACTATACCGTCCTCTTCACTGTCAAAGCCCCCGATGTCACCCTGCGTGACAATGCTCAGCTCGCCGATGGCTCCAGCAAGATCGCCACCAGCTTCTCTGTCCTCTAGAATACCCTTCTCGGCAAATCCGCCACCCTTCACCGCATCGCTACCGACCTGGTGCTCAAGTTCGCCGGTGAGGTCGTCGACGACCAGGTCCTGGATAAGATCATCCAGGAAGCTAAAGCAGATCCAATTGAACAGGTACTCTTACCTGGAAAAGAACCTAACCCCAACCCTAATGGAGGCAAATGAAATGAAATCAGTACTATTTCCACCCATGAACCCAGCTCAGGAAGCTAAGGTCAAGCGTCTGCTGGATTCAATCAGCGAGTACATGGGATCACCGATCACTGTCGAGAGTGTGATCAGTATGAAGGCAAGCTATCCGGATGATCGACCTGACATCGAAGCTATTCTCAAAAGGTTGATCGGTAATAAGACTGGTCTAACACAGAAGAAGACCAATGGAATTGTGTCTTCTACTCCTCCAGTTAGTCCGGAGGTCTAACGACTTTTTATCCGCTAATCCGTTACAAAATCCGTTTACAAGGAGTTAATCATGGACCTCGGTAATTTTCTCGTCAATCCGGTCACCCTTGCGCTCTTGATCCTCGGTGTGGTCGAGTACATCAAGACCTTCGGTGTCGCCGGGAATAAACTCATGCTTATTGCCATGGCAGTCGGTATCCTGTTTGCGACAGTCTACAAACTTAGGGACCTGTATCTGCCAGCTCAACCGTACATCGACGTGGCTTTTTTCGGCATCGCAGCCGGCTTGGGTGCCAGCGGGATCTATAGCTTCGTCAATTCCCGCTTCCCACCCCAAACCAAGACCACGCTCAAGTACACCACCATCACACGTAGGGGCGAACCAACGGCTCGCCCGATAGAACAGGAGGACACCCCTCAGTGATTCAAATTTATTTAATTGTTTTTATTACAAAAGCCCTTTGTGAACCATTGTGCCCTTTGTTTCTAGCAGTGTCTTTATGCTTTCACTGCACCCTTTGTGGTTAATTCTTTAGGTGTTTAAATGACAGAAAAACTACGCCTGACTTCAATCCAGTTCACCGGTGCCATCGAAGGAGACGTCATTCGCGGTGTCAGCATCGCTACCACCGGCGAGGCGGTCGGACATCGCCTTCTTTTTGACCAGATCTCCATCTCCCAGCTGCAGCAGCTGGGCGCTTCGAAGACCATCGGCGTCACGTCCCGCTTCACCCACCCCGACTGGTTGGGCATCCATGACGGTCTAGGCAAGTATCTAGGCAGGTTCAAGAACTTCCGGGTGGATGGTTCCAAGCTGGCCGCCGACCTGCACATCAGCAAGACCGCTCACTCTACCCCTGCCGGTGATATCGGCGGTTACATCACCGCTCTAGCCATCGAAGACCCCGCTTCCCTGGGCGTCAGTGTGGTCATCGACTTCGACCGTGTCTGGACCACAGCAGACGGTCAAGAGAAGCCGGCTTCCGCAGGCCGGCCCAACAATGCCACAGGTAAATTTCCAGTTGCCCGAATTACAGGGCTATATGCAGCTGACCTGGTGGACGAACCCGCCCTGAACCCTAATGGACTTTTTGAACAAGGAGAACAATCAATGCCTGACTTACTCTTACATGATCCAAGCACCACCGCACCAATCCCCGCGCCAGAACCAGATCCAGCCCCCAACCCTGCCGTTGACCGCCTCGCCCTCCTGGAGGCGAACTACGCCAGGTTGTCTCACGTCCTTGAAGACGGCGTGGTCCAGATCGGCAACCAACCCCCGCGTGGTCAGCAGCTATCCCAGAGCGCCTCGTCTCGAGAACAGTTCCAGTCTTATTTCGACTGGCTGTTTGGTGCACCAGGTGCCAAGCTGCCCCCTCCGGAACTGAGACGTGCGGATGCGCTTTACCGTGCCATCACCGGCGACGTGGAAATGAAAGGCGTCTTTGACCCCTCGCGTGTCGCCTTCGCAGCTGCCAGCACAACCACGCTGGCAGACATGGCCGTCAATGCCATGAACAAGGTCGTGATCGATTTGTATTCCAACCTCACCGCCTATCGCTGGTACGAGATGATCGTCTCAGTCCAGGCCACCGATGGAACCCTCCAGGACATGCAGTGGCTTCAAATGGGCGGGGTTGTCAACCTTCCCGTGGTCGCAGAGGGAGCTGCCTACACTGAGCTTGCCGTCACCGACATGAAAGAGACCGGCGCTTTTACCAAGTACGGAGGCTATGTCGGCATCACCGACAAGATGCTCCGCAACAGTCGCATTGACGAGATGCAAGCCATCCCGCGTGCACTCACCATCGCAGCCATCCGCACCAGGTCCGCTGCCATCTCATACATCTTCACCCAGGCCGCCGGGTTAGGACCCACCCTCGCCCAAGATAGTGTCGCCCTCTTCAACGCCGTCTCGCATGGCAATCACGCCACCACCGCTTACTCGATCGCTGCCTGGAAAGCAGCTCGTCTCGAGTGTGCCAAGCAAGCCGAGTTAGGCTCAGCCAAGCGCCAGGTGCTCTGGCCTAAGTTCCTGCTCGTCCCGGTCGACCTGTACGACCAGGCGCTTATTGACTTTGGTTACGGCGCCGGCCCAGGCGGATATCCCGCCACACCCAACAATGACGTCAACCCCTACGCCCAAGATCGCCCGGGTGACCCTCGTCCCATCCCCATCGCTGTCCCCGAGTGGACCGATGTCACCGACTGGGCCTGGATCGTTGACCCGCGCATTGCGCCGGTGCTCTGCATGGCTTACGCCGACAACCCGGGAGGCACCAGCCATCCTGCCCCGCAACTCTATTCTGTCACAGATCCCACCAGTGGTTTGCTCTTTACCAACGACACCCTCCCCATCAAGGTCCGTGATTACTTCGCCTACGGCGTCGCAACATGGAGGGGGATTGGTAAGCGTGTCGTCGCTGGTTAAGTTTCCTGATCAATGCCCTGCCTCCATTGATTAGGGCATTTTCTCTCCAAGCCCAGGGTGCGCCTCCACACTCTGGGCAGAGAAAATTCTTAGGTCCTAAGAATTTAATCCGGAAGTTATAACACTTGTTCTAAGAAAGGAAAATCAAATGCAAGGAGATCATCTCACAGTCAGTTACCACACAGCCGGCACTTTGGCTGCCAACCATTCCTTTATCTTCAAGTTTCCATTTCCTGTGCAGTTGGTCGGCGTGAGTGCCGCTGCATCTAACGCTTCGAGCGGCATCCTGGATGTCGGTTACACCGGCGCTCTCGAAGCCTATGTCCTCAACATGGACGTTGGCGATAGCTCGGTCGCTGCCATCCTGGACGAGCCAGGCGATTTTGTTGGCAGTAATTACCCCCACATCGCCGCCAACACCAACATCATCGCCACCCTCGACTATGATGGTGCCGGCGGTACCGCCGCTGCCGACTTCACCCTGGTGCTCACCTTCACGGAGGGCTGATCATGGCCAAGCGTGCTAATCTGCAAAAACTTGCAAAGACTCGTCCTAAAGCCATGGTCAAGCCTGCGCCTGATGGTCCATCACCGGCTAAGAAGCAAACATACAGGCAGACTGCCTTCGCCGGCAGTGATCCTTCCTTGGCTGTCGTTCTCCAGCAGCTGGGTAATGACCGCGCTTACACCATCCTCAAATCCGAACATCTATTGTGGGTGGTCCACTTCGAAGGCGACACAACACCATCAATAGTTAAGTTGGTTGATGGTAAGTGGGTGATCACCAAGATCAAAGCGATAATAAATTAATTAACTTGGGCGCAGCCCGGAGCTGAGAACGTTCGGGCTGCGCCCCGCTAATCTTTTTATATAAAAGAAAATTCTTTGTGAACCCTCGTGTCCTTTCTTTCTAGCAGTGTCTTCATGCTTTCACTGTATCCTTTGTGGTTAATTTTTTATAAGGAGTTCAACCATGTCCGAAATTGCAATCGAACAAGTTTCCATCACCACCGTGGGCGGAGCTGGTGTTGCTGCCGGCAGTGGCGCCACCATCCCCATCCAGGGCTTTTTACTCGATGTGTTCATCGACTATGACGCAGCCTGTCCCGCCACCGCTGACGTCACCATCACCGACCCCATCTTTGGTGACGTCCTGGTCAAGTCTAATAATGCCACCGATGTCTGGCTTGCCCCGCGCAAGCAAACCTGTGACCAGGCTGCAGTTGGCACCGGTCTGTATGACCTCATCCCCTTGAGTTCAGCCCTCACCATCTCAGTCGCCCAGGCAGACGCCATCACCGACTGTGTGGTCGTCACCGTGCGCTGGCTGACCCCGTAATATGATCACTCCTCTTGTTTTGTTCAACCGTAAACCCACCGCTCAGGTCGCTCGCCTGATTGCCTGGCAAAAGGCTCGCTCCGATCTGGTCCGTGTCGGTGGTATTGAAGAGTCTACCTGGGTTGAATATTCGAGTTTGTCGGGTTCTAACACAACCATCATTCCGGCTTACGCCTTCCAGCAGGACTGTGTCGTCAGGCGTGTGATCGTGGGTCTGAATGGCAGTCCAGGTGCTAACTGGAAATTCAAGGTTTTTCGTTACAACCCCGGCACCACCCTCTATGACCTGGTCGGTGAGAGTGTCATTGCCATGCCCAGTGGGAATGATATCTCAGTCACTTTCGACCTTACCAACCCGATCTCCGTCCAGATGGGGGATATCCCTGGTTTGTTCATCCCTAATGCTTCCAACTCAGTTCACACCGAAGTGACCGCTCCTCCCATCAGCTCTCGTTATACAGCCGGTGATATTGTTACTTCGAATGCCTTTGCCACTGCCTACGCACGCGGGGTATTCCTGGACTGTTTTGGCTACCCTCCATTCCTGGCCATCACCGGCGACTCTCAGCCCGAGGGTCACAATGGCGCAACCAACTGGCATGGTCCCTTGCACCGCGTCAATCCAGGCACTGGCAGCCTGCCAGGTGGTCTGTCGACCTCTGAGATCTCCAACCAATTGCGGGGCCTGGTCGGTGACGGTAAGTTGCTCGAGTACCAGAATCATGCGCTTGGTTCGTCCACCTACGCTTGGGTGGCAGCCACCGGCATCGTTTCATCTGTCGCAGTCAAACCCAATACCATCTTGAGCCTTTGCGGTGTGAATGACGTTTCCTCAGCTCGCCTTTGGGCAGACGTGGAAACAGACCTTGACACAATCAAGGCAGCCCTCACCACCGAGCGTTTGTTGGTCAGCGAGATCCTGCCCTGGACCGCCGGGTCAGACGCCCAGGCAGCCACCATCAGAACTTGGAACGCTGCTCTCGCTGTCTGGTGTGCTGCCAACGACGCCACTCTCATCGTCTGCCATGATGCAATGGGTCAAATCAGGGTTGCCACCGGTGAGCTCGACGACCTCCTGGCAGCCTATGATCAAGATGGGGTCCATCTAACCACAGCCGGCGTCGCTGCTCTGGCCGGCCTCTGGAAACCATACGTCTAACGTAGGGGCGGAACGAGTCCGGTGTTCCCTTCAACCGGATGGCATCCGCCCAAAGGAGAACCATGTCCATCACCTTCACCAAACTACTCAGTGACTGTCTCGTCGCCATGGGTGACGAGACCGCCGCCACCTGGGACCGCACAGACACCATCTGGCCCTGGGCCATCGAAGGCATTCTCGCCTTCCCCATCCTGCGCCCCATGATCGATGATCACACCAACGGTCTCACTCTTGTTTACGTCTATGATCTGCCGGCAGACTTCCGTGAAGTGATTACGGTCGAGTATCCCATCAGCCAGGTTCCGCCGGTCTATCTCGTCCGGAAGAACCGCCTGGATCCCGATTTTCACATTGCAGCCGGCTACTATGACATCGATCATAATTACGTGTCTGGCTCCGGTTATGTTTGTTACGTCTCCGGAGGGATCGCCGCTGCAGCTCACATCAAGATGCAGTATCTGGCCAACCACGACACCGCCATGCTGGATGATGCCACCGATTTGATCACCATTCCCGACGAGTACGAAAATATCCTGGTGGCTTACGTGCTCGCTAAAGGCTTCCGTGAGCGTCTAAGCGCCTACATGATCATCCCCACTGCCCATAGCTCATTGATCATGCAAATGACCGAGATGGTCCGCCGAGCCGAAGAGAACTATGTCAACCTGGTCCTGCGTGCTCAGCAAAAGCTAGCTGATAGCCGCATCACCCCCAACGTTGCCGTCGACAAGTTCGACCGGGTTTACTAATCATGTCAGACATCCAGGCCGTTTACACCGCCAGCGCACTGATCCACACCGGCCACGGACAGCTCGCCGGTGTAGTGATCACCACTACCAGCACCACCGGCGCCACCGCCACGTTTTATGACAACACGGCCGGCTCAGGCACCAAGCTTCTCGAGCTCATCGTGACTAACCTTGCGCGGTCTTGATCTTCTTCTCCGATCGTTTCTCCCCCAGGTTCGCTACCGGCCTTTATCTTGTGCTGGCTGCCAACATGTCTGCCACTGTTTGGGCGGCTGGCTCCTGATCTATCGCTGCCTTCTAGCCCCGCCTTGCGTCTTCGCCTCCCTCCACACTTCGCCTGGTCTGCCAGCTGTAAGCTGACGTTCTTAGCGAGAACAATAAGAACCGCGGGCTAAGGTTGATGGGGCTTTACTTCTCAGGGAAGAACCGGACCTCGTCGACCAGGATCCAACCGCGTCCTCGATGGTGCAGAACAATCTGCACCTCGGGGCCGCTGAATGGACCGGAGAAGGATAGATATCCGCGCTGATTATTGGGTACCTGATCTGCTGCAAGCTCAAAATCAATCCCATTGATGGAGATTCTGGCAGGCACAAATACACCCAAACCTTCCCGGTGATTAAACCCAATCTCCAGCGCAATTATGCTTGGATCTCCGTCAAAGGTGAAGGTTAGCGTAACCGGTTCGGTGAGATCCGTCCATCCCACCCACTCGTAGGCAGTACCGAGACCCAGATCCACAAGGATATCATTCACGCCTGCTATGCCATCAGAAAGCTGGTTCCCGGTATCGTCGAAATAGGTCACCATCCCGGTCTCGCCAGGGGGGGCAATATAGTTGAGCGGAGTGAGGTAATCTTGAGGGGTATTCACAGGAATAGCGGGCGTGGTTGGGATAATATCGGGAGTGGGCGGTGCCTGTGGGGTGGCAGTCGGCGGGTGTGATGTTTGGGTGGCTACTTGGGTAGCCGCATCGGAACGCAATGTGTCGACCGAGTGAGGCAGGCGGGAGGCGAGGATATCCCCAAGCCCGTAGATGATGGAGGGAGCAATCTGATCCGGGAACCCAAGCAAGGAGATACGGATATAAGCATGCCCTTGGTAAAACTCCAGCCACCAGGCTGGCGTCATCAGCTCACCGAGAGTGGTTTTCCACAGTGCAGATTTATCACCCAAGCGATGGGTCTGGGCGACGCTTTTCCAAGAGATATCTTGCAGGTTGCCCAATGCCTGTGGGGGTTGGGGCAGGTCTTCACGGCTGACATCGACTTCGTAAAGCACTACGTCGTTGTTCACTGAGAAACCAGATTCCAGCTCAACGCCCAGGTTCCCGGGTTGGTAAGCTTGATAAGCCAGATAAGTCCATTTGTAGCCTTGCTCAATGCTAGTCTGGTTGTAGGTCTGTTGCCAGCCCAAACCTACCTCAGGTAGCTCTGCTATGGACAGGGCATAGATAACCGGGTCAGGTAGCTCTGCAACGGTAATCTGATCATATCCGACCGGTCCACACGCCACCAGCCAAAAGGGGATCAGCGCCAGCAGGATATGGGCAATCCCTTTTCCTATGATTTGTTGTTTGAATATTGCAGAGGCGCGGGGTGGAGAGAGAAGCATTGTCTTCACTCAAACTTCCCTGGGTAGCCATGAACATCTGCCCGCAAGATTTGCCTACCTTGCTGGTTGGTACAGGTACAGTGCAGCTGCACGGCGCCTGTATTAGAGTCTATCGCGGCGACCTCCGCCTGCGCAGTGATACTATCACCAACATATACCGGGGCGAGGTAGTAAATATGCATCTCAGTTGCCAGGAATGCCCACAACCCGCCCAGATGGGTGAGCAGGCTGGCGGTCAGCAAACCAGGCACGATGCGATGTTTGAATGGAGTGGCGTTGCAGTAAATTTCATCGGTATGCAATGGATTGACATCCCAGGTCGTACCGATGAACAAGGCGACATCCGCTTCGGTGAGGGTACGGGTGAAGGCGACTTTATCACCCAGAATGGGAGAACCAATGGCTCGTTTGGGTAGGGTTGGTCGGTTCATAAGGGTCAGCAGTTATCGGATAGCAATTAGCGGTTAACAGTGAAAACATGAAGACACTGTAAACAGTCAGCAGTTCGCGTATTAAAAAGATAATGATTAGCATTTGAAATAATAAACCAAGAAAGGGTTATATGCAAGTGGGATTGAATTTATTTCG
>Ga0214473_10010856_pt1 | contig 10698 bp, 6 predicted proteins | sample RVTome_7_FD_203509 | JGI IMG/M metagenome (GOLD analysis project Ga0214473, IMG submission 203509) | Soil microbial communities from uranium-contaminated site in the Upper Colorado River Basin, Wyoming, United States - RVT98D197 | ecosystem: Environmental > Terrestrial > Soil > Contaminated >... | reverse complement strand
CGGCGGCTCCGACATCGGCTGCGCAGGCGGGGCAGCGCGGAGCGCGCTTCCGCTCGGCGTCGGCGGCGCCTTCGCGCTCCCGGCGAAGCAGAGCGAGGGCGCGGCCGCGAAGCTCGTCGCGCATGCTGGCGTAATCCGCCTCGGCGATCTTCCCGGTCTCGTGGTCGTGCTCGAGATCGCGGATCGCCGCGTAGATCGACTCCCGCTCGCGCACGCTCGGCGGCTCGTCGGGCTCGGCGCTCTCCGTGCCGAGGTCGCCACCGAGCAGCGGAGCGATCAGCAGGGCGCCGCAGAGCACGCTCGCCAGCGCGACGACGGCCAGCACCCCTGCCCGGGAGCTTCCCTGGGAAGGAGGCTGGCTCGCGATGCGAAGCGCGACCTTCTCGCCGGGAGCGACGCTGAAGGCCTCGAGGTGGATGTAGGTGAGATCGCTGGTTCGCACCGGCCTTCGGCGGTGCAGGCGATCGGACTCGAGGATCAGCCGTCCGCTGTCCGCGAGGTAGATCCCGAGCAGCGGGACGCGTTTCTCGAAGGAGCGAACCAGATCGACGGAGCTCCCGTCGACCGGGATCCGGTACTCGACCGCGACGGTCGACTCACCAGGGGGTGCGACCCCCCCGACCTCGACTCCACCCTGAGGAAGTCGCGCGAGGCTGAGACCTGCGGTGTCGGTCGAGAAGCGGAGGTCCTGGCTCGCCTCCGGCACGGGAATCCGCAGCAGCGATTCTCCCGGGGCTGCCATGATCGCGCCTTCCCCTTTCGCCTGGAGGACGTGGGTCTCGCGGACTCCGAGGGCGGCGTCGTCGAGGCTGAGAAGCAGCCGCGCCTCCATCACCTCGAGGGCGTCCGGGTCGACCCGGGCCTCGGGCAGAGCGAAGGAGAAGCCGAGGCGTCCCCCTGGAGCGAGAGCAGGGCCCTCGAAAGTCCGGAAGCTCCGCCCCTCGAGAGTCGTCGGCTCCTTCTCGACGAGGCCCTTTCCCGATGGTATCGGTCCGCCAGCGGGGACCAGGACCAGGGTCCGCTCGGCGCCGCTCGGAAACGCCTTGTCGATCTCGACCGCCCTGCCAGTCGCGGGAAGGATTGCGGGAAGGAGGTAGGAGAAGCCGAGACCCTGCTCACCCGGATAGATCGGCCCCCAGAAGGCGACCTCCCTCTCGCGCCGCTCGACGCCCTCGGGCTGCAGCCCGTGCGGCATCAGGAACTCCTCGGCTCCCTCCGGGAGCTCCGCGCGGAGAACGGGAGAGCGGGCGCCTCGGTCCTCGGCCGGGATGTAGACGGTGCGCGAGGAGCGGTTTCGGACGGTCAGGGACTCGGCGATCCGCAGCTCGACCCCCAGCCAATCGATGCGAAGGCTCGCGAGGGAGACCGCGACCCCCTGCGCATCGCGGGTCGCCTCTGCGACGCGGATCTCCACCTCGCGCTCGAGCTCCCCGGGCGCGAACGCGACCCGCGCTCCGGCGGAATAGGGGATTCCCTGGTAGTCGGCGCCGACCAGGTAGGGCGTGCTCGGGTCGTTCCCGACGCCCTCGAAGCGGAAGCGCCCCAGGCCGTCGCTCACCGCGCGCCTCACCCCGGGGATTCCGCTCGGCAAGAGCGCGTAGAGGATCACGCTGACGCCGGCGACGGGACGGTCCGCGTCCTCCAGGTGGACGACCCGTCCGCGAATCGTCGCCGGACCGGCCGGAACGTCCGGGGGTGCCGGCGAGGTCTCGCGGGCCGGGGCGGGCTGCACCGCCAGCAGCAGGCCGAGCAGGCAGAGCAGCGCGGCCCGCCTCATCCCGAGCTCTTCTTCGGATGGGGCCACATGCAGAGCACGGTTCCGAGCGCGAAAGTGTAGCCGCCGATCCAGAGCCAGTTCACCAGCGGGTTGCGGTAGACCTTGAGCGTGGCGGAGCCGTTGGACTCGATCGCAGCCAGGACCACGTAGAGGTCTTCGCGCAGCGTCGAATACACCGACGGGATCGAGACCGGCTGCTCCTCCAGCCAGTAGATGCGCTTCTCCGGGGTCATCGTCGCGAGCGGGCGGTCTCCCCGGAAGAGGGCGATCCTCGCCACCGCTCCCCCGTAGTGCTGCTTCGGGATCGGCGACGCGGTCCGGTACTCGAGGCGGTAGCCGTCGATCTCGATCGAGCTCCCGGGAAGGACGTTCGCGAGCCGCTCCTCGTTGAAGGCCGCGCCGGCGATCCCGATCAGGATGAAGACGATGCCGAGATGCACCACGTAGCCGCCGTAGCGGCGCTGGTTCTTGCGCATCAGCATGCCGAAGGCTTGCAGCAGGTTCTCCTTCCCTCCGCGCATGCGGGCGCGTATGGCGCGGAAGTACTCCTGGAAGATGGTCCCCACCACGAAGCCGCTCAGGCTCCAGGTGGCCAGGGGGAAGAAGCCGATCTCGGTGCGAAACCAGCCGAGCAGGGCGACGGCGGTCAGCACGGCGGCGGCGCCCGGCCACAGGAACTGCTTGCGCAGGTTGGCGCGCGAGGCTCTCCTCCAGGCGATCAGCGGGCCCGCGCCGGTGAGCAGCAGCAGCAGCAAGGCGAGCGGAGCGTTCAGCTTGTTGAACCAGAGCGGGCCGATCAGCCTCTCCGTCCCGGTGAGCCATTCCGAGATCTTGGGGAACATCGTGCCCCACAGGACCACCGCCAGGATCACCATGAAGATCCAGTTGTTGAGCAGGAAGCTGGACTCGCGGGAGAGGATGGACTCGAGGCGGTGGGTGCTGCGCAGCGCCGCGCGGCGCGAGACCAGCACGCCGAAGAAGACCGACGCGGTGAGGATCACGTAGCCCAGGAAGAGCAGCCCGAAGACCTTGGTCTGGGCGAAGGAGTGGACCGACTGCACCAGGCCGCTGCGCGTGAGCATGGTGCCGAACAGGCAGAGCGAGTAGGTGAGCCCGATCAGGGTCAGGTTCCAGATCTTCAGCATGTCCCGCTTCTCCTGGACCATCACCGAGTGGAGAAAGGCGGTGCCCGCCAGCCACGGCATGAGCGAGGCGTTCTCCACCGCGTCCCAGGCCCAGTAGCCGCCCCATCCCAGCACCTCGTAGGCCCAGCGCCCTCCCATCAGGATCCCCACCGAGAGGAAGAACCAGGCGAAGAGGGTCCAGCGGCGGGTGGTGCGCATCCACACCGTGCCGAGCTGTCCGCTCAGCATCGCGGCCAGCCCGAAGGCGAACGGCACCGCGAAGCCCACCATGCCGATGTAGAGCAGCAGCGGGTGGATCAGCATCGCGGGATGCTCGAGCAGGGGATTGAGCCCGCTCCCGTCGGAGAGGATCTCGCCGGCGGGAAGCTTCTCGAAGGGGTTGCTGACGAAGTTGAGCAGGATCAGGAAGAAGACACAGTTGGCGAGCAGGGTGGCGGAGACCCAGGGCATCAGCCCGGGGTGGCTGCGGCGGTTGACCAGGACGGCGCCGCTCGAATAGAGCGTCAGCAGCCAGAGCCAGAGCAGGAGCGAGCCCGCCTGCCCCCCCCAGAGCGCGGCGATCCGGTACTCGAGGTCCATGGCCCGCGCCGCGTGCCCGGCCACGTAGGCGAGCTGGAAGTCGAGCGTGGCGAAGGCCTGGAAGAGCGCGCCGATCGCCAGCGTCGCAAAGATCGCCAGCAGCAATACCGAGCGCTCCGAAATCCGGCGCCAGTCCCGGCGCCGGCTCACCCCCGCACACACGGCGGCGCAGCTTCCGAAGGCCGCGACGACGAGGGCGAGGCGAAGCGCGTAATAGCCTAGGTCTGACATCTTGGAAGGCCCTTCGCCCCGGAGCCCTGCCTGGCGGTCCTAGAGCGCCGACTGCCCGCCCTTCTTCGCCTCGAACTTGGAGGGGCACTTTGCCAGAATCTGGGCGGCCTCGAAGGTACCGTGACCGCCGCCCACCAGCCGACCCTCGACCACCACCTCGGCCCCATCCTTGAAGAGGTCCGGTGTCTCGAGGCCCGCGTAGACCACCGGGAGGGCGTCCTCGCCGAATCCATCGCTGCTCTCTGGAGTGCTCCGGACGCGGAAGCGCACCACCTGGGCGGAGAGATCCCGCTCGATCGATCCCTCGACCACGAAGCCGTGGACTCGAGCGGCAGCATTCGTCTCGCCGGCCTCCCGGAGCTCCTCGAGAGTGGTGTAATAGGCGAGGGATCCCTCCTCGACCTCGCTCCAGCCGAACCAGCCGAGAAGCATCACCACCGCAAGCGCCCCGACGGCGATCTGTACTCCCTTGGGCATGGGACTCCTCGTCTCCTATCGAAGCTACCAGCTGCTTCTCGCGCGTCAATCTGAAAAAGCCAAGAAACCCCCTAAAAACGGTGAGTTGCGCGATGGTCTTCCTTGACGACGGCGACTTCCGAGGCTAACTGCCTCCCCCATGCCCTGCCACCGAGCGGCTCGGCTTCGCGGGATCGAGCCCTTCCTCGCCATGGAGGTGATGGAGCGCGCCTTCGCCCTGGAGCGGGAGGGTCGGAGGGTCATCCACCTCGAGATCGGGGAGCCGGGCTTCCCGCCACCCGCGGCGGCGGTGGAGGCCTGCCGGGCGGCGCTCGCCCGCGGCGAGACGCGCTACACCGACAGCCGGGGGTTGGCGGAGCTTCGCGAAGCCATCGCCATCGACAAGAGCCGCCGCAGCGGCGTCTCGGTCGACCCCGAAAGGGTGATTGTCACCTCGGGCACGTCGCCGGCCATGCTGCTGGTCTTCTCTCTCTTGATCGATGCTGGCGACGAGGTGATCCTTCCGACCCCGCACTACCCCTGCTACCCGAACTTCATCCGCTACTGCGGCGGCACGCCGGTCCCGGTGGTGAGCGAGGCGGGCGACGGGTACCGGATCCGAACCGACGCGGTTCGCCGCAGCCTGACGGAGCGGACCCGCGCCATCGTGGTGGCGTCCCCCTCGAATCCCACCGGAGCCGTCCAGGACCGGGCCACCCTCGCCGAGCTCGCCTCCTTCGGCGTTCCCCTGATCAGTGACGAGATCTACGACGGCCTCGTCTACGACGGTGCGCGGGTGGTCTCGGCACTCGAGGTGAGCGAGGAGGCCTTCGTCCTGGACGGCTTCTCGAAGCGCTACGCGATGACCGGCTTTCGCCTGGGCTACGCGATCGCTCCCCGCGAGCAGATCCGCACCCTGCAGATCCTCCAGCAGAATCTCTTCATCTCCGCCAATCATTTCGTGCAGCGCGCCGGGATCGCCGCCCTGGAGCAAGGGGAGGAAACGGTGCGGGCGATGCGGGCCGCCTACGATCGCCGTCGCCGGCTCCTGGTGCACGGGCTCCGCGAGCTCGGCTTCGGGGTCCCCGAGCTTCCGAGGGGAGCCTTCTACGTTCTCGCCGATGCCCGCGCCTTCGCAGCCGATTCAAAGTGGCTCGCCTTCGAGCTGCTGGAGCGCTCGGGAGTCGCCACCACTCCGGGGATCGATTTCGGCGAAGCCGGAGAGGGCTTCCTGCGCTTCTGCTACGCCGCGGCGGAGGAGCAGATCGCAGAGGCTCTGGAGCGGCTGGCGCCGGTGCTGCGAGAGCTCCCTTGAAGATCCTCTCCGCCCGGATCGTGGCGACGGCCGCCGGGCGCGAGGGCTTCCCGCCGGGAGATCTCCCCGAGGTGGCCTTCCTGGGCCGCTCGAATGTCGGCAAGTCCAGCCTGCTGAACCGGCTGGTGGCGCGAAGAGGGCTGGCCCGGACCAGCCGCACCCCCGGCAAGACGCGGCTCCTCCACTTCTATCGCGTGGCGCGCCCCGGGAGCGATCTGGTCCTGGTCGATCTCCCGGGCTACGGCTACGCGAAGGCCGCGAAGACCGAGCGCGAGCGCTGGAAGGGGCTCGTCGAGGGCTATCTCCACGGGCGCGGGGCGCTGCGCGCGGCAGTGATGCTCCAGGATCTGCGACGGGACCCGAGCGAGGACGAGACCCTGCTGCTCGAATGGCTGGCCGAGCGCGGGATCCCCTCGCTCCTCGCCCTCACCAAGATCGACAAGCTGAAGCCGAGAGAGCGTGCGGCGCGCCTCCGCGCGATGGCCTCGAGTCTGCCCGTGCCCGCGGATCGCGTGGTCGCGACCTCGGCGGCCACCGGCGCGGGAATCGACGAGCTCTGGCGGGCGATCGACGCACTCCTCTAGCCGATCGCTAGGATGGGCTCTCGATGACCCGAACCAGCCCGGAGGCCTCCCCGCGCCGCTTCGGAGCGTTCTCCTACGCGCCGTATCGGCGCTTCTGGCTGGCGGCCGTCTGCCGGGTGTTCGGCCTCCAGTTCCGCTTCATCGGCATCGGCTGGCTGGTGGTGAGCGAGGAGGGCCTCGACCTCTCGCCGATCTGGCTCGGGACGGTCGGGCTCGCAGCGGCGCTGCCGACCATCGTCCTCTCGGTGCCGGCTGGAATCATCGCGGACCGCTACGAGCACCGCGCCATCCTCGCCTGGGGACAGGGCCTGACCGCTGCGCTCAGCCTGCTGCTCGCGCTCGGAATCCTGCGAGGCCAGGTCGACGTCTGGCTGCTGATCGGATGGGCGGTTGTGGTCGGATGTCTGACGGCGGTCTCGATGCCGGCCCAGTCGGCCATCCTGCCGCGGCTGATCGAGCCCGCCTCGATGCCCAGCGCGGTCGCGCTGATCAGCACCGTCTGGAACACCATGCGCATCGTCGGCCCGGCCGGGGCGGGCCTTCTGATCGCCTGGGTCGGCATCGGTCAGGCCTTCTTCGTGACCGCGGTGGGCTACGCGCTCTCGACGCTCCTGATCGCCACGCTCCGCCTCGAGCCGCTCGAGCGGCGGGCGCGCGAGGCCGCCGGCGGCATGCTCGACGGGGTCCGCTACATCCTCCGCGACCGCCTCTTCTTCGCCACCATCGGCCTCTCGTTCTTCACTTCGATCTTCGGGATGGCCTACCAGACCCTGCTTCCCGTCTTCGCCGACGACGTCCTCGACGTGGGATCGACGGGATTCGGCCTTCTCGAGACGGGCGTCGGAGTGGGAGGCTTCCTCGGGACCCTCTCGATGATCAAGCTGGGCGGGCGGCCGAGCTCGGGAATCGCCATGATCGCAGCGGCCGCGGTCTCCGGGCTCTTCATCGCCGGCTTCGCGGCGAGCCGCAGCTTCGAGCTCTCGGTGGCCCTGCTCTTCTGCGCCGGCTTCTGCTCCTCGCTCTACCTGAACGTCGGGATGACCACCCTTCAGGTGCTGGTCCCCGACCCGCTGCGAGGACGGGTGATGGGCGTGTGGTCGATGACCTGGTTCCTCTCCGCCGTGGGCGGGCTTCCCGCGAGCGCGCTCGCGGAGTGGATCGGGGCGCCCTGGACCGTCGCCCTCGGCGCGCTCTCCGTGACCGGCTTCGCGTCGATCGTCTTCCTGCTCTCGCCGGAGCTGCGGCGGCTGCCCACGATGGAGACCGCACCAGCGAGCGGCCGCGAAGCGTCGGCCTGAATTCTATCCCTAGAATGTCGCGTGGGTTGCTGCCGTCGATTCGATCCTCCAGGAGTTCGAGCGATCTCGTGAGGCGCTCTCCGGGACCTCGATGTCTCCGGAGCCGTAGCGGATGAGCGGGGAGGCGCCCCGGCGCAGGCCGAGCTCGAAGACCAGGGAGTCGGGCGCTCGACCCTGGATCCGCAGGAGCCCCGTGTGCAGGCAGCGCTGGTGGTGAAAGGCACAGAGCGTGACGCGATTGCTCGCCGCATCACAGCCACCAGCAGAGCGGAACCGGAGGTGGTGGTCGTGCAGGTTCCGCCGCGACGAGCAGCCCGGAACCGCACAGCGATAGCCGTCACGCTCGACGATCGGGTTGGGACAGCGCGTGCCAGGCTCGCGCAGCGTCCAGGCCAGGAGCGCGCAGTCGAGCATCGCGTCGAAGACCTCGCCGTCGTAGAGGAAGCGGCCGCGCTCCGGCCAGAGCTTCGCCCGGAGCGTCTCCCGTACCGCGCCGAAGAGCGAGGCCACCTCGTACGGCACCCGCCAGGTGAGCTGCTCCGTGGCCTCGACGTCGATGTCGCGCGCACACATCTGCTGCTCCTCGGTGGGAATCGGATCCTGCGCCCGCTCCGGGTGAAACTGGCAGCGCGCAAAGGCGCGCGAGTGGCCGGCCCGCAAGAGGAGCGCCCGCTCCACGTCCCCCTCGAGCCTCCTCACCGTGACCCGCTCCGCCCAGGCCACCCAGATCGGCCTCCACTCGCCGGGGATGTCGAGCAGCAGGAGCGGCAGCAGGCACTGGGCCTTCACCCAGGAGAGGCGCCCGCTCCGGTAGGCATCGCGAAGCTCCGGGCAGACGTCGCCGGCTCGCTCCAGCCGCAGGAGCGCCCGCGCCTTGCTGGGCGACATCCCGAGCCTCTCGCGCGCGAAGCTCGGGAGCGGCCAGTAGTCGTCACCGCTCCACTCGTATTCGGGAGAGGTGACGATTCGCAGCAGCGGTGCGATCGCCGCGTCGAGCGTCTGCTCGAGCCGGACGGCGAGCCGCAGCCGCCGGTCGAGCTCGAAGGCGTCGGCCTCGCCGAGCCCCGCGGTGAGGGATGCGACCGAGCGCGGGAGGGCCGGGGCGCGCGGGCGCACCACCGGAGCCACGGGCTCGCCTGCTGCGCTCGCCCCCTCGCCCGGCTGCCGCGCCGGGCCCTCGTCTGGCATCTCCGCAAAGGCGGGATCGATCGAGACCGTGGAGAACACCTCGGCGGCGACGAGCTCGAGCGCCTCGCCGCTGCGCAGGCGCTGGCCGGCGACCCGCTCCGCCATCTCGCGGGCGAGGCCCCACTTCTCGCGCACGGCGGGCGTGCAGCGCACCACGACGCGCTTCTCCGGCCCGCCCTCGTCCACGATTCCCGGCGCCTCCTCCCCGGCGATCCTCCGGACCTCCTGCTCGAGCCTCCGGGTGGGCATCGGCCGCGCGCGGGCGATCCATGCCTCCTCGTCCTCCGCGGTCGCCACGCGGGCGAGGAGCCGCACCTTGCTCCACGGGAGCTCGTTCGCGAGGAGCGCGCGCTCGAGGGCGGGGAGCCGGGCGAGGGCCCGGTGGACCCGTGCAAGCTCCTGGAGCTGCCGCCCCGAAAGGCCGAGCCGCTCGCGAGCGTAGTCGGCCAGCCGCGCGTAGCAGAGGCGCTCATGCGCCTTGGTCTCGATCAGCCGCTCGGCGATCGCCGCGAGCCCGCGGCGAAGCGAGCCCATCGCCCCCGCGAGCTGCGCGAGCCGGTCCTCGATCGCCGCGGCGGAGTCGGGGCTCGCCGCATCGTCGTCCCAGATCAGGCGCGGCGCCCAGTGCGGGGCAGACTGCGGCACCGACTGCGGGAGGCCATCACGAACCTGCTTTGCCGGGCGCCCGAGAGGCGCGCGATCCGCTGCCGGACCCGTCCCGGCGACGCCCGGCGCGGAGCCGAGCGCACCGGCTCGGACCCCTTCGCACCGGTGGGGGCTCTCCGCCGGACCCGGTCGCGGGTCGGGCTGCGCGCCCGGTCGTGCCTGGCACCGTGCGTCAGGCCGTGCCTGGAATTGCAGCGTGACGAAATGCAGTGTGTCGGATTGCAGCGCGGGCGCCCGCTTGCGAGCCGGCCGGGGTGGGGTGGAACCGGCATCGCGATGACAGGAAGCATAGGCGAACAAAAGACGAAAGTCAAGGGGAAAACGGGAGTATTGACTTGTTGAAGAAAAAGAACGAACGAAAAGCAAAGACGACCAAAACCTAGTTTGATTTCGGGCGCTTCTGGCGGGGCTTCTTGGCGCCCCTGATCGACCGTAGGAGGCGGGCGAGGGCTTCCTCGGGAGGTAGCTCGATCGATAGCCGCTCGGGCCCCGGGCCGCGCTTGGGCTTCGGTTCTCTCACGTGGGAGAGTGTAACAGAAGCAGAGGCCGCGAAAGGGATTGGCGTGGCAGCCGGCAACTTGATGAGGGCGATTTGGTGTTGTTGCGCCTCACGCTTCGATACTAGGTTCCTAAAAGACGAAAATGAGGTGAGATTATCCTTAGGATCATTTGACATTAACCTATTGATTCATAAGGACTTTTCTGACACGTCCATGCAGGGAAGGATAAAGCGAAAGAGTTGATCAAGAACCGGGCTTGACAACGCAATGCCGCACCTGCAACTTATGTGTCATGTCGCCGCCGTCCCGATATGATGAGGCCCGCGAGAAGATCCGCAATCGGATCGCTGAGCTCGAGGGTCTTCTTGCCACGGTAACCTTCTTCGAACGTGCCGGAATTCCACCGGATTCCGTGATTTCCGCTCTTGATGGCGCATCAATCCCGCCCCACAAATCCAGGCCAAGAGCGAATGGCCATGGTGGTCCTCGGAAGGTTGCGAATCCAGGTGCGGAACCATGGCGGGAAGCAATCGACGAGGTGTTATCCACGGCCTCCACGAGATTGTTGGTGTCCGAGATCGTGATTGAGCTGAAACGCCGTGGCCGTAGTTTCGGTCCCAACGCGCGACCAGACACGATAGTTCGCGCGACCCTGAATCGCTGCGCTGCGCGTATGGGGTGGTCCCACACGCGCAAGAAACCGTACCGCTGGCACAAGAACAAGGAGGGCGAAGAAGGGACTGACTAGGAAGCCCTGCGACGGGGCCAGAGCCCTTATGCGGCCCTGAGCGAGGGGGGCGGCGGCGCGACCAGACTGCTACGACGAGCCGCGCCGGCGTCCCCACCTAGTGCTACGATTGCCGATGGAGCGGTGACCGAGAGGCAAGGTGCTCGATTTAGAATCGAAGGCCCCTGCGCTGACCCGCAGGGCGCGGGTTCGAAGCCCGCCCGCTCCGTTT
>Ga0214473_10010855_pt1 | contig 10698 bp, 9 predicted proteins | sample RVTome_7_FD_203509 | JGI IMG/M metagenome (GOLD analysis project Ga0214473, IMG submission 203509) | Soil microbial communities from uranium-contaminated site in the Upper Colorado River Basin, Wyoming, United States - RVT98D197 | ecosystem: Environmental > Terrestrial > Soil > Contaminated >... | reverse complement strand
CTGACAATCCTTTGCTGTCGCCCGGCCTTTGCTGTCGCCCGGCCTCTGCTGTCGCCCGGTCGAGACGGGTCGCCCCGCCGGGCGCGGGAACCATCCGCGGTCGGCGCCGTTTCCTAGAGCAAGATCGGATCGGATTGATTCAATCCGATCCCTTGAATCTTGCTCTACTTCAACAAAGTAGAGGCCGATTCACGTCTCAAGCTGCACCGGCTTGAGACGATCGGACTCTAGCGGGGGCGGTATGCGCAACCCAGGACCGCAAGGCCCGGCAGTTCCTGGCCATTGGGGTATTCGGCCATTGGGGGGTATTCGATTGTGCGGCGAATCGGCTCGCGGCATGATAGCCAGCGACATATTGGGGCCGCCCCGACAGTGCGGATGGATGACCGAATCAACCAGCAGGAGACGACTATGCAGCGACTGAAGTTCACGATTGCGCTCGCGGCCATCGGATTGGCCGCGGCCATCGGCGGCTCGGCCCCGGCCGACGCCGCAGGCGGCGTCAAGGCGGGCTATCTGAAATGCGATGTCGAGGGGAATGTCAGCTTCATCTTCGGCTCCTCGCGCGACATCACCTGCACCTACAAGCCGGACGGCTCGGCTCGCGTCGACCGCTATGTCGGCGAGATCAAGAAATATGGCGTCGACATCGGCTATCAATCGAACGGCGTGATCCTGTGGGGCGTGGTCGCTCCGACCAGCGATGTCGGAACCGGCGCGCTCGCCGGCGATTACGGCGGGGTCTCGGCGGACGTGGCGCTCGGCTTCGGCGTCGGCGCCAATGCCCTCATCGGCGGCAGCAGCAAGTCCATCGTGCTGCAGCCGCTGAGCGTCGAAGGCATCGAAGGCATCAACATCGCCGGCGGCGTCGGCATCCTCACGCTCAGGGCCGCAAACTGACGCCGACCGGGCCAGGCCGTAACGGGCCGGCCCGGCATCGAGCGATCGAATAGCCGCGGGCGGGCGCCGAAGCCCGGCGCCCGCCCGCGGCAGATTAGCGGGAGACCGACCATTCGCAAGATCCTGCTCGCAGCGCTTCTCGTCACGCTGATCGGCCCTCCGGTGGCGGCCGACGACGCAAAACCCGCCGCGCTCCTATACAAGAACCCCGGCTGCGAATGCTGCGAGAGCTATGCCGACTATCTGCGCCAGGGTGGCATCGAGGTGGAGGTCATCGCCACCGACGCGCTGGAAGGGATCAAGCAGCAGCACGGCGTGCCAGCCACGCTCGAGAGCTGCCACACGATGATAATCGACGGCTATGTGGTGGAAGGGCATGTGCCGCTCGCCGGCATCACGCGGCTGCTCGCCGAACGCCCGGCGGTGACCGGGATCGCGCTCCCCGGCATGCCGCCGGGTTCGCCCGGCATGGGCGGCGCGCGCGAGGGCCCGTTCCAGATCATGTCGTTCGGCGCGGGCGAGCCGGCGCTGTTCGACCTCGAATAGCCGGCGCCCGGGAAATGCCACGGCCCTGGACCGGCCCGATGCGCGTAGGAATAGGGGTTCCGCGCGCACTGTCGTGCATCCATCGAAGGTCGAACCTCGCCGGAAGGCGCGATTCGATCGACGAGCACCGGTCGATCGGCAAACTCGGGCGTCGCGGGGGCGAGCCCAGGCCCGCCATCGGACGATCCGGCGCTGCGGAGGGAACGGCCGTGCGATCCCAAGCAATTCCAGGAGGCAGCTCGTTATGTTTTCAAGAAACAGCAAGCCGACCGGCTCGGTCGTACCGAGCATGGAGCAACCTGCCCGATCGGTGCCGCGTAATGCGGCGCCGGCGATCATCAGCGCCGATCTGCGCGTGGTCGGCGACATGACGAGCGCGGGCGATATCCAGGTCGACGGCGAGGTCGAGGGCGACATCCAGAGCCGCGCCCTCACCGTCGGCGAGGGCGCCCATGTGAAGGGCTCGATCTCCGCCGAAACGGTCCGCATCTGCGGCACGGTCACCGGCGAGATCAAGGCGAGCACGGTGACGCTCGACAAGACCGCGAAGGTGATTGGCGACATCATGAACATCAGCCTCGCCATCGAGCCGGGCGCCTTCTTCGAAGGCAATTGCCGGCGGCTGGAATCCGGCAAAGTCGCGAGCGCCATCGTCACCGCGATGAAGGAGAAGGACCGGCCGAGCGAGCTCGCCAGCTCGCCCTACTCGGCGGTCGTTTCCTGAGCGGTCCGGGCGGGGGCCGGTAGCCCCCGCCGTAAGGCTGACACGCGCCGGCGACTGCGTGGACCGGCCGATCGACAACCTGGCCGCATCAGAGCGCTTCCGGTCATCGGCAGGGAGAGCATGGTCCGTCGGCGATCGCCACTCGCGGACGTTCGGCGATCCGGCGCGCCCGACGGGCGAGGAGATTGGTGGGCCGCATAGGATTCGAACCTATGACCCGCTGATTAAGAGTCAGCTGCTCTACCAACTGAGCTAGCGGCCCGCCCTTTCGGGAAGGCGGCCATATAGCAAACGGGGTCGGGTTTGTCGATAGCGCCGGCGCGCCGGCAGCGGAGGCCCCGCCCGGCGCCGGTACCGGCGCGAACGGCCCGGGCTCAGCCCTCGTCGAAGCTGTGCTGGCCGATCCGCGTGTCGCGGTGGATGTTGACCGAAAGCACGAAGCCGAAGCCCATGAGCAGGGTCAGCATCGCGGTCCCGCCGTAGGAGATGAGCGGCAGCGGCACGCCCACCACCGGGATGAGCCCCATCACCATCGCCGTGTTGATGAAAACGTAGAAGAACAGGCTCGAGGTGATGCCGAGCGCGAGCAGCCGGCCGAACTGGTTCCGCGAGCGCATGGCGATGGCATAGCCGTAGAGGATGACGAGGCCGTAGAGCCCGAGCAGCACGAGCCCGCCCGCCATGCCGAATTCCTCGGCCAGCATGGTGAAGATGAAGTCGGTCTGGCGCTCCGGCAGGAAGTTGAGGTGGCTCTGGGTTCCCATGAGGAAACCCTTGCCGAACACGCCGCCCGAGCCGAACGCGATCTTCGACTGCAGGATGTGATAGCCCGAGCCCAGCGGATCGCTTTCCGGGTTGAGGAAGGTGAGCACGCGCTGGCGCTGATAGTCGCGCAGGAACTCCCAGCCGACCGGGATGGCGCCGAGGCCGAGCAGCCCGACCACCACGAATTTCCAGAGCTTGACCCCGGCGAGGAAGAACATCGCCGCGCCGATCAAGAGCAGCATGCCGGCGGTGCCGAGGTCGGGCTGCAGCAGCACGAGGCCGGCCGGCGTGAGGACGAGCCCGATCGGCACGAAGAGCGGCAGCGGCTTGCCGATCGCATCGAAATCCAGCCGGTGGAAATAGCGCGCGAGCGCCAGCACCAGCGCGATCTTCATGATCTCCGAGGGCTGGATCTGGAACGCGCCGAGGTCGATCCAGCGCTGCGCGCCCATGCCGATCTGCCCCTCGACCTCGACGAAAACGAGGAGCGCGAAAGCGAAAAGATAGAAGAGATAGGCATAGCGCAGCCAGAACCGGAGATCGAGGATGGCGACGCCGAGCATGAGCAGGAGCCCGATCGCGAAGCGCATCATCTGCCGCGACATCCAGGGCTCGAAATGGCCCGACGCGGCGGAATAGAGCATGGCGAAGCCGACGCCGGCGATCGCCGTCAGCAGCAGCACGAGACCCCAGCTGATGCCGCGGATCTTCTCGCCGAGGCTCTTGTCTTCCTGGCGGCCGGAGGCGCCGACGGGCTTGCCCGCGAGCATGAGCCAGTTCGTCATGCGGGCGCCATCTTCGAGACCGCCCCGTTCGGGCGGCGCCGGGCGGGATCGCGGAGCTGGGCCTCGAGCAGGATGTCGCGCGCGATCGGGCCGGCGATCTTGGAACCGCCGCCGCCGTGCTCGATGACGACCGCGACCGCGTAGCGCGGGCTTTGCACCGGGGCGAAGCCGATGAAGAGCGCGTGGTCGCGCTGCTCCCAGGGCAGATCCTCGTTCTTGCGCACCCCCGCCAGGCGCTCGGACATGGTGATGCGCCGCACTTGCGACGTGCCGGTCTTGGCGGCCATTTCCATGCCGGGCGCTTCGATGCGCACGCGGTAAGCGGTACCGCGCGGATCGTTCGACACCTCGTTCATGCCCTCGATGACGATGCCGAGATGCTCGGGCACGAGGCCGAGCGAGGGGAAGGGCGGCAGCTCGACCGGGCCGTTGGCGTCGGCCTCGGGGTGCGCCGGCAGCCCCATGAACTCGCCCTGGCGCTGCACATGCGGCTCGACGGCATAACCGCCATTGGCGATGCGGGCGCACATGACGGCGAGCTGCAGCGGCGTGGTCTGGATGAAGCCCTGGCCGATGCCGGCCACCAGCGTCTCGCCCGGATGCCAGATGTCGCCGAGGAAGGCCTCCTTCCAGGCGCGATCCGGAATGACGCCGGGACGCTCGCCCGGCAGGTCGAGCCCGACCGGGCGGCCGAGGCCGAAGCGGCGCGCCATCTCGGCGATCGCGTCGATGCCGGTCCGGCGCGCGAGATCGTAGAAATAGACGTCGCAGGAATGCCGGAGGCCGCCGACCATGTTGAGCTGGCCGTGCCCCTCCTTCTTCCAGCAGTGGAAGCGGGCGTTGCCGAGCGTGGTGAAGCCGGGGCAGAACACGGTGTGGTCCGGGCCGATCCCGCTGGCCTGCGCGGCGAGGGCGACCATGACCTTGAAGGTCGAGCCCGGCGCATACTGGCCGCCGAGCGTCTTGTTGGAGAGCGGGCGGAACTTGTCGCCGATCAGGCTCTGCCATTCGGCGCTGGTGAGCCCGCGGTCGAACAGGGTCGGATCGAAGGTCGGCGTCGAGCCCATGGCGAGGATCTCGCCGGTCATCACGTCGATCACCACGGCCGACCCGCTGAGCTCGGCCGCGAGCCGCTGCTGCACGAAGCTCTGCAGCGGCATATCGAGGCTGGTATAGAGGTCCTGGCCGGGCTTGCCGTCGTCGCGCGAGAGCTCGCGGATGACGCGGCCGACCGCGTTCACCTCGACCTGGCTGTTGCCCGCGCTGCCGCGCAACGCCATGTCGTACTGCTTCTCGACGCCGCTCTTGCCGACGCGGAATCCCGGCAGCTCGAGCAGCGGGTCGCCGGTCAGTTCCGCCTCGGACACGGCGCCGACATAGCCCAGCACGTGGGCGGCCGCCCCGCCGAAGGGATAGTTGCGGCTCTGCTCGGCCTCGATCGAGATGCCGGGCAGGTCGGGCGCGTTCACCTCGATGCGCGCCACCACCGGCCAATCGAGATCCTCCTGCACGGTGATCGGCACGAAGGCGCGCTTCTTGCCGACCTCCTTGCGGATCCGGTCGTGGTTGAGGACGTCGATCGGCAGGAGCCGCCCGAGCGCTTGGAGCGTGCCCTCGAGGTCGTCGGTCTGCTCGGCGACGACCACGACGCGGAAGTTCTGGTCGTTGGTGGCGAGCGGCAGTCCGAAGCGGTCGAGGATGCGCCCGCGCGGCGGCGGCAGCAGCCGGAGATTGATCCGATTCTCCTCGGCGAGCAACGCGTAGCGGTCGGCCTCGACGACCTGGAGATAGTACATGCGCGCGGCAAGCGCGCCGAACAGCACCGCCTTGGTGCCGGCGAGGATCGCGGCCCGACGGCCGAAGGTACGGTAGAGTTCCTTGTCCTGCTGCATCGACGCTCAGGCGGCGGCGGCGAAGGAGCGCTGCGCGCGCGCCAGCAGCAACGCCACCAGCGGGTAGGCGCCGAGCGTCACCAGGTAGCTGAAGAAGGCGGGACGCGCGTCGACGAACCGCACGGCGAGCACGCTGGCCGCCGCCCAGGCGATGAAGAAACCGGCGGCGGAGACCATCATGAAGCCCCACCACACGACGAGGAAATGCTGGCCGACGAGGTGCCGGCGCTGGCTTACCGTGCCGCTGTAGCAGATCAGCAGCACGAGCGTGCCGACGCCGAGCGGCGCGAGGCCGAAGAAATCGGCAAGCACGCCGATGAGGAAGACGACCGGCGCCGGCAAGGCGGTCGGGCGATGGACCGCCCAGTAATAGACGGAGATGAGCGCGTAGCCGGGCCCGATCGGCTGCCAGAACGGGAGCGGCAGCGGCACCGCGCCGAGCAGGACCAGCAGCACGGTCAGCGTCACGGGCGCGGCGCGGCCGGCCCAGACGTCGAGCCGGTGCCAGAGGCCGATCGCCCTCACCGGCCCCTCGCGGCGGTCCCGTCGGCGGTGGCGGGTTCGTCGGTCAGAATGCCGCCGAGCGCATAGTCGACGACACGCAGATATTCCATTCGGTCCCAGTCGACGAACGGCGCGACGATGATCACGCCGTCTTCGACGCTCTCGACGATGCCGACCGGGAGCCCGGCGGGAAACACGCCGCCGTCGCCCGAGGTCACCACGCGATCGCCGACCTGGAGCTCGGTCCGCGGCTTGACATAGAGAAGCTGCGGCCGGTTCGAGTTGTCGCCGGCGAGGATCGCCCGGTCCCGCGTGCGCTGGACCAGCACCGGGATGCGCGAGTTGATGTCGGTCAACAGCAGGACGCGGGCCGACCGCTGGCCGGTTTCGGCGATGCGGCCGGCGAGGCCGTCGCCGGTCATCGCGGCCTGGCCCTTGCGCACGCCGTCCCGCTCGCCGGCGGCGATCAGCACCTCGCGCACGAAGGCGCCGACCTGATCGCCGATCACGCGTGCGGTCACGTAGCTGATCTTCGGATCCGGGACGAGATGCAGGAGCTTGCCGAGCTCGCGGTTCTCCGCCTCCAGGCGCGCGGCGGTCACTTCCCAATCGAGCAGCCGCTCGCGCTCCGCCTTGAGGCGCGCGTTCTCCGCGCGGAGATCGACGAGCTCCTCGAGATTGGCGAACAGGCGTTCGGTCGCGTCGACCGGCGCGGCGAGCGCCGTCAACACCGGCGCGGTGCCGTCATAGACGAGGCTCCGCACCCGCTCGACCCAGGGCGCGTTGGTCTTGCCGAGCATCATGAGGGCGAGCGAGCCGGCGACCAGCGCCAGGAACGTGAAGCGCTGGATCCAAGCCTTGAACGGCGACGTGATGCGCAGCGCCGAGCCGTTGCGCAGCATCATTCTCGTCCTCCCGGACGCCGCCCGCCGTCCCTCGGATCGCCGCCGATGGCGACCGTGACGATCATGCTAGCACGCAACCCTTGTTAAGATTTGTAAATACAACGAAATCAAAGGGTTGTTTCTCAATACATGTTGATGAGGACGTTCTTCAGCGTCTTCATTTCCTCCAGGCATCGCCCGGTGCCGAGCGCCACGCAGGAGAGCGGGTCGTCGGCGATCGATACCGGCAACCCGGTCGAATGCCGGAGCACATAGTCGAGATTGCCGAGCAGCGCGCCGCCGCCGGTGAGCACGATGCCCTTGTCGACGATATCGGCGGCGAGCTCGGGCGCGGTGTGCTCGAGGGCGACCTTGACCGCCTCGATGATGGCGCCGACCGGCTCGGCGAGGCTCTCGGCGATCTGCCGCTCGCTGATCACCAGCTCCTTCGGCACGCCGTTCATCAGGTCGCGGCCCTTGATCTCCATGACCCGGCCGTCGCCATCCTCGGGCGGGCAGGCCGAGCCGATCTCCTTCTTGATCCGCTCGGCCGAACCTTCGCCGACGAGCAGATTATGGTTGCGGCGGATATAGGCGATGATCGCCTCGTCCATCTTGTCGCCGCCGACGCGCACGGAGCGCGAATAGACGATGCCGCCGAGCGAGAGCACGGCGACCTCGGTGGTGCCGCCGCCGATGTCGACGACCATCGAGCCGGTCGGCTCGGTCACCGGCAGCCCGGCGCCGATTGCGGCGGCCATCGGCTCCTCGATCAGGAACACCCGCCTGGCGCCGGCGCTTTCCGCCGATTCCTGGATGGCGCGACGCTCGACCGCGGTCGACCCGGACGGCACGCAGACGATGATCTGCGGGGAAGCGAAGCTCCGACGGTTGTGCACCTTGCGGATGAAGTGCTTGATCATCTCCTCCGCCACCTCGAAGTCGGCGATGACGCCGTCCCGCAAGGGCCGGATCGCCTGGATATAGCCGGGCGTGCGGCCCAGCATCATCTTGGCTTCGTCGCCGACGGCGAGGACCTTCTTCTTGCCCTTCTCGTCGGCGATGGCGACGACCGAGGGCTCGTTCAGCACGATCCCGCGGCCTTTCACATAGACGAGCGTGTTGGCTGTGCCGAGGTCGATCGCCATGTCGGCCGACAGCATGCCCAGCAATCTACCCAGCATGAGACGTCACCTGCTAATCGGGATTGGTTGGCGGAAGCGGGCCTGCCGGCAAGGCGAATTCAAGACGTAACCCCATACCTTACGCTGATAGCGCTGCCGGCGCGGTTTTTTGCCGCTTGGTGAGAAGCTTATTGAGCGCATGGAGATAGGCCTTGCAGGAGGCGACCAGCGTGTCGGTATCGGCGCCCTGGCCGTTCACCGTCTTGCCGTTCTCCTCGAGCCGGACCGTGACCTCCGCTTGCGCGTCGGTGCCCGCCGTGACCGCCTGCACCTGGTAGAGCTGCAGGCGGACCTCGTGCGGGAAGAGCTGCTTGATCGCCTTGAAGGTGGCATCGACCGGCCCGTCGCCGGTGGCCGTCGTGCTGCGGACCACGCCCTCGATCTCGAGCTCGAGATCGGCGCGCTGCGGCCCCTTCGAGCCGGCGATCACCTGCAGCGAGACGAACCGGACATGCTCGTTCGAGCGCCCCACCTGGTCGTCGACGAGGGCCACGATATCCTCGTCGTACACGTCTTTCTTCTTGTCGGCGAGATCCTTGAAGCGGCGGAACGCCTCCTCGACGGCGTTGTCGCCGAGCTCGAAGCCGAGTTCCTTGAGCTTGGCCTTGAAGGCATGCCGGCCGGAATGCTTGCCCATCACCAGCGTCGAGCGGGTGAGGCCGACCGATTCCGGCGTCATGATCTCGTAGGTCCCGGCATGCTTCAGCATGCCGTCCTGATGGATGCCGGATTCATGCGCGAAGGCGTTGGCGCCGACGATCGCCTTGTTCGGCTGCACCGGGAATCCGGTGATGGTGGAGACGAGCCGCGAAGCCTTGGTGATGACCTCGGTATGGATGCCGGTCTTGTACGGCAGCATGTCCTGCCGGGTCTTCAGCGCCATGACGATCTCTTCGAGCGCGGCGTTGCCGGCGCGCTCGCCGAGGCCGTTGACCGTGCACTCGACCTGCCGGGCGCCCGCTCCGACGGCGGCGAGCGAGTTCGCGACCGCGAGGCCGAGATCGTTGTGGCAATGCACCGAGATCACCGCCTTGTCGATGTTGGGCACGCGGTTCATCAGCATGCGGATGAGCGCCGCGAATTCCTCGGGCACCGCATAACCGACCGTGTCCGGGATGTTGATCGTGCCGGCGCCGCACTTGATCGCCGTTTCGACGCAGCGGCAGAGGAAATCATGCTCGGTGCGCGAGCCGTCCTCGGGCGACCATTCGACGTCGTCGCAGAGCTTGCGCGCGTGCGACACGCTGTCGATGATCGCCTGATGCACCGCGCCCGGCTCCATCTGGAGCTTGAACTTCATGTGCAGCGGGCTGGTCGAGATGAAGGTGTGGATGCGCGGGCGCTTGGCGCCGGCAAGCGCCTCCCAGGCCCGGTCGATATCCTTTTTCGCGGCGCGCGCGAGACCGGCCACGGAGGCGGTCTCGATCCGGCGCGCCACTTCCCGGACGGCCTCGAAATCGCCGTTGGAGGCGATCGGGAATCCGGCCTCGATCACGTCGACGCCCATCTCCTCGAGCGTGACGGCGATCCGCAACTTCTCGTCGAGATTCATCGAGGCGCCCGGCGACTGCTCGCCGTCGCGCAAGGTCGTGTCGAAGATGATGACGCGATCCTGGTCTCGACCCAGATTCATGACTCTAGTCCCTTGAAAACGCCGGATTCATGCGAGCTTCGACCTGACGGATCCTGGAAAAACTTGGGCATGGCCCAAGCGTCAAGGGCGTCCGACTCGAAGCGGCCTGGACTCCAACGTCCGGGCGGAACGACGACGAGCTGCCAGACGCCAAGGGGCCGTCGCCGCGCCCTCGAGCGCGCGAAAGCCGAACTTGCGGTGCGAAATCTCGCGCATGGCAACCCGCTTTTGGCCTGAAATATGCCGGTCCGCTGCTTTGTAACCCTGTTGCAGTTAGGTTAACAAGTCCTTTTCAGCATTCGAATCTTTGGAAAAAATCCGATTCTCGCGACGCGGCGCAGGGGACCCGTCGGGGTGGCGTGGCTGGCGGAGCCGTTCGGTCGGGTGCTACGGTTCTGGCGCTCGGATCGCAACTATTGGGAGGCGGCAATCAATGACCGAGATGACCCCCAGGGAGCTGGCCACGGCCTTACGCAACGGCCGAATCAATCGGCGCCAAGCGCTCCAAGTTCTGGCCTCGGCCGGCGTCGGGACAGCGGTTCTGCCGCTCCGCGCGCGGCCGGCGGCCGCGGCAACGCCCAACCTCACCTACTACACCTGGTCCGGCTACGATAATCCCGACTTCCATCCGGCCTATGTCGAGAAATACGGCGGCACGCCGGACTACGCGATCTTCGGCGACGAGGAGGAGGCGCTCCAGCGCATCCGCAACGGCTACCGGGCCGACGTCGCGCATCCCTGCACCAGCAACGTAGTGCGCTGGTACGACGCCGGGATCCTGAAGCCGGTGGATGTCAGCCGCCTCAAGCACTGGCCGGACGTCTATCCCGCCTTCAAGAAGCTCCATGGCGTCGAGATCGACGGCCAGACCTTCCATGTGC
>Ga0214473_10010854_pt1 | contig 10698 bp, 9 predicted proteins | sample RVTome_7_FD_203509 | JGI IMG/M metagenome (GOLD analysis project Ga0214473, IMG submission 203509) | Soil microbial communities from uranium-contaminated site in the Upper Colorado River Basin, Wyoming, United States - RVT98D197 | ecosystem: Environmental > Terrestrial > Soil > Contaminated >... | reverse complement strand
CGGAGCTCCTCGAAGTTGAGGGGCTTGGAGACGAAGTCGTAGGCCCCGAGTCTCAGGGCGGCTACCGCGTCCTCGAGCACCCCGTAAGCCGTCATGATGATGACCGCCGCCCGGGGGTTCCATTCCTTGATCGTCTTCAATACCTCGAGCCCGTTCTTGTCCGGCAGGTGAACGTCCAGGAGAACGAGATCGGGGCTCTCGCTTTCTGCGAGCGAGATGGCGGTTTCCCCGTTCGGGGCTTCGAGCGTTCGATAGCCCCAACCCGAGAGCTTCTGCTGGAGAGACCAGCGAATCAGGTCTTCATCGTCGACGACGAGAATACGGTCGAGCGCCATGGTGATATGGTGATAGTGATGAACGCAGGCTGGCCGGCGTCCCTAGGTCCGGAGGCCCAGTCTCGGCGACATCGGGGCGCCTGGCCAGCTGCAGTCGAGGAGTAAGCAGGAATGCTGCCAGTTCTCTGAGTCTCTCGGGTGCGCGCATGCTCAAGAAAATGAAGGACGTGGCCAAGGGCGCCCGCAGGGGAGTTTAGACGCACTGCGTGAAAAGGCGCAACTAACGCGCAGACCAGGGTGGCCTGCTAGACAGCATTTGCAGGAAAGCTTCGCTGGCAATGGCCGCACTTCCATCGAGCGCTGTGGGCTTTCATGACGAGACCTCCCCAGAAGAACGCGCCCCGAGCGTGATCCTCGGTGAGCGAGTCGGGAAGCGGGCCGTAGAGAATGGGAACGAGCTCGCTCTCGTTGCACGCAGGGCATCGCCGCTTTTTGCGATTTGCGTCTTTTGCCTCACACATGATTCGTTTTCGGTACCCTATCGCTTTGGATTCTGCCGTGTCCGTCCCGCTGCCCGGTGCCTATGCAAGGAATGTTCCGACTCATTGGTAGAGTGGTCGCCTGCTCTTCGCTCGGCGAGGCCTGGTACGGAGGTTGCACTCTCGAGTCGACAGGAGGCAACCGGTGAAAGAGAAATCAGTCAGAGAGGCCTTTCGCAAGGATATGCGGCCCAGCCTCCAAACACCCTACGAAGCGCGGGAGAGGGAGAAGTACGCCGACGACACCCTCTGCCCGGAGTGTGGCGCCGTCTTCGTCAAGGGTCGTTGGAAGTGGGCCAAGCCGTTGCGCAAGGACGACGTGACTTCGATGCCCTGTCCCGCGTGCCAGCAGATCAAAGACGATTATGCAGGCGGAGTCCTCACGCTCTCGGGAAGCTTTCTGACGGCTCACCGCGAGGACATCTTGAATCGGGTGCGAAACGTCGAAGAGGCGGAAAAGAAGGATCACCCGCTGCAGCGGATCATGGCCATCGTCGACAAGGGGGAAGAAATCGAGATCCGCGCTACGTCGGAGCACCTCGTGGCGCGCATGGCGAAAGCCCTGAAGAGCGACTTCAACGGAGAGCTCGAGCTCTCCTTCATGCGGGAGGAGCACTTCGCCCGCGCGCATTGGAGGCGAAACTCATGAAAGTCCAGGACCTGATGACCAAGGAAGTGGGCGTCTGTCGCCCGTTCGACGGCGCGGATCGGGGCGCGCAAATCATGTGGGAACGGGATTGCGGCGCCGTTCCCGTTCTGGATCAGGAGGGGGGCGTGGTCGCCATGCTGACCGACCGCGACCTCTGCATGGCCGCCATGACCCAGGGAAGAGCGCTCTCCGAAATACGGGTCTCGAGCGCGATGAGCAGGAACCTCTGGTCCTGCCGCCCCGACGATGACCTTTCCCAAGCGGAAGCGGTGATGCGGGCGCGGAAGGTGAGGCGGCTCCCGGTCGTCGACCCCGAAGGAAAGCTTCTCGGAATTCTATCGCTGAGCGATCTGGCTCGCGCGTCGATGGAGCCGAAACGCGGCAGGGCTCAGAAGAAACCGGTGGAGCCGTCCGAAGTCGGGGCGACCCTCGGCGCGATCAGCTCGGTCGGCAACTGAGCCACGCTCAAACTCCGTCGAGGACTTCCCGCACCTTTTTCGTGAGCTCGTTTCGGGTGAAAGGCTTTTCGAGAAACGACAGTCCTCCCTCAAGGATTCCGTGGTGGAGGAGGGCATCGTCGGCGTGGCCCGACATGTAGAGCGCCCGGATCGCGGGCCGGCGTTCCTCGAGACGCTTCACCAGCGCTGGGCCGTGGATTCCGGGCATGAGCACGTCGGTGAGGACGAGGTGGATCGGTCCCTCGTGGTTCGAGGCCACCCGAAGAGCTTCCTCCCCGTCGCTCGCTTCCAGTACGTCGTAGCCCGCTTTCCTCAAGCTTCCCACCGCCACCAACCGCACGGTGTTCTCGTCCTCCACCACGAGCACCGTCTCCGAGCCGCGGTTCGAAGACTCCGACAGGGCCGTCGTGGTCTCCGGCTCCCCGCTGCGAGTGATCCGCGGCAGATAAATGCGGAACGTCGTTCCCTTTCCGGGCTCGCTATAGACCCAGATTTTTCCTTCGCTCTGGGTGACGATCCCGTAGACGGTCGCGAGGCCGAGCCCCGTGCCCTTGCCCCTCTCCTTGGTGGTAAAGAACGGCTCGAAAATGTGCTTCAGGGTCTCGCGGTCCATGCCCGAACCCGTGTCCGAGATCGAGATGAGAACGTAGGGCCCGGGCTTCAGGCCCAGGTGCGGGTCCACGAACCCCGGGTCGACGTCCACGCTCGCAGTCTCGATGACGAGGCGTCCGCCGGTGGGCATTGCGTCCCGCGCGTTGACCACGAGATTGAGAATGACCTGTTCGATTTGGCTCTGATCCGCGCGAACGAAGCCGAGCCCCGGCTGGAGCTTCACCAGAAGGTCGACGTCCTCTCCCAGGACGCTCCTGAGCATCTTCTCGATCTCGGCGATCTTGGGGTTGAGATCGACCACCTCGGGCTGGAGCATCTGGCGGCGGCTCACCGCGAGGAGCCGGCGAACGAGCGAAGCCGACCTCTGACAGGTCTTGAGGGTCTCCTTGGCTCCTTGGTAGAGCGGGTGGTCCTCCGGAAGCTCGTCGAGCACGACCTCCGCGAAGCCGGAAAGCGCCGTGAGGAGATTGTTGAAGTCGTGCGCGATTCCGCCGGCGAGACGTCCCACCGCCTCCATCTTGGTGGCGTGCTCCAGGGAGCGCTCGAGCTTCTGCCTCTCGTTCTCCGAGCGACGCCGCTCGCTGACATCGTTCATGAAGGCGACGGCGACGGTTCCGCCCGCGGTGGCGATGTGGCTGAGACTGATCTCGATGGGGAACTCGCTGCCATCCTTTCTCCTCGCGACAAGATCCATCCCCAGGCCCATCGGGCGGCTGTGCGGATTCTCGAAGTACTGACGGCGACGCTGCCCGTGAGTTTCGGCGAGCTTCTCCGGCATCAGGACTTCGAGCTTCTTCCCCACCATCTCCTCTCGCGGATATCCGAAAATTCTCTCCGCCATCGCGTTGAACGAGAGGATTCGTCCCGCGACGTCAATCCACAGGATCCCCTGCGCTGCGTTTTCGAAGAGCGCCTCGTATCGGGACGTGAGCTCGCGGCGCGCGTGCTCCGCCATCCGGCGCTCGCTGACGTCGGCTCCCATGAGGTAGAGGATGCCTGATTCCGGGCCGACTCGGCCTCGCCACTCGATTGGAAGATAGGCGTCGTCCCCGCAGCGAAGGCGGCTCACGACCACGATGTCACGTCCGCTAGAAAATGCCGCCGTGAAGGCTTCGTCCACGGCGGCCCGATCGTCGACGTGAACGAGATCCTGGAACGTTCGCGATTGGAGCTCGCTGGCTTCGCAGCCGAACGCCCTGCAAAACGCCGGGTTCGCGGCGAGTACCCGCACGTCGGATCCGACGATACAGAGCATCTCGGAACACAGATCGAAGAACTCGGTCTTCAACTCAATTTCTCCGTCACCATACTACGGCCGCACGCCATTCGTGCCAAGCCAGGGCTCCATGTGCTCGAGCAGGTCGAAGTCGTGATGGATCATGCACACGTGCCCGTAGCCTTCGAGGACCCGCACCGTGGAGCTGGGCATTCGCGCCGCCATGAAGCGCGCCTCCGCGACCGAGGGGACCAGGTGATCTTCGTCGGCTGCGAGAAGGAGCGTGGGGACTTCGATCCGGTGGAGCTCGTCCCGGATATCGTATTCGCGGAGTAACTCGAGTCTTCGGATGTAGCCCAGCCGGCCGATGGCCCGGGTACGCCGGTGGAACTCCTCGAGGTCTTCGGGACGGGTGTGGGAACTGTGGAGCCGCGATTCGGTGAACCGGCGGACCAGAGGCATCGCTCCCCAGGGCATGATCTTGAGAAGCGCCGGACCGAGCCGGATTCGCACGCGCTGCCTTATATACGGGAAGGAGTTCAAGATGACGAGACCGGCGAGCCTCTTGGGATGGCGGAGAGCGAAGCTGAGGCTCAAGGCCCCTCCGAACGACTCGCCACAGAGATAGACCCTCTCCTCGTCCCGTTCGCGGGCAATCCGATCCACGGTTTCTTTCAGCTCCGCCACCAGGCTCTCCATGGTGCACGATTCATCGTCGGGAAGCGGGAACGTCTCCACCTGGAACCGGCGAGCGAGAATCGGCGCCTGGCGATAGAAAAGAAGCGCCGTGCCGTCGAGGCCGGGGACGAGAACGAGCGCGCCCAAGCTCATCTCGGCTCCATTTTCTTAACGGGAATGCCCACGTATACCGCTCCTTCCTCGAGCTCCGCGAACTTGGGAACGAGGCTCAAGGCGCCGATCTGGCATCGATCCCCGGCAACGACCCCGATACCGACGACGCTCCCGACACCCACGGTGACTCCGCGACCCAGCCGGACGGGCGCCGTCTTCAAGACACCGCCCTCCACGGTATGTCCGGAGAGGTGGGCGTCGCCGCCCACGACGACGTCGTCGCCGAAGTCGAGGAGGTTGTGGTCGGTCACCTCGAGGCTGTTTACGAACACCCGTCTTCCCATCCGCGCGCCGTTGAGACGCATGTAGAATGTCCAGATCGGCGTCGCGCGGAAGAGAGAGCCCGCGAAGATGCGGACGAGCTGGATCGAGATCACGTAGCGGGCCCAGTCTAAGAGGGGCCAGGAGAACTTGGAGATGTCGAGCTCGGCGTTCGACGGCGTGCGCCACCCGGTGATGCGCGTGGCGACGCCGGAGAGCAGGATGAGCGCCAAGGTGAACAGCAGGTAGGCGGGAATGAATGCCATGCTGAGGATAACCACCCGGAGCGGAGCGGAGTCCAGCTCCCATCGAAAGTGCCACTCCCAGAACAGGACCGCGGGCAGCACGGCGAGTCCGAAGACGAGGCTCTCGACGACGAACGCCGAACCCAGCGCCCAGGCGATGCGAAGTAAGGCCGTGGTCAAACTTGCTCGGCGCGGCATAGGCTTTGCATGCGATAGTAGCGTATGCCAGCGTACACCATGAAGGTTCGGGAGCTCATGACCACGGATGTCGCGACCATAGGCCGCAACGACGAGCTTACGATTGGGGACGACATCATGAAGATGAAACGGCTCCGCCATCTTCCCGTCGTGGAGGAAGGCCGTCTCGTCGGAATGTTGACCCAGAGGGACCTGTTCCACGCGGCCCTCTCGATCGCTTTGAATTTTGGAGAGAAAGCGCAGAAGGAGTTCCTGAAGACGGTGGTGGTCAAGGAAGTCATGACCGAGGAGGTGCTGACGATCGATCCGGGCGCCGACGTCAAGGAGGCTGCCCGCCTTCTGATCGAGCACAAGATCGGTTGCCTTCCCGTCGTCGAGAACGGGAAGCTCGTCGGCCTGGTTACGGAAACCGACCTCCTGCGGGTCATCGCGGGTTGAAGGAGGTGCGTGTGAGAAAGTTGGCGTTACCCCTCGCGGGGCTCGGTCTGGTCCTGGTTCAGGTCGGAAGCGTCCTCTCCCTCGAGGAGCAGGAGCCGAACCTCCGCTTCATCATGCAGCGTAAGCTCGATCAATCTCATTCGATCCTCGAAGCGCTGATCACGGAGGACTTCGAGACCCTCGAGGACAGCGCCGGCGTCCTCAGGAAGTTGACCGAGGAGGCGGGCTGGTTCGTGATCGTGACCCCGGAGTATGCGGAAAGAAGCAGCTCGTTCCGCAGGGCGGTCATCGAGATCGAGCAGTCGGCGAAGGAAAAGAACCTGGATCGCGCCGCCCTCGGCTACGTGGACATGACCCTCCAGTGCGTCCGCTGCCACCAGTTCCTTCGTGCAACGGCGAGGGCCGGCCTTTCTCCCCGATAGCGATATTTCCCGCCTCATTGGGGGAAAGCTCTCAGCCGCGGGCATTTGGCGGGCGGGGACACCGGCGGCCTCTCGTCGAAGACATTTGATCTACAGCTGAGAAAACGCGCTCCTGGCGACGGCCTTCGATCCCGCGAGTGTCGAAGTCGAGGGTAACATGGTCCCAGTGGTGTGTTGCTGGTAGCGCTCGCGATCCAGATGCTGATGACGGGAGTTCCTCAGTTCATGGCCGCGTCGTGGCTTCGACGAGCGCGGCGGAGGGCGTCGAGCCTTCGGGCGCTGTCCCGCAGGCTCTGTTTCTCTCGAAACTCGGCGTCCAGAGCCTCGAGGAGAGCCGGCGGCACCTCGTCGCCCCGGAGTTGGCCGGTGACCGGGCGGGCGAATCGCGTCAGCTCCAGGTAGTTCTCGGAGGTCGTCGTCATGTCGACGGCTTTCGGACCACTGAACTCGACGAAGGGCAGATCGTCGGTGACGATGGGGGCGCCCCGTGAGAAGGCGAGCATCGCCTCGCGGTCCATGAGGAAGGTCGCGAACATCTGCTCCGGCTCCGCGAGATCGATGGCCGCGAGATCTCGAGCGAGTCGCTCCGAGACTAGACGAGACCGGAACTTCTCGGGCGATAGATCCAGCGGCCGATCGGAGCCCACGAGAAACGTGTCGAAGGAATAGGAGAAGACCATCACGTAGGCAAAGGATTCGGCAAAGGTCTGGTAGAGCATTTTCACGTCGGGAGGCCTCAGGAAGTAGAGGGGAACCCACTGGCTCATGATCCCGCCCGGGGTGAGGTGCTCGCGGCAGAGCGCGTAGAACTCGCGGGTGTACATGTCGGATACGCCCGCGAGCGCCGGGGGCATCGGCTCCATAGTGATCGCGTCGTAGGTCTCGGGACTCTTGAGGAGGAAGTTCCTTCCGTCGTCGATGTGAATCCGTAAGCGGCCCTCGTCCACGACGTCGTAGTTTTCGGCTTTGAACTCGGAGGCGGCCCGTATCACTTCGGAAGAGATGTCCACTCCGTCGATTCGCTCGACGTCGAACTGACTCAGCGTCCCAAAAGTGATCCCCGTTCCGAAGCAGGTCGCAAGGACCTTCCGGGGCGCGCGCGCGAACAGGAAGGGTATCGAGCCCTGGATCCGGTTCACCGAGAGCCCGTACTCCGTGGAGTTCGACGCCGAGCTCCCGTTCACGATGATTCTCTTGTCGCGGAACGCGCTTTCGCGCGGCCCGGCGACCATCACCGTGGCGGTGGCGCCTTCCTCGTAGTGGTAGAGAACCTCGTCGCGCAAGAGCCAGCTCTCGTGGATTCGATAGGACAGGTCCGAAGGCGCCAGCGACAGCGCCGTCGCCATCGCGGCGACGCCGGCCACCGCCGTTACCAGCTTGCGGGTGTTGGCTCGGGGACCTCCCTTCTTCACCACCAGCAGGAGTGCCATCACCATCATCGCCGTCGCGAGAAGCTTCAAGCTCCGATGAGAACCGATCCAGGGAATGAGTGCGAAACCGGTGACGAGAGCCCCGAGGATCGAGCCCACCACGTTCATCCCATACAGCAATCCAACGCGGCTCCCGGCTTTACCCTGGTGTTCGGTCGCGAGACGGGCGACGACGGGAAACTGCGCGCCGAAGAGGAACGTGGGCACCCCCAGGACCGAGAGGCTCCAGAGGAACTTCGACAGGGTATGGCCCCGGAAGTCGTAGCCGAAGACGTAACGAAGATAGATGCTCGCCTCATCGTAATAGGCGAGGAGGGTGGTGAGCGCGACGACGGTCACCGCGATTCCGATCTGGATGCGGCCCAGAAGTCCCTCCAGATCGCGCGACCGATCGGCAGGCCGGGCGAAGGCGAGGCTCCCCGCCGCGATTCCCAGGAGCAGGACCGAGAGCATCGCGGTGAAGGAGTACGTATAGCCTTTGAAGACCAGCGTGAACAGGCGCATCCATACGACCTCGAGGCCGATAGCCACGAACCCCGATAGGGCGAATGCGGCGATCGCCCACCGAAGCCCGCTCGTGCTTCCCTTGGAAGCCGCGGCGGCTTCCTTCTCGGTTGCTATCGTTTCGCCGAACGAGCTCGCCGCGATGGCGCTCAAGCCGACTCCGACGTTGACGGCGGCCGCGAGCTCGGTCGTGGCCTGCATTCCCCACGAGGGGATGCAGTAGAAGCCCGCGGCGAAACAGCCGAAAGCTGCGCCGAAAGTATTGACGGCGTACAGCGCACCCGTACGCAACCCCATCGAGCTCAGGCGATGGACCGACTGCTGGGTGAGAAGCGGAAGGCTCGCCCCCATGAGCGTCGTCGGCAGGAGAAGCAGGAGAAAGGACAGAAGGACCTTGGCGACGTTCTCCCCGGAGAGGGCGAGATCGAGACCACCGATCAGGCTCAGAAACAGCCTCTCGGCCCCCGGGATCAAGGCGTTCAGCGCCAGCGCGTAGAGTCCCACCCCGACCTCGAGAGCGCCGAACCACCGGAGCGGCCGGTGGATTCTCCGAACGTATCGGGAGGCAAGAAAGCTTCCGAGCCCGAGCCCCGCCATGAAGGCCGCGAGCAGCGCGCTCACGGCGAAGGTCGTCGTGCCGAAGATTCGGCTCAGAAGCCGAATCCAGATAACCTGATAGACGAGACCCGAGGCTCCAGACAGGAAGAAGAGCAGGAGGATTCCGAGAAACGACGCGTATCGTACACGAAGGGATTGGCTCGGTTCGGGCACGGTGGAAAGAATGAGTTTTGCGAGTTCCGCTCTCAGGTTAACACGGCCCTCCGGAGGGCGCGAGCCGCCACGCCGAGCGCATTGACCTCTCCTACGGCGACGATGCAGGGAATCCCTCCGCCATCACTTTGAACCGAGTGGAACGGCGAGGGCCGGCCTTTCTCACCGATAGCGACATTTCCCGCCGCAGTGGGGGAAAGCTCGCAGCCGCGGGCATTCGGCGGGCGGGGACACCGCCGGCCTCTCGTCAAAGCCTTGGTAATTCCTCTCGCTAGCCAACAGCTGCAATTGGCATCGGGTTTGCGATAGGCTCGCCCCGATGAAGGACACAAGACCGACCCTCGGTTTCGCGCTTGCCGTAACGTTGTGGTTTCTCGGCATCGGCGTCTTCGTTCTGGGCGCGCGTCGATACCTTCCGGAGGTGGCGTCCGAGCACGGAAAGGGCATCGACGTGATGCTCCATTACCTTCTCGTCACCACCGGTACTCTCATCGTGATCGGACACCTCGTCCTCGGGTACTTCGTCTTCCGATTCAGCCGGACCGCCCGGGTGAGCCCGACTCTACCAGGCGCCACGGCGCAGAGGTTCTGGTCGGTGGCGCCCGCGATCCTGATGACACTGTTAGCCGAGGGGGGCGTCCTGGTCCTCGGGATCCCCGTGTTCGGTCAGCTCTACACCCAGGACCCTCCCGCCGACGCGGTCGTGGTGGAAGTGACCGGAGAACAGTTCACCTGGAACGTGCGGTACCCCGGCGCGGACGGCGAGTTCGGAAGGACCGACCCCGCTCTCATCACCGACGCCAACGCGCTTGGGGTCGATGAGTCCGATCCCGCCGCCGACGACGATATGCACGAGCTCGCGCTCATCTACGTCCCGGTGAACCGGCCGGTGAAGGTGCGCCTTCGGTCGAAGGACGTGCTCCACAGCTTCTTCCTCCCCCATCACCGCATCAAGCAGGACGCCGTACCCGGAATGACCATCGAGCTGTGGTTCGTCCCGAACCGCGAAGGGGAGTTCGAGATCGCCTGTGCGGAGCTTTGCGGCTTCGGGCATTACCAGATGCGAGGCTTCCTGCGCGTCGTCTCCGACGAGGAGTTCGAGCGCTGGCTCGCGGAAAAGCGAGAGGCAGGACGGAGATGACGCAAGTGGCCCCCGCGGAGACCCCCGTACACGAAAAGCAGCGCTTCCTCAGCCGCTACGTCTTCAGCACCGATCACAAGACCATCGGGATCCAGTACTACCTCACCGGCGGCCTCATGGGAGTCCTGGGCGCTTTTCTCGCCGCCCTCATCCGACTCCAGCTCACCTGGCCGACGACGCAGTGGAACTTCCTCGCCAAGCTCTTCCCCACGGGAATGGAGGGGGGGTTCATGAAGCCGGAGTTCTACATCTCGCTGGTCACCATGCACGGCACCATCATGATCTTCTTCTTCGTCTCGCTGGTTCTGGTGAGCGGGTTCGGAAACTACCTCATCCCTCTCCAGGTCGGCGCCCGCGACATGGCGTTTCCGTTTCTCAACATGCTCTCGTACTGGACGATCGTGCCCGCGATCCTCATCGCCGCCGCGTCGTTCTTCGTCGAGGGCGGAGCCGCCGGCTCCGGTTGGACGGCCTACCCACCACTCTCGGCGGTGCCCTCGGCAGCGCCGGGCTCCGGCCTCGGGCAGACGCTCTGGCTCCTGGCGGTCGCGCTGTTCATCGCGTCCTTCACCATGGGCGGGCTCAACTACGTGACCACGGTCGTCAACCTGCGGGCGAAGGGGATGTCGATGATGCGCATGCCCCTCACCGTCTGGAGCCTGCTCGTCGCGTCGATCATCGGGCTTC
>Ga0214473_10010853_pt1 | contig 10698 bp, 11 predicted proteins | sample RVTome_7_FD_203509 | JGI IMG/M metagenome (GOLD analysis project Ga0214473, IMG submission 203509) | Soil microbial communities from uranium-contaminated site in the Upper Colorado River Basin, Wyoming, United States - RVT98D197 | ecosystem: Environmental > Terrestrial > Soil > Contaminated >... | reverse complement strand
ATTAAATGATAATTTAGAATATTAAATTATCATTTGAATCCATTCTTGATTTAAGCGATTAGTAAGCAGAGCGCAATTAGTTATATATGCTCCCCCAAATTTACTAACAAAATACCTTTATCCAATCCTAATTCTATATAATTCTATATATTCTTTGAAAAATATTAATGTTCTATATATTTATTATATTCTATTCTATAAGGTTAGGCTTTAGTCCTCTTGGGGACCAAGTGAAAAAAAAAAGATGTATAGTTTCCCTACAATATTTAAAAATATATTAATTTACGTATTTTTGCGCAAAACGGGGGTGTTGGAGGGGGAATTTTCCCCTTCACTAAAGTTGGAAATAGAAAATTAAATGATAATTTAGAATATTAAATTATCATTTGAATCCATTCTTGATTTAAGCGATTAGTAAGCAGGGCGCAATTAGTTATATATGCTCCCCCAAATTTACTAACAAAATACCTTTATCCAATCATAATTTTATATAATCCTATATATTCTTTGAAAAATATTAATGTTCTATATATTTATTATATTCTATAAGGTTAGGCTTTAGTTTGCTTGGGGTGTTAATTGAAAAAAAAAGATGTATAGTTTCCCTACAATATTTAAAAATATATTAATTTACGTATTTTTGCGCAAAACAGGGGTGTTGGAGGGGGGGGGGGAATTTTCCCCTTCAGGGGGTGTTGGCTGGGGAATTTTCCCCATTCACTAAAGTTGGAAATAGAAAATTAAATGATAATTTATAATATTAAATTATCATTTGAATCCATTCTTGATTTAAGTGATTAGTAAGCGGGGGGTGTTGGAGAGGGGAATTTCCCCCTTCGGCGCAATTAGTTATATATGCTCCCCCAAATTTACTAACAAAATACCTTTATCCAATCCTAATTTTATATAATCTATATAATCCTATATATTCTTTGAAAAATATTAATGTTCTATATATTTATTATATTCTATTCTATAAGGTTAGGCTTTAGTCCGCTTGGGGGGCCAAGTGAAAAAAAAAGATGTATAGTTTCCCTACAATATTTAAAAATATATTAATTTACGTATTTTTGCGCAAAATGGGGGTGTTGGAGGGGGAATTTCCCCATTCAGGGGGTGTTGGAAGGGGAAAATTCCCCTTCCGGGGGTGTTGGAGGGGGAATTTCCCCCTCATATATGCTTACCTTCATTTTGATTCATAAAAAAATGAAAATTTTTTATTTATATACCATATATATCTACAATATGATATGAGTATTATAAATTTATCAAAAGAAACATTGCTGTATATTATTTCATGGAAATTGATATCTTATAAAGGAGATAATAAGATTCTTACGAATATTTTATCATTAGCAATAAGCTGTAAACAATTTTTATACTTACTAAATTATAATTATATTATTAGAAGCTGTGATGAATATGATAATATTTATTTATCAACATATTGCTTAAAATGCATTAAAAATAAAATTAGTTATGGATACAATGAATTTGTTCGAAATGGAATATTTATTCGTATAGATCCATATTATGATCATAAAGCAATGAAATATTATATGAAAACTTTCAGGAAATGTATAACTAGCTATATTAATTATGAAAATGGATCAAAAATAGGAAAGTATTTTTATGTAAAAAATTATTCTAATAGAACAGAATTATTTATTAATGGGCAATTTATAGGCTATAATAAAAATAAAACATATGATATAGAGATGCAACAAGTAAATGATCATATATTTGTTGAAAAAATAAATAAAAATTTATATAATTATTTAATACATGATGATATTACATCATTAATTATAACAAATTCAAATGAAAAATTAAAAAGGTATCCATATTATTTTTAATACGAAATAATTATATTTATTTTATTAATTTTATTATATTTTTAAATTTATTGATTAATTTCATTAATATAAAAAACATCAAATAACAAAGCCAAAAAAAGGGGCCATGACCAGTAGGTCATGCTACCTTTTTTTTGCTTTGTCACAAAGCCAATTTTCCCTTTGTGACAAATCAAAAATTCATTTTTGAAAAAAAATATTTTTAGTTATAATTGAATATAAATTTACTTAGGAACAATTAAATAAAAATATAAATGATTATTTTTTATAAGAACATGTATTTTTGAAGCGTGATGTGCGTTTTATACAAGGACGAACACATTTTTGATAAGCTAGTTTATCGCATTGTGAAGTTAAATAATTAATATTATTTTTAGATTTGATAACATCATTAATAATGGCTTTAAATTTATTAATATTATCTTGTAATTCGATAATTGCTTCAGCCCAATCTTTACCGGTGTTAATTGTGTGAATTACGCCTGATACTTTATCTTTATATTCTCGATTATTACTAATTTCTTTAATTAAATTATTATGATTAGACTCAAACCCATCAATATTAGCAAGTAAATCAATATAATCACTTTCAAGTAATTGTCCATTTTTATAAAAATCATATACTTTTTTTCTTTCTCTATCAAAGACCATATCTTTTTGATATTTTTTTACGAATGTATCAAATATTTCTTTAGCCAGTTCATCAGATTCATTTAAACATGTATTTGTTGAAGAACTAATACCGCCACTAGAAGCTTGTAAAATAACATTGATTAAATCAGATTTGCGCATTTTGCTAGTATGTGGTATTCCTGCAATAGAAGCAATATTGCGAAGTTGTGCAACAGTATTTTTATTAAGATCAGTAATATTCATTGTTTACTATCTATAGTATTAATGTAGAAATTAGCATAGAAATTATTATAAAAATTATTATAGAAATAAATAATTACAATAATATTTTAATTATTTATACTTGGCAAATTAGATAGATCAATAATCTCATCATCCCATTCTTCCATGATTTGGTCGTCTTTATTAATAAATTTATTATTTTTTAATTCCCAATATTCACAATTGCCTTCTGAATTAAGTCCATGAAAACTTCGAGATGGTTTATTTTGTCGAGCAAAATAGTAATGGATATCGAATAATCCTTGTCCAATGTATCCTTTCTGGGCATCGTCCCATAATAATTCATATGAATGAACTTTATTGATATTAATATCAGATAAATTTATATTATAATTATTTTCTTGTTTAAATCCCAATAATCCAACCCAATCAGATTGCTTTTCAGAAAAACCATCAATAGCAGTATCATTAAACCATCCGGATGTATCATATGAACTCATATCTACATTTAGATTAAATATCATTTCAATTATATTTTCATTATTTTTGAATAAAATTGGTAAAATACTCCAAGTAAATCCATTATTTTTAAGATTTTGAAGATGGTATTCCATAATATCATTATCTTTATGATGTTTTATGAGATGAATAATTTCTTTTTCCAATTTTTCCAATTCATCTAACTTAAAATTATATAAAAAAGATAAATCATTGTTTGCAATTATTAATTTTGGTTCATTATCCACCATTATATTTTAAAATGTATAAATATTTAAAATATAAATATTTTATAATAAATTACAAATTATAAATTAATGTTTATAATAAATAGCACATTTATTCAATTTTTTAATATAAATTAATATAAAATGCTTCATTACCATGTATATACAAAGAATAATAATTAATATTTAAGAAATTAACTATTTTTAATTATATTAATTTGTAATATTATAGTATAATAAAGTAATAAATGCCTAAAAAATGTCCAATTACTGGTGAATCTCATTGTAAATGTTTTCATAAAACCATATTAACTGCTGAAAAACCAACATTAAAAGATACTGTTCGTAAATTATTTACAGATCATGCAGCATATACTAAATTTTTTATTGAAAGTTTCTTAAATTCATCTGAAGATGTAAAAGCGATCGAAAATAGGCTTCTTCAAAATCAGCAAGATATAGGTAATGCCGTAAAACCCATTATTGGTATTACAAATGGTAATCAATTAACAGCACTATTAACTCAACATATCATATTAGCAGCGGAAGTACTAAATCAATTAAAACAAAATAATCAATCCAAATTGAAAACTGCAATAAATAACTTATTTAATAATAGTGAACATGTGGCTGAATTTTTAAATTCACTTAATCCACAAAAATTGCCATTACCTGCAATTGCTGATGAATTTCATCAACATAATCAATTTGTAATTGATCTGGCATTATTACATTCAGAAAAAAAATGGGAAGAAGAAGTCTCTTGTTATGATGCTTATTATAATCATATGCTACATTTTGCTGATTTAATTTACCAAGCTCTCAAAAAATAATCAAATACATATATATATCTATATAATATTAATTATTTATAAAACATAATAATTTATTAGCGCCATTTAGCGAGAGGCTTCATTTGTTTATTTGCAAACATATCAACTACAAATGCTGGTAGTAGGCCGCCTGGATCAATCATAGATAAACGATACATTTTAGAACTGTTTAAACCATTTGTGGTATCTTTTACAAATCCATAGACAGAAACATGTACTTGTGCTCTTTCATATTTATTAGGTTGAAGAGGGGCTTTATCATGTGATACTGACCAAGAAACCATCCAATTTGCATTGGTTTCTCTAGTAATCATTTGGGCAATAACTACTTCTCTTGACCAGTATGGCCAAGGCATATTATTAACCATAGTTATAATTCGGAAATTATTTTCATTATTTTTATCAAGAATTGTCCATTTGGCAACAGAAGGATCATCTTCTTTTAAAACTTTTTCAGTAACATTCCAAGGACATTCAATTAATTCATCAATAGTTTTGGTACTATGGCAACTAAAGCGATAACAAGGGACTGATGATTTTTCAGGGAATTTTTTTGATTCCATTAAAATACCTTCATATGTTCCACGATTAGTCCAATCAGTTTCATTAATAAGTTGCTTAGCATAGTTAAGAACAAGTAATCCATCATTAATTAAATTATTAAAATTCATTTTGTTGTTGAATATTTATTATTATGATTAGAATAACATTAAATTAAATTATAAATTTATCAATTTTTTTGATTTGAATAAAAAAATAGATTTTATTATATCAAATATAATAAAATCACTGCAAACATCATAACAAAGATTATATTTAAGATATTTTTAGATATAAAATGTAATTGAAATACAATGAATAAAACATAAAGCTGATTAATTATTTTGTTGATTGTTCGATCATTTTTCTATGTTTAAATATACATCGATATCCTGTATTAGGTAATGAAACTTGGCGAGCTTCTTCTATTGTTGAATATTGACCTAAATATTTATATTTATCAGTATATAATTCTTCATAGTATATGACCTGATAATTATCTGAATCAAAACCAGATGGATAACATTTACGACAACAATCCATTATAGGCATTCCATATCCTACTAAATATTGTTCTGGGCATCCACATACTTCACATCTTGAAAATTTAATATCATTATCAGAACAAATGGTTAACAATGCATCAATAATATTCAAATGATATTGAGATGCAGAATCTTTATGGTAACTAAAATTAGACATTTAAAATAATTAAAACAATAAGATTACTAAAAATTGTTTCAATTTTTTGATTTGAAATATCGTTATTTAAATAAATTAAAAATTGATCTATTTCATTTATATCATTTTTATATTATTTTTATTTACAACATTTTTATTTATATAAATATAATACTTAAATTTAATGTCAGAAATTGTTTTAGCATTTGATATCGAATATTCCGGATATGAAGTTATTGCAATTGGAGCTAGTGTAGTTGATACTAATTTTATGGAATTAGATAATTTCTTTTTTGGAAATTATATTGCTGATGTAACACAATTTGAACATAGATGTTGGGATGAATTTTGGTCTAAGAATGAAGATGTTCTAAATATTATAAAATATAAAGGAAATAAAACTGATTCTAAAGAGAAACGTGCATTTGAAATGATAAATTCATTTCAAGAATTTAGAGCAAAATGGGAAAATTTATCTCAAGAAATGAATAAGAAATTAGTTCTTGTCACTGATAATAATATTTTCGATGGTGGTCTAATCAATCAATTAATCAAAAAATATTTACCAAATACTGAAGGTATCCCGTATTCGGCTTCTAGAGATGAAAATAATAAACAAAAATATCAACCATTTTGGGAAACTTTTAGTCAACAAAAAGGATTACTGATGGCAGTTAAACCAGAATTAAATTGTGATTGGGGATTAACAGATAAAATATTTGAATTATATGCAATTGATAAACCATTGGTTAATCATGATCATAATCCAGCAAATGATGCATATACAATTGCATATGATCAACAGGTTTTATTTGGTATTAGAGATGGTCGAATTAACAAAAAATGATATAATTTAATATTATTTATATAATTTATATAATTTATATGATATTAAAATAAAATTATAATTAAAAATTATAATTTTTAATTATAATTAAAAATTATAATTTTTAATTTTTTAATTATTTTTATAATTTATAATTTATAATTTAAAAAAAATTGATCATAGTAAATATTTTGAATAAAGCTAAATTATAATATAAAAATATATTATATATGAGTTTGGAAGTAGTTGATTGCACAGATAGGCAACAATGGAGCAAAATTGCTTGTGAAATAGATAGAATTGTTAAAAATACGCCAGCTAACTCAATTCCTAGGATTGCCGATGCATTATTATCTCTGCCTCCTTTAAAATTTAGACTAATTGATCATCAAAACAGATAGTGTAAAGTGTAATAATATTTATTAGATTTGTAATAATATTTATTAGATTTGATTAATTTATATTTTATTATTCATAATTAAAATAAAAAATGAATAATTTTCACAATTTTATGATTTATATTTTATAGTTTAAAACATATAATCAAATAAAATAAAATGTTCAAGACAATCGATGAAACAAAATGGGGATCGGATGTTAATGAAGCAATGAAAATAATGTTAACCATGTCTATAAATGATGGTTTGGAAGATAGTATATATGCATGGTGTCCATTAAAACAATATGGAGGACCATTTGATTATTTGTGGTTAAATGATCAAATAGGAGTATTTCGTTTATGGTTAATTAGTGATGATCAAGAAGATGATGATCCTAAGCCATGGATAAAAGATTTTCAAAAATATATGGTTAATGCAGGATTTGAAACAACAGTAGAATATAGAAAAATATTTATGTATGATTTTAACATTCCTGGGCTTAAATATGCTAGTTTGCCAAAACTGATAAAATATAGATATAAATATTACCATGAAATAGATGTGACTGTGCCAATTATACGACAAAGAATTGATGAAAAATATTTACCAGGAGGAACTGAAGCGAAGAAAATTGAAGAACATTTTACATCTCTTTCATCCTAATTAATTATAATAAATTTCTCCACAATAAATAAAAATAATAGCTTTGTTTAATTTTTTATTTGTTTGTATAATTTTTATTTCAATAAAATATTTATAATATTAAAATTTTTTTTATAATTTCATTATAATATTTTTTTAATTATTTATTATTTAACAGTAATATTTTGAATTACTATTAATGATGGGTGTTCACCTGGTCCTCCCCACCACCAGGATAATATTTCAAAATCAGGCCAATTCACATGCTCATATTTATCCTTTTTATTGGTACCAGAAAAATTAAAATGAATCCATGTAAATTCAGTATTAAATTCGATAGCTTTTACATCCATTCCATATCTCATAGCAACTGCTCCTAATCTACCATAGTCCTTGTTAGGAATAAAATAATATTGAACAGCAACTCCTTCTGTTATAATATAATTAATATTTTCGATTAATAATGTACATGTTGATGATATTGCATATTGGTTGATTACTACATAGGGAACTTCTAATGGTATCATTTGATTTATATAGTCATACATACAATGTTCTTGATTTTTGGTTACACATAGCTTTTCATAACTACATTGATTAAATGATAAATCAGCTAAAATCGATTTTGGTCCTTGGGAATGAACAAGTGCTATGAAGCTTAATAAATATGATAATAGTTCTACTAATTTTAACATTTACAAATTGATTTAAAATTGGTTGAATTTTAATTTAATTTTTTATTTATATCAAAATTTTTATCAATTTTTTGGAGAATTAAAAATTCAGAATATTTTAAACTTTCATTGGAACCAAAGAAATAAGTTATAATTTAATTAAATTATAATTACAAATTGTGCAAGAATCATATCCATCATTAAATAGATCTTGCACCCTCTATTCAATTCATTCATCTGAATATAAAATAAACTTTTTTAGAAAAGATTTTAGATTTTTATTTCTAAATCTAAAAAAATTGAAAATAAATAATTGTTCAAAATGAACTTAATTATTAATATGTTAGAATCAATTACTAGCAATTCAGAAGATATTGAATCTATATCACCAAATATCGGTGATAGTGATAATGATAATGAAAATAATGAAAGTGATAATGAAAATAATGATGATGAACTTGAAACTACCAAAGGACCTACCGAAAGTGTATCAGCGAAGATAGGATCTAGTGAAAAAAAGGTTACATTTCAGAAAACAAAATCCAAAACTAAATCATCTAAACTTCCAAAACGCTGTTCATTATCAGTTAAAAAAATCTTGATCATTATTATTGTATTTACTATAGTAAATATCTTAAATATTTGTGCTATTGCAATTGGAGTAGCTAACTATTATGATGATGAAGGGGTCTGTCAAGAAATATATGAGCCTGAGGCAGAAAAAACTATCCTCCCTTCCGCGTTTCCACTATCAGAATGGCTCGTAATCGTAGGATGTATGGGAACTTCTATGACAGTTGGAACTATAATAGTCGCACTAATCAGCAAAAGTTTGAAAAGAAGTAATATTGTTCAAAGCATCTTGTTCCTACCAGAATTTGCCTTATGGATTTATGGTAGTGTCATCCTATATAATCTTAAAGATGATAGTTGCCATGATGATTTTTATAAAGTGTGGTCTATGTCAGTAGCTTGGTGTGTCTTACGAGGATTGGGATTTTTATTGTGGTTTTTCTCTCTATGTTGGTATGCTGCAGGTTAAATAAACTAATTTGATCTATAATTACCATAAATAATAATTGTATCCGGAATTACTGTCCGCTTACTTCAATAGAATTACAATATTTAATTGTTTATAATCAAAATTTAACACATTATAAATATTTCTAATACGTTGGCGCGCAGAGATGCACACACTCTAATCTATTTATTGCTTGTTATATGATCATTACTATATTATTATAATATTTAATCTAGTCTAAGTTGCAAAGCAATGCAGCTAAAGCTGCTACAAATTCAGTGCGCATCGCGTTTTATGATCTTTAAAAAATATAATTATTTTTATACTCTAAAGCTCATAATTGGGATATATCATAAGATTTTTTATTTTATATAATAAGATCAGCATCAAACATCTTTGGAATAATAATCCACCTATCTAAAATCCAATCAAATAAGTTACTAATAATCTTATTGAATTAGATGTTTAATTACTCTATGAATATTCAAGAATATTTTAAGGATTTCTTAGGATTTAATGAATAAACCAAAAATATATTTTTTTCATTTTATAAATACTATAATATAAACCCAACCAAATCAAGATGTTATCGAATATTACTGCGCGCGCAGAGACTAAAACATAAAATAGAAAGTTTACCAAATTAAATTTCATATAAACATAATTCATTTATTATATATACTAATTATTTAAATTGTTAGTATGCAGTGCGCAATACTTACTTGTGCTATTATTATATATAATCTAAATTGGTGAATAGAATCATCAAATAGTCTAATGGCTGTTGCTAAATGGAATTTATATCTCTTATCTAATATACATCATATTAAGATATAAAATAAAAAATAAATACTTTGTGCTGTAAGTATTAATTTATTTTATTTAATTTATTAATCCAGTCTTTAGTAATTTAACGAGCGTAGCCTTTAATAGTAGCATAATTGCATTATGAACTTTGGCGTTTGGTTTTGCGGTTTGAGATTCGGCATTTATCGAAAATTATTAACGAACGTTCATTTTTTATAATTCGATGAAAAATTAAACCTTGTTCTTCTTATTACGTTGTTTCATTTGACGATTGCAGAAACCAGAACAGAACATTTCCACCGGATCTCTTGAAAAAGAAAGAATAAGAAAAGCCCAACAGAAACCAATCCACATAAACGAAAGAGATAGAAAAAGAAACAAATTAGGAACAATAAGGGGAATACACAAAAGGACGTATGCACCAATAATCAGGTAAATGATTAGGAGGGAGAGTTCACAGTAAGTTGGTCGACCATACATTGAAGAAAAATTCATCGTTTTAATTCAGAATTCCAATTTTTTATCTCCTTCAAAGGAGGTATCAAATTTTATTTTATCAATTTTTTTGAAGAATATAAAATATAAAATATTAAATTTTGGGAATAAGACTAATTATATATGATTGATATTCAGTATACATTTTATCAATTATATATCTTTGCTTTAAAATATCTAAATCTCTATTTACAGCTTTATCAGAACAACCAATATAAATGATTTGTTTAAAATTCAGATTAACAATTTGTTTTGCTAAATTCTTTAATCCATTTCTGCTAATATTGATGACTAATACTTGATCTAAATTATTCATATAATTATCTAAATTTACTGTATCATAATCCACTAAATGAAAGCTAT
>Ga0214473_10010852_pt1 | contig 10699 bp, 6 predicted proteins | sample RVTome_7_FD_203509 | JGI IMG/M metagenome (GOLD analysis project Ga0214473, IMG submission 203509) | Soil microbial communities from uranium-contaminated site in the Upper Colorado River Basin, Wyoming, United States - RVT98D197 | ecosystem: Environmental > Terrestrial > Soil > Contaminated >... | reverse complement strand
CCCGTTCCTCAAGACTCAACTGCCTGTATCTCCTTGCCATATCCACTTAGGGTAACCTCCGGGCCGCCCCAAGTGTTGCACTTCCTCATTGAACCCGCGAATGTCCTAAATAACCAAAGTAGAAATGTCCTATTGGGGCACCTGCTTGACATCGAGGTCATTATTCATACATACTAATAGTGTGTAATAAGGAGGTATAATTATGGTGAGGATAAATGCCGTTCTGCCCGAGGAAACGCTGAGGAAGATAGACCTCATCTCAAAAGAGGAAAAGAAAAGCAGAAGTGGTTTTTTGAGGGAGGCAGCCGAGCGGCTTATCGGAGAACATAACCGGTTAAAAGAAGAGGAACTTAGGAAAAGCCGGTTAAGGCACGCTATTGAGGTGCAGGACAGGTTGAGGAAAAAGGCAGGCAAATGGGACGGCGTCTCTGAGCTTAGGAAGTGGCGGGAGCTCCGCAAGTGAAAGCCTATGTCATAGATACATCCGTAGCCGTCAAATGGTTTGGCTCTTACGAAGGCGATGCGGAAAACGCCCTGTCATTAAGACGGCGATTGCTTGCCGGAGACTGCACGATAACAGTGCCCGAGCTTCTCTTTTACGAGCTTGCCAATGCCCTCAGGCATAATCCGAATTTTACCGTAAGGGATGTAAAAGAGGCGTTGGACTCGGTTTTTGAAATGGGGCTTGATGTAAAAAGGGCGGATGGTTTTATAACCTCTCATGCAATAGACATTGCGTTTAGGTTCGGCGTGACGGTTTACGATGCATATTTTCTTGCCCTTTCACATGCCGAGAAAAAGCCTTTTGTCACCGCGGATTACAAATTCATGGCGCGAATGAAAGGCTTTAAAGGCATGGTCAACCTTTCGGAAATCGTCTCTCTTTAAGCCCCCGAATCATTTATAATAAAAGATGCTTTTTGAGCCATTCACTTTTTCGGGACTTACGGTTAAAAACCGCATAGTCCGGGCCGCGCTCTATGAAAAAAGGGCCGATGCGGACGGCTTTGTCACGGACGCCCTGATAAGGTTCTATGAGGACCTCGCAAGGGGCGGCTCCGGGCTTATCATCACGGGCTCGACCCTCGTTCACCCCTCCGGAAGGTCCCTTCCCCGGATGCTCTCCGTCCATAGCGACATCTATATAGAGGGCCTCAAGCGGCTCACGGATGCGGTCCATGGGCACGACTGCCTTATCGCGCTTGAGCTTACCCACGGCGGCGCCCAGTGCCCGCCCGTCCTCCTCGGCGGAGGCGCGCCATACGGGCCATCGGATTTTCATAACCCCTTCACAAAGGCAGAGGCACTGCCTCTTTCAAACGAGACGATATGGGAGCTTATAGACGCCTTCGGAGAGGGGGCAAGGAGGGCAGAGACCGCGGGGTTCGATGCCGTGGAAATCCATGCCTCAAACGGCTACCTCATAAGCGGTTTCCTTTCGCCCCACACAAACAGGCGCGACGACTACTGGGGCGGGGACGAGGAAAGACGGTTTCACTTCCTCGAGGAGGTTTCAAAGGCCGTGAGGGCCGAAGTGGGCGGGGACTATCCCGTCCTTGTAAAGCTCAATGCGGAGGACCTCTGCGCCGGCGGGCTGATGCCGGACGAGGGCCTGAGGGTCGCCCTCAGGCTCGAGGCCATGGGCACGGATGCGGTGGAGTTGAGCGCGGGCTTGAGGCCCTTCAGGGTGGCACGGCCACCTGCGATGGGGCTACGAGCCCCCACGATAGGGGTAAGGCCCGAGACCGAAGTGTATCTCAGGGAGGCATCGAGGCTCTTCAAAAAGGGCCTTCGCATCCCGGTCATACTTACAGGCGGCCTGAGGTCGAGGGCCGTGATGGAGGATGTCCTCATGGCAGGGGATGCAGACCTCATAGGTCTGGGGAGGCCCCTTCTTCGGGAGCCCGGCCTCCCGAGCCTCCTCATCGAAGGAAGGGGAAAGGCGGAGTGCGTCTCCTGCAATAGTTGCATGAGGTTCAACAAGCTCCCCCGGATAGAGTGCGCAAGGGCGAAAACGCAAACCTGAATATCGCAGAGGCTCTCTGCCTATTACGCAGGAGGCCGTGCCTCCCCCTTGTATATCCGCATGTAATGCCTTAAAATAAGCGCTAATGAACCCGGAAGCGCGCGAGCTTGCAGAGTTTCTCCGCGAGCCCAAGATTGCCTATTTCTCCATGGAGATAGGCGTCCATAACGATATCCACACCTATAGCGGGGGCCTCGGCGTCCTTGCAGGCGACACCATAAAGTCCGCCGCGGACCTGAAGCTCCCGATGGTCGCAGTGACCCTCATAAGCAAGAAGGGATACTTCAGGCAGGAACTCGACGAGGCGGGAAACCAGACGGAACACCCGGCGGAGTGGGACCCCCGGAGGTTCATGGCCCTTCTCCCCGAGAAGGTCTTCCTGCGGCTCGAGGGCCGTGAGGTCTCCGTCCAGGCATGGTTTTACATAGTAAGGAGCATAACGGGCGGAAAGGTCCCCATGCTTTTTTTAGACACCGATGTCGAGGGCAACTCCAAAGAGGACAGGGAGCTTACGCATTACCTCTACGGGGGGGACGAAAGATACAGGCTGAAGCAGGAGGCCATACTCGGTATAGGCGGCGTGAGGATGCTTTATAAGCTCGGCTTCGAGATAAAGGAATACCACATGAACGAGGGCCATGCAAGCCTCCTTACGGTGGAGCTCCTCCACGAACACAAGAGGGACATAGAGGAGGTCTGGGACGAGGACCTCGTCTGGGACGCCCCGCGGGTAAGGAACCTCTGCGTCTTTACGACCCATACGCCGGTCGAGGCCGGACACGACAAGTTCTCCTATGAACTCGTCATGGATGTTCTGGGGGAAATACTGCCGCTTAAAATACTAAAGAGGCTCGCCGGAGCCGACAGTCTCAACCTGACCCTGCTTGGCCTTAACCTGAGCGAATACATAAACGGGGTGGCAAAAAAGCACAGGGATGTCTCCATGACCATGTTCCCGGGCTATGAGATATCCGCCATCACAAACGGCGTGCACTCATACACATGGACATGCGAGAGCATGAGGCGGCTCTACGACAAATATCTCCCGGGCTGGGCGAACGAGCCGGAGCTCTTCGTGAGAATCGAACGCATACCGGAAGAAGAGCTCTGGGAGGCCCACATGGAGGCCAAGAGACGGCTCATAGACCATGTAAACAAAACGACCGGCTCGGGCATGAGCAAGGACGCCCTGACGGTAGGGTTCGCAAGGAGGGCGACTGCATACAAAAGGGGCGCTCTCATCTTCAGGGACCTTAAGAGGCTTGAGGCCATAGGCGACGGGAGGCTCCAGATAATCTATGCAGGCAAGGCCCACCCCAAGGACCAACCGGGCAAGGAAATCATAAGGCATATTTTCAGGTGCAGGGAGGCCTTGAAAGGAAAAGTCCCCATAACTTACCTCAAGGACTACGACATGGAGCTTGCCCTCATGATGGTCTCCGGCGTGGACCTCTGGCTCAACACCCCGCGGAGGCCGTACGAGGCGTCCGGGACATCCGGGATGAAGGCCTCGCATAACGGGGTCATAAACTTCAGCGTTCTGGACGGCTGGTGGATAGAAGGCTGGATAGAAGGCTACACGGGCTGGTCCATAGGCCCGCTTCCCTCGGCGCTCGAAGACGACAAGGACGCACAGGACGCCGAAGACCTCTACCAGAAGCTCCAAAATACCATCATGCCCATCTATTACAACGACAGGCACATATGGCTCCGGATGATGCAGAACGCCATCGGCAAAAACGCCTATTACTTCAACAGCCACAGGATGATGCGCAGGTATGTAACCGAGGCGTATATCCGTTAGGGGGGTGTGTAACCCGTTACATAGAAGTGGAAGCGGATTACATATTTACAGGCCGGTAAACAGGGGAACCCCTTGCTGGACAACCCGTAGATTTCTGGTATACTACTTGCATACTTCCATGATGATGGCACAGGGAAGGGCATATTCGGGCGGCCGGGCGGGCGTAACGCTCATCGAGCTGATAGTGGTGCTTGCAATCATCGGGATAATAGCGACTATCGGCTCCTTTACGCTGGGCGACCTTGTTCGCAAATACAGGCTCGACACCGCGGCAACGGACACGGTAGCAAGGCTCAGGCTCGCCAAGATGCTCAGCGTTACAAGGAACGCAACGGTAAGCGTAAGATTCGACACTACCGCCGGCTCCTACTTTGCATTCTTAGATACGAACAAGAACGGCGTAAGGGATGCCGGACCCCCGGAGGAATCCTATATCAACCTCGACAGCGGCAGGGAAAGCGACCTCGCAATCGCAACCAAGACGATACATATGAGGGTATCCATGTATAATGCGAACTTCGGCGGCGGGCAGGCCGTGGCCTTCAGCCCGCCTGCGGGCCTTCCGACGGATTCCCTGCTTCCGGCCGGCGCAATAAACGGGGTCGTCTGCTTCCGTGCGACGATAGACGACAGGAACGAATACAGGAGGATTACCATAAGCTCCATCATCGGGAAGGTGACCCTCTGGAAGGAAGCATTGAACCAAAACCCGGAGTGCACCACGACCGACGCCAACTGGGAGAAGGAGTTTTAGCATGACTGCAAAGCAGAGGGCGGCAGGCCGAAGGAGTTCAGTAAACCGCGCGGCATATGCAGGCTTCAGCCTCATCGAGCTCATGATAGCCCTCACCATCCTTGCGGTGGGGCTCCTTGCCCTCGCCCAGCTTCAGATAATCTCGATAAGGGGGGGGACATCATCGAGGAAGTTCACCATAGCCACGAACCTCGCAAAGCAGGGCATAGAGCAGGTCAAGGGCGCGCACGCCCTGCTTTTCAAAGGCAGCGCTTATATAGACAACAGCCCATTCATCATAAACCACAATAACGGCACCTCAAACCCGGGCAACGACAACGATGACGACTGCGGGCCGCCAACCGACACCGCCTGCTTCGCCCCGGAAATCTCCACGGGCACGGACATCGGCTCCCTGCAGTTCGATATGATAGAGGTCGTCAGGGACGAAGTGGTGGAGGTGCCAGGCACGAAGGTGACGCACTCCCTTAATACGGTCTGTGGCCCCCAGGCATACGGCGCCGCATGCGCCTACGGGACTAACGACTTCGTAAGGCTCCATAATGTAAGGAACAGACCCCAGAGCGCGGACATCGCAAATGTCGTTGCCTCTAATGTGAAGGTCAAAGAGGTCAATGTCATGGTGCTCTGGCTTGAGGACGGGCTGACGCACGGCGTGAACCTGAGGACATTCATCGGGAGAAAAGACAGTGACTTCTTTTAGGCAAATCAAACAAAGCAAGGGCGTAACGCTCGTTGAGCTTCTTGTGGTCATTTCCATACTCGGTCTTGTAATCGGGCTCATATACGGGATATTCATAAGCCAGTTGAGGTCCAGGACATGGCAGGGCAATGTCTCTGACCTTCAGCAAAACCTCAGGACGGCCATGGACCTCATGACCGCGGACCTCATCAAGGCCGACACCTCCTATAATACCCCCGGCGTATGCGCCAGTGCGTTCAGGATAAGAGTCGAATCCAAGGATCTAACATACAGGGTTTCGGACGGCCGTCTTGTTAGGATTTCAAACATAGACACCGCCACGGAACGAACCTCGGTGGTCGCGGACAATATCACCGGCATGGAGGTCAGGTGTTACGACCCTTCCGGGTATGAGATGTCCGGTATCATAAGCGACACGCAGGCCGCAGACATCAGGAAGGTGCTGGTAATATTAAACGGCATCACCGCGGAGGCCAACCCCAATACCGGCCTTAAGTCCGAGGTCTCGCTCAAGACCAGCGCCGAGATGAGGAACGCATGGCGGTATTCCGGGGCGGGCTGTGGCCTCCTTTATATGGACCTCGACATCCCCCAGCCTGCCTTCTGCGACCCCCCGGGGCAAACACCCGTCATTACCGTAAGACTGAAGGAACTTGACGGCGACCCTACAACCGGCTCCGTGACCATCCTTCCGAGGGTCCCCACGCCGCTTAACTTCGCCGGCTTTGGCGGCACAGAGGTCTCGACCGTAGCCGGTCAGGCGATGATGAATGTGACGGATACAGGGACGGGGGAAGGGAAGGCGACCGTAAGCGCCGAAGACCCCAACAACGAGACAGCGGGCAAAAACATCGAACTGCTGACCAAGTGGAAGCCCACAGGCTGTAGCTACTACATAGCGACATCCAAGGCCATTACGGTAAAGGCAGGCGACGCTTACAGGTTCGACCCCGGGGTGCAACTATCGAGGAACCCCGCGGCCCTCAGCGCATGCAGCGACCAGACATCCCAGCTTCTGGTGAAGGTTACGGACAACTGCGGAAACTTCATAAACGGCCTTACGGATGTAACCTTCAAGGTTATAAACGGAACAGACGGGGAGGACAACAGATACGGCAGTGTGTCTGCGGCCATCGATAACGGAAGCGGCATATACAAGGCTACATATACGGCAACCATATCCCCCCCCACATACTCCGATACCGGCATTGCATATATAAACGCCACCGCCTCTCTGCATGAAGACGCCCCAATCAGGGTGATATCCAATACCATCGCCCTCAGCCCGGCCCTGCCGGCAAAGCTCGTTGAGGTTACAAGCCCCTTCACCATAGCGACCACCGAATGTCCGGGCAATACCGACGGGGTAGACTTTAAGGTTACGGACGCCTGCTATAACCCCATCTCCGGACAGGACGGAAACCTCTCAAGCTCGATATCCGTCCCAAGCCTCGGAACCCTTTCCATAACCAATGCCGGAGGCGGGGCATACAGCCTGATTTACAACACCTCGCTTACCGACTGCGGGGAGGGCGGCGCCGGCACATTTACGATAAGCCATCCGCAGACCAATACCCTTAACGGCGACCTCGCTATAGAGGAGTGTCCGACTCCGGGCCTCGACCTCGTCGTAGAAGACGATGAAGACCATAATGCCGGGACGCGGACGGTCCCGAAGGGCGGCAAGAGTTCATGCTACAGCGACCCCGGCAACCCGACAGGGATCCCGTATGCGATACTCAAGGCAACATTTTATAGCCAAGAGTCATGCACGCCGGAGGCCATAGAAAATGTCGAATATACATTCGAGGTGCTGAACATCACTCCCGGGCATACCGCATATGATGCGGGTATAGGTCCGATAGACGGGAGCACGGCCAAGACGACCTATACGACCACCAACGACGCCGGCCTTGCCCGTGCATACCTCTTCGGCAGGAACACCGAAACCATCGAACCCTTAAACAGGCCCTTTGTCGGGGACATCCTGAAGGTCAGAGCCAAGGCGAAGATAAAATATGCCGGCGGGGGCTACGGCCAGGCATGGAATGACACCTATTACAGCCAGAGCGACCCTACCACCCCAAACGCCGAGCCGAACCAGCTACAGGTTACCGCGCCGCCGGTGGACATTGCATTCACAGACAGCGCTTATAATACCGTGTCGTTCTACGAGGTGCCGAGCGTTACGGGCAGTACGGTAGGCCCCACAACAGGCCCCGGGGTGAACCCTCAGACAGGTCAGATATACATGAAGCTCAAAGACTGCGATGCGAACAACACCTTCGGGAGCTCGGATTCGGTCGGTTTGACCCTGACGAGCTATAACGCCACAGGGCTCATAAATACGCTCTCCTACGGTCTTTTCGAGTCCGGCGCAGACACCGGCGAGTTCAGGACGATAACCAGCCTCGGCTTTGATAACTCCGTGAACATGAAGAGGACGCCGGAGGCAGGCAAGCTCCATGTGGACAAGGGCGGGGAGATAATGGCCTCCTACACGGATGTCTCGGATTCTTCCACGGATTCGGAGTCCATATTCCTTACGGGCTGTCGGGAGATGAAGGCCCTGAGGGACGGCTCGGTCGTGAATTCCGTAACCCCGGACCTCTATAGCTACACCTTTTTATATCCGGACGGCGCCAATGCCTTCCACCTGATAGGGAATGCCCCCTTCCTTTCGGCGGACGGGGCGTCGAACTATTCCCAGGACAACTACTGGCTCAGGGTCAATACCTGCACCAAGGACTCCGCCACCGACATAGACAGCGTAAAGCTCAAGGAAGACGGCGATACCGGAGGCTTCATAATAAACGCCGCGGAATATAGTGCGAGGGACTTTATATATATCGGGGAAAGCAGCAATCTTGACCCGGTTAATCCCGACGGTCACGACGCGGTGGGCATGAGGGTGCCTTCGTCCCCGGACAGGATAACCGTAATAAACCCGGATGTAAGCGATGCGTTCTTTAGTGATTCCTGCAACACGGGCAACGCCTATGTGACGGATTACGGCTGTTATACATATGTCTATGTGGACGATATAGACCTGCCGACCGGGGTAACGCTGTGGAACCCTCCAGCCGGGACGGTGCTCACCGCCGCCACTGACATCGGATACTCGGCAAGCGACGGGGACGGCCTGATTAAGGAAGTCCGGCTTTACCGTCAGCCCGCAACGGGTAGCACATGCAGTAATCCCGGGGCCGCGGTCCTCCATGCCACATATGATATCGTCCCTGACAGCTCAAGTGTAAACGAGAGCAAGACCGTTGACTTTTCGGCCCTCGCGGACAGCTGGTACAACCTCTATGTTACGGCTGTGGACACCTATAACAACGCCGGCATATCCGGCGCCAAGTGCGTAGTAAAGGATATCACCGCGCCCACGGGCACAATCTCCATAAATGCGGGCGCCACTTATACGACATCCACCTCCGTAACGCTCGACCTCTCGTGCAGTGATGCGGTAAGCGGGTGTTCTCAGATGCAGTTCAGCGACGACGGCATTTCATACTCGGCCCTCGAGGCATATAACACAACGAAGGCATGGTCGCTCCCCGCAGGGGACGGCACAAAGAGCGTGTATGTGAAGTTCAAGGATATGGCAGGCAACCTGGGCGCCTACACCGACTCCATAGTGCTCGATACCGCCGTGCCCACGGGCACAATCTCCATAAATGCGGGCGCGGCTTATACGAGTTCCACCTCCGTAACGCTCAACCTCACATGCAGCGACCCGGGCGGCGGATGCGCTCAGATGCAGTTCAGCTACGACGCCGTCTCATACTCGGCCCTCGAGGCATATAACACAACGAAGGCATGGTCGCTAACCGCAGGGGACGGCACAAAGACCGTATATGTGAAGTTCGTAGACACGGCGGGCCTCTCGTCGGCCGCCACAAGCGACTTCATAGAGCTCGATACCACCGTGTCCACAGGCACAATCTCCATAAATGCGGGCGCGGCTAATACGACATCCACCTCCGTAACGCTCAGCCTCACATGCAGTGACGGCGCCGGAAGCGGGTGCTCGGAGATGCAGTTTAGTAACGACGCCGTCTCATACTCGGCCCTCGAGGCATATAACACAACGAAGGCATGGTCGCTAACCGCAGGGGACGGCACAAAGACCGTGTATGTGAAATTCAAGGATGCGGCGGGCAACCTCTCAGGCGCCACAAGCGATTCCATCGTGCTTGACGGAACCGCGCCCACAGGCACAATCTCGATTGCCGGAGGCGCGGCTTATACGAACTCCGCCACCGTAACGCTCGACCTCTCGTGCAGTGATGCGGTAAGCGGATGCTCGGAGATGCAGTTCAGTAACGACGGGGCCTCATACTCGGCCCTCGAGGCATATAACGCAACAAAGACATGGACGCTAACCGCAGGGGACGGCACAAAGAGCGTGTATGTGAAATTCAAGGATGTGGCGGGCAACCTCTCAGGCGCCGCAAGCGACACCATAGTGCTCGATACCGCCGCGGCCATAGGCACAATCTCCATAAATGCGGGCGCGGCTTATACGACATCGGCCTCCGTGACGCTCAACCTTACATGCAACGACCCGGGCGGCGGGTGCGCTCAGATGCGGTTTAGCGACGACGACATCACATATTCGGCCCTCGAGGCATACGCCGCAGTCAAGGCGTGGTCGCTCCCCGCAGGGGACGGCGCAAAGACCGTGTATGTGAAGTTCACCGATGTGGCGGGCAACGTCTCGGCGTCTGCAAGCGACTCCATAGATCTCGATACAACCGCGCCCACAGGCACAATCTCGATAAATGCGGGGGCAGTTTATACAAGTTCCACCGCCGTAACGCTCAACCTCACATGCAGCGATGCGGTAAGCGGGTGCTCGGAGATGCAGTTCAGCGACGACGCCGTCTCATACTCCGCGCTTGAGGCATATGCGGCAACGAAGGCATGGTCGCTCCCCGCAGGGGACGGCGCAAAGACCGTGTATGTGAAGTTCAAGGATGCGGCAGGCACCCTGTCGGCCGCCACAAGCGACTCCATCGTGCTTGACGGAACCGCGCCCACGGGCACAATCTCCATAAATGCAGGCGCGGCTTATACGACATCCACTTCCGTAACGCTCAATCTCTCGTGCAGTGATGCGGTAAGCGGATGCTCTCAGATGCAGTTCTCTAACGACGGGGTCTCATACTCCGCGCTTGAGGCATATGCCGCAACGAAGGCGTGGACGCTAACCGCAGGGGACGGCGCAAAGACCGTGTATGTGAAGTTCAAGGATGCGGCGGGCAACCTCTCAGGCGCCGCAAGCGACACCATATCGCTTGACGGGACCGCGCCCACAGGCACAATCTCCATAAATGCGGGCACAACTTATACGACATCCACTTCCGTAACGCTCAATCTCTCGTGCAGTGATGCGGTAAGCGGATG
>Ga0214473_10010850_pt1 | contig 10700 bp, 6 predicted proteins | sample RVTome_7_FD_203509 | JGI IMG/M metagenome (GOLD analysis project Ga0214473, IMG submission 203509) | Soil microbial communities from uranium-contaminated site in the Upper Colorado River Basin, Wyoming, United States - RVT98D197 | ecosystem: Environmental > Terrestrial > Soil > Contaminated >... | reverse complement strand
CATAGAAAGTCTTTTAAACAGCATAAAACCTGATGTAATGACAGGCGAAACTCCTGAGGTAGCCGTCTATGAGTCAAGCAGAGGGCCGGGCTCGACTTCTGACGTTGATTTCTGGACAAGTAAAGAGGTGCGTGAAGTTGAGCGGTCGCATCTGAACTACATCGTTGCTGATACCCGAATATGGGAACAGTCAGCCGCATACTACATCGATACGCATCCTGCTACTGCTGCTTTTGTGAAAAACCAGGGCTTGGGATTTGCAATGCCCTATTTCCACAACGGCCAGAGTCACGATTATATTCCCGATTTTATCATTCGATTAGATTCGGATGGTGGAGAGTCTTATTTGATACTTGAAACCAAGGGCTTTGACGACCTTGAATCAATCAAGAAGGCTGCGGCAGAGCGCTGGATTAATGCAGTCAACGTCGATCAACGTTTTGGATATTGGCAGTACGCTGTTGCGAAGAAGCCGGAAGAAGTTAGAAAGTGCTTGGATCATGCGAGAAAACGATAGGAAACCGACTGGGGTCAGCCCCTGACCTTGGACAAATCAAAAAATCCAAAAGAAAAAAATGCCGCCGGCCCCTTGAAATCATGTAAAGATTTTTATCCTCATCATTCAGACTTGGGGCTATGGCCGACGGGTCGCGAAATGCCCCAACCCTCATCCGGTGGTGTCGGTATCCTCTTCACCACGTAATCGCCGTATCCATGAAGAGAGCCGCTCATATAGCAACGCACCCTGTTGTCCTCGGCCGTCAAAGAGAAAATCGATTTGTCGTAAGGACGAACCCGCAACGACATGGGTACGCCCATTAGGTCGAGAAGGGTCGCGAAATTGTTGAGATGGGAAACCCGGATGCCGGGGCGAATGCCCGCTAAGAGCCCCTTCTGGCCATATCGCTCACCCGCCACGAAGAGCCCGGGTACATCGACGATCACTTTGTCAGGCTTCATATGGGTATACACCTGCCCATGCTCGGCCAACGTCTGGCCATGGTCCGATGTGTACAGGATGACATAATTCTGATTCGTCGTATCGGAAACGAACACCCGGAAGAATTCATCCACCTGGAAGCGAATCGCGTTGTCATAGGTATTGACGAGCTTCTCACGGCCGGACGGGCTGGGGTCAATGGGTTCCGATGCTTCCATGACCGGTTTCCAAATCGTAAAGGCCGGATCGTCCGGGTATCTATTGCGATAGTGGAAATGGGGACCCTTCTTGTTGACGAGAACGAAATAGCCGCCGCTTTCATTCAGAAGACCACTTAGAAAGCGGGCTACGCCCACATCCTTCGTGGTGTCAAGATCGATGTGGCGCTCCTTGAACGACTGATCGGTCATCCACCGGTCCAGGGATCTCACGTGACCCCCCTGGGCCGTTTTCATAAGCGGAGAAAGATAGCCATCATCGATGTCGATGTAGATCGTCTCGTAGCCCATTTTTTTTGCGTAATCAAAGAGGGTTGGGTTCTTGGATGTCCGAAAGGCGTCGTCGGGAAATGCGTTGTGACCGGTGACGAGATAGGCATTGCTGATGTGGGAATGGGAACCGGCCGCAACACAAATGCCGAGATTCTTGAGGCGCCCCTGGGTTTCGAGGGATTGGAGGAAGGGTGTGGTGGGGCGCGGGTAGCCGTTAAGGCTAAGATTGCTGCCACGGACCGACTCGTCGATGATGTAAATGATGCTGTCGAGTGGCCGTTGGGAGGGCTGAAAGGTCGGCAGGTCATCTCGTGGTCCATGATATTTGCGGAGATTTTCAAACTCGTAATGAAGTGTTGAACGGACGAAGGAGGTCAAAGGATTCAGATGGAAATTGCGTTCAGGCACGTGAAGGAAGAGAGCGTAATTGGAAGCGAGGAGGTATAGTGCCGGCAGGAGGCTTAGGGCGAGGGACTTTCGGAAGGCGGAAACAGAGGGGACGAGGATCAGTGTGGAGAGAACGACTACGTAGGGGAGAGCATACCAGAAGATGAGCGGGTTGAGGAAGCTCAAGACGGCTTCTTCGAGAGTGTCCCCGCCGACGGTCAAGACGAGAAACAGATCGGTGCCGGTCATGAACTGGGATAGCGTCACCCAATAGGAGAATTGGACGACCACAACGAAAACAGAAAGAAGGAGGGCTACCGTGCGGAGAACTCTGGGGAGAAGAAGGATGAGATAGAAAAGGGTGACCACCTGCAGGAAGACCAGCATGAGGGCACCGGAGAATTTCAAAGCGCCGGCGACCGGGAGCCAATGCAGTAGATCTCGGTAATCGCTGAACCTGAAAATGGGATCGATGAGGACAGCGAGCGCCGCTGCAAGCAAGGCGGTCATGGCACGGGCATGGGGTGCCTGAGTGATGGTGCGAAGGGAGTCCTTTGCTGTCATTTGTCCTCTTCGAGAAACCGGCGGCAGACCTTCGCGATGTTGTGGGCTGCCGAGCCGTGCTGAACCGGCATCAGCCGACGCATTTCGTCCATACTGAAGTCCGAGTAGGTTTCCTTACCGAGCGCAAGGCCGACGAAAGCAGTGGACGAAAACCTCGTGACCAGGACATCGCAGTTCGCGATCATTTCCTCCGCGCTGCCGGTCGCGAACACCATGGCTCCAGGCGCATGCCGGCGGATTTCCCGAATGGCACGCGCGACATTTTCGCTCGGGTGAAGCTTGAAGATAAGTTGCCTTTGGCCGGCGACCTCGACGGCTCTTCGGATGAAGGCCTTGCGGTTCTCGATCTGGAGTGTCTCCCTCAGCGCCGACGTGCAGGCCAGCGCGTAGTGCTTATAGGGAAAGTCGTTGCTGCAATATTGCCTGCAGTCATCGAAATTGGGTATTCCCGTAACGACGATCTTCTCGGGGCTCACGCCTTTTCGGATAAAGAAGTCGCGATATCCCTCGCTTGCGACGCAGAAAGCGCGGTATGCATCGCTGAGACCGGTTGTTGAATTACCCGCAAACCAGAGAGGAAGGAATCGGAGTCGCTTGACGAGATGGAACATCATGGATTCCGGGTCCGTAACCCCTTCCTGAACCAGCACAATCCTATTGTTTCGGATGTTCTTCTGAAGGTACACGTCCGAGCAGGTAACCACCAAGTCGTAGGGCCGATTCCTTCCCTGGTAGTCGATGGGAAGGCCATGATCCTGAAGATACCTCCGGCAACGTCCGGCCAGGTTGTTCCCTGCGATCGTGAACTCGATCACCCCGAGCCTTCGAAGAATTTCGTCAAAGCCGTGCACATAGTAGGGCGAGAAGGACTGCTCGTACTCGCGAAGGTGCTCGGAGACCTGATGCATCTGGGTCGTCTGATTCATCGAACCACATATAAAGAATATCCTTTTTCTCATCGTGCACCTCCCGCCGCTGCCTGGGCGCACGGCGGTCGTTCTCCCGGGGCAGAGGATACGATACTGTCTTCCCGCAATCCTCGCATTCGCCTACCGCCTGCGCACCCAATCGCAGCAAAGACAGGCCGGAAACCCGCGATAGTCCAACTTTCCAAAGTTCCTCCTGATCGAGGACAACACAGGCCCATTCCAGATTTCCGTGACACTCTGGAAGTTCAGATCTCCTACGCCCTGAACGCCGTTGTAATCCATGCAACAGGTAACGGCCCTGCCGTCGCAGAGCACCGACAGGGCTGCCCAGGGGTAAAAACAGACAGACACTATCCTTTCTCCCAAAGGGTTGTAGGCCCTCCCGCCTCCAAAGTTGTCCAAAGAGCTGAAATTCAGGCAGTCGCCCACCCTCTTGTCCAGGACAGACCGCCACAGAGATCGAAACTCCTCTGTCTTGGCACCATTGGCTTCCTGGGGCAGGTATTGAAGGATCAACTTCGGAGTCGTTTTATTCAGTTCCTTCCTTATCCTCACAAACTCCCTGATGTTGTGAAGCGCCACCTCGAAATCCAGCCGTCTCATGGTGGCGTGATACGATTCTTCGTCGGTGCCATAAAAACTGATCTTCATCGTGTCCAATCCCGCACTAATGAGTTTTCTCGCTGTGTCGGGGAAAAGTAACGAAGCATTGGTAACAAGATAGGTATGCTTTATCCCGCAGGCTTTTGCGAGCATGATCCTTTCCGGCAATGACTCATCCAACAGCGGCTCTCCAAACCCGTGCAAATGCACGACGGGTTTCCGGCTCGCGCTGGACACTTGTCTTATGATCTTCTCGAATAATCCAAACTCCATGAAGCCGCGTTTTCGGGTTAGCGTCTCGCGAGGGCACATGACACACTGCGCGTTGCAGCAGTTTGTATTCTCGATCAGGATCACGGCGGGCAAGGGAAGATGGTGTCGGTAGTAGGGATAAAAGAGCAGAGGGGTCTTGGCCAATGACAACAAACACCTGGTCATCTTGTCCCGTGCATTGAGGATCATCTTGCTTCTTCGCTCAATGTGGTTGTCATTATGCCAAGAACGAAGACCACGGCGGCGAAAATCCCTATGACTGCGGCGTATCTCAGCGCGGCCATGTTGTCCACAGATACCATGGATGCCCGGAGCCCCTCGTTCACGTAGTAAAGAGGCAGTATCCGGGCGAACTTCTGCAGGAATTCCGGCATCATCTCGACCGGGAAGAAGGTCCCAGAGAGGAACATCATCGGGAACATGAGGGCGTCTGCCGCGGCGGCGGCGCTCTCTGCCTCCTTCGCGACGCGGGTGAGTATCATCCCGAGCCCGACGAACGCAAAGACGTCAAGCGCAACGAACACCGGGAGCCAGGCATTTATCGCAAGGCTGACGTTGAACACGCCGTAGCTCACCAGCAACATCACAGTCGTGGACAGCACCGCGAGGATGAACTGGTACAGAATGTTCGACAGGACCCAGTCGGTACGGGTGATGGGGGTGGTCGACAGCTTCCTGAGGACGCCCTTCTGCCGGAGCTCCGCATTCACGTTCACCGCACCGAACAGGCTCGCTGTCATCACCGCCATTGCGATGATCCCCGGGACGAAGAACTCGATGAACCGGTATTTCTTTGTAAGTATGGATGTCTCTGCCAACTTGATGAACGGCGGTTTTCCGGACATTTCCTGGTTTATCCCGGCAATCACTATGTTCAGGACCTGCATCTTGGTGGTCACCCCAAAGGAGCTGGGGTCGTGTATCTCCGTGAGGGTAACGGATGCATTGGGATCGTGGAGCCCCATCCTGTGCATCAAGGACTCTTCACAGCCTTTGGGAATAATGAGGACAAGGTTCCGCTTGTTGTCCTTGGCATACTGTGCGGCGTTGACGGCAGGGGCGACCTGGTTAATCTTGAATCTCCCGCTGAGACCGATAGCCTTTGCCAGTTGTGCGGACGAATTCGTCTGGTCGAGATCTTGCACGTCCAGATCGAAGATTTCTTTGTCTCTTTCCATAAAAATGGTGCCGAACACGAGTATCAGGATCACCGGGAAGGCAATCCTGAAAAACACGACCGTCTTCTCGCGGTAGAAGCTCTTCAAGCTCACGACGAGATTTGCTCGGATAACGTGCACGTTCATTCCGCCCCCCTTTCCTCGGCGGGGTCCTCGTGGAGAGTTCCGCCGGTGAGCTTCAGGAAGACCTCTTCCAGGTTGGGCTTGCGAACGTCCAGGCTGAGGAACGACGCCCCGCCCTCCGTGATAGCGTTCAGTATCTTCTGGACATCGTCCGTGTGCTCCAGCCGGACCTTAATGTTCCTGTGGTTGTCATGGACCGGCTCGAAGCCCATCTTCCGGACGATTTCAAAGGTTTTTTCATCGACGGACTGCAGCGTGAGGGCCAGGTAATTCGCGTTGCTTTCTATGAGCTCCCCGGGCGAGCCCATGGCGATTACCTTCCCCTTCGAGATGATGGCGACCGTGTCTGCAAGAAGCTCCGCTTCCTCCATGTAGTGTGTGGTGAGAAATACCGTCTTCCCCTTGTTCTTCAGACCCAGCAGAACTTCCCACACCTCGCGCCTTGCGCGGGGGTCGAGCCCTGTCGTCGGCTCGTCGAGGAACACGACTTCGGGGTCGTTCACGAGCGCAATCGCGATTCCGAGGCGCTGCTTCAAGCCCCCGGAAAGGTTCTTGAACTGCTCTTTGGTCTTTTCCTTGAGGTCCACGAGCTCTATCAGCCCATTGATATCGCTGTTCCTGCAGCGGAAAAGCCGCGAGTAGTACTGGAGGGTCTCCCTGACCGTTATCCTGTCGAACGAGCTAAACCCCTGCGGGAGGACGCCGATGCGGGGGACGATGTCGTGCTTCTTCTTCGTAACGTCCATCCCCAGAAGGCTCACTTTTCCAGACGTGGGCGTGCGGATTGTATCGATGATCTCGACGGTAGTGGTCTTGCCGGCGCCGTTCGGGCCCAGCAGGGCGAAAACTTCGCCTCTCCTGACGGTGAACGATATGTCATTGACCGCCAGGACATCCCCGTAGCGCTTCGTCAGTTTCTCGACTTCGATGGCGTGTTCAGCTTCTTTCGGCATGGATCGACATTTTGCCTCCATAGGGCACTATTATCACGACACCGCCTCCACCCTTCGCCTCATCCACGTTGCCCATTCAAGAGAGCGATGGAAAGCCACCTCTTCCTCTGAGGAAGCGAACGTACCCATAGGGACCGGCCGACAGCTATGGGAACCCGCATCAGGGCCTTCCCTGATAAGCCCACCGGAAAGGTATATTCACCATCCCCCCCTACCGATGGATAAACGGTGATTTGCCGCGGAGCCACGAGATGGAATGCACATCCCAGGGCCTTGACAACGGCTTCCTTGATCGACCAGAGCAGGGCTGACGCCTTTTCCAAATCTCCGCCCGCCAATCTCAAGGCATGTTGAAGCTCTTGTGGATGGAAGATCCGGTGAAAGGGGTATTCTCTTTGGAATTCCTCAGGCACTGCCACATCAATGCCGATATCAGACTCATCTCCGCAGAGAGCGGCCCAGATTTTCCCTCCACCCTCGCTGAAGGAGATGGCAGGACCCCGATAGTCTCCCAACAGGAGATGGGGCCTGCCAAGCAGGCCGCGGACCACCTGAATGGGGAAAGCATCTCCGGTGGAAGATTGTCCGGGTTTCCAAAGAGGGCTTTCCGTCGCTACAAGGTGATCCCACAGGGCGGAGACGAGACGGTGCTTGTCCCCTGCGCCGCGTGTCCCGCATCCTTTGAGGGTTTCGGTGCTGCACGGTATGGATGAATAGAAGACAGGTCCTTCTCCATGAACGAAACTCACGGCATGAACGGTCAATCCTTGGCAATCCTTTGCCACATCCACTCCAATCTTTTTCGATCCGCTATCTTTCCGAGCCCTGAAGGCTCAGTCCGAAACCCAGTGCATCCGCAACCCATATACCTGCATGAGGGTGCGGCCTTGATCGTCAATCCCCCTGGCGTCCCAGGCGATGCCTTTGTCGTCCTGCGTCCGCATGCGGGCCTCCAGCGTGATCTGTTCCCCTAGCCGGCATTTTCGCAAAAACCTCATCTCCCCGATCTCAGTGGGAATCATCGATCGCCGCTCCGATGGGTCCATTGCAGCGATGTAGAAGGTGACCAACTGCAAAAGGGCCTCGAAAAGGTAGGGAGAATATTGGTACCGTGCGTTGCGCAGATTTGCGAAATCACTGGTCTCCCGGTAGATGGTTCGGCCCCGTACCACCCCTGGACCCGCACCGTCAAGGAACTCCATCACGCGATACCTGCCTTGTAGGCCGCTGCGGTCTTTGTACCACTTGAGCACCCTTTTGTGATCCATAGGCCTCGTCCGCAGTTCGTCCAGCCGGACAGGGAAATCCGCGAGCCCCTCCCCGACATATCCTCCCTCACCATCCCTGCCATCAAGGATCACTTGACCCCTGCAGTGCGGGGTAAATCGGCCGGTGAATCTCCCGGTGGGAGAGATCTCCTGTGTTGCGAGAGAGACCTCGCACCATACCTCCCGAAGATTATTGCCGGCTCGGCGGCAGGAGATCCTGGAAGGCCGTGGAACCCCTGGAGGACATTGGATCATGTCCATGAGTCGCACCTGGCGAACTCCTCGCACCTGCAGGTGGGGATACAGGATCCGGGCGGCTTCCATGAATGTCTCCAGAACCATGGCGGCTGAGACCAGAGCATGCTTGATAAACTTGAAGGGTCTGTGATCCGCGATCCAATGATCCTTCTTCAGGGAGAAGGATCTGAAGGCCTCCAGTTCCTCCCTGCGGATGTCCAGGCAAGAGATCCTTTCGATCATGGGGAAGTCCTCGGGGCTGAAAGACACGGTGCCTCCATCCAGTTCTTCACCGGGCGAAGGACGGAATGTATCATTGAGCCGTGACGTCCTGACGGAGGGCAGTCTCCTCATGAACATCACCCAATCGTCATCGGCCGGGGCTACAAAGAGCTCCCGGCAGAACAACCCCGCAAGCTCATGGACATGGATGTAGGCCGCGCCCCTCCGTTTCATCAGTTCCCGGACCTCCGGGTCCTCGGCCATGCCCGCCCCCTCAACAGGGGGAAGCATCAAAGCCTTGAACCGGATGGCGCCGTTTTTCCGGCGGAGGGTTCTGAGTAACGCAGACATCATCCGGTTGGCTGCAGCGTAGTTGGTCTGGCCGGGATTGCCCTGGATTGCGGCCGCCGAGGAGAGGCCCACGAAAAACCTCAAACCGGCCCCCTCCGCAGCCGAGAATAGATTCCAAGCCCCGAGGAATTTGACGTCCGTGACCATGGAGAAATCTTCCGGGGTCATTTGGCTTAAGGGACCGTCCCTGAGGACTCCGGCGCCGTGAATAATCCCGTCGATCTTGCCGTAACGGCTTGCCACCTCGCCCATGATCGTGCGGACCGCCTCGGGGTCGGTCACATCGCAGGTATGGTACGTTGCGTCGATCCCTGAGGAGTGCAGCTCCGCCAGGGTCCGAGCGATCTCCGATGCCCTGGGGTCGGAAGGAAACGCCTCAGAAGGCGAATGTTTGGGGAGCGGCTTTGCGGGATGGATGCCTGGATCGAGAGAGGTCCTCCCCAGAAAGACCAGGCGGGGCGTGAAAGGCACAAGGCAGCGGGCCAGGTGGGCGCTGATCCCGGTTGCGCCCCCAGACATGACGACAACGTCTCCAGGGCTCAGATTCAGACTGGGGGAATTCCCGAAGACCGACGGAGCTAAGTTCCCCGCCGAAGTGAGGGCCCTTCCATCACGGTGAATGATCTCCACCACGGTGCTTCCTCGGTCCAGAGCACCGCGCAGCGCAACGCGAAGGTCGCTATCCCTGTCGGTTTCCAATGTGCGAAACTGGACCGATCGGTATTCCTGCGCTGCGCTCAGAAAAAGTCCGAGCATCCCTTCCGCCAGCAGCCGAACCGGAGTTTCGGTATCCTCCCTGGAATGGATCAGCACGACAAATTTCTTAGCCGGTGATCGAAGAAATGCCTTCAGGAGGAGAAAGAGTCCCCTAAGAAGCCGCGAAACCTCCGCCATGCCTCTTAGTCTTCCCAACCCGCCTTGACAGAGGCTGATGACCATCCCGGAAAGGGGCGGCAGGGCCGCTATTCTCTCTGATGCCTTACAAGACCCTTCATCAGTAAAAATATCATAACCTTCTTGTCCAGTATCTTTGATCTTCATACTAATGCGGTCATTAGTAAGGCCACATACATCACCCTCCCCTTCATCCCCTCCCCTCAAGGGAGGGGAAATATTACACCCCTCTCCCCTGGAGGGAGAGGGCGAGGGTGAGGGGGCTTTACTTATGAACTCCTTACTAAATAGCATTGAAAATGTGTCAACCCCGTGATCCAGCCGGAGGATGTCCCCTGCACTTGTGGCAATCCCGTCATCCCTGTCAGGGGAGAGAAAGAGGACTGACTCGCCTGCGCTCAATTTCATGGGAATAGACGCCGCCCACGCTACCGTGGCGTGGTTGAAGACGAGCCGCTTTAGGCTTGCCTCCTCCTCTGAAAACTTCAGGATTTCATCCCGCACTGGGTCAGGGTCAACAGCCTTGGTGGCCGGCTGCAGGCCGGCGCTTCCCTGCCTGGCGATAACCTTGGAGATCCTCTGGGCGATGTCCTTCACGGTGCGGACGCCTATAAAATCCTCCAATTCAATAGTGATCCCGAATTGGCGTTCCGCAGCATCCATGATGATGGGGAGACGGCTGGATCGGATGGAAAGGTCCTTTCTGAGATCCATATCGGGTTGGATCTCGTCCCTATTGAATCCTGTCGCCTCCATGATGATTCGAATCAGTCTCTCCATAAGAGCTTGGCCCTCAGGCGCCTCACCGGGGGCAGGTGAGGCCTGTCCCGGAATGGAAGGGGTGGAATCGAGAGGTGGAGATGCCGGTTTCCCGGGAGAGATCTGCTTCTGGCCTTCGGGGGGCCCGGAACCCACAAGCATGGATTTGATGACGGATGATAGATCGCCTTCTTGGAATGTTGGGTCAAGCTCTTGGCGGATGGCTTCCAGGATCTTGGGCTTAAGGAAGCGGCCGGAGGTACCCATCAAGAATCGGTTGATTTCCCTTTGAACGATCCTCTCCACCGGGCTGGACCCATCAAGCCCACGTTCCGACGTTCGCAATGCGGGTGCTGGGGCGATTCGGTGGGATTCGGGAGTTTTTCTGAATGCAGAGAGGGAAACAAACCTCGGTTCTCCTTCAATCTTCAGATGACCTTGAACGAAGAGCTGAGCAAGAGCGGTCTTGAAGGTCAGGCCCTCTGCGGAAGGAAGGCACGTCTGGATACATGCCGGTTCAGGAAGCGT
>Ga0214473_10010849_pt1 | contig 10700 bp, 10 predicted proteins | sample RVTome_7_FD_203509 | JGI IMG/M metagenome (GOLD analysis project Ga0214473, IMG submission 203509) | Soil microbial communities from uranium-contaminated site in the Upper Colorado River Basin, Wyoming, United States - RVT98D197 | ecosystem: Environmental > Terrestrial > Soil > Contaminated >... | reverse complement strand
GGCCTCGACGCGCGTCGTCCCGTCGATCCGCGGGTGATGCTCGACGATGAACTCCAGATCCACCCGCGTGGCCCGCGGCTCCAGACGGGCGAGGTGCGACAGCTTGCGCTCGGCGAGCTCTCGAACCTCGTCGGTGACCGCGAGCCCGCGGCCGGTGAAGGTGAGATCCATCCCTGTCGCGTCGCTCCTTCCGCTCCGGGTGGGCTCCCTCCCGGCTGACCTGGTCTTTGCCCCCACACCCGCCTGCGGAGGGGATCGCCGCCCCCGAAGGGACGGCTTAGCGCCTTCTCCCGGTCCGGTCGCCCGGTCCGAGGCAGGACTTACATCTAAACCGCGCCATGCTCGGTCGACCAATGGTCGCCTTACGTGGGTCGTTTCGCCCGCGGCTGGCGTCGACTACCGGGGAAGATCCCCGGGCAACCACAGACCCGGTTGAGAGCCCAACCGAGTATAGCCAGACCCCTCGGGACGGGCGAACGCGCGCGCCGCGACCAGCAACGTGACCTGGCGAGCGCCCGCCCCAACCACTGCCTCGGCGCACGCGGCCGCCGTGGCGCCGGTGGTGAGCACATCGTCTATCAACAGCACGCTGGTGGGAGCCGAGAGGCGCGTGGGCTGGAAGGCCCCCTTCATCGCGGCCCGACGCTCCTCCCCGGTGCGCCGGGCCTGCGGTCCGGTGGCGACCACGCGTCGCGCGAGCCGGACGACCGGCAGATCGAGGCGCCCGCCGACCGCCACGGCCAGGGCCCGCGCCTGGTCGTACCCGCGCTCGACCAGTCGTCGACGTGCGAGCGGCACCCAGGTGATCGCGTCGGCAGCGGGCGGTCCGACGGCGACCATGGCGTCGGCCAGCGCCTCCGCCACACTTCGCCACCCCGAGAACTTGAGTCGGATGATCGCCGCGCGGGCGGGGCCGGCGTACAGGAACGGGGCGCGCGCCCCCGTGAGCGGCGGTGGTGGGCACTCGCGACAGCTCTCCGCCGGATCCGGACGCGGGCGGCCACACCGCTCACACCACGGCGGCAGCAGCGGCACGAGCGCCGTGCGACACCGCGGACAGAACGGCCAGGCGCCCCGCGCGCAGCCGGCGCATCGAGGCGGGAAGACCACGTCGAGCGCCCTGGCCACCACCGGGCGACGCTAGCGCCCGGCACCGACATGCCGGTGTCAGGGCAGACGCACGTCCAGCGGTGTGGGAGCGCCCTTCACGTCGATCTCCAGGCGTGATTGCGTGCGGAGCAAGGGGTAGGCGGTCACCCGGCCACGTCCGTCCTCCTGCCGGAGCTCCGTCTCCAGGATCGGGACGGGGGCGCCGTCGCCGCTCAGCCGGATCATGACCGGCTCCACCGGGGCGACCGAGTACGTCACCCGGATGGAGTCGCCACCGCACTCCACCTGTTCAACGCGGACCTTCGGCCCGCCGTCAACCTGCACCGACCTGTTCACGCTCACGTTTCCCCGCCGGACCGAACCACGAGGCCAGGGCACGGCGAACCGCTTGGGCGGCCGGACGTTGGTCGGCGTGCCGTCGATCACCACGTCGCACTCCAGCCCGTACCACCCCGCCTTGAGCTCGGTGATCGCGAACTCGAACGGGACGAAAAGGTCGAGGTGGGGTGCCACGTCCAGCGTGACGGCATCCAGGTCGATCGGCAGGCCGCCTCGACCCGAGATCTCACGCACCCTTGCCGCGTCGATCCGCACCTGATGAGGATCGCGATCGGCGCCGCGCAAGACGAACGCACCCTTGACCGTGGCGGGGAACCGCTCGAAATGCGCTCGGATCGAAACCTGCTCGTCCATGGATCCGGCCTCGCTCACGTCCCTTGCTGCCACGAGTGGAGATAGGCATCCTGCTCCGTCGTGAGCGTGTCGATCTCGACGCCCATCGCGTGCAGCTTCAGCCGGGCGACCTCCTTGTCGATCTCGACCGGCACCGGATAGACGGTAGGTTCGAGCTCGGCGTGTTGCTTCACGACCCACTCGACGGCCAGTGCCTGGTTCGCGAACGACATGTCCATCACGGCCGCCGGATGGCCCTCCGCGGCCGAGAGGTTGACCAAACGCCCCTCGCCGAGCAGGTTTAGGCGTCGCCCGTCGGCCATGGTGTACTCGTCCACGAACTCCCGGATCCGTCGGGTCCCGACGGCCAGCTCCGCCAACGCGGACTTGTCGATCTCCACGTCGAAGTGGCCGGAGTTCGCCAGGATGGCGCCGTCCTTCATCAGCTCCATGTGCTCGCGGCGGATCACGCTGGTATCGCCGGTCACCGTCACGAAGATGTCGCCCACGCGAGCGGCGTCGCGGATCGGCATCACGCGGTAGCCCTCCATGACGGCCTCGAGCGCGTTCGTGGGATCGACCTCGGTGACGACGACGTGCGAGCCCATCCCGCTCGCCCGCGAGGCCACCCCTCGCCCGCACATCCCGTAACCGCAGACGACCACGGTTCGCCCGGCAAGCAGCCTGTTGGTCGAGCGCATGATGGCGTCGATCGTGGACTGCCCCGTGCCGAACCGGTTGTCGAACAGATGCTTCGTGTCGGCGTCGTTCACCGAGACGATCGCGTACTTCAATGCGCCGTCGGCGGCCATGGCCCGCAGACGGATCACGCCGGTGGTCGTCTCCTCGGTCCCGCCGATGATCTCGGCGATCTGATCCGCCCGTTCCTTGTGGAGCACGCTCACCATATCCGCGCCGTCGTCCATGGTGATGTGCGGATGCGTGTCCAGCACCTCGTTGATGTGGCGGAAGAACGTCTCGGTGTCCTCGCCTTTCACCGCGAAGGTGGCGATCCCACTCTGCTCGCAGAGCGCGGCGGCCACGTCGTCCTGGGTCGAGAGCGGGTTCGAGGCGCAAAGCGCCACCTCGGCCCCACCGGCCGCGAGCGTCTCCATCAGGTTGGCGGTCTCGGTGGTGACGTGGAGGCAAGCGGCGATCCTGATGCCTTCCAGCGGACGTTCTTTCTCGAACCGCTCACGGATCAGGGCGAGCACCGGCATCTCGCCCGCCGCCCACTCGATCCGCTCACGCCCGGTGGGCGCCAGCCCCATGTCCTTCACGTCGCATCTCATGACTCACGCTCCTTCGTCGATGCGCGGCAGCAGATCCACCAGCAACCTGCCGACCGCGAAGGCGGTCTCGTTCGAGACGCGTACGACGTCCTCGTGGCTCACGGGTTCGCCGAACGCGTTCGTCACCATACTCAGCCCGAGCAAACGCATGCCCAGCGCCCGGGCGGGCAACGCCTCTGGCACCACCGACATCCCCACGATCGTCGCTCCTGCTTGCCGCACGAGCGTGAGCTCCGCGCGGGTCTCGTACGCGGGACCCGACATCGCCGCGTAGACGCCCGGAACCGCCTTCACGTCGATCGCCGCGGCTCTCTCGAGCGCCAGGGCCACGAGCTCCTCGTCGTACGCATCGCCCATGGGGATGAATGCCGGCATGCCGTCGGGGTATCGCCAGGCGCGCAGCGGAGCCGTCCCCATCAGGTTCAGGTGGTCGGTGAGCACCACCACGGTCCCGGCCGCGAGGCCGGGCTCCACCCCGCCCGCCGCCGCCGTGAGCACCATGGTGCCGGCACCCAGCTCTCGCGCCAGCCGGGGGAGCAGTGCCGGGACGTCCATACCGTGCCCCTCGTAGAAATGCACGCGGCCCGAGTACGCGGCAACGGGCACGCCCGCGAGCCGACCGAGCGCAAGCCGGCCGGCGTGACCGGGCACGCCGGGTGGCGGGAACCCGGGCAGCTCTGTGAAAGCGAACGACGCGTCCTCCTCGAACGACGCGTCGAGCGCGGGACCGAGGCCGGATCCGAGGATCAACCCGACGCGTGGGATCAACGCCGTTCGCGATCGGACGATCTCGGCCGCACGCTGCGGCAGGTCGTCACCGGGACCGGGAAGACCGTTCGGGCTCACGCGGTCACGCTCCCGCCAGCGCCGCCTTCAGGCGCTCGATGACGGCGACGGGCGTGGGGTCCACGTCGTTCGCGAGCGCCAGGTACACGCTCATCACGTCTCCCATGGCGATCAGGGTCATCAGCCGCGAGAGCGCGGACATACCGCGTGCACGGACCTCCTCGACCTCGGCCCCCGATGCCCGCGCGATGTCGAACGAGAGCGGGAACCGCGGTGAGATCTGCCCATGCTCTCCGTCGTGGCGAAGTCCGATCACCACGAACCGCTCGCCGTACGGCGCCGACCAGCCCACGACCTCGTTGTGATCCAGCTCGGACATCGACGACCAGAAGGCGGGTCGCTTCGCGTTCTCGTTCACCTGGGTCTTCCATCGAGCGGCGGCGACGGATCCGATCCCATCGGCGCCCCAGACGACGGGGATGCGATCGCCGATGCGAACGGCCAGAGCCTTCACGGGATCTGTCGCCGAGGGAACATCGGCAGCGCTCGTCGCGAACAACGCCTCGATCTCCGCCACGGCCTCAGCCACGTCGTCGGCGAGCGGTGGCAGGAGTCCCATAGCTTCCAGCGCTCCGAGCGACGCGAACCCAAGATGCCCCAACGCCGCACGCGGCTGATACCCCTGCGGCACGCGAACGATCCCGGCGCCTGCCTCCTCGGCCTCATCGGCGATCGTCCCCCCCGAGGTGACGACCAGCACGCGGCACCCCCGAGCGAGCGCGGTCCTGAACGAGGCCAACGTCTCGGCGGTGTTCCCCGAGTACGACGAGCACACCACCAGGGATCGAGAGTTGCAGTGCTCGGGTAGCACGGGTGAGCGGTTCACCTCGACCGGCATCCCCAGACGCTCCAGGAACACCGAGCGCACCACGTCGCCCGATACGGCGGATCCGCCCATGCCGCAGAACGTGACCGAGGACACGTCGCTCGCCGACGGCAACCCCTCGGCGAGCCGGGCGGAGTCGTAGGCCGAGCGACAATCCCGCGGGAGTCCCAGGACCGCGTCGAGCATGCCCTGTGGGTCCGCCAGACGGAGCGCCTGCGGGTCGTCCAGGTCGGTCATCTGCCGCCGGCCGGCTTGTCGGCCTCGTCGATCAGCATCACCGGGATGTCGTCGCGGACCGGGTACCGGTATCCACAGGTCCGGCAGACGATCACCTGCTGATCCTCCAGGTAGTCCACCTCGCCTCGATCGTTCGGACACACCAAGATCTCGAGCAACTCGGCGTCGAGCGTCACGCGTCCTCTCCTTCTCCTCGGATGGTTCGAAGGACCATGGCCGTCTTCTCCCGGAGCAGGTCCTCGGTCCGGGCCTCGACGTTCAGGCGGAGCAGTGGCTCGGTGTTGGAGGCCCGGACGTTGCACCACCAGTCGTCGAACTCTACCGTCAGGCCGTCCAGGCGGTCCTGACGACCGTCGGCGAGCGCCGCGGCCACGTCCTCGATGCGCGCCTCCTGGTCGTCAACCTTCGAGTTGATCTCACCGGAGGCCACGTAGCGCCGGAACGGCGCCAGGAGCGCGGAGAGCGGGACGGACGCCTCCGAGAGCTGCGCCAGCACGAGCACGGCCGCGATCAGCCCGGAGTCCGCCCGGTAGTTCTCGCGGAAGTAGTAGTGCCCCGAATGCTCTCCCCCGAAGATCGCACCGGTCTCGGCCATCTCCTGCTTGATGAACGAGTGACCCACACGTGTGCGGATCGGAACGCCTCCGTTCTCACGGATAACCTCGGGCACCGTCCACGAGCAGATCAGGTTGTAGATGATCGCCGCGCCGGGCTCGCGTCGGAGCATCGCCTGCGCCACCATGGCCGTCACCAGCGAGCCGCTCACGTCCTCCGCTCGTTCGTCGACCAGGAAGACGCGATCCGCGTCGCCGTCGAAAGCCAGACCGATGTCGGCGTCGTGCTCCAGCACGGCCGCTCGGAGGTCGCGCTGGTTCTCCGGATCGATGGGGTCCGCGGGGTGGTTGGGGAACGTGCCGTCGAGCTCCGGGTAGAGGTGGTGCAAGGTGATCGGCAACCGCTCGAAGACGGCCGGCGCCACCAGTCCACCCATGCCGTTCGCGGTGTCGATCACCACGGTCAGCGGTCGCATCTCCGTCGATCCGAGGAACCCCATCACGTGCTCGACGAAGGCCGGCAGGAGATCTTGATGCTCGACGGTTCCCGGATGCCCCGTAGGCGTGAAGCCCGCCTCGGTGAGGCCCCGGATCTCGCGGAGGCCACTGTCCTCCCCCACGGGCCTGGCGCCGCCGAGGCAGAACTTGAGGCCGTTGTACTGCTTCGGGTTGTGGCTGGCCGTGATCATCACGCCCGGCACGTCCAGGGAGCCGGCCGCGAAATAGAGGAGATCCGTGGAGGCGAGGCCGAGGTCGACGACGTCGGCACCCCGAGCGGTCATGCCATCAGTGAGCGCGGAGGCGATCGCGGGAGAGGACAACCGGCAGTCGCGACCGATCAGGATCCGAGGGGCGCCCGCCCAGGTCGCGAAGGCAGCTCCGATGCGGCGCGCGAGCTCTTCGTCCAGCTCGTCGGGCACCACGCCGCGAACGTCGTACGCCTTGAAGATGCGACCCAGATCCACGGCGCTCACGAGCGGCATCCTACGGAGGCGCTCGCCGACCGTCAGGCCGGCCCTCAGGGCTACTGCTGAACGACGAGGCCGATGACCGACTGCAGCGGGACCTGCTTGCCATCGCGGTACCACCACTTCGCCTCGCAGAGGTGACAGGTGGTGAACGCGAGCTCACGCCCGGCAACGGTCATGGCGATCGAGATGAGGTCGCCCGATCGGCAGGATGGACAGGTTCCGTTCGTCTCAGCCATGGTCGGTCAAGCGTGCCTCACGGCTCGTCCGACGGCCATAGCACCCTGCGGCCATTTCGCTGGGTCACACGGGCGGTCCTCGGTGTCGGCCACCGGTTCGGGTGCCGAGGGATCCCGGGGGACGGATGACTCACCCGGCTCCGAGCCGGACTCAGCCGAACGGCCGGGGTCATCCGGGGGTCAAGCGACGACGACCGGCACGTTTGCTCGCTCGTCGCGAAGGGTCCAGCCGACCGGAGGCGTCATCCGCGACACATGCTCATCGCAGAGATCCAGCAGGTTCGGGTCCCGTTCGGCAAGGAGGTCTCCGACCACGACCTCGCGATCGGCGTACCCGAGCGAGATGGTGGCCGCCGGTTCGGCTGTGCACCGCATCTTGGCGCATGTTCGCACGGGCGGAGGCTAGATCACATGCGTGTGATCTTCAAGCATCCGGGAGGGTGCCGCGCTCCTCGCAGGCCTTCAGTAGACGATGACGCGCGTGCCGATCGGCACGAGTGGGTAGAGCGCCTCGACGTCGGAGATCAACATGCGGATGCATCCGTGCGAGGCATGGGTGCCGATCGACCCCACGTCGTAGGTGCCGTGGATCCGGATCCCGGGCGCGTTCAGATACAGCGCACGCGTACCGAGCGGGTTCCCCGACCCTGGGGGGATCGACGCTGGGAGGTCGGCCCCCCACGTGTCGGGCGCCGGGTTGTACCAGGTCGGGTTCTCCTGCTTGTCGACGATGGTCCAGTCGCCGGCGGGGGTCACGTAGCCCGCCGCCGCGGTGGCGACGTGGTACCTGTGCACCAGGTCGAATCGGTTGTAGAAGTACAGCTCGTTCGTGGTTCGATCCACGATGATCGTCTTGCCGAGCTTCGCGTCGGGGATCGCCGGCTTCACGACCTTCACGGGCAAACGAACCGCGGTCGCTCCCTCCTGGAGGGTCACGAGCAGTCGCTTCAACGCGACGTTCGTCCCCAGGGCGTGACCGGGTCGTGAATGGACGAAGACCGTCTCACCGTCCACGACCGACACCGACGCGTCGCGAGGCTCCGAAGCGATCTCGCTCGCGATCGTGGAGACGAGGGTCTGCGCCGATGTCCCGGTGGTGGCGAACGGCAGATCCACCGCGACATCGACCGGCTCGTCTCGCAGGCGGTGCCAGACGCGGGCGAAGAACCCCGTGGACTCCGACGTCGCGATCGCGCGATCGACGGCCGCCTCCACGTCCGCGGACTGACCCAGCTCCGCGGGGCTGACGGTCCATGAGTCGTCCAGGGCCGCGATCGAGATCGGCGCGTCCAGACGTTCCGCCACGATCGTGTCGACGGCCTCGACGGCCTCGACCCTGGTCATGCCACCGACATCCACGCCGGCGACGGTGACGCCGGGAAGGATCCTGTCGGCCGTCGCCCGATCGTATCGATAGGCGGCGAACGCCACACCGCCGAGCGCGAGGAGCACGATCCCCACGGCGATCGCCACGACGGCGATGACGCTGCCTACCGTGCGTTTGACGTGTCGTCCTCGGGTCATCGCCGTATCCGATGTTGGGTGGAACGGATGGGTTCCACCGAATGATAACGGCCTTTCCCGCTATCCCTCGACGACCGCGACCCCCATCGAAAGGGCATACGTGGAAAGACCTTCGTTGCCCAGTGACGTGCAGGCCGCCATCGCGATCACGTCCCCACCGTCGGCGCGGACCTCGATCGCGGATCGATGGTCCTCGTTCAAGAAGTCTGGAGGAGCCGTCCGCACCGACCCGGCGGGTACCACGAGCGTGATGTCCGGCGGGGGCGTGGCGCCTTCGGGTGCCAGAGCGTGCAGGGTCACCGTGACGATCGTGTTCCCCGGATTCACGATAACGAGCCCGGGGTGAGAGGGCTCGCCTGCGATCGCGGGCAGGACCAGCCAGTCCGATCCCGGCTGAGCCGCGCCACCCGTGGCGGCATCATCGTTGCCCACCCCGATCGCGCGTTGGATCGCCACGAACGGGACCGACCCTTGAGACACCACGTCGATGGAGGAGGCGCCGGAGGTGAGCACCGGGTACGGCCGCGCCGATGTCGGGTTCTGCGCCGCCTCGGTGAGCCCGCCCGCCGGTGCCGGAGGATCGCCGGAGAGCAGCGTGGCGCCGAACGAGACCTCACTCTCGCCCGGAACCATCAGGACGAGCGTCGACTGTCCAGACCCGGCTCCCGCAGGCAGGAACGCCTGGGGAGCGACATCGGTCCGGCCGATCACGCTGCGGACCCCCGCCTCGCGCGAGACCCCCAGGGACGACACAGCCACCCGACCCAACGAGACGTCTACCTCGGCACCGACCGCCGGCTCGCCCTCGGCGAAGGCGTTCGCCCGAAACGCCACGCTCTTGCCCGGGTGCAGCACGACGTCGGACAGCTCCGAGCTGCGGATCGGTGCTCGCTTCGGGGTCAGCAGGACCACATCGAACACCGCGTCCTCGGCGAACGGGTTCATCACCACGATGTAGGCGTCCTCGCCCTTCTCCGTGGTCCCGTCTGGCGAGAACCACGTGCGGCCCGCGTCGGGAGCGCACGGCTCGGCCCCGACCCCGACCTCGCCCCCGCCGCCCTGCGTGACCCACCCCGCGCCGATCCAGCCGCCGAAGTACTCGACGAACGTCGAGGCCTCCCTCCCGAGGGCGGGAACCTCCACCGCCACCGTGGTCTGCGCGGGAACGTCCACATCCAACGGTGCCGAAGGCCGGCGCGCGGACATCGACGTGATGCGGGCGGTCACGTCGCCGGCGCCCGGGTTCGCCAGGTACAACGTGGCCTTCCATGCCTCCGGACCCCCGCCGTGCGGACAGAGCCAGGCGCCCGAGCCGGTGGCGGCGGCCGTCGGGGGCGATGAGGTGTGAGGTCCGAGCCCGCGGTCCAACGCGAACCCGCCACCGACCACGAGGACCAGGAACGCGATCGCAACGAGCCCTTGGCCGCGGCTGCGCGCGGTGTGTCGCTCGGCCCTCATCGCGCCACGGGCTTCCTGGTCGCCCACAGCGCCGCGGCCCACAGGAGCCCCAGCGCGAGCGTCTCGAGCGTGCGCACCCACTGACCCATGAAGCGGATCCGGACGGCGCCCTCCGGGACGTCGAACGATGTCGCCCACCCGAAGGCTTCTCGAGGTCGCACGGCGTTCCCGTCGAGGATCTCGGCGCGCCACTCGGGGCTGAACTCGGTGGAGACCACGGCGACCCCGACGACCGGCGAAACGCCAGCCCAGCCCCCCGCGACCGCCGTCAGGCTCCCGCCGCGAGGGCTGGGCAGCCGCGCGATCTGGCCGAGGTCATCCGTACCAACCGCCTGAGCGACCTGCTCGTTCGCGGGGAGGATGCCGGCTGGGGGCATCGCCGCGGCGTTGCGGAAGATCGTGAGTCCAGACGTTCCGACGCGATCGAGATCGATCTGCGCGTCCAGGAGCGCCTCGGCCTCCTCGGGTAGGTCCCCGCGTTCGGCCACCACGAACCGCACGCCGAGCGGAGCGAGCAACGCGCCCCCGTGCACCGTCGCCCCGGACAGGATCTGGTCGACGGCCGAGCGCAGGTAGTCGGCGCCGCCCCCGGTGATGGCACGACCGACGTCGAACGCCGACGCACCGGCTTGATCCGTGAGGCCGTACCGGAGCGACGTCGTGCGACCCGTCGCGACATCCACCGGGTCCCCGCCCGGCGCCACGAATCGCCGGCCGGTCTCTGCGCCGACCCAGAGCACCCGGAAGTCACCCTTCGCGCTGCTCGTGACGAGAGCCCACGCGGGCGTAAGCGCCTCGGGACCGCCCACGGACCATCCCCCCACCATGGCCGAGGCCGACTGCAGCAGCAGCCCTCCTCCCAGGACGATCGCGAGCAGCGCCGTACCGACCTGCCGCAGGCCGAACGATTCACGCCCCAGTCCCCCGAGGACGGAGGCGAGCCCGAAGCCCACGATGAAAGCCTCCGACACGGC
>Ga0214473_10010848_pt1 | contig 10700 bp, 8 predicted proteins | sample RVTome_7_FD_203509 | JGI IMG/M metagenome (GOLD analysis project Ga0214473, IMG submission 203509) | Soil microbial communities from uranium-contaminated site in the Upper Colorado River Basin, Wyoming, United States - RVT98D197 | ecosystem: Environmental > Terrestrial > Soil > Contaminated >... | reverse complement strand
TCAAGCGGACGCGCGTCGGCCTCATCGTGCGCGCGGGCGTCGAGAACGGGGAGATGATCCAGGTCATGGGGCACAATATCCACCGCTACTTCACCGGCGTCTTCGCGGCGGGCGCCGCGCTGGCCGGAGTGGGCGGGCTCATGTGGGCGATGTTCAGCCAGTCGGTGCGGCCGGGCATGGGCGGCGAGCAGCTCATCTTCGCGTTCGTCGTCGTCATCATCGGAGGGCTGGGGAGCGTCACGGGGTCGCTGGTGGGCGCGCTCCTCGTCGGGCTCTCCTACAACTACGTCGCCTTCCTCGTCCCCAAGGCCGCCATCGGCGTGACCATGGCCCTGATGGTGATCGTGCTGCTCCTTCGGCCCACCGGCCTCTACGGGGCGCCGCGGTGACGGCGCCGCTCACGCCCGTCCAGGTCGAGCGCCTCGAGCGGCGCCGGCGGCGCTTCGCGGAGCCCGCGCCGTACCTGCGCCTGGCTTTGCTCGCGGCCTTCCTGCTCGCGCCGCTGGCGCCGTCCTTCCAGGTCATGGACCTCGTGCTCAAGATCGCCCTGTTCTCGACGCTGGTTGCGAGCTACGACGTCGTCATCGGCTATACGGGCATCGTCTCCTTCGGCCACGCCATGTTCTTCGGGTTCGGGGCGTATGCCGTCGCCCTCGCCGTGGGCAAGCTCGGCGCGCCGACGTACGGGCATCTGGCGGCGGGCTTCGCGGCGGGCATCGTGTTCTCGGCCGTGGTCGCGGTCGTCATCGGCGGCTTCTCGCTCCGCGTCAAGGCGATCTTCTTCGCCATGATCACGCTCGCCTTCGCCGAGTTCGCCCTGATCCTCGCCGTGCAGTGGAGCCGTTTCACCGGCGGCGAGGACGGGCTGTCCCCCGTGTTCCCGGGTGTCTTCGCGGTGAGCTGGGACGGCGGGCGGTTTCTCGGCCTGCCGCTCACCGGACGGCTCGTCACCTACTACTTCGTGATCGCCGTCTGCGCCGCCCTCTTCCTCATGATGAGCCGCTTCGTCCATTCCCCGCTGGGGCGGACGCTCCAGGCCATCCGCGACAACGAGCTGCGGGCCGAGGCCCTCGGCTACCGGACCTTCGTCGCCCAGATCGCCTCGTCGTCCTTCGCGAGCGTGGTGGCGACCGTGCTGGGCGGCGCCTACGCGATGTGGGTGCGCTACGTCAACCCGGAGTCGACGCTGGGCATCCCGATCATGCTCGACGTCCTGCTCATGGTGATCATCGGCGGCATCGGGACCCTCTACGGCGGCATCATCGGCGCCGCCTTTCTCCTCACGGCGCGAACGCTGCTCCCCGACCTCAAGGCCTGGAGCGCGGCGATCTTCCCCGGCTCCGACGTCGGGCAGCGCCTCTCGGAGCGCTGGCTCCTCTACTTCGGCATCCTCTTCATCCTGGTCGTCTTCTTCTTTCCCCGCGGTGTGCTCGGCACCATCCGGGAGCGGCTCGCGCGGCGGAAGCCCGAGCCCGAGTCAAGCCGCGGCCACATTTGAGCATTCCGCGGGTGTTTCGCGGTATGCTTGGGCCCGATATGGCGGCAGGAAACTACGACGCCATCGTGGTGGGGGCGAGCTTCGGCGGCCTCGCGGTCGCCCGTCAGTTGCGGGGGCATGTGCTGCTCGTCGACCGCAACGAGGTCGGCGCCGTGCAGACCTCGGCCTGCGGGACCCCGCTCTGGGTGCCCGAGGCGCTCGGTGTGGCCGGGAGCGTCTTGCAGGTGCACGACCGCCTCAACATCCGCACGCCCAGCCGCACGGTGTCCTACGATCTCTCCGCCGTGCCGTTCTGCACGTTCGACTACAAGGCCTTCTGCCAGGGGCTCCTCGCCCAGACGCGCGCCCGCTTTCTCCAGGCGGGCGTGACGGGATTCGCCGATGGGGCGGTGACGACGACGGAGGGACGGTTCACCGCGCCCGTGGTGGTGGACTGCTCGGGCTGGCGCGGCGCCGTCGTCAAGGGCGACGCCGGCGGGACCCCGAGCGGGAACTACTCGTTCGGCCTCGAGACGCGCACCGACCTGAGCGACGAGGGCCTGTGGTTCCTCCTCGATCGGAAGCTGATCCCGCAGGGGCTCGGCTGGATATTCCCGGTGGGCGCGGGGAGTCTCATCGGGCTCGGGTCCTACGCGGGGCGGTCCAAGCTGCGGCCGCCTCTCGAGCGCTTACTGCGACAGGAGGGCGTGACGGCAGGCGCCTATCACGGCACGTACTTCCCGAACCGGCTCCTGCGCGCGACCGTGGGGCGCGTCTTCGCCGTCGGTGACGCCGCCGGCCAGTGCCTGCCCTTGACCGCGGAGGGCATCCGGCCCGCGCTCTACTTCGGCAGCGAGTGCGGCCGGATCGTGCAGCGGGTGATCGACGGGCAGATCACTCTGGACGCCGGCCTCGATGCCTACCGCCGGCTGGTGGAGCGCTACCGCGGAGCCTACCGTCTCCTCCAGCGGGTCCAGTGGCTGGCCTCCCATACCCCGACGCGCTGGTTCGCCGCGCTCACCGCGCTCGCGGCGCGCCATCCGATCCTGCCGCGCTGGTGGCCGCGCTATGGATGGTTCGGGCGCTTCGACCGCGCGCCCGTGCCGACGGCGCCGTGACCGCCGCCACGCGGCGCAGACCTGAGGGGCCTCGGGCGCCCCGGGCATCAGCGACGATGCGATGGGTCGGCTGATCGCTCGATACCGCTGGGTGATCGTGACGAGCGTCAGCGCGCTCGTCGTGGGCTATTGCGTGTGGCTGGTCGCGACCGATGCGCCCGCCTATCAGCTTCTCGTCCGCCTCTACGTCGACAAGCACTTCCTCAAGCAGAAACTGCGCGAGTGGGGCCTCCTCGCGCCGGTGTTCTTCATGGCGCTCCAGGCGCTCCAGGTCGTCATCTCGCCCGTTCCCGGCGAGGCCACCGGGTTCCTCGGCGGCTATCTCTTCGGCGAGTCGCTCGGGCTCGTGTACTCGACCATCGGGCTGACGGTGGGCTCCGTGGTCGCCTTCGGGATCGGGCGCTGGCTCGGCGCCCACTACGTGCGCAACCTCGTGAAGAAGGAAACCTGGGACAAGCTCGGCTTCATCGTGGAAGCGGAGGGCGCGATTCTCTGCTTCATGATCTACCTGATTCCCGGCCTGCCCAAGGACATGGCCTGCTACATGTTCGGCATCAGCCCCATGCCGCTCTGGGTCTTCGCGCTCGTCTCGGGCCTCGGGCGCATCCCCGGCACCTGGGTGCTCTCCGCCCAGGGCGCCCACACGGCCACCGGGAACTACGTCTATCTGATCGTCGTCACGGCCGTCGTGGTGGCGGTCGCCCTGCCGCTCTACTACTACCGCAACCGCATCGTGCGGTGGTTCCAGGGCCGCGGCGACGCCCGGAACGGCTCCGGGGGCCTGACGGAAGGACTTGACAGGGAAAACCCGAAACCGTAGAGTATGGCGCAGTTTCTTCACGGGAGGATCGAGTCGGTGAGCAGAGCGGGGAAAGAGACGGCGGCCGGCGGGTGGTCGCATTTTTACTTCTACTTTCCCTCCGTCTGCCCACTGGCTCCCATGAGCTGATCAACAGGAGCCACGGGCGGACGGAACGCCGGCCCGTGGCGAATGAAGAGCGTGCGACGCCGCGGGTGAGCAACCCGCGGCGTTTTCTGTTTCCGTCCGGGCCCGAACGACGAGGAGCGGAGGGAAGGCCATGATCATCATTCTGAAGTCGGGGATCGGCGATGCCGCCATCGACCAGGTGTGCCAGAGGATCACCGAGATGGGCTATGCCCCGCACATCATCCGCGGCGAGTTCAAGACCATCGTGGCCGCCGTCGGCGAGGAGCGCGGCCGGCCGGACCTCCGGCTGCTCGAGGCCATGGAGACCGTCGAGTCCGTGATGCCCGTCCAGCAGCCGTACAAGCTCGCGAGCCGGGAGGTGCGGCCCGAGCCGAGCGAGGTGCGCGTCAACGGCGTCGTCGTGGGGGCCCGGCCCATCGTCGTGATGGCGGGCCCGTGCTCGGTCGAGTCCGAGGCGCAGATGCGCGAGGTGGCGGAGGCCGTCAAGGCGGCGGGCGCGCGCATCCTGCGCGGCGGCGCCTTCAAGCCGCGCACGTCGCCCTACGCCTTCCAGGGCCTGAAGGAGCAGGGCCTGCAATACCTCGCCGAGGCGCGCAAGCGCACCGGCCTGCCCGTGGTGACCGAGGTGCTGGAGACGGAGAGCGTCGAGCTGGTCGCCGAGTACGCCGACATGCTCCAGATCGGCGCGCGCAATATCCAGAACTTCACCCTGCTCCGGCGCGTCGGGGAGATGGGCAAGCCCGTGCTGCTCAAGCGCGGCATGGCCACGAGCATCCAGGAGTTCCTCCTCTCCGCCGAGTACATCCTCGCCGCGGGCAACCCGAGCGTCATCCTCTGCGAGCGCGGCATCCGCACCTTCGAGACCAGCACGCGCTTCACTCTCGATCTGAACGCCGTCCCGGTGCTGAAGAAGCTCTCCCACCTGCCCGTGGTCGTGGACCCCTCCCACGGCACCGGCCACTGGGACCTCGTCGCCCCCATGGCCAAGGCCGCCGTCGCGTGCGGGGCCGACGGGCTCATCATCGAGGTGCACCCGCGGCCCGAGGAGGCGCTGTCCGACGGCCCGCAGTCGCTCAAGCCGTCGAAGTTCGCCCAGCTCATGCGCGAGCTCAAGCCCGTCGCGGAGGCCGTCGGCCGCACCCTCTAGTCCGGATTGTTCGCGAACAGGCACCCACCCTCGCCCCGGCCCTCTCCCTCGGAGAGGGAGAGGGAGTCAATTCGATGCCCTCGCCCCCGGAGGGGGAGCGGGTCAGGGTGAGGGGGCGTGTAGGACGCCGAAGACGCGATCGTGAATAGAGCGGGCTAGTCCGGATGACTCGTGAACGGGTCCTGGCGCCGCGGGCCGCCCCCGCCGCGCCACCCGTCCGGTCTCACGAGCGCCGCTCATGAATGGTCCAGGCCGGGCTGCTCTCGGCGTTCGGCCTGTTTCTCCCGCCCTCCGGGAAGCGGGCGGGGGCCGCCGCCCTCTTGAGTCGAGGGCCCGTGTGTGCTCCTCTGGAACCAGGGGGTGTTGACCGCCCCTGACGATCACGATGACCAGAGGTGGCCCATGAGATCGCTCCCGCGCTCGCCGCGACTCTTGCCGTCGATGCTGATGATGATCCTCGCGACCGGATGTCTCCTGCTGGGCCCGGCCCGCGCGGATGCCGTCAAGCTGAACCCCACGCCGGTGCTCAACGGCGACGTCACCGGCTTTCTCGTCAGCCCCGACGGCAGCCGTGTGGTGTACCTGGCCGATCAAGTCACCGACGGGGTGGTGGAGCTTTACAGCGTGCCGATCGGGGGCGGGACCTCGACCAAGCTCAACCCGTCATTGGTGACCAGCGGCACGGTCAGGGATTTCAAGATCAGCGCGAACGGCGGCACGGTGGTGTATCGGGCCGACCAGCAGACGGCCGGCGTGATCGAGCTCTACAGCGTGCCGATCGGCGGCGGGGCGGTGAGCAAGCTCAATGCCGGGACCGGCGGCAGCGTCGAGTCCGACTACGCGATCAGCCCGAACGACGGTCGCGTGGTGTACCGGGCCGACACGAGCACCATCGGTCTGACCGAGCTCTACAGCGCGCCGATCGGCGGCGGGACGGCGGTCAAGCTCAATGGACCGCTGGCGGGCGCCGGGGGCGTGCTCGGTTTCGAGATCAGCCCGGACAGCGCCCGCGTCGCGTATCGGGTCGACCAGGACACGGCGGCGGTGGTCGAGCTCTACAGCGTTCCGCTCGCCGGCGGAGCGACTCCGACGAAGCTCAACGGGCCGCTGGTTGCCGGCGGCAACGTTCTCGATCTGCTGATCAGCCCGGACAGCAGCCGGGTGGTGTACCGCGCCGACCAGGACACCGACGAGCAGAACGAGCTCTACAGCGTGCCACTCGCGGGCGGGGCGCTTCCCGTCAAGCTCAACCCGGTGCTGGTGAGCGGCGGCAATGTCCTCGTCGGGTTCCTGGTCAGCCCGGACAGCAGCCGGGTGGTGTACCGCGCCGACCAGGACACGAACCAGCAGAACGAGCTCTACAGCGTGCCGCTCGCGGGCGGCCCGTCGATCAAGCTCAACGCGGACATCCTCGGCGACGGGGACGTCCGGAGCGACGTCCAGATCACCCCGGACAGCGGCCGGGTCGTGCACCGGGTCAACCAGGATGACCTGGACCCGCAGCCGCAGGTGTTCGAGCTCTACAGCGGGCCGCTGGACGGGACGGCGCCTCCCGTCAAGCTCAACGCGGCGCTGGTGGCCGGCGGATCGGTCGCCGCGTATGTGATCAGCCCTGACGGCAGTCGGGTCGTGTACCTGGCCAGCCAGGACGACAGCGCGGTGACCGAGCTCTACAGCGTGCCGGTGGCGGGCGGGGCGGTGACCAAGCTCAGCGCGGCGCTCGGGGTGGGCGGCAACGTGCAGCCGGGTTTCCAGATCACCGCCGACAGCGGAGACGTCGTCTACGGCGCCGATCAGGACGCGGATGAGGTGTTCGAGCTCTACCGGGTGCCCCTGGCGGGCGGGGCGGTGGCCAAGCTCAGCGGGGCGCTGGTCGGCAACGGAGACGTGGTCGGCTTCCAGCTCGCGCCGGACAGCAGCCGGGTCGTGTACCTGGCGGATCAGGTCGCGGACGAGGTGATGGAGCTCCACAGCCTCCTGCTGTTTCCACCGGTCGCTCAGTTGACGGCGCTGGGGCCGGCCAAGGTCTGGCTGGGGCTCGGGGGCCCCGGATTCGGGATCAAGTTCGACCTCAAGGCCGAGGTATACCTCGACGCGGGCCTCGCGGGCTCGGGCCAGGTCAACAGCGTCTCCGGCGGGTTCAGCACCAATCCGCGCTTCGCCAAGCTGACCTCGATCCCGCTCGCGCTGACGGCGGGACCGGTGACGGTGGCGGCGGGGAGCCAGCTCGAGATCCGCGTGCTCGCGCGCAATGCCTGCTCGGGCAGCTCGAAGAACTCCGGCACGGCGAGGCTCTGGTTCAACGGCAAGGCGATCGACAGCGGGTTCAAGCGCGACACCGCGAGCCGCTTCGGCGCCACCATCGCGGGCGCGAGCCGCGACTACTTCCTGCGCAGCGGGTTCGCGCTCGTCACGTCGGCGGGCTCGGCCAAGCAGTCGGTGGACGCCGCGGTCGGCGCCAAGTGCGGCCCGTTCGTGCCGTTCGGGACCTGGAGCATCACGCTGCCGTAGCGCCCGCACCGCCGCGCCCGCGGCCCGGCGATCGCGGCGGGCCCGATGGCGTCGGGGGCGCGTTGTGGTATACGTGGTCGACACGGAGGAGACATGCCCACCATCACGCTCGGCGAGGTCAGCGTCACGCCCGTGGTCGAGATCGGGCGGTCGTCCTATCCCACCGCCTCGATGCTGCCGGAGTCGACGCCCGAGGGTGTCGCCGCCCACCACGCGTGGCTCAAGCCGCACTTCTTCGACGAGGCCGTGGGTGATCTCGGCTCGCGCATCCAGACCTACCTCGTGCGCACGCCCGAGCACACCGTGGTCATCGACACCTGCGTCGGCAACGACAAGAGCCGCGAGGGCTCGGCGCTCTGGCACATGCGGCGGGGCACGTACCTCGACGACCTCGCCGCCGCCGGCGTCACGCCGGAGCAGGTGGATGTCGTGGTGTGCACCCACCTGCACGTCGACCACGTCGGCTGGAACACGCGTCTGGTGGACGGGCGATGGGCGCCCACCTTCCCCCGGGCGCAATACGTCTTCGCGGGGGAGGAGTGGGAGTACTGGCGGCACGAGAAGGACGAGTGCATCGCCGACAGCGTCGTGCCCGTGGTCGAGCGCGGACAGGCGGTGCTCGTTCAGAGCGACCACGCGATCGGCCGGTGGCTCCGCTTCGAGCCCTCGCCCGGCCACACCCCGGGGCATGTCTCTGTGCGCCTCACGACGAGCGGGGGCGAGGCCGTCTTCACCGGCGATCTCATGCACCGCGTCGTGCAGGTGGCGGAGCCCCAGTGGTCGAGCCGCTTCTGCTACGAGCCGGTGCGCGCCGCCGCGACCCGCCGCGACTTCGTCGAGCGCCACGCCGACTCCGGCGTGCTCGTTCTCGCCGCCCACTTCCCGCGCCCGGGGTACATCGTGCGCGAGCGCGGCGGCACTCGCTTCACTCCGGCGGCGTGAGGGCCCGGCCATGAGAATCGGCATCTCGCTCACGAGCGCGCACGCGACGCCCGGCGCGCGCCTGGCCGCCCGCTTCATGATCGAGCGCGCGGCGGCGGCCCGGCGCGCGGGCCTCGACTCCCTCTTCCTCGGCGATCACCACGCGACCCCGGGGCCGTACTACCAGAACGTCCCGATGCTCGGCCGGCTCCTCGCCGAGTGGGGCGACGCGCCCGCGGGCTGCCTCTTCCTCCTGCCGCTCTGGAACCCGGTGCTCCTCGCCGAGCAGGTCGGCACGCTCGCGGCCATCGCCCAGGGGCGGTTCATCCTGCAGTGCGGGCTCGGCGACGGCGCCGAGCAGTTCGACGCCATGGGCGCCAATATGAAGCAGCGCCCGTCGGCCTTCGAGGAAGCCCTCGGCGTGGTGCGGCGGCTCCTCGCGGGGGAGACGGTCAGCTCCCACGACCGCTTTCACTTCGACAATGCGCGCATCGGCCCCCGGCCGCCGGAGCCCGTCGAGGTGTGGATCGGCGCCAGCGCCGAGCGCGCCATCGACCGCGCCGCGCGCCTCGGCGATGCCTGGCTGGCCTCGCCCGGGCTCACGCCCGGCGAGGCCCGCGCGCAGATCGCCTCCTACCGCGAGCGCTGCCGCGCCCACGGACGAGCGCCGGCCGCGATCGCCATCCGGCGCGATGTGTATGTCGGCGAGACGAAGGCCGACGTCGAGGCCGCGGCGGGGCCGATCATCGCCCGGGGCTATCGCGGGTTCGACCCGAGCGCCCTCGTGGCCGGGACCATCGACGAGGTCGTGGCGCGCTTCCGGGACCTCGCCGCGATGGGCTATACCGACGTCATCGTCCGCCACCTCACCAACGATCAGCCCAGGGTCCTGGGCTCGATGGCGCGTCTGGAGAGCGTCCGGAAGGCCCTGGGCGCCTGAACCGTCCCCGCCGGCAGCGCTGCCGCCTGGAGTGAGCATGGCATAATCGAAAGCCATGGAGCTCCGGATCAAGATCCCGTTTCCCGAGGATCCGACGCGGCGGGCGTTCGTCATCGCCGCCGTCTGCTCGGTCCTCCTCCACGTCCTGCTCCTGGGCTCCCTGATCGCGGTCAACACCTTCGGCGTTCCCGCCTACGTGAAGCGCGGCGAGCCCCTGTTCGTCGACCTCGCCCCCGACAAACCCGAGGAAAAAGCCCCGCTCGGCAATCCTTCTCGTCCGGTGGGACCGGAGCCTCCGCCCCCGACGAAGGCTCCCGAGCCTCCGGCTCCCAGGCCGAAGATCGCCGAAGCGCCGCCGCCGAAGCCTCCGCCGCCGGCCAGGGCGCCTGCTCCGCCGCGGCCGGCGCCCGAGCCTGCCAAGCAGGTCGCCAGGGCGGAGCCCGCGGCCGCCGCGCCCAAGGCGCCCGAGCCGCCGGCCGCCAAGGCCCCCGGGCCCGAGCCCGCGAAGCCGGCCGAGCCCCAACCTGCGGCGCGGCCGGGCGAGCCGGCGCCGCCCTCGCCTCAGCCGGCCGAAGCCCCGAAGCCCCAGCAGGCTCCACCCGCCCAGTCCTCGGCATCCCCGGGCGGGCGTCAGAGCACACAGACCGCGCTGGCCAAGCCGCCCGCCCCCGAGCCCCCGAGCATCTTTCGCGACGGTGGGGGGCTGCGGGGTGGACGCGGCGGCGTCGAGGGCGAGCCGATCCCGCTCGATACGCCGGAGCCCAAGTACCAGGACTACTTCAACAAGATCCGGGAGAAGATCAAGGCGAACTGGATCTACCCGCGCGAGGCCGGTGATCGCGGGATCCAGGGTGAGCTGCTGATCGAGTTCCATATCGCCAAGGACGGCCGGCTCGAGTACCTCGCGCTTCGCCATTCCTCGGGGGAAGAGATCCTCGACCGCTTCGCGATGAACGCCGTGCGGCTGGCCCAGCCATTCCCGCCCGTGCCGGACGACATCGCCAAGCGGATGCTCGCCATCAACGGCATGTTCCGCTACCAGATCGTCGGCGCCAGCCTCCTGAATCAGTACCTGCGCTAGCCTGGACTATTCATGAGCGCACCACGCGCGAGGCGGACGGGTCCTGTCGCCACGGGTCGCACCCGCGCAACCGGCTGCGTCACCCACTCGCCCGATCGCGGCTCTTCGAGCTGCGGACGGGACTCGGGGGCCCACTGCGCCGGCCGCGCGGGTGCGACCCGCGGCGCCACCCGTCCGGTCTCACGAGCGTGGCTCATGAATAGTCCAGGCTAGTGTCCCGAGTCGGACGCTCGCTGACTCGCGGCGCCGGGCGGGGCGGGGGCCCCTCTCCCCGGGACCGTGGCTTCTGCGCGTTGCCCAAGCCGCTTACCTCAATCTCGTGGCCCGTTCCGAGTGGACGCAGCGGGTTGCGGGGTAGCGTGTTCCGGGGAGAGGGGCCCCCGCCCCGCCCGGTGCCTTGTCGGCGCATTTCTGGGGCGTGCGCCGCGTTGCTCGTCGCGCTCGCCCTCTGCTCGGGCTGCGCCGCTCCGCCGCCGTGCGAGGAGCGCCGGCCGCTCCGGGTCCAGTTCCTTCTCGTCAACGACGTCTACCAGCTCGCGCCCGGCGCCCGCGGGCG
>Ga0214473_10010847_pt1 | contig 10701 bp, 10 predicted proteins | sample RVTome_7_FD_203509 | JGI IMG/M metagenome (GOLD analysis project Ga0214473, IMG submission 203509) | Soil microbial communities from uranium-contaminated site in the Upper Colorado River Basin, Wyoming, United States - RVT98D197 | ecosystem: Environmental > Terrestrial > Soil > Contaminated >... | reverse complement strand
GCGAGAGCGGCGGCGACCAGCATGCCGTCGTAGGCGAGCTGGGCGCTGTGGTTGCCGACCACCATCACCCGTCCCGGGGGGATATGTTCGAGGCCGCTTGTCTCCACCCGGAAGTAGTTCCGATACAACCAGCGGACGATCACCAGCATGCGCATGGCGCTCGCAGGGGATCCGCCCCATCGGTCGTAGCCGAACTCGTTGACCGCGAGGCCCATGCGATCGACTCGGCGGCGCAGCTCGTCGTCGACGAATCGCTCGAGAAAGGCGGAGAAATCGGGCACCAGGCTTGGCACGGAGCGATTCTATACCAAGCTGCTCGCCGGCAGGCCATGGTCCTCCGGCTTGAATGGAGGAACCCTCTCCGGCCACGCCTCGTCCGTGGTAGACTGACTGCTCTCCTTGGGGTCGCAGCAGGGAGGTCGGAGTGTGATTCGCGGCGGCTGTCTCTGCGGAAGAATCGCATGGGAGATCGAGGGCGCGCTCGAGCTGATGGGCCACTGTCACTGCTCCATGTGCCGAAAGGCACATGGGTCCGCCTTCGAAACCGGTGCCAGCACATCGGCCGAGAAGTTCCGCTGGGTCCGCGGAGAGGAGCTGATCCGGCTCTACGAGTCCCACCCCGGCGGTCATCGGGGCTTCTGCTCGCGTTGCGGCTCGGTCGTCCCCGGCGGCTCCACATCCAATCAGGGGCGCGTCTTCATCAGCGTTGGATGTCTCGACGACGACCCGGGCACGCGTCCGCTGGCGCACATCTTCGTCGCGTCGAAGGCCCCGTGGCACGAGATCAGCGACGAGCTTCCGCGCTTCGACGCCTACCCGCCCGGGTACGGCGGGGAAGAGATCGAACGGGAGGTGCTCCCGCCCCCTCGCGCGGGCGTGGCTCGTGGAAGCTGCCTCTGTGGGAGTGTGGCGTACGAGACCGAAGGGCGGCTGCTGCGGTTCCATAACTGCCACTGCTCGCGCTGTCGAAAGGCACGGAGCGCAGCGTACGCGAGCAACCTGTTCGTCGAGCCGAAGGGCTTCCGCTGGATCCGAGGTGAGGATCTCCTCGACACCTACGCGTTACCCGGAGCGAAGCGGTTCATGACCGTCTTCTGTCGCGTCTGCGGGTCGAGCATGCCGCGTACCGGCCTGCCCGAGTACGCGGTGATTCCAGCGGGATCGTTGGATGATGACCCCGGCATGCGACCGGAGATGCACATCTTCGTCGGCTCGAAGGCGGAGTGGCACGAGATCACCGACGACCTGCCGCGGCACGAGGATTACCCGACATAGTTCGAGCCGGTGGCTGCACAGGCCGGGGCTCAGGGCAGCCATCTCCAAGGATTGGTGGCAACGCCAGCGGACCCGCTCAGCGCTTTGCCAAGGTGACGAGGATGCCATGGCGGGGGCGCGTCGTGATGGTGGCCTGCGGCTCCACGGGATGTCCCGGCACCAGGTCGACTCGGTAGCGGCGCGACACCATCGCAAGGATGAGCACCGCCTCGAGCAGCGCCAGGTTGTTCCCGATGCAGACGCGCGGGCCGCCGGCGAAGGGGAAGTAGGCGAAGCGGTGGCGGGCCGCAGCGGCCTCCGGGGCGAAGCGCTCCGGGTCGAACCCCTCCGGGTTGGGCCAGAAATCGGGGTGGCGATGGGTCGCCCACTGAGCGAGGTAGAGCACGGACCTCGGCGGCAGCTCGTAGCCGCCGATTTCGTCCCAGTCCTTCGCCACCCGGGCGATGCCCCAGACCGCCGGGTAGAGTCGCAGCGATTCGTCGATCACCTGGCGCGTCCAGGTCAGCTTCTCGACGTCCTCGGCGCCGGGAAGGTGAGAGGTGAGCTTCCGATCCACCTCCTCCTCGACGCGGCGTCGCACCTCCGGGTGCCGCGAGAGCAGCCAGAAGGTCCAGGAGAGCGCCGTCGCGGTGGTCTCGTGGCCGGCCACCAGCAGCGTCAGCACCTCGTCGCGGAGCTGCGCGTCGTCCATCCCCTCGCCGCTCTCCTCGTCCAGCGCGGCCATCAGCATCGCCAGCAGGTCCGACCTCTCGGCGCCGCGGCGCCGCCGCTCTGCGATGATCCCATCCACGATGCCGTGAAGCGTGGCGATCGCGTTGCGGAATCGGACGTTCGCGACGGTGGGGTACTTGAGAGGCAACGACCACGGCGCGCGCCCGATGGCGTAGTAGAGGCACTTCGCGATGGCGGGCGCGATCGTCTCGCGCACCGCCGCCGTATCGAAGCCGAAGAGCGCGTCACCGACGATACGGAGCGCCACGCCCATCATCTCGGGCACGAGATCGAAGGCTTCCAGGCCGTTGGCCCGGCCCTCCCAGCGTCCGAGCATCTCTTCGGTGGCGCGCGCCATCGAGTCGGCAAAGCCCGCGACGCTACGGGGCCTGAATGCGGGCGCGGCCAGCTTCCGTTGGCGGCGCCAGAGCTCGCCGTCACTCGTCACCAGGCCGCCACCGAGCAGCAGGCGCAGCGACGCGTACTCGAAGCAGTCCTTGCCGTAGTTGCGCGCGTTGTCGAGCAGAACGTGCTGCACGCCGTCCGGGTGGACGACGAAGTAGCGGCGCATGCCGGGCATCCCGACGTAGGCGACGTCGCCGTACTCGCGTCGCGCCTGCAGCAGCTTGTCGAAGAAGCGGCGGTCGTTGGCAGGATTGCGCGGAATCTCGTCGAAGAAACCGGGGCCCGGAGGCCGCCGTACGCGGCCCGAGCGGATGGTGGCGGAGGGGACGCCCTGACCAGTCATGGGGCTTCCTTCGTCGGCGGGCGCGGGGAATTCGGGTGAGCCTGAGGAGAGTATGTCACAGGCGCGCGGCTCGGCCGAAAGGGCGCAGGCGCAGTCTGCGATCCATGCTCGTCTCTCAGCTCGAGACCGATTTCCTGATTTCGTTCACGGCCTGCCAGACCCCGTGCATCACGTTGTTCACTCCCGCGCCGCTTCGGCTCTGGGCTCCGACGAACCAGAGGCCCTCGACCGGGGTCCGGTACGGCGCTCCCGGTCTCCCCATCACCGGAGCAGCGCCCCCGAAGGAGTGGTGATTCAATCGCGTTCGCTTTCTGAAGTCCTCGGGGGTTACGATGATCCTCGGGCCGACGGCGTCCTTCAGTCCGGGGATCACCCGGTCGGCGTGGTCGAGCAGCTTCTCGGCGTACTCCTCCTTCTTCTCCGCCCAGCTTCCCTCCTTCAGCGTGTCCGGTGCGATGGTGTAGACCGTGACGGCATGGTGCCCCTCCGGTGCCATGCCGGGCGAGTTGACCGAGGGAATGTAGATGAGGAAGCCGTCGTCGCCTTCGGTGTAGCGCCCGGACTGCACCGTCTCGACGCCCTTCTCGATGTCGTAGGTTCGGTAGTAGTAGCAGACCGGAATCTTCTGGTACTGCAAGGGATCGAAGTCGATCCCCAGGTGGACCATGAACACCGACTCCATCAGCGGGATGTCGTCGATCTGCCGCACGAAGTCCTCGGGCAGCGAGTCCTTGCCCACGAGCTCGAAGAAGAGCTCCCTCGCGCCCCCGGACGCGATCACCAGATCGACCGGCTCGACCGTCCCGTCCCCGAGCTCGACGCCGGTGACCCGGTTGTCCTCGATCCGGATCCTCTTCACCTCGGCGCCGCAGGAGATGGCGCCACCCCGCGCCTCGATCTCCCTCACCATGACCCTCACCAGGGCGTCACAGCCCCCGACGATGTTCCTGTAGCTCGGCTGCGGGATTCCGCTGGCCGCGGGGTCGATCCTTCTCTCGAAGGCCGGCTCGGGGTTGATGGCGGGGATTCCGAGACCCTGGAACTGGCTTGGGCGAACCACGAAATCGGCGAGCAGCGCCAGGAAGACCGCCTTGAGCTTGTCGTCATCGAAGAGGTGGTCCGCCATGCGGGCGGCGCTCCAGCTCCGCTTGGGCCAGAGGGGGAGCAGCGCGGCGTAGAGGCGAAGCTTCGCGAAGAGGGCCGGGACGCCTCTCGAACGCTCGGCCCGGAAGGCGAGGTCCCGGAGCCTCATGATGCGTCCGTAGAAGCGGTAGTAGCGGTCCAGGTTCGCGCTCTCCGCGGGGAACAGCCGCTTCAGATGATCGATCCGCCAGCTGGGTCCGGCATAGCGGTCGGGTCTGCGGATCTCGAAGTCCGGAAACGAATAGGCCCGATCGTCGCGCACGGTCTCGATCTGGTCGAAGATGCCGAGCTCGGAGAGAATCGTGCCGACCACCTCTTCCGGTCCGAATCCCTCCAGCAGGAGCTGGCCCTGCTCCCAGGCATAGCCGTCCTTGCGCAGCGCTGAGGTGACTCCCCCGGGCGTCTCCCATTGCTCGAGCACCCGGACCCGATGGCCGTCCTGGAGCATGTAGAGCGCGGCCGTGAGGCCGGAGATGCCCGAGCCGACGATCACGACCTCCATGGTGGCCCTCCCCTCGAGTACCGCTTTGTATCAGAAAGACCCCTCTCCGGCCTGCCCTGCAGGCGGCCTTGAATCGGTTCCGGATTGCCGCTACCTGGGGGCGCGTAGGGGGACAGGCCCCCGGCGATGTCCGATGACGAAGTGTCGACTCCCCTGGTGTTTTCGACGCTTGGCGGGCGATTCAAGTGGGGCTGCGCCTCGACCATCTGGGACCTTCCGAGGCGGACCCTGGCCACGCGAATCAGCGTTCGATGGCACGCAATTCCCTGTTCTCGGCGGTAGGGAAAGCGGCGGCCAAGCGCCCGCCCAGCCGCCCAAATCAGGCGAGATGGCCAGGCCAGGGAAGCCCGGATCGCGCGAATTCCCTGTATTTTCCCCTAGATCAGGGATTACGGGGCGGGGAGACGGGTTCGCGCTGGACTGCCTGCTCCGCCACGCTTCCCGGCTCGGAGCGATTCGCTAGATTCCGAGCCTCGGTTCCGCGCGCCCGTAGCTCAGTTGGATAGAGCGCCAGGTTGCGGACCTGGAGGCCGCACGTTCGAGTCGTGCCGGGCGCGCCAGATCCCTCTATCACCCCGCCGCGACTCGCGAATCAGAGGGTCGCGAGGCGGCGGGGTCAGCGGGACCAGTCCATTACCTTCAGACCCTGGAATCGCCGAAAGTCCCTCGCGTTTGCGGTCACGAGGACAAGGTCATTGACTCGCGCGATGGCGGCAATCTGCCCGTCGGTTGCCGACGGCGGGAGACCTCGCTTCGCCAGGCGCGCCCGCTCCCGCGCGTGCCAGGCGGCCGCCTCCTCGTCGTAGGGAAGAATCGGAAGGGAGCGCCGCACGGCTTCTTCCAGATAGGCTTCGATGGCTCGGCGCTTCTTGGAGGTGCTGAGGCGAGCAACGCCATAGCAGAGCTCGTGCCAGACGATCGAACAGGTCGCGAGCTCCCCGTCGTGCGCGGAGAAGGCCTCGAGGACGCGTTGGCTTGGCCGCGACTTGATCGGCTCCGAGAGGACGTTCGTGTCGAGCAGATATCGGATGCTCAGAGGGAGACCTCTCGACCGGGCGATTCGTCGCGGAGCCGCTCGAAATCCCCATCACCGATCTCGAGGTCGTCGACGCCGAGGCGTTTCCGAACCCGATCGACCGCCTCGACGAATGACGGACGCTCCCCGGTCAGCGCCAGGTACTCCGACGCGGATAGCAGCACCGCCACCGGCTCGCCTCGACGAGTGATCTCGATGGCCCTCCCCTGCTGCGCGCTTTTGATCAAGCGAGCGAAGTTCTGGCGCGCCTCTGCGACGGAAACCTTCGTTGCGGTCATCTGGACCCCACATCTAGTACAACGAGATGTACATCTTAGCGCACCCCATCAGTGCTTCTACCCTGACCATGCGGCGGCCTCTTCCCGCTGGTTCCCTCTTGGGATGGGGCGCGAGCGCCGATCGCCTCGGAGCGCATTCACCGCTCCCGGGGGCTCCCCGGTCAGGTGATGCGCCCTTGCACGCCCCGAAGCGGGGGAGCCCATCGAAACCCCAGGGCGCCGGCGCCCGCGGCGCGTCCCAAGCTACGGCAGCTTCGGGTACCCGGGCAGCCAGCACGGGCGCAGCCACGCGCCCAGGCTCAGCTTCTTGCGCAGCGTCGAGAATCCTCGCGCATTCAGCGCGGGACAGAATTTCTTCGGCCTGCCCTTGTACTCGGTCGAGAACACGGCCTTGCCGGCAGCGATCACCGGGTCGAGCGCGTCGCACTCTCGGTACTGGAAGCACTGCTCGTTCAGGTTCCAGTCGAAGGCCGCGATGGTGTCGGCGTCGGTCGTCTCGATGCCGTTCTTCTGGCCGACGCTGAGCCCGCGCGCGTGGGCCTGAGCGGCGACCTCGAGGTACCACCTCTTCTGGTCGGCCAGCGTGATCGGGAAGCCCGGGTCGTTGCCGATCGGATTGTTCTGGTCGGGCTCGACGCCGTCGCAGCCGAGCTGCACCGCGAGGTCGAAGCGCGCCCAGATCAGATGCGTCCAGAGCGGCCAGGAGGCCTCGCGGATGTCGAGCCAGCGCTCGCCCCTCCAGCCCCGCACCGGGTTGCCGAGCGCGGCCTCCGGGAAGAGCGCCGCGTCCGGCCGGTACTCCTCCCTGGAGCCCGTGTCCACGTAGCAGATCACCACGATGCCGCGCGCGTGCAGTCGCTCGATCACGCCGGCATTCGGCCCCGGCTCGGTGAAGACGCCGGTGCCCGCGCCGATCTCGATGCCCGCAGGAGCGGCGTCGAAGAGATCGATGTCGTACATCTCCACGTCGAGCGACTCGTCCACCACGCCGGTGATCTGCCACTGCCACGTCGTGCCGGGCTCGGGCACCCAGACGCCCTGGGCGGCGGCTGAAGCCGCGGTGAGACCGAGCAGCAGGAGACCGACGAACCGCAGCGGAATCTGCATGTACAGAGGATTCGTTCCCGCGCTGCGCGCGGAATGTGATGCCGCTCACCAGCCCGGCTCGGGCCCGTAGCAGCTCGGTGAGGACCGGGCGCGCTCCTCGAGATCCCTGCAATTCCGGTCACATCGGCTCCTTCACACCCCGCCAGCGGCTTCTTCAACGGACCTTCATCATCGGGTCGGGATTCCCTCGCTAGACTCCCGAGCATGGACCGTATCTCCTGCGTCGAGGATCCGATCATGCTCCTCTGGGCGTGCGTTCTCGCGTTCGTCCTTCAGTTCTCGTTCGCGCTTCTCCTCCTTCGAGGCCTCTACTCGCTTCGCGCGCGCATGCTGGACACTCTGGAGCCCTTCGCGCAATGGACGTTCTCCGCATCGGATCTCGTCCCCCATCTGCGAGCACCCGAGCGCTCTACTCCAGAGGCCGCCGAACGGGTCGCCGGACCGCGGAGCCTCCCTACCTGCGGGGGATACGATCGCAGTCGCCGTTGCCGAGACGCCGACCACCCTCGCGTAGACTAGGGCTCCCGGGGCGGCCAGCGTGGGACCCATGCAGGTCGTTGACGGGCTCCCCTGAGTCGATCCATCGGCGTGCCCGGCGATCGATGGGGTCGCTTCTGATCGTAGTGGGTGAACGCCAGCAGGGAGATTTCGAGTGATCATCGATTGCCACTACCACCTCGATCCGAAGCTGAAGACGGTGGAGGAGCTCCTGATCGAGATGGACGCGAACGGAATCGATCGCGTCGCCCTGATGGGAAAGCAGATCGAACCGATGCCCGACCCGAGCCGATTCGTGGTGGCCACCATGTAGTTCTGCCTCTGCCGAAGGCCGCTGCGAAGGCTGATCGAGCCGCTCGTCGCAAACTTCAGCGAAGATGGCGCGATCAAGGTCCCGGGTGGGGTCCGCCCCATCGACCCGGACCCGCCCAATCAGCCCGTCTTCGACGCGGTTCGAGCGCATCCGGACCGATTCCTGGGCTGGGTATTCGTGAATCCGCATGGTGAGCTCGACCCGGTGAAGGAGCTGGAGAGATGGGCAGCTTCGCCGGGCTTTGTCGGAGTCAAGGCGCATCCCTTCTGGAATCGACATACACCGCTCGAGCTCGTACCCGTCGCGGAGCGGCTCGTGAAGCTCGGGAAGCCCATGCTGATTCACTGCGGATTCGACGGGGACGGCGACTTCCGCTCGCTTCTCGCGGAAGTCCCCGGACTCGAGCTGATTCTCGCTCATGCCGCATTCCCGGAGTACAAGGACACGTGGCGTGTGATTCGGGACAGTCCCAACGTGTTCGTGGATCTGTCTCAGACCAGCTACGTCGGGCGGCGGATACTTCGGGACGTCGTAGGCGCGCTGGGGCCGGATCGGTGCCTCTATGGAACCGACGGTCCTTACGGACTGCTGCCGCCCTACGAGTACGGAGAGATCAAGAACCGGATCGAGTCGGCGATCGCCGATCCGGGAGCGCGACGGCGGATCCTGGGCCAGAACATGTCTGATCTGGCGGGTCTCTAGGCTACTGCAACCCGTCGTTCATGGCATTCATCAGGAAGATCAAGTCGCCGACGTTCAGCGTGGGCTTGTTCCTGAGCTCAGCCAGGCGCGCCATGCGAGGATCGTCGGCGCCCCCTCCTTGGCCGCCCGGGCCCGCCTGCGAGCTCCGCTCGAGCCCCTCGCTCTTCGGCACCGTGATGATCTCGAGCTTGCGATCGGACCAACCAGCCGCCACGAGCGGAGCACCCACGGCCTCAGCGGACGCCGCGACCATGCGGCCTTCCGCGAGCGCGATGGCGTTCGGCGTCTCCGCCACGACGCGTCCGGGATCCACCGCGCGGCGCATCATGGCCACGCCCTGCGGGCTGCCGACGAGGAAGACGAGCACGGGCTCCTCCTTCTCCTCTTGCCCCACGATCGGCACCCACTCCGGGCGCTCGCGGGCCACGAACAGGCCGACTGAGAGCATGAGAGCGACCATGCTTCCGAGGATGAGTGACTTCGTCATGACCGGGCTCTACGGCTGGCCCGGCGCCGAACCTGAGCGGTGTCTCCTCGCGTCGGATTGGCCCCAGGGGAGAAGGTCCCCAGGGGAGGCGTCACCTCGAGGCTACTCCGAGCCTCCGGAGGGCCTTGTCTCTCCTGTGCGCCGGCCACCCGTCACCGTGACGGCGCTATGGGCGGGCACGGACACGGAAATCGCTCCCTGGCTGACCGGAAGATCCGCTTGCCGCTCGAAGCTGACGGAGTCCGTGGTCAGGTAGACCTGGTAGGGCGAACCGACATCGACGCCTCCCAGGTCGACATCCAGGCTGTATGGGGTGGATCGCATGTTGAAGATCACGATCGGTGCTCCGCGCCGGGCGGCCCGGGGTAGTAGACGGCGGGAAGGACCTGCCCTTCGTAGGGGACCTCGAGAAACCGGTGCTTCACTCCGAGCAGTCTCAGACCCGCTCGGAACGACTCGATCCCGAGCCGATAGGTCTCGCTGCGCTTGGCGTCCTCGGGCGGCAGGAAGAACTCTGCGGTGCGGTAGTAGGTGTGGGTGCGCATCAACGCGAGGCCCTTGCTGGTGGGGTCGCGGAGCTCCCCCGCCCTGGCTTCCAGTCGACGGGCCATCCGCTCCCAGGCCTCGAACCATCCCTGCTCGTCCCCGGCCTGGATCTGGGAGACGACGGCGTGCACCTCTCCGATGTCGGCGCCCCCCGAGACCGCGTTTCCGATGGTCCGCAGCGTCTCGTAGTGGTAGGTCTGGTCGGCGAAGAAGCGCGGGGAGCCGATGTCCCGGCCGCATCCCATCGAGAGGACCAGCGCAATCAGAGACGCCAGAAGCAGCTCCAACGGCCGACGCAGTCCTTGCTTCATGTCCGCGATCCGTCCCGCTTCGTCGTTCCAGCTCGTGCTACTAAGACATCGATTTCGCGGCCACGGGTCCCGAAGGAGCCGGACGGCGGCCGTACACGCCGCGACCGAGCGGTACGTCAAACGGCAGCGGAGGGCCCGGAGTGCCCGGCGGGCCGCGATCCGTGGACCCGGACGCTATGGCGACTCAGCACAGGAACCGGGCGGGCCGCCATCACCGCTCTTCACGGTGAAGGTGCACCCGCAGTCACGCCCCTGGCCCTTGGCGCACTTACCGAGGGACGGTGCCGTCGCTGTCCAGCGAAGGCCGCTCCACCGGCCGGGCAGCCGGTGCTTGTCGTCGGTCGATCAACGCCGCCAAGCGCCGCAGCGCCTCCACCGACTCGCTCTCCATCTTGGCGCGGAAATACAGCTTGTCGAGCAACCAGAGGTACCACGGCAACTCGTAATGGAACGTGCGGAACAAGCGCGTTCCAAGCCCTTCTTCTTTGAGGGAGTACTCGACCCGCACTCGTGCCCGAGCGAGCAGAGGGACGGCGATCTCGGTGGTGGCCATCGCCCAATGTACCGGTGCAGCGCAGGTCACCACGCGCCAAGCGATGTGTCCCTGAAAGAGACCTGCGGTGAGCACCTTCTCCTCACACTCGTCTCCAAGCTGTCCCGGCTTCAGCGTCTGCCCGGTGACCGCATGCGTCGCAGGGTGCCATTCCAGCCAATGGCCGGTCGTCGTGATGAACTCGAACACCTCGGCGAGCGGACGTTGGAAGACCGCTTCATGATTCAGTATCTGCGGCATGATCAACCTCGCTTGCGCACCGTCGGATTACCTTTCCGACGCGCGTTCATAGGAACCTCCTGTCGTGAACCGTGCGAGCCGGCCGCGCCCGAGGGCATCATCCGGCGCCGAGCAGCGGCGCGAGCCCGGCACGGTCGAAGCAGACTTCGTTGCGCGCGATCTGATCGCCACGCACTTCGACGAGGTCCATGCCGTCGATCCCGATCGTGGTCTCACCACCGAGGCGCTGGAAGGTCGCGTGCCACAGCACG
>Ga0214473_10010846_pt1 | contig 10702 bp, 10 predicted proteins | sample RVTome_7_FD_203509 | JGI IMG/M metagenome (GOLD analysis project Ga0214473, IMG submission 203509) | Soil microbial communities from uranium-contaminated site in the Upper Colorado River Basin, Wyoming, United States - RVT98D197 | ecosystem: Environmental > Terrestrial > Soil > Contaminated >... | reverse complement strand
CCTTCCTTCCTTTTTCATGTCCGCCATCGCTTCCTCTTTGGTCCTCCCCTTCATGAGGGCCTCGGCCTGGGCGAAGAAGTTGGAGAGGAGAATGGAGTGATGGTCTCCGACGGGATTGTGGCTGACCGCCGGCGCCAAAAAATCCGCGGGAATAAGCTTGGTCCCCTGGTGGATCAGCTGGTAGAAGGCGTGCTGGCCGTTGGTCCCCGGCTCGCCCCAGATGATCGGGCCGGTCGGATAGTCGACCGGCTTGCCAGCCAGGGACACCGATTTACCGTTGCTCTCCATATCCTGCTGCTGGAGATAGGCGGCAAAGCGGGAGAGCCGCTGGTCGTAGGGCAGTACGGCGTGAGTGGCAAAGCCCCAGGCGTTGCGGTACCAGACGCCCAGCAGGCCCATGATCACCGGGAGGTTCTTTTCCAGCCTGGTGTTCAAGAAGTGCTGGTCCATCTCGTAGGCGCCGCGCAGGAAGGCCTCGAAGTTGTCGAAGCCGACGGCGAGCGCAACGGGGAGGCCGATGGCGGACCAGACCGAATAGCGGCCGCCGACCCAATCCCAGAAACCGAAGATGCGGTCGGCGCGGATGCCGAAGGCGTCGCAGGCGACCAGATTGGTGGAAACGGCGGTGAAATGGTCGCTGACCGCCGCGTCGCCCAGTTCCCCGGTCAGCCATGCACGCGCGGTGTTGGCGTTGGTCATGGTCTCGTCGGTGGTGAAAGTCTTGGACGCGACGATGAACATGGTCCGGCGCGGATCGAGGCGCTTGAGCGTATCGTGCATGTGCGCGCCGTCGACGTTGGAGACGTAGTGGCTGCGCAGTTCGGGCCGCGTATAGGGCTCGAGCGCCAGGGTGGCCATGACCGGGCCGAGATCGGAGCCGCCGATGCCGATGTTGACGATGTCGGTGAACAGCTCGCCGGTATGGCCACGGATCGAGCCGTCGCGAACCTGGTCGGTGAAGGCGCGGATGCGTTCGAGCACCTCGCGCACCGCAGGCATGACGTCCGCCCCGTCGACCTTGACCGGCTTCTTTCCCTGGTAGCGCAGCGCCATGTGCATGACGGCGCGATCCTCGGTGGAATTGATGTGGTCGCCCGCCCACATCCGGTCACGCCGCTCCTCCACCCCAGCCGCTTGCGCCAGGGCGAACAGCGCCTTCATCGCATCTTCGTCGATGCGGTTCTTGGAATAGTCGAGCAAGAGGTCGCCGGCCTTGACCGAGTAGCGCTGGAAGCGATTGGGATCGATCGCGAACTGCACGCGCATGGGCTGCTCGGCCAGGCGCTTGCGATGCGTCATGAGGCTGTTCAGGGCAGTCTTACGCGAAGTGGCCATGTGTGTTCCCCCTAGAGCGGCGGCAGATCGCCTTGTGCCCACGCGGCGCGCGTCGCTGCCGCAAAATTCTCAAATGTTCCGGCCTGAATGGCGCTGCGCGCCCCTGAGACCAGCTCCTGATAATAGGAGAGATTGATCTGCGAAAGGATCATCGCGCCCAAAATCTCTTCCGTCCTCACCAGATGATGAAGATAGGCCCGCGAGAACCGCCGGCAATTGGGGTTCGGCGAGGCTTCGTCGATCGGCCGTGGATCGTCCTTGTGCCGGGCATTCTTCAGATTGATGACGCCGAAGCGGGTGTAGACGTGGCCGTGACGGCCGGCCCGGGTGGGATGGACGCAGTCGAACATGTCGACGCCGCGCTCGATCCCACCGAGGATGTCGTCGGGCTTGCCGACGCCCATGAGATAGCGCGGCTTGTCGGCCGGCAGCTCCGGCGTGATCTCGGACAGCACGCGGAACATCGTTTCCTGCGGCTCGCCGACGGCGAGACCACCGATGGAGTATCCGTCAAAGCCGATGGACTTGAGCCCTGCGGCCGATCTTCCCCGCAGCTCGGGATCATCGCCGCCCTGCACAATGCCGAACAGCGCCCGGTGCGGCTGGTGGCCGAAGGCGGTTTTCGAGCGGTCGCCCCAGCGGAGCGAGAGCTCCATCGCCCGCTCCATCTCCTGGCGCTCGGCAGGCAGGCCGATGCACTCGTCGAGCTGCATGATGATGTCGCTGTCGAGCAGGGTCTGGATCTCGATCGAGCGTTCGGGCGTGAGTTCGTAGGCGCTGCCGTCGATATGGGAGCGGAAGGTGACGCCGTGTTCGGTCAGCTTGCGCAGCTTGGCGAGCGACATTACCTGGAAGCCGCCGGAATCGGTGAGAATGGGACGCTGCCAGTCCATGAAATTGTGGAGGCCGCCCAACGCCGCGACCCGCTCGGCACCCGGCCGCAACATCAGGTGGTAGGTGTTACCCAGAAGGATGTCGGCGCCGGTTTCGCGCACCTGTTCGGGATACATGGCCTTGACCGTGCCGACCGTGCCGACCGGCATGAAGGCGGGCGTCGCGATCTCGCCGCGGGATGTGTCGATGCGCCCGCGCCGCGCCGCGCCATCGGTGGCAATCAGGCTGAAACTGAATTCTTTCACGCGTCATCCTCGTCCTGCGGGGCGCGGAATAACAGAGACGCGTCGCCATAGGAATAGAAGCGATACTTGTTCTCGATGGCGTGACGGTAGGCCGTCCGCATGGTCTCCACCCCGGCGAAGGCGCTGACCAGCATGAAGAGGGTGGAACGCGGCAGATGGAAATTGGTCATCAGCAGGTCGACCACGCGGAAGCGGAAGCCGGGCGTGATGAAGATATCGGTGTCGCCAACGAACGGCCGGAGCGAGCCCGTGGCGCGGGCGGCGCTTTCGAGCAGGCGGAGGCTCGTCGTGCCGACGGCAACTATCCGGCCGCCCTTGCTCCGCGCGGCCAGCAGCCGGTGGACGACAGCCTCCGGAATCTCGCCCCACTCGGCGTGCATGACGTGATCGGCGGTATCCTCGACCTTGACCGGCAAGAAGGTCCCTGCCCCGACATGCAGCGTCACCCGCTCGATGCCAACGCCCATGTCGGCGAGTTTTTGCAGCATGCTCTCGGTGAAATGCAGGCCCGCCGTCGGCGCCGCCACGGCGCCATCGACCGCGGCATAGACGGTCTGGTAGTCGAGCTTGTCGCGCTCCTCGACATGCCGCTTGGCGCCGATATAGGGCGGCAGCGGCATCGCGCCGTGCGATTTGATGGCTTCGTCAAGCTCGGCCCCGCCCAGGTCGAAGCTCAGCGTGACCTCCCCGGTCTCGCCCTTGCCGGTGACCGTGGCGGTGAGCGGCGCGAGGCCAGCATTCCCCAATTCCAGCCGGTCGAGCACGTGCAGCCGCTTGGCGGGCCGCGCGAAGGCGCGCCAGGTATGCGGATCGTCGCGCTTGTGCAGGTTGAACGAGACGCTGGCACGATTGTCGCCGCGGATGCGTGTGCCGGACAATTCGGCCGGCAGGACCTTGGTATCGTTGACGACGAGCACGTCGCCGGGCTGCAGGATGCGTAACAAATCGGTTACGCGAGCATCCTCAAGCGCCTCGCCGGGCCGGACCACCAGCATGCGCGCAGAATCCCGCGGCTCGACCGGATGCAGGGCAATCCGTTCGGCTGGAAGGTCGAAATCGAAAGCATCAACCCTCATAGTCGATTTCGCACCGGACGGGCCACAGCCCCCCGCCCACGACCCGCAACACGCCGGCGGTCAGTATCTGTGCGCCGTCCGCGAGGGTAACGACATGCACCGTGGCAACATCCCCGTCATAGTTGGCGTCCGTGTAGTGGAGGCTGAAACGCACGTCCTCCGAGGTTGCCTCGACTCCGGTGACAGTTGCCAGCGCCGTTGGTTCGGAGGCCACCGTCGAATAGCCGATGTCGCCTTCGATCTGGAATGCGGCGCTGGTGACGGAGTAGGCGTCGCTCGCGGACCGCAGGGCGAAATCGAGCGTCACCGGCGACTCACCTTCCAGCGACCTGCAGGCATATTCGTCGGCGATCGCGCTGCCAGGCAGCGTCAGGCCCAGGATCAGGACTGCGGAAGGGAGTGTCGTTTTCATGATTATTGCGCTGCCGCGTGGGCTCACGTGCCGCTGCAGCTGACTGCCCAGGCGCCGTGGCCGGGAATGCGCAGCGTGCCGCCAAGAACCGTTGCGTCGCCTTCGGTGGCCTTGAACAGCCTCAGTTCGGCGATCCTGGCGGTGATATTCTCGTCGGTGGCGTCGATCAGGATCGTATCGGCATCCTCGAACGCCTGGCCGACCTTGACCGGATCGCCCGGCCCATAGGCCACGTCGCTGGCCCAGACCTGCTCGCCGACCGAAATCGTCAGGCCGACGATGCTGATGACGTCCAGGGCGCCGACCAGGAAATCAAAGCTCGCCTGTCCCTGTGCATCACTGCAATTGACCCACTCCGTCGCGGACGACGGAGTGGCGAGAGCGGCAAGCGCCACAACGATTGCGGCGCCACGGATCATTCCGCGATGTCCGCGGCGACCTTGACCGAGACCATCTTGTCGGGATCGCGCACCGGTTCGCCGCGCTTGATCTGATCGACATTCTCCATGCCCTCGATGACCTTGCCCCAGACGGTGTATTGCCGGTCGAGGAAGCGTGCATCGCCAAAGACGATGAAGAACTGCGAATTGGCGCTGTCGGGGTTCTGCGAGCGGGCCATCGAGGCCGTGCCACGAACGTGCGGCTCGGCGTTGAACTCCTGCTTCAGGTTCGGGTACTTCGACGAGCCGGTGCCGGTGCCGGTCGGATCGCCGGTCTGGGCCATGAAGCCGTCGATCACGCGGTGAAAGACGATGCCGTCATAGAAGCCTTCGCGCGCCAGCTTCTTGATGTGCGCAACATGGTTGGGCGCCAGGTCCGGGCGCATGGCGATGACCACGCTGCCCTTGGTGGTCTCAATGACGAGGGTGTTTTCGGGATCGGCGTAAGCCATTGGGCTCTTCCTCTTAGCGGTATTCGATTTTGGCGGAGATGATCTTGTCCGGATCGGTGACCATGCCGTTCTGGGCTTCGTCGCCCTTCTTGATGGCATCGACCAATTCCATACCCGAAACGACCTTGCCCCAGACCGTATATTGCCCGTTGAGGTGGGTAGCGTCTGCATAGGTGATGAAGAACTGCGAATTGGCGCTGTTCGGATCGTTGCTGCGGGCGGCGCCGATGACGCCGCGGACGAAAGGCTCGTTGGAGAATTCGGCATCGAGGTCGGGAAGGTCCGAGCCACCCATGCCCGTGCCGGTCGGGTCGCCGGTCTGAGCCATGAAGCCCTCGATCACGCGATGAAAGACGATGCCGTCATAAAAGCCCTGGCCGGCGAGCGTCACGACGCGCTCGACGTGCTTGGGCGCGATGGCGGGGAGCAGCTCGATATCGACGGCGCCGTCCTTGAGTTCGAGCATCAGGTGGGGGGTGCCCTCCTGAGCCATGGCGCCGGTGGGAGCGGCGATCGAAGCGGCGAAAAAGATGCCGAGTGCGGCGAGGAGAACGCCGAGGATGATCCCGGCACGTTTCATTGGAGCAGTCATGCTTTGTTAAGGGCCTTCAAAACGATAGCGGGAACGAAGGCGCTGATGTCGCCTCCCATTTCGGCGATCTGACGCACGAGTGTGGCGGAGATGTGCCGGACATGCGGGCTCGACGGCAAAAACACCGTCTGCAGGTCGGGCGCCATCTGCGCATTCATGCCGACCATCTGCATTTCGAAATTGTAGTCGGTGGTATCGCGCAGCCCGCGGATGATCAGCTTGGCGCCGTGGCCCCTGGCCGCCTGCACCATCAGGCCGTTGAAATCGACGATCTCGAACTCGGTTTCGGTGCGCTTGCCGATCGGGTCGAGCACCGCCCGCAGCAGCGCGATGCGATCCTCGTGCGAAAACAGCGGTTTCTTGGTGTGGTGCGTGCCGACGGCGACCACCAGACGGTCGACCAGCTTGCAGGCGCGCTCAATGACATCGAGATGGCCGTTGGTCAGGGGATCGAAGGAGCCGGGATAAAATCCGACAAGTCTGGCCATGGTTTGGGACCTCCTGATCGCTAGCGTGGGGTTTGTGTCATGCCTGATGCTGCAAGGCAAGCCAGAGGGCGGTCGCAATCAGGATCACGCCGGCCGCCCGGTTGAGCACCTGCGCCCCTTTGCCGGTGAGGGCACCGCGGGCATAGGCGGCAACCAGGATGTAGGCGCCGTCGGTGATCAGCGCCGCGGTCATCTGAATCGTGCCGAGCAGCAAAACCTGCGGCCACGCCGGGAAGGCGGGATCGACGAACTGCGGCAGGAAGGCGCCGAAGAAGATCAACGCCTTGGGATTGCCCCAGAGCACCAGAAACCCCGTCAGCACCTGGCGCAGCGGTTTCGCCGGACGTGCCGCCCTGTCGACGGCCACCGTGTGGCGCTCCGTGAGATAGCCCCAGCCCAGCCAGACCAGATAAGCCGCCCCTGCATATTTGATGACGTCGAAGGCCGCGGCGACCGCGGCGCTCACCACCTGCAGCGCCGCGGCGACGAGGACGACCATGGTGAACCGTGCGAGCTGGGCCCCAAGCTCGAGCCAGAACCCGGCGGCGAGGCCGCGCGCCAGCGACGTGCTCACCACTGCCGAGACGGTGATTCCCGGCACGAGGAGGACGACGAAGGACGCTATGACAAACGAGACGAGGAGCGGGAGATCGGGCAAGTTGGTTCAGCTATGCCCGCTTCTGCAATGCCAGCCAGAACCCGCCCAGCATCAGGATGGCGCCGGAGACCCGGCTCACGATCTTGACCCGCGCGGCGCTCAGGAGCCCCCTCGCGCGGCCAGCGATCACCGCGTAGATGGCGTCGGTTGACCCGGCGACAATCATGAAGAACAGCCCCAGCAGCATGATCTGCGGAAAGGTCGGGGCTTCGAGGCTCACGAACTGCGGTAGGAAGGCGCCGAAGAAGATCAGCGCTTTGGGATTGGCCCAGATCACGAGGAACCCTTCGACGACCAGCGAGCGGTAGCTCCTGGTGCGGATGACCTGGGCCCTCCCCAGCTCCCCTTTTGAGCGCAGCATCTTGTAGCCCAGCCAGATGAGGTAGGCGGCGCCCATCAGCTTGATCCAGTCGAAGGCGAAGCCCATGAAGCTGACCAGCGCCTCCATGCCGCTGGCGACAACCAGGATCATGCTGACGAGCCCGATCTGGGTGCCCACGACAATGGCGAGGCCGGCGAGTGTTCCCCGCGCCAGAGCATTGGCAATGATCACCGTGACGGTCGGGCCAGGCACGATGGCGAGCACGAAGCAGGCACCGAGATAGGCAATAAGCGTCGTCAGGTCGAACATGGTTCCCCCAATGCGCCGCCGGAACCCGCCAGCGTCCTCAGACGAAGCCATCTTGTGACGACGAAGGCAAGTCCTACTCGGCCCCGCCCTCGCCGCCGGGCGCATCGCTGTCGCCGCCCTCTTCGCTCTCGGGCTCGCTGATGCGCTCGACCGAGACCACCTTCTCCCCCTCGGCGGTCTTGAAGATGCGCACGCCCTTCGAAGCGCGGCTGGCAAAGCGGATGCCGTCGACGGGTACGCGGATCAACTGGCCGCCGTCGGAAACCAGCATGATCTGGTCGGCGTCTTCCACCGGGAAGGCGGCGATCAGGTTGCCGATCTCCTTGAGCTTGCGCTGGTCGGTGGCCTTGATGCCCTTGCCGCCGCGGTTGGAGATGCGGAACTCGTAGGACGAGGAACGCTTGCCGTAGCCAAGTTCGTTGACCGTCAGCACGAACTGCTCGGCGGCGCCCATTTCGGCGTAGCGGTCGACCGAAAGCTGCACGTCACCGCTCTGGTCCTCGGGCTCCTCCGACGCATCCTCGATATCGACTTCGACCTCGCCTTCCGCTTCCTCGCCGGTGGCGGCACGGCGGATGGCGCTCGACTGCTTGAGATAGGCGCCGCGTTCTGCCGGCGTTGCATCCACGTGATGGAGAATGGACATGGAGATGACGGCGTCGCCCTTGGCCAGCGAGATGCCGCGGACGCCAGTCGAGGTGCCCGTGGAGCCATTACCGCCGAAGACGCGGATGTCGGTGGTTTGGAAGCGCACGCACTGGCCGCGCGCCGTGGTCAGCAGCACGTCCTCGCGCTCGCTCGAGAGTTCGACGCCGATAATGGTCTGGTTCTCGTCGTCGAACTCCATGACGCGCTTGCCCAGGCTGGTGCGCGGCACGCAATCGGAGAGCTTGTTGCGGCGGATCGAGCCGGTGGAGGTCGCGAACATGACGTCCAGCTTCTCCCACTCTGCCTCATCCTGCGGCAGCGGCACGATCGAGGTGATGCGCTCGCCCCCATCGAGCGGCAGCATGTTGATCAGGGCCTTGCCGCGGGCCTGCGGTTCGGCCACGGGCAGCCGCCAGACCTTCATCCTGTAGACCTGGCCGAGCGAGGAGAAGAACAGCACGGGCGTGTGGGTATTGGCGACAAAGAGGCGGGAAACGAAATCCTCGTCGCGGGTCGCCATGCCCGAGCGGCCCTTGCCGCCGCGGCGCTGCGCCCGGTAGGCAGAGAGCGGCACGCGCTTGATGTAGCCGCCATGGGTGACAGTCACCACCATGTCCTCGCGGGCGATAAGGTCTTCGTCCTCGAAATCGCCGGCGGCCTCGTCGATAGTGGTCAGGCGCGGTGTGGAGAACTGCTCCTTTATCTGGGTGAGTTCCTCGCGGACGATGTTCATCACCCGTTCGCGCGAGCGCAGGATATCGAGGTAATCGGCGATATCCGTACCCAGGCCATTGAGTTCGTCGCCGATCTCGTCCCGGCCGAGCGCGGTCAAACGCGAAAGCGTCAAGGCGAGGATGGCACGGGCCTGCTCGTCGGAGAGCTTGAAGGTCCCGTCGTCGTTGATCTTGTGGCGCGGATCGTCGATCAGCGCGATCAGCGGCGCCACATCGATCGCCGGCCAGAAGCGCGCCATCAGCCGCTCGCGCGCCGTGGTCGGGTCTGGCGAGGTGCGGATCAGCGCGATGACTTCATCGACGTTGGCCACCGCCACCGCGAGGCCGACCAGAATGTGAGCGCGGTCACGGGCCTTGTTGAGCAAGAACCTTGCCCGGCGCGTCACCACGACCTCGCGGAACTCGATGAACGCCTGCAGGATCTGCTTGAGGTTCATCAGTTCCGGCTTGCCGCCGTTGAGCGCGACGAAATTGCAGCCGAACGAGGATTGCAGCGGGGTGAAGCGGTAGATCTGGTTCAGTACCACGTCGGGGACGGCGTCGCGCTTCAGCTCGATGACCACGCGCATGCCGTTGCGATCGGACTCGTCCCGGATGTCGGAGATGCCCTCGATGCGCTTGTCGCGCACCAGTTCGGCGATCTTTTCGATCATCACCGCCTTGTTCACCTGGTACGGGATCTCGGTGACGATCAGCGCTTCGCGTTCCTTGCGAATCTCCTCGGTGTGCACCCTGCCCCGCACCAGGATCGAACCGCGCCCCGTCTCGTACGCAGCGCGGATGCCCGAGCGGCCGAGGATGATGGAAGCGGTCGGGAAATCGGGGCCCGGCATCACCTCGAGGATATCGTCGACCGTGGCCCCCGGCCGATCCATCAGCAGCAGCGTGGCGTCGATCACTTCGCCCAGGTTGTGGGTCGGGATGTTGGTGGCCATGCCCACGGCGATGCCGCTGCCGCCGTTCACCAGCAGGTTCGGGAAGCGCGCCGGCAGCACTGTCGGCTCGCGTTCGGAATTGTCGTAGTTGTCCTTGAAGTCGACCGTGTCCTTGTCGATGTCCTCGAGCAGGGAGTTGGTGATCTTTTCCATGCGCACTTCGGTGTAGCGCATGGCCGCCGGCATATCCCCGTCGACCGAACCGAAATTGCCCTGCCCGTCGATCAGCACGACGCGCAGGGAAAACTCCTGCGCCATGCGCACGAGGGAGAAGTAGACCGCATCGTTGCCGTGCGGGTGGTATTTACCGATGACGTCGCCGACCACGCGCGCCGATTTGCGATAGGGCTTGTTCCACTCGTAGCCCTGTTCGTTCATCGAGTGCAGGATGCGCCTGTGCACTGGCTTCAGCCCGTCGCGCACGTCCGGAAGTGCGCGGCTCACGATCACGCTCATGGCGTAATCGAGATAAGATTTGCGCATTTCGTCGGTGATGGAGATGAGGGCGATATCGGACGGCGGAGGGGGGGCGCCGGTCTCGTCTGCGTTCTTGTCTGTCACTGGGCAGTTCTAGGGTTGTTCAGGCTGGGATTGCTCTATGCGATTCCGTCGGGAAAGGCCATTTTTAGGGGGTGGCAGGCGGCCAATCCGCGCCGTTCTTCCACTGAAAACCGGTTTACGGTCAATTCACGCCTATTTTGCGGCCTTGGTGGCCTTTCGAGCGGGCGCCGAATCGGCCTCCCGGGCACCACCGGCGAGCACATCGAATCAACATCTCGCGATCACGGGGCGCCTCTTTGTGGCGACACAATCGGCCAGATCGCGATACATTGATGGCGGAAATCGGAGGCAACCGCCCCTGCAGAAGCCAGTGCGGTCAGAGGTCGTGTGATATTTTCATCACAATGGCCCGTTGCTTTGTTTGGGACTCTCACTGTAATAACGCGGGATGCGCGGCGCAGGTCAACGACCACGTCTGCTGCACCCTCTCATGAACGCCGGGGGGCGCTTCTTTCACATGTTTGGAGGCTAAACTAGATGAAACTGTTCGGACCCCTGTCGCGGAGCATCGCTATCGCAGGGCTGGTCGTCGCTTCCATATTGGCGGCCGCGCCCACATTCGCCGCCAAGGCTGACGTCGAACTGCTGCAGTCCTACGTCG
>Ga0214473_10010845_pt1 | contig 10703 bp, 9 predicted proteins | sample RVTome_7_FD_203509 | JGI IMG/M metagenome (GOLD analysis project Ga0214473, IMG submission 203509) | Soil microbial communities from uranium-contaminated site in the Upper Colorado River Basin, Wyoming, United States - RVT98D197 | ecosystem: Environmental > Terrestrial > Soil > Contaminated >... | reverse complement strand
ATTCTGGGAGGCCATGGCCACAGATTCTAAAGAAAAATCTTTACTCTGTTTAAGGGCTGCCATTGAAAAGAAGGCAATTAATCCTGTCCTTCTGGAGATGAGGGGGATTACATCGATTGCGGACTACTTTTTCATTTGCAGCGGGAAGTCGGACCGGCAAGTCCAGGCAATCGCCCAGGCGATTGAAAAGATATTGAAGAAGAAAGGGATCCAATCCCTCGGACAAGAGGGGACCCTGGAAGGGAAATGGATCCTGATGGACTACGAAGATGTCATCGTCCATATTTTTCTGGAACCCGTCAGAAAGTTCTATGACCTGGAAGGGCTCTGGATAGATGCTCCAAAGATTGATTTTCAAAAAGACATAAGTGCTGAGGAGAAGGCCATTGGACCCGAAGAAAGGAATTGACAAAAAAACTCTTGCGCGATTTAGAAAGGTTCTTCTCAAAGAGCGGGAAGATATCATCGGAGAGGTCAAGCAGATCCACGAATCCTCCAAAGAAATGGGTCAAGATGGCATTCAGGATATTGCGGATGAAGCCGCCAACATTTACACCAAGCAGGTCTTACTCAGCTTGAACGAGAATGAACGGGCAAGGCTTCAGGAGGTGGACGAGGCTTTGGACCGAATTGAAAATGGCATGTACGGAATCTGTGAAGAGTGTGGGGAACCCATCGGCTTGAAACGTCTTGAAGTCCGGCCCGTTGCGAAATACTGTGTTCCTTGTAAGACCAAAATGGAAAAAGGAATGCTTTAATCCATGCTGATGCGACTCTTATTGATTATCATTCTGGCTGCCATCGTCCTCTTCTGCTGGATTTCTCTGAGTAATCCGCTGGATATCGATTTCCAGTTTTTCGATCGGATTGTTCCAATCGATCTTTCAACCCTGATGATCCTGTCCTTTGTTTTGGGCGCGATGCTTGTCTTCATCAGCACCTTGGCCCGGGATGTAAAACGAGCGATCGAGGGCTTCCGGGTGTCGCGTCAAAAAAAGAAGAACCTCTCCCTAAAAGAAGAATTCAATAAGGGAATGGATGCATTTCTTCGGGGAAATCTGGCCAAGGCCAAATCCCACTTTGTGGCGGTTCTGAAAAAAGATCCATACCAGATCGACCTTTATCTGAAACTTTCCGAGATCGATTTCAAGGAAGGCAACGCGGAAGAAGCTCTGCACTGGTTGGAACGGGCAAGGCTCATTGATATGAGAAACGTAGAGACCCTCTTCCGGGAGGCAGCCCTCTACCAGCAGATGAAGCGATTCAACGATGCCATCCGGACCCTGAACCGCGTGATCCAGCTGGATGAATCGAATCTCAAGGCATTGAGAAGCCTGCGGGAGATCTATCTGAACAGCCGAAGATGGGAAGAGGCGATCCAGACCCAAAGATCCATCCTCAAATTGACAAAAGGAAAACAGGCGGAAGAGGAAGAGACACTTTTTTATCTGGGATTGAAGTACGAATCCGCCCGGGACTTTTTAAGCAAGGGGGGGAATGATCCTCTGGAGCGCGCTCTGAAGGAGGCAAAAGAGATTATTCGGGAGAAAAAGACCTTCATGCCTGGCTTTGTCCTTTTGGGGGATATTTACCTGAGAATGGGGAAATGGACCACAGCCGGAAAGGTGTGGGGAACGAGCTATGCAAGATTCAAGTCAATCGTTTTCCTCCTTCGATTGGATGAACTCTATCTCAGTCGAGAGGATCCGAGCACCCTCCTCCGGATCTACCAGCGGGCCTTGAGACGGGAGCCGGAGAACTGGGCCCTTGGCTTCTCTTATGCAAGACTCTGTTTGCGGTTGGAACTCCTGGATGAGGCCCTGGAAGCTGCCGATGAAGTCAGTTTGAGGCGAAAGGACTTCCCGGCTCTCCACCGGCTTCTGGCAGAGATCTACCTCCGCAAGAAAGACTTCGACCGGGCGGCCCATGAATTTGAGAAAACCTTCGAGATGAGCAAAACCTCTTATCTCCCTTTTTTCTGCGGTGTTTGCGAGGAGGAATCGGAAGAGTGGGTGGCCTATTGCCCGCAATGCCATCGTTGGAATACTTATGCGATTAGAGAGGGTGAGAAAATTGCCACCTTCTTTCCTCCTTCCATCGGTGAACGAACGTCCTTTGCCATGGGTAACTGAAACAAGCCCCTCAAACCTGCTCAAATGCATCGCTTCCTTGAGCCGTTCTTCCAGTTCTTTTTGCCTCCTCAGTGTCCGTGTTGTGAAAGATTCCTGGAAGAAGGAAGAAAGGGGGTTTGTCCTGATTGTTTCTCCGAGATTCGTTGGATTGAACCCCCGTTCTGCTCCATCTGCGGGACCCCCTTTTCATCCGGAGCCGGCGAATCCCATCCATGCAGTGATTGCCTGACAAAGAAAAGGTATTTTGAAATGGCGAGGGCTCTGGGATTTTACGTAGGCCCTTTGCAGAAGATGATCCATCGCTGGAAATACCGGGGGAAGACTTCCTTGACCTCCTCTCTCGGAGAGTGGATGGCAACCGGGTTACTTCATTTCTGGGACCCTCCCCTCTTTGACCTGTTGATTCCTGTTCCTCTTCACATTCATCGCAATCGAGAACGGGGGTTCAATCAGGTCCTCTTGCTCGTGCAGGAATTAAGCCGCAAAACAGGAATTCCGTACAGGAAAAGGCTTCTGCAAAAAAAGCAGGTCACTCCCCCTCAGGTGAATCTGAGCGGGGCCGAGAGGGAGAAAGCAGTGAGAAATGCCTTTCAGGTCGTTGGAAACGAGAATCTGGAGGGGAAATCGATTCTTCTGGTGGATGATGTCTACACAACCGGGGCAACCGTCAACGAATGCTCCAGGGTGCTGATAGCCAGGGGTGCGGAGCGGGTTGATGTCCTGACACTGGCCCATGCGGTGAAAAGATCTTAACATGGAGAAGATAGGAAAAATGGAATAGCGGATGAAACGAAGCAGAAAATGGTTCTTTCTTTGGATCCTAATTCCCGTCCTGGCCGTGGGCCTCTTTCTCTTTTTCATCATTCCACGTCTTCTTTCCCCCAGCCTTTATGGCAAAGTGCTGCAAGAGGCCTTGGGTAAGGAAATAGGAAAGGAGGTGACAATCGGAAAGACAAAGATCAACGTCCTGGGAGGATTCGGGATCGCCTTTGAAGACTTCCGTGTGAGGGACCGATCCGGGACGTACAATCTCCTTCAGGCTAAAAGACTCATTGCAACGGTGAAGTGGGCTCCCCTCATCAGAAAAGAGGTAAGATGGAAACGGATCATTCTTGACGAGCCTGTGGTTCAGTTGATCCGTGACAAGAATGGCCGGTTCAATTTTTCGGACGGCCCTCTGACAGGGGAGGCTTTAAAGGTTCTTGAACAGAAGCTCCTTCGGATGCTTGCTACGTTGTTCGGAGGTTCCTTTACCCTTCGAAATGGTACGTTCAACATCTTGGATGAAGGCCTGGAAGGGCTTTCGTCAATAACAGAATTTCGGTCTTTCAATTTTTACCTCACAAGAGTCTCTTACCACAACCCCTTTCCCTTTCTTGTCAGTGGAAAGATCTATCACTCCAACAGGGAGAGTGAATTCTCTCTTTCCGGAACGATTGAGAACATCCCTGAAGACCTGGATTTTTCCAGGATCGGAATAGAAACGGAAGCGAAAGTCAAAGGAATCGATCTCGCTCATTTCTGGCCCTATCTCAAGGCTTGGGTCCCGATGAAAACCCTTGGAGGGTTTCTTGATCTGGATGGACACTATCAGGGAGTAATCTCCGGGCCGTTCAAGGCGTCGGCAAAGATGACGTTTCACCACGTGGTATATGATCATCCACAGGTCTTTGCCCATCTTTTCACTCCAAAACGATTAAATCTTGACTTCCAGATTGATTACGATACCAAGGAGTTCAAGGTTCCCAGTTTTTCAGTCAAGCTTCCCGATTTCTGGGTGAAAGGAAAAGGAAGAATTTATGGAATCGGAACAAAAGAGATGGGCATGGAAGCAGAGGCTCAAAGCAGCCCTTTCGAACTCTCAGACGGGAGAAGATATATTCCTTACAGAATCATTACGAAAGACGTCTCCGATCACCTCTTCAAATCGGAAGGGAGCGGTTCGATGCAGATTCTTTCCGCCAGGCTCTCCGGGAAGATGCCTGAAATTGAGCATTGTGACCTGCCTCAGTATGCCCATACCCTTACCGTGGAAATGAAAGCGAACGATGTCCGATTGCGCCTTCCCTGGAACCTTCCAACCCTGGAGAATCTCAAAGGCCATCTTTTTTTCAAAGACGGCCATCTCAACCTGAAAGAGGTGGAAGCAATGTTCCTCCATTCCAGAATCGATAGAGCCAATGGGGTCTTCTATCGATTGCTCCAAATCCCAACGCTACAGATCGACGGCGAAGGCTACCTCGATTTGAAGGACCTCCCCACCCTGGGCAAAATAGAAGGGCTCTTGCCGGACTCTTCCGGTGGTTTCTCAAACTTCCGCTCCCTGTCGGGAAAAGCAGGATACCGGCTTTCCGCCAAAGGGGAATTAAAGCCTCCCATCCATTTTCAGCATCAAGAGCAATACCATCTTTCGAACGTCCATATTAGCCATTCCCAGATCCCTTTTCCCGTCACCATCACAGAGGGAGAGGTAACCCTCTCGAATGAAGAGGCCCGATGGTCCGGAGTTAAATCGGCATTCGGAGACTCCTCCTTTTCCATGAACGGGTGGTGGAGGAAAAACAGGAAAGAAGAACCCCTTGGGATCGCGGCCCAAGGCAGGCTTGATCTTAAGAATCTGCTTGTTCTCATGCAGTCTCCACCCTTCCCGGAAGGGATTCGAGCGAAGATGAAATCGATTGAAATCCTTTCAGGAAAAGGAGAGTTTTCGTTCAAAGGCCGGGGTACGGAAGGGTTTCGATTCTCTTCTTACGAGGGAGAGTGGATCCCAAAAGAGAACCAGATTCTTCTGAAAGGAACTTCCTCCCCGCTTTGGGTGAAGGAAGGCATTCTCTCCTTTTCAAATTCGGGCCTCAATCTTTCCGGGATCAAGGTCCAGTATAAGGACTCCCCGCTCAACTTAGACGGATCTGTGAAAGGGGGGATTTTGACTCTTCAAACAAGAGGATCCATCGACCTGAAATACCTGCACTCTGTCCTCCAGTCGCCATTTTTCTCAGATGGGACTCATTCTCAGATGGATGAGATTCGCGACCTTCGCGGAGAGGCCACAGTGCGACTGAAGTGGTCTGGAAACATCGATGACTGGATCGATGCTATGAAGGAGGGTGAGATCGGTCTGAGAGGAATCACTCTCAACCACCGGAAGATACCCTTTATCTTTTCCAGAGTGGAAGGGTCTCTCCATCTTTCTCCGGAACAGATTCAATTCGAAGGATTAAATGGAAACCTCGGAGATTCCCTTATCACCGCTACGGGTGTCCTCTCCCGTATTGGCCTTCAACTCAAGCCTTCTTCCATCACTTCCTCCGGTCGTTTTCTCACTTTTCGTGTCTCTTCCCCTCAACTCAACCTGGATGCCCTCCTTCCCGAGAGAGAAGAGCCGTCCCCCACTTTTTTGGAAGAGCTGAGAAAATGGCTTTCCAGCTGGAATCTGGATGGCACCATTCAGGCAGAAAAATGGAAATATCAGAATCTACTATACGAAGATTTGAAGGTCGGGATGAAGACGGTTGACGGGAGATTGGTCCTTCGTACATTTCAATTCAAGGGAGAAGGAGGCGATCTCTGGGGAGAGGGGTGGATTGAACCCGCAGAGAAGGGGGTGAGATTCGAAATCAAACCCCGCATCTCTAACATGGACGCAAAGTCCTTTTTGCGGGCGGTGCTTCAAAAAGGGAAGGAAGAGAGGATCGACATTAGCGGAAGGCTCCATATGAACAAAATGGAGCTAAGAGGGAAAGGAGAAGATTTCAAGAGAATCAAGGAATCCTTAAACGGAGGCTTAAGACTTGAGTTGGAAAATGGGGTGATCGAACGATTCAATATCCTTGCCAAGATCTTCTCGATCCTGAATGTCACGCAGATCCTCATGGGCAGGCTGCCCGACCTGACGACGAGGGGACTTCCTTTCCAGCGGGTCACAGCGGATGTCGTGATCAAAGATGGCGTTGCCTCCACTGAGAATCTGTTTGTCGACAGCGATGCCATCCGGATCACTCTGACCGGAGGGATCGATTTGGGGAAAGGCACCATTGACGCGAAAATAGGAGTCCATCCGCTGGTGACAGTCGATACTTTCTTAAGCAAAATACCGATTGCCGGATACATCCTCACCGGGAAGGACAAGGCTTTTGTTTCATACTACTACGAGGTCAAAGGGAACTTAGAGGATCCCAAGATTGAGGCCATTCCGATCAAGGGATTGGGGGAAGATTTTTTGGGAATCGTCCGGCGTCTCCTGGAAACCCCCTTAAGGCCTTTTCAGCAAAAAGCTCCATCGCCTTAATGGTAAACATCGTGTCAGTGTCAGTTTTCAGTGTCACGACCTTACTGACACAGACACAGTCCACAGGCACAAATCATTTTGGATTTTATTTGAAGGAGGATCTTATGGGTCATCTCGCTGGTAAAGAAGAGATTTTGAAGGGGCTGCAAAAGAGGCTTCACCGGAATCCCATCGGACTTCCGGAGCATGCGTCAGTCTATGAGATTTTATCGATCCTCTTCACGGAGAAGGAAGCGGCCGTTGGGGCAAGGTTTCCATTGGGAATGGTCGCCTTCGAAGAGATTCAAAAGGTGGTAGGAATCCCCGGAATCGAACTGGAGGAAATCCTGAACGGGATGATCAAAAAGGGGCTAGTCATCACCGCAAAGAGAGTCGGAAAGACTCATTATCTCCTCTCCCCAGGGTTAACCGGTTTTTTTGAATTCACTTTTATGCGGACTGATGAGTCTCTTCCATTGAAACGATTGGCAGAACTGATGCGCACCTATAAGGATACGCCCGAATTTGTGCAGGAATTTTTTGCCCCGGGAACGACCCGGGGTCGAGCCTATGTTTACAGCGGAGTCCTGCCCGAGGTGAGGAGTGAAGTCCTCCGCTTTGATGAAGCCTCAGAGCATATCCGAAAAGCAGGCCGTGGAAGTCTTGGCAAGTGCTATTGCCGCCATGAAGCAGGGCATCTCGGTAGAAGCTGCTCCGCACCTGTCGATGATATCTGTATGAGCCTGGGCAACGCCTCTGATTTCTTGGTCGAGCAGGGATTTGCAAGAAGGGCCTCCGTGGGAGAGCTGTTAGATACGCTCAAGAAGGGAGAAGACCATGGATTAGTCCACATCGGTGATAATGTGTTGGAACAAACCACCTTTATCTGCAACTGTTGCGGGTGCTGCTGTGGATTTCTGGAAGGGATCACGAAACATCAGGTGAAACATGCTGTGACAACCACGAGCTATATTGCGAAGGTGGGTCAAGATGAGTGCAACGGATGCGAGGAATGCGTGGATCACTGTCAGATCAAGGCCATCAAGATGGAAGGGGATTATCCGGTGGTCGATGAGGAGTCCTGTCTGGGATGCGGAGTCTGCGCCCATTTCTGCCCCAGCAGCGCCATGAAGATGACTGAGAGAGAGAAAAAGGTGATCCCTCCCAGAACCTATAAAGAGTTAATGATCCGCTTGATGAAAGAAAAAGGAAGGGATGAAACCGTCAGATAGTCCAGTGGTCCTTTCGTCAAATAGTTAATAATAGATTACGGGACTACAAGACTAAGCGACGACGCGACACTTCACGGCAGAACGCCAGGATCATTTCTCTCAGGATGACCGCAGCCGTCACGGCAGAGATCTGCGTAGGATCGTAATCCGGAGTTAGTTCCACGATGTCGAATCCGATGACGTGTAGGGAACGAAGTTCCTTCAGCAGAAGCATGAACTGCTGAAATGTGATCCCCCCTGGTTCCGGTGTCCCCACGCCTGGAAGAATGCCGGGGTCGAACAGGTCAAGGTCAAGAGTAACATAAACAGGACGATTTCTAAGGTGCCTAATCATAGACTTCAAAGAGGGGTCTTTCATTGCAACAAGTGACTTCATTCTGTTAGCCAACTTGAATTCTTCTTCGGTTCCGGAACGTACTCCTATCTGAAATAACCTGCCTTTTCCCAAACGATCGACGACTTTTCTCATTACAGTGCTATGAGAGAGTGTTTCCCCAAGATAGTCTTCTCTGAGATCGGTATGGGCATCCAGGTGAAGGAGGTGAAGGTCGGGGTAGGTCTCAAACATTGTTTCGATGATAGGGAGGGTGATCAGATGGTCACCTCCTAAAATAATAGGAAATTTCTTCTGGGAGAGGATCCGGTTAAGGACCTCACGAATATGCTGGAGAGAGACTTTCTTCTCGCCCAAGGGGAGTTCCAGGTCGCCCATATCGTGGACGGAGTACTGTTCCAGATCCCGATCCTGATAGGGGCTAAAGGTTTCGATTCCCCAAGAGGCCCTTCGGATGGCCGCGGGGCCAAATCGGGCCCCAGGACGGAAAGAGGCTGACCCATCGTAGGGGCAACCGACAAGGACGATTCTGCTTTCTGCGAAGGATGCGCTGGCAGAGATGAAAGTGGTTTCAATGAAATGGAGGTTCATCCCACCCATTATTCATAACTTATTCGTTATGTCCCACAGGACTACTGCCGCAAAAGTTGCCCCGACCTTTCTTACTTGACATTCGATTGCAATTGAGCTCAGATCTTTAATCTTGCGGTCCCGGAGCTTCATTCCTTCGGTGGCCATCTGTCGGACCATCTCTTCAACATCCTTCCGGTATCCGCGGGCGGAATATTCCATGATCAGCCCCGCATGAATGGGATCCTCTGGAAGGGCGACGGCAACTGCAGAGGAGATCATCTCCCCGGGGGTCTCGCTGGTCATCGAGGCGTAGGCGGTTGGAACGAGAGAGCCTGGGGGGATCTTTATGGGATCGATGAGCGTACAGTGAGGGGGTACAATGCTGCTCATCTTCACCAGGTTGGTATCCCCGATCCCAGCGCGGAGGAGGGCTCCGTCGAAAGCATTGAGAGGTGTGAATCCCTCCGACGCTCCAGAAACCAGAAAATAATGTGTTGGGGTTTTAATGATCACGGCTCTTCTCCATCATCTCTTTTGGTGTCAACGCATGATATGGTTTATCAATTGACCCCCATGTATCGATTTTCCTCGCCCACCCCTCGAATGATTCCCCTCACCCCCACCCTCTCCCCGGTGGGGAGAGGGTGGGGGTGAGGGGAGCGCTATGCGTTTTTTAGAAAGAAGGAGGGGAGCTGATCCAGAGTATCACCACTCCCTTCGAGCCGCTGTTGTGGAGCCAATGCTCCTTCTCTGCCGAGAGGTAGAAGCATTCCCCTTTCTTCAGCTTCAGGATCTCTTTCCCAAAACGAAGGTTGACCCTTCCCCGGAGGACAAAACCGAACTCCTCCCCTTCATGGGGCTTCTCTTTGGGTGTCGATTCCCCCTTCCGGAGAGTCAGGAGGATGGGTTCCAACCGACGGTTCGTCGAACCCGGGACCAGAAGCTCAAACTTCTCAATCTTCTCTTTTTCAATCGCTACCCGGTCCTTCTCCCGGTACACGATTTTCTCCTGCGAAGCCTCCCGGAAGAAGTCGGAGATGTTTTCGTCCAGGGCTTCCAGAATCGGGATCAGACTGTCCAGGGAAATGGATGTCAGATCCCGTTCGATCTGCGAGATAAATCCCTTGGTTAGATTGGCCCGCTCAGCAAGCTCTTCCTGGGTCAGGTTACTCAGCTGTCTTAAATTCCGAATGCGTTCTCCGATTTTCATAAAAGTGGGAGCACAGTATACGAAGAAATTAGTTTAATAATGTGTAAGACAGTATAGAAAGAAATTAGTTTAACAAACTAAACTCGAAAACAATTATAACCACCCTTTTGGATTTGTCAAGGATTGTTTTAGAGATTTCTGAAAAAGCCCAGAACTCTCTGATTACAACGATTACTAAGGAGTCCATAATTGAGAAGACACATTTTTTACCGTTCACCCTGAGCTTGTAGTTCGACAAGCTCACCACATTCGTCCGATCGCCCTGAGCCCGTCGAAGGGAGGGTGCGTTGCTACGCCGTTCATGCTTCGACAGGCTCAGCACGAACGGCTTGTTTTCAGTGTCTATACAATTATGGACTGATTAGTAAAAAACGATTACACCGATTAGAAAAGCATTTACGGTGGGTAAAAAATTAAGATAATCGATTCTTATAATCCTGATAATTGAATTCTCGGATGAGTCGAAATCCTGACGTTTCACTCCATAGGCCGATGGAAGGATGAGGGACGCCATTGAACATGGTCGTTTTGACCGTCGTGTAATGGATCATATCATCAAAGATGATTCGATCGCCGGGTTTGAGCTCTTTGTCAAAGGACCAATTCCCCATATAATCGCCTGCCAGGCAACTTATCCCTCCCATTCGGTAGGTAGGTTTCATCGGCCTTTCATCGGTCGCACCCAAAATGATAGGTTTATAGGGCATTTCCAAGCAGTCGGGCATATGGCAAGTAAATGAAACGTCGAGTATGGCAGTTTTAATGCCGTTATTCTCAACGATGTCTAATACGGTAGAGACGAGGTAACCCGTTTGATAAGTGAAGGCGCTCCCGGGTTCCAATATCATTTCGACCCCATACGTATTCTTAAAATCAGTTAAGATTCTGATCAGATGGGGAATATGATAATCCTTCTTTGTGATAAGATGCCCCCCCCCCATGTTCACCCATTTCA
>Ga0214473_10010844_pt1 | contig 10703 bp, 11 predicted proteins | sample RVTome_7_FD_203509 | JGI IMG/M metagenome (GOLD analysis project Ga0214473, IMG submission 203509) | Soil microbial communities from uranium-contaminated site in the Upper Colorado River Basin, Wyoming, United States - RVT98D197 | ecosystem: Environmental > Terrestrial > Soil > Contaminated >... | reverse complement strand
TGCGAGTGAAGATTTATAGGGCATAGGTTCTGGTACGGAGGTGAATATTAAGCACCAAGCACCAAATTACAAATTCCAAACAATCTCCAAATTCCAATGTCAAATGGCCGAAACTTTGTTGTTTGGAATATTGGTGATTGGGATTTGTTTGGGATTTGGTGCTTGGAGTTTGGAATTTCAGTCCCGCTTGAATATATAAGCTTGCTCACTCAGGATGAGTGGATTACCTGATCTGCGGTTGCTTAGGAGGGATGGATGCCTCGCTGGGGAATGGTCATTGATTTAGACAGGTGCTCGGGATGCCAGGCCTGTGTGGTGGCCTGTCATGCGGAGAATAACATTGGCATCGTCGGCCCTGAGGAGTCCGCCAGGGGCCGAACCATTCACTGGATCGAGCTCATTCCCTACATCGAGGGAGAGTATCCCCATATCAAGGCCAGACTCCTTCCCCGTCCCTGCATGCACTGTGACCATCCCCCTTGCACAAAGGTTTGTCCCGTATTTGCCACCTATAAGAACGAGGAAGGATTGGTGGGACAGATTAATCACCGGTGCATCGGCTGCCGTTACTGCACGACGGCCTGTCCTTATACCGTGAAGTATTTTAACTGGCATGCGCCTGAATGGCCGAAAGAGATGAAAGGGTCGCTCAATCGGGATGTGTCCCTGAGGACAAAAGGCGTGGTGGAAAAATGTACTTTCTGCAGTCACCGGCTCCTCAAGGCAAGGGAAAAAGCAAAAGTTGAGAAAAGGGAGCTTCTCCCCGAAGACTATATCCCTGCGTGTGTCCAGGCCTGTCCCAGCGCCGCCATGTTCTTCGGAGACCTGGATGATCCCTTCAGTGTCGTATCCCAGCTTTCCAGGGAAAGAAGGGCCTTCCGCTTGATGGAAGACCTTGGAACAGAGCCAAAAGTCTACTACCTCTCTGAAGGAATGTGATGGAAGAAAAACGTTTCGATGTGGAAGAGGATGCTATCCTGTTCGACCCTGTCAGGAAGACCGGGAAGTCTTTCTACCTCACCCTCTCTCTTCTTATCGCAATCATTTTCTGGGGGGTATATGCTTACCTTACCCAGTACCGGAACGGACTCGGGGTCACGGGACTGGCAAGGCCCATTTTCTGGGGCGTCTACATCACCAACTTCGTCTTCTTCATCGGAATCAGCCATGCCGGGACCCTCATCTCAGCCATCCTACGTCTTGCAAAGGCGGAATGGCGCAGGTCGATCACACGGTCCGCAGAGGTCATCACGGTCCTCGTCCTCTTTTTCGGTGTCGGAAATATCTTGATGGATTTGGGAAGACCGGATAGGATGTTGAACATTATCTGGTATTCCCAATTTCAATCTCCGCTGCTCTGGGATGTCTCAAGTATCACCGTTTATCTCACGGCCAGTTCCATCTATCTCTACCTTCCTTTGATCCCGGATATCGCCCTTCTCAGAGATTACAGCGGAAAGCGACAATGGTTTTACCGGATCTTCGCTCTGGGCTGGACAGGAACAGAAAGGCAGCACCGCCTCCTGGAAAAAAGCATTGCCATTATGGCTATTATTGTCATCCCGGTTGCGATCTCCGTTCATACGGTGGTGTCTTTTGTCTTTGCCATGACCATTCAACCCATGTGGCACAGCGCCATTTTTGGTCCCTACTTCGTCGCCGGTGCGATCTTCTCAGGCATCGCGGCGTTGATGATCGCGATGAACGTGATCCGGAAGGTCTACCACCTCGAAGACTACCTGAGACCTGTCCATTTCAATAATCTCGGGATACTTCTCCTCGTAATGACGCTCCTCTGGTTCTATTTCACCTTTACCGAATATCTGACGACTTATTATGGAGGAGAGCCAATTCACATGGTGATCTTCTGGTCCAAGTTTACGGGGAGATTCGCGCTTCCATTCTGGGGGATGTTCGTATTCTGTTTCGTCATTCCCCTGCCCCTTCTCAGCTTGAAGAAGACCCGAACCCCCTTTGGCACATTAATCGCCTCCATTTCGGTCGTCATCGGAATGTGGCTGGAACGGTTTATCATCGTCGTTCCCACATTGACCAATCCAAGACTTCCTAACGAGCTGGTGCTCTACTCCCCCACCTGGGTGGAGTGGTCCGTTTTTGTCGGGTGTATCTCCTTCTTCATTCTCCTCTACATGATCTTCACCAAACTTTTCCCCATTGTCTCCATCTGGGAGGTAAGAGAAGGACGGGAAAAGTCGATGGCAGAGGTCCAGGAAAGAATCAGGACCTATCTGCCGGGAATCGGTATTGAATAAAAGATCACTGCAAAATGATCAATTGGCAATGATCAATTAGCAATTTAACCACGTCAGGGCATCGTTATAAATGGCGACATAAATGGTGCGGCATAATCTGCCATCCCAGCATCAACCCTGAAGGGTTGAGTTACGTCACCGCCAAACCTGTAACTCAGGGCTTTAGCCCTGATGCGGGGATGGAATATATTCCCAGAATTCGATCTGTTTATGACGCAGTATGTAATTCTGCAATTTGCCTTCATTTTTGTGGAGTGAACCATGAAGTCTCCGTTCTCAAGCCAAAAGACCCTTTTGTTGGGAGGAGTAATCCTCACTTTTCTTCTCTTGAGCGCAGTCCTTGCCTTGGCCCAATCTCTGCCCGAAGATCCGGCAAAGGGCGCCCGACTTTTTTTCAGCAAGGGATGTGTGAAGTGCCACGCGCTGAAAGGAGAGGGAGGGAAAATCGGGCCGGACTTTGGGAGGGTTGATCTGGGCGATACCCAGATGGAACTCGCTGCAAAACTCTGGAATCATCTTCCCTCAATGATCGCGGGGATCGAAAGGATAAGAATGGTTAAGCCCAGTCTTACCGGTCAGGAATTCGGTGAGATTTCCGCCTATCTTTACTTCCTCAAATTCTTTGACGAACCCGGGAACCCATCACGGGGAAGGTCCTTCTTTAATGAAAAAGGCTGCGCAACCTGCCACCCTCTTTCCGGAAAAGGGAAACAAGGAGAACCGGGTCTGGATGAGTTTCCCCAGAACATCACCCCGGTCTATCTGAGCCAGGTGATCTGGAATCACGGTCCGAATATGATCGCCCAGATGGTTAGACTGGGTATAAAGTGGCCGGAGTTTCAGGGGACCGAGATGATGGACCTTCTCGAATACATCAAGGCCAATGCCAAGGGCCCCAAAGAGACTGCTTTCATTACCCCTGGCAACCCGAGAGAAGGCAAAGCCGTTTTCAGTTCAAAAGGCTGTATCAAGTGTCATTCCATTCGAGGAGAAGGCGGAAAGGGAGGAGAGGACCTGAGCAAAAGGGCGAAGACATTTTACAAAAGCCTCACTCAGATCGCTTCGAGTATGTGGAATAAAGGACCTGTTGTTCTGGCTAAAATGTCTCAGACCCCTCCCGGTTTGCCGAAGTTCACCCCGAAAGAGGTTGCGGATCTCATCGCTTATCTCTATTTCCTCCATTTCATCGACGAACCGGGAAATCCGGTTAACGGGAGAAAGGTCTTTTCGGATCAGGGATGTGCGAAATGCCATGGGCTGGACGGAAAGCGGGGAGAACTGATGCAGATCGACCTCACCGGGTATGAGAAAGCGGCCAATCCAATGGAAATCGTCGCCGCCATGTGGAACCACAGCAAAGAGATCGAAAAGGCTACCAGAGAGAAAGGCATTCCCTGGCCGCGGTTCAAGAAAGGGGAGATGGCCGATCTCCTGGAATATATAAGGACACCCAAAAAGAAGGGATAAGCACCAAATTAACCTTGGTGTCAGTGTCAGTTTTCAGTGTCAGTTTTCAGTGTCCGTCTCTTTCTGACACTGACACTAACCACTGACACGATTGTTCTCTTGGTGCTTGAAATGCTCAAACGAAGACTCGTTTAGTTCCCGGCAAGCGGGGCGTTACGGAAAGGAAAGAATTTATGAAGAATATGGTATCGCTCTTAATAGGTATCTTCTTGTTAGGAGGGACGTTCCTTCCCGGATATCAAGGATTGGCAGCCGAGAGAAAAAGCGGGTATCTTCTGCCCGGAGATGTTAAAGAGGGATGGAATGTTTATGTTACGAAAAAATGCAATCTGTGCCATTCGATCTGGGGAGAAGGCGGGAAGGGAGGACCCGATCTGGGAGCGCTTCCCGAGTCCTATGTCAGTCCATCCCAGCTCACTGCTTTGATGTGGAATCACGGCCCGGAGATGTGGGCGAAGATGGAGGCCAGGAAGATCACTCCTCCTAAAATGACAAGCAAAGAGATGGCTGACCTCTTCGCCTTCCTCTATTTCATCCGGTATATGGACGAGCCCGGCAACCCTTTAAAGGGGAAGTCACTGATCGAAACCAAGGCGTGCATTAAGTGCCATGCCCTGAAAAACGGAAAGAAGGACGATCTGAGCCGGTGGGGAATGTATGTGAGTCCCATTCTCTGGGCTCAAATGATGTGGAACCATGCCTTTCAGATGGAAGATGAGATGAAGAGGAAGGGCATCTCCCGGATAGAATTCAAAGGAAATGAAATGATCGATCTCATCGCATACATCCGCGGCTCCAGTCCGACTGTCGAGAGGATTTACCTTTCCCCCGGAGACCCCAAATCGGGCGAGGGATTGTTCACCAGGAAGGGATGCATTGTCTGTCACACCCCGGGGGGAGAAATGGATCTGGCCAGGAGAAAGGACTTTCCCAAGACGCCTGCCCAGATGGCAGGAACGATGTGGAATCATGCGCATGAAATGTGGAAGGGCGTAAAGGAGAGAGGCATGGCTCCTCCGGAATTATCTCCACAGGAGATGGCGGATGTGGTAGCCTATCTCTTCTCCATAAGGTACTTTGACGAACCGGGCAATCCTGAGCGAGGAAAGACCATTTTTGCCAGAAAACAGTGCCATCTCTGCCATGCTAAAGAATCCAAGAAACAGAGCCTGGCCCATTTGAAAGGACAGATCTCCCCTATCCTCATGGCCCAGGTCTTTTGGAATCATGGGCCGGAGATGCTGGAAGAGATGAAAAAGGCGAAAGTGCCGTGGCAGAGGATCGATGCGAAAGAAATGGTTGACTTGATGGAGTATCTTAACCGGGGAACCCCCTAAAGGTATTGCAGATTGAGGATTGAGGATTGCAGATTGAAAGAATCTAAAATCTTAAATCTGAAATCGAAAGGGAGGGGAGGCGAACATGGTCACAGCAGACTGGTTGAAGAAGACAGAACTATTTCAAACCTTGGACGAATCCCAGTTAAATGCTTTATTGTCCCACTCGCGCGCCGATACGTTTCCGCAAGGGAAAATCATCTTTACCCAGGGAGATGAGGCAACCCGCCTTTTTATCCTGATAGAGGGGGCAGTGGACCTGACAGTGAAGACCGGGGAAAAGATCGATTTCATGACCTCCAAGATCGAGCGGGAAGGCGCTGTCTTCGGAATGCCCTCCCTCGTGGAGCCTTACCGTTACAATGTGACGGCAACCTGTCTGAAACCATCGAAGGTGTTGATCTTCGAAGCAGACCGCCTTAAAAACGAGATGGAGAAAGATACAAAAATGGGGATGGAGATCATGAAGAGGCTCGCCACTCTCTATTTTAATCGTCTTAATGAGATGCGCACGGGGGTCTCCAACCTCATCAAAATGTTCAAACTCAAGACGCCATGAAAGAAAGAAACTCTCCCCGTTTTCTCGTCACCATTCCGGATCAGCGCTGGTTTGAAGAACAGGTCGGGTGCGAAAATGCCTGTCCCGTCAACACCCGGGCCCCCCGGTATATCTCCGCCATCGTCAAAGGGGATTACAGCCAGGCATTTGACATTAATCGTGAAGACAACCTTTTCCCCGCCATCCTGGGCCGGATCTGCGTTCACCCTTGCGAAGACAAGTGCCGGCGAGGTTTTTTGATCGATCACCCCATCTCCATCTGTTCCCTGAAAAGAGCCGGCGCTGACCATAAGAAGGGTTCTTCCCGACAGACGGAAGCGATCAAAAAGAGAGAAAAGAGGGTTGCCATCATTGGCGCCGGGCCGTCCGGCCTGTCCGCTGCCAATGACCTTGCAAGACTGGGTTACCCGGTCACGATCTATGAGTCCTTCCCTGTTCCGGGAGGCATGCTCAATGTCGGTATCCCCGCCTATCGGCTTCCCCGCGAGGTGGTGGTTCAGGCCATCGCAGAAATAAAACGATTAGGGGTAAAAATCCTCACCGGGACTCCCGTTGGAAAAGAATTGAACCTGGAAACATTGCGAGCTGAGTACGATGCCGTCTACATTGCCGCAGGGGCTCATAAGGCCGAGCGGTTGGAGATTGAGGGAGAAAACCTCCAGGGCGTGATCCACGGTGTAACCTTCATGCGGTTGGTGAATCTGGGTGAAGCGCTGAAGATCGGCCAGAAGGTGGCGGTGGTGGGAGGCGGAAACACGGCAATGGACACCGCCCGTTCCTCCATCCGGTTAGGCGCCAAAGAGGTCTTTATCATCTACCGAAGAAGCAGGGAGGAGATGCCTGTGGACCCGAGGGAACTCGATCAGGTGGAGGAGGAGGGAATTAAGGTCCTTTATCTCACCTCGCCTGTACAGGTGCTCTCCAATAACGGAACCAACGTCTCCGGTCTCCGGTGTGTTCGTAATCGCCTGGGGGACCCTGGAAGTGATGGCCGTAGAAGGCCGATTCCGATCGAAGGCTCTGAATTTGATATTGACATCGATCTGCTTATCCCGGCGGTCAGTCAATCTCCGGATATCTCCTTTCTTCCTGAGGAGATCGGCCTTGAAATCTCGAAGTGGGACCGATTATCCGTTAACCCCGAGACCTTTGAGACGAACGTGCAGGGAATCTTCGCAGGCGGAGACTTCATTACGGGTCCGAGAGATGTCATCCGGGTTATCGCGGATGGAAGGAAAGCAGCCCTTTCGATCCACGCCTATTTGAGCGGAGAAACACTCAAGAAGAGACCGGCTTACTTTACTCCGGTCCTGGAAATCAGGATCGATTCAAGCCTTGAATTGATCCCGCGACAGGAGATCGATACCCTTCCGGCGCCGCAGAGAACGTCCATTGAGAAAGAGGTGGAACTGGGATTTCGAATGGAAGTGGCCGAAAAAGAGGCTGTTCGCTGTCTCCAGTGCCACATCTTCACGATATTTGACCGGACCAAGTGCATCCTGTGCGGAGGATGTGTGGACATCTGCCCGCAATACTGTTTTCGCATGGCCAGACTCGATGAAATCGAAGGGAATGAGGACCTGGCTTCATGGGTCAGGTCAACCTATGGGGCATCTCTGGAAGAAGCGGAAAGAGATAATGTGGCAACAACGATGATCAAGGACGAATCCCGTTGCATTCAGTGCGGCTTGTGTGCCAAACGATGTCCGACGGGCGCCATCACGATGGAAGAGTACCACAGGGAAAGAAAGTTGCTCCAGAAGGAATTGTGATTCAGACAGTACCGCCTTTAGACCGGAGACATTGGTCTGAAGAGTGCAGTGAAGCACCAATTTCCAAGCACCAAACCCCAAATAAATTCCAATGGCCCAAATTCGAATTTTTTGTTTAGGTCATTCGAGATTGAAATTTGGAGCTTATTTGTGATTTGGAATTTGTGATTTGGGATTTCATATTGGAGTGATATAAATAAATATGAAGAAGACTTTCCTTCAAAGGCTTACGAGTTCCGCAATCTGGCAGTCGATCTTCAGGACCGGAATTCCGGATACCGTCCTGAAAAGATCGATGCTGATGTTTAACAGTTTCTTCCTCCACATTTTCCCTGTGAAGATGAAACGCCATGGCCTCCGATTCTCTTACACCTTCTGCCTTGGGGGGATTTCCTGTCTTCTGTTCCTGATTCTTACCGTTACGGGTATTCTCCTCATGTTCCTCTACACCCCTTCTATTGAGAGAGCCTATTTTGACATGCAGGCGCTGGCCCTCGTCTTTAATGGGAAGATGCTGAGAAACCTGCATCGCTGGTCTGCTCACGGCATGGTCGTTGCGGTCTTTCTCCATATGGTCAGGGTTTTTTACACGCGATCCTACCGGCCTCCGAGAGAATTCAACTGGGTCATCGGCATTGGCCTTTTCATCCTGACGCTCGGCCTCAGCTACACGGGATACCTTCTTCCGTGGGACCAGTTGGCTTACTGGGGTATTACCGTAGGATCTACAATCATGAGTTACACACCCCTCATTGGAGACCAGATCCGGTTCTTCATGCTGGGCGCGGACGAGGTCGGGCATGAAGCCCTGCTGCGATTTTATGTTCTGCACTGCGTGGTGCTCCCTTTCGTGGCCGGTCTTCTCATGGCCATCCATTTCTGGAGGGTGAGGAAAGACGGAGGAATTTCGGGACCCCTGTAAACCAGATTTCAGATTGATGATTTGAGATTTGAGATTTTTCAATCTGTAATCTGCGATCTGAAATCTGAAATCGAACAGTCGAACGAGGCCAAAATATAATGAATCAAGACAAGCAACCCGCTTTCATAAGGGACCCGAACAAGACTTACGGGATTATGGAGGTCGTGGATGGAACGTCACCGATGGTGGAGAAAGCACCCGAGGATACGATCGAAACCTTCCCCCATTATGTCATCCTTTTGACCATCTGTTCCCTGGGACTTACTCTTTTCCTTCTCATCATCTCTCTCTTTTTGGACGCCCCTCTCGAAGAACTGGCGAATCCTCTGGTCACCCCTAACCCGGGCAAAGCGCCCTGGTACTTTACGGGAATTCAGGAACTGATCCATTATACGGATAAACCGGTCATCCCTGCGATCATCATTCCGCTTCTCATCATCGTATGGCTGTTTCTCATTCCCTACATGGATCGAAAAGCGCAGGGCCCCTATACTTTGTTCTTGAACCGGCTTTTCATTGGGGGAGAAAAACGAAAGGTCTTAACCTTCCTGTTTACGGTTTTTGTTTTGGGAGCCCTTATCTTTACGGTAATCGGGTCCCTTTTCCGGGGAGAAAACTGGGGCTTTGCCCTCCCCTGGAAATAACTCCATCCCTCTCCTCCCTGGGAGGCTGTGCAGTAATGTCATTGCGAGGGAGTGAAGCGACCGAAGCAATCTCATAAGGCTTCAGAAATAAAGAGATTGCCACGCTCCCTCCGGTCGCTCGCAATGACAGACGAGAGTTGCGAGGCAGTCTCTGACGGGGGAGGATGAAGGTGGGGGTGAGAAAATATGAATATAAAATCGAAAGACGAAAAAAGAACCATCTCCCGGAGGAGATTCATCGGATACGCCTGGATCGCCGCCGGGGCCGTTGTTGTCGGGGAGCTGATCTTCGGCGCCCTGGCATTTCTCTGGCCCAGGCGGAAAGAGGAAAAAGGGGAAAAGATCTTCATTGCTGGAAAGGCAGGAGATTTTAAGGTTGGCGAGGTCGTTTACTTCCGTAAAGAAAAGACCTTTATTGAGAGAGTGGAGGGAGGCTTCTTGGCCTTCTCCTCCGTCTGTCCCCATCTCCGGTGCATCGTCAACTGGAATGGAACGTTGAAGAAATTCGAATGCCCGTGCCACGGCGCCAAATTCAACCCGAACGGAGAAGTCCTGGAAGGTCCCCCTCCCCGGGCTCTGGATCTTTACAAGCTCCAGATTGTCGAAGACAAAATCGTCGTTGATATGACGAAGCCTATTGAGAGGAAGAATTTCGATCCTTCTCAGATCGTCAAAGGTTAACCTTAATGCAAAAAAAAGCCATGACAGACCCGCCGGGGACACTGAGAAAAGCCTTGGAGCGGAACCTCTTGAATGTCAAGCACGACCGTCCATTGCCATTGCTGGACCTGGCTCTTGGTGAGGTTCTCGGTTGTCCATCCAACTCTAACAAGACCCGCGTTCCGAGGCGTTGGAAGTGTTCCCGGCGGGTCTGTCCGATGCAGCAACGAGGTTAATGCGCTTGATGGAAAAGAAGATCCTTTTATCGACCCTATTAACCATAGCCATTGCCATCCTTCTTTCTATCTACTGGGTCCTGGAACCCCGCCGGGTCAGGGTGGAGGCGGAACAGATGAGGGTGGAGGCTGCCGGGAAAGGGAAGCCTCTCTACCTGACTCACTGTGCCCGGTGCCACGGAGAGACCGGGGACGCGCAGAAAAGAATCAAGGCAATTAATTCCAAAAACTACCTCGAACAGGTGGATGACACGCTCCTGTATAAGATTGTCGAAAGGGGAGTCCCGGGAACAGGAATGCTTCCCATGGGGGAAAAAGAAGGAGGACCCCTCAATCCGGAACAGCTCCATCAATTGGCTGCATTCATTCGAAGCTGGGAAAAGACAGCCCCAACCCTGCCGGAGACACCCCTCACGAAAGAACGCTCTATTTTCCAACACGAGGAGGCAGCCTACGTCGGATCGGAGTCGTGTATTGCCTGTCATGAAGGGCTCAACAAGAGTCATGTGGATGCCTGGAGAAGATCGCCAATGGCGACGCGAGCCTTCCCCCGCATCCGGGCGGAAAAAGACAAAACAAAATGTATTCCCTGTCATGCAACAGGGTTTGATTCCGAAAAGATGGCCTATAAAGAGGAGAATGTGGGATGTGAGGCCTGTCATGGCCCCGGTGAAAAATACCAGGAGATGATGATGGGAGCGGACGCTCTGGAAGGCGGAAAGATTGCCCGGGAGAATGGCCTGAAGGCTTGCACCCGATGCCACAAAGCCCACGTGGGAAAGGCGGAACATATCGATCTCGCCAGGAAAGGACTGCTTCTTTATCCATAACCG
>Ga0214473_10010843_pt1 | contig 10703 bp, 9 predicted proteins | sample RVTome_7_FD_203509 | JGI IMG/M metagenome (GOLD analysis project Ga0214473, IMG submission 203509) | Soil microbial communities from uranium-contaminated site in the Upper Colorado River Basin, Wyoming, United States - RVT98D197 | ecosystem: Environmental > Terrestrial > Soil > Contaminated >... | reverse complement strand
TTTTAAGATCTTCGCAAATCTTTTTGAATCTTCTATAGAGATTAAGCCGAACGAGGCCTGGTGTTCTTTGGGAATGATCCAGGTTTCGAAAGGAAGCCGGGATGCAAAGGGTTGGAGGACGACAAATTTCTCAGTTTCGATCACCACCCTCTTTTTAAAATGGAGTTCTTCCTGAATCGAATCGCAGTAGACACACCTCCCATGGTCATCATAATAGCGGGCGGCTTCCTCCAATTTCTTTCGGATATTGGATGGGACAACAGCCGTCCCGACGAGTTGCGAATGGGTGTGGTCCAGCGATGTTCCAGCAGCTTCACCATGGTTTTTAAAGATGATGATCAATTTGATCCTCGAATCCTCCCTTAAAGCAAGGTATCGCTCCCGATAAGTAAGTAAGATTTCCTCCACCTGTTTATCCTCCATCAGGGGGAGGAGATGATTATGGATAGGGCTCTCGATCACCACCTCATGGATTCCTACCCCATCCATCATCCTGAAAAATCCCTTCTCCTCCTTTCTCTCCAGACTTCCTTCAGGAGAAAGGGCAGGAAATTTATTTGGAATGACCCTAACCCACCATCCTTTACTATCTGGTGGACCACCCTTTCGATAAGCAAGGGTTTCATGGGGGGTGAGGTGTTCGTTTCCAGGACAAAAAGGGCAGTCCTCTTTATAAGCGGGTTTTTCTATGGCAGGTTCGATTTTTCTAAAATCGTTAGGCCTCTTTGAACGCTCCGCTGCAATGATGATCCACTCTTTGGTCGTTGGATCCTGTCTTAATTGGGGCATGGAATCCTCCCTCTCAATTTGGGATTGTGAATTGCGGATTGCGGAATAAAGATCTCATCAAGGTTTTCAGTCTTTCCATTCCGAAATCCGGAATCCGAAATCGCCAATGATGATTGCCTTAACCTAAGGCTATGATTAACCCCACCACAGCACCCAAAGGGACGGAGAGGTAGGGGTTACAGGTGAAAGCTCAGGAGCTTCCGATGCCTCGAGTGAGATAGCTTAAACCAAATCCGACAGAACCACCTATTAGAATACCCAGTAGAATCTTAAGAATCATAAACCCTCCTTCATATAAAAATATCATCCTACCGCTAATAATTCAAGGAGATGATTTTAAGATAAAAGGGCTTGTATTTGTGAAAAAGGGTAAGTATAATTTTTTTATCTTAAATGGAGACGGAGGATTAAGATGAAAAGGATGCTTTGGGTCATTTTTTTAGGTTTTTTCATCTTTTTTTCTTCTTTGGGTCAGACCTTGGGCCAGTCACCCCCTCCAAAGAAAACACCTGAACTATTAGCTCAGGGTAAAAAACTTTATGAGCAGAACTGTGTGACTTGCCATGGCACCAAAGGGGATGGGAAAGGTCAACTGGGAGCGGTTCTCAAGCCACCTCCCCGGGATTTCAACATTCCATTCAAGCAATGGACCCATTCCAAAGGCGATCTTAAAAAGGTTTTTAATGTAATGAGCAAAGGGATTCCTAATACCTCGATGGTGAAATGGGATCAACTTTCTGAACAGGAGCGCTGGGCATTGGTCTATTACACAATCGAGTTTGCAGCACCGCCGAAGAAGAAATAACGCATAGCGCATACCGTAAAATTTATACCATGGACTGTGGACAAAAATGAAAGAAATGACATCTGAAGAATTATTATCATTTAACGGAAAAGACGGAAAGCCGGTTTACATTTCCTTTCAAGGGAAGGTCTATGACGTGTCTAAAAGCCCTCTCTGGTCCAAAGGCCTTCACATGAACAGGCATCCCTCAGGTAAGGATCTTTCAGGAGAGATCTCCGCTGCTCCTCATGGGACAGAGGTGTTTGAACGATATCCACAGGTGGGGGTTTTGAAGAAAGGAGCACCGGAGGAATTGAAACACCTTCCTCCCATACTTCAGACCCTCCTCCAAAAGATTCCAATGGCAAGACGCCATCCCCATCCCATGGTCGTTCATTTTCCCCTTGCCTTTTTGATGGCCTCGTCCCTCTTTGTCCTGCTCTATCTTATCTTTAAAAACTCTTCCTTTGAGATCACCAGTTTCTACCTCCTTATTCTGGGAGCGATCGCCTCTCCCTTTGCCATGGCCACAGGGCTTTTCACTTGGTGGATCAATTACCGGTTGAAGCTCACTCCTTTTGTGAAGAGAAAGATTCAATTTTCTATCCTTCTTCTTATTTTTGAGTTTATCGTAATCCTCTGGCGAGGGTTTCAATCACAGATATCCAATTCCATCTATTTCATCATGATGATCCTCCTCACCCCCATTGTTTCTATCCTGGGTTACTATGGAGGCCAGATGACCTTCCCCACCGAACAATAGCATAGGGCAGAGAGCATAGCGCATAGCGAAAAAAATTAAATCCTCTCGCATCAACGACTCTCAAAGAAAATTAGCCGCCATGCGCTTTGCGCTATCCGCTCTGCGATTTATTGTCGTCTGGAAAAGGCATAGAAAATTAGACTGCCTGCCATTCCAACGAAACAGATAAAGAAGGAGAGGTGATAAGCTTCGGCTGGATAAGAATTTCCAATACGGGGGAAGGATTCGATGATTTTCCCCAGGGCTGGCATGAACACCGCTGCTCCGGCCATGGTAAAGAAATTGACATAGGTCATCACTGTACCTGAGATGGTTATGGGGAAGAGGTCCTTTGCGTGAGAATAGATCAACATCCCAAAGCCACAGAAGAAGCCGATGAAAAAGAAGATAAGGCCAAACCAAAAGGGATGATTAATCTCCAACACCCCGATAAGAGGGAAAAGGCTGATAGAATAGAGCCCTACCCCCGTCAGAGTAACTCCTTTTCTCGATCGAAAGATGCGGTCAGAGAGATAGCCTCCAATAGGACCTCCTAAAGTCACTCCTATTGCTAACAGGATGAGAATATGGCCAGCCTGGATGGGGGAAAACCCCTTAATATAGATCAGATAAGGTCCTAGCCATAACCCTTGAAGGCTGACAAAGATTCCGTATCTAAAGAAAGCAACTGCGCCAAATTGCCAGAAGGCCAAAGATCTGAGGATGATTCGAAACGATTGAAAAATTCCGATTTCAGGTTTCTTTTCAGAGGAGGGAAGTGCCTTTTTTTCATTTATCTTTTCCCCTTTTAAAATCCAAAAGATTAGAGCCCCAAGAAGGATGGTAATCCCTCCTGCAATCAAAAAAGTCTTTCTCCATCCAATGATTGAGGTTAAGTAAGCCAGAGGAGAGGCGGCTAAAATATTGCCTAAAGTTCCCACAGAAGAAATGATCCCCACGAGTGTGGCGAATTGTTTTGGAGGATATCGTAACGTAAAGGTTTTGAAGGAACCCATAAGCACGGAAGACATCCCTGCGCCGATAAGGATCCTTCCTAAGAGGGCAGTTTCAAAAGAAGTCCCGAAGGCAAATAGAAAAGCCCCGAAAGCCCCTATCCAACTGGAAAGGGTCATGATCATGCGAGGCCCAATTCGGTCAAGCATCGGACCTATGGGGATCTGAAGCAAAGCGAAGGAGTAGAAAAAAGCACCTCCGAGAATCCCGAGGGTCTCTGCATCAAGGTTTAAATCTTGTATGAGGTTGGGTGCGATGACAGCATTGGAAACACGGTAAAATTGGGAAAGGAAGAAGAGGGCAGCAAGAAGGACAAAGGTTAATACAGGTCGAAAGGGTTGAGGTTTTTCTATCATTTATCTCTAATATCCACCTTTTTCCGGATCATCTTCTTAATTCCGTCTTTAAAACCTTTCCAGAAGGATTTCTCGGGAGGACCTCCACAAACTCCACTACCTTAGGCTTCTTGTAACTGGCAAGATGACTTTTACAATATTCGATCACATCCTCTTCTTTCATCGATTCCCCCCTTTTCAAGACGATGAAAGCCTTCACCGACTCTCCCCAGAGTTGATCCGGGACTCCGATCACAGCCACATCCTGGATTTTCGGATGGTGATAGAGCACTTCTTCGATTTCGCGTGGATAGATATTCTCCCCTCCGCTGACGATCATATCCTTCTTTCGATCGACAATATAAATGAACCCCTCTTCATCCATTCGAGCCAGGTCCCCTGTACGAAGCCATCCTCCCCTGAGCGTCTCTTGAGTGGCCTTACGGTCCTTGTAGTAACCCTTCATCACGTTGGGTCCTCGACAGATGAGTTCTCCAACTTCTCCGGTTGGAAGATCTCTATCCTGTTCATCCACAATCCTCACTTCCAAAAAAGGGAGAGGAGGGCCGACACACTCTCGTTTTCGAAGAGAATCCTCTGCCTTAAGGATCGTAATGTTGGGAGAGGCCTCTGTACAACCATAGACATCATACACTCCTTTTGCATTAGGAAAGAGTTTTAACAGCCTCTCCTTGGTTTCATCGGGAAGGATGGAAGATCCTGTGGTACATTTGGTGACGGAGCGGGTGTCGAATCTTTCCACATCCGGAAGAGCGAGGAGGTGGTGGTACACTGCTGGCGCTCCTGAGATCACCGTGACCCTTTCTTTTTCGATGATCTCCATCACACGCTTGGGTTCGAAACGCTTGAGCAAAATACTTGTCCCTGCCATGGCCACACGAATGGTGAAATGGTTATTCAGGGCTGCCGTGTGGTAAAGGGGACCGATCACCAGGGAGATCTCCCCTTCCTTCTCCTCCCTCCCCAGAAGGGCGTTGACAAGGTTCCACAGGACATTCCTATGAGTAATGAGAACCCCTTTCGGTCTTCCCGTTGTTCCGGAGGTGTACATCAGTTGACATAGATCTTTTTCAGAAAGAGTCAGACCCGGTTCTTCCCGTGAAGATCTATCTAAAAGGCTCTCATAGTCGAAAGTTCCGGAAGGAGGATTCCCAACGGAGATGAAAAACTTCACCTTGTTAAGCTTGAGACGAATCTTCTCAACAAGGTCTGAAAATTCATCTCCAAAGACAAAAAAGCGAGCATCGGAGTGACGGATGACGTGTTGAGCCTCATCGGAAGCGAAGCGAAAATTGATGGGAGCGAAAACCCCACCCACCTTGGTTGTTCCAAAATAGACCTCTGCAAACTGATTCGAATTGAAGAGCAAAGCAGCAACCTTCTCACCTTTTTTCAAACCCAATTGAAGGAGAGCATGGGCAAACTGATTGGCACGCCAGTTAAATTCTTGGTAGGTGAACCGGTGGTTCTCAAAAATAATGGCAGTTCGGTCCGGGAATTTATTAGTAGTAAGAGTGAGAATTTTACCGATATTCATAAGCGACTTCCTATTTTTCAAGGACTCTATAAGAAAAGGCTGGATTCGTCAAGTAGGAGTAAATAGAAGGAGTTTTTAGAAAGTTGTCTTGATTTAAATATAGGAATATAACAACAGCGGTACATCCCATGGGCAGAAGCGGGGCTTCACAAAATGGCCAAAACCGGAATATAGGCAACGAAGGTCTATATCAATGTCGATTTTCTGATTCTTCACAACCCGTCGCCTAAAGAAATCCTGGAGGGTCTTCTTATTAAAGATTCTTCCTCTTGATCAATTGGAAAAGTATAATCAGGCCCAATGCGGCCATACCGAAAAGATCGGTGTAAATACCGGGCTTGATCAAAGCGAATCCACCTGCCACAAGAAGGAGTCTTGAAAGTATTTTCAATGGTCCTAACATCTGACCCATCAGTCCAGAACCCAATGCGATGCAACCCAATATGGCTGTCAAGAACGCCCAGAGGATGTTAAGAAAGTTACCCTGCCAGATCAGCACGGGTTGGAAGACGAAGAAATAGGGGACGATATAGGCAATTAATGCGAGGCGCATTGCCGTAAATCCAACAGAGAAAGGGTTTGCCCCGGCTATCCCTGCACCTGCATAAGCCGCTAATGCAACGGGGGGTGTGATCGTGGAAAGGCAGGAGTAGTAAAAGACGAAGAGGTGGGCAGCCAGTGGGAGGACTCCCAATTTTACCAATACAGGGCCGCCCAAGATGATGGTTAGGATATAAGCGGCAGAGGTAGTCACTCCCATTCCAAGGATTAAAGAGGTGATGGCAATGAAAGTAAGTGCTAAAGGAAGAAATCCTTTGGAGGCTTCGATGACAATGGTGGAGAACTTAAGACCAAGACCTGTCTGGGTTACGACACCGATGACAATCCCAGCACAGGCACAGGCCGTCACCACTTCTAAACATCCAGTTCCACCCTTTTTCAAAGCCTCGACCAATTTCGTGGGACCCATCCGGGTGACTTTTCTAAAAAAACTGAAAACAAAGACAGCTCCAATGGACCAGAGGCCTGCCTTCATCGGCGAGTAACCCACGATGAGCCAATAGATTAAGAGAATAGCCGGAATAAGTAGATATCCTCTTTTTTCAAGTGTCCTCCACAAATGAGGAAGTTCTTCCTTTGAGAGGCCCCGGAGTCCTAATCGTATGGCCTCCAGATGAACCATATACATCAGAGCAAAGTAGTAGAGGATGGCAGGAATGGCTGCAGCGATAGCCACCTGAATGTAAGGAATCCCCAGCATCTCTGCAATGATAAAGGCCGCCGCCCCCATAATAGGGGGCATAATCTGGCCGCCGGTGGAGGCAACTGCCTCCACCGCACCAGCGAAAGTTGGGCTATAACCCAATCGCTTCATCAAAGGGATAGTGAAGGATCCCGTTCCCACCACATTGGCCACAGCACTTCCCGAGATGGTCCCGAAGCAGGCGCTTGAAACCACAGCGACCTTTGCAGGGCCTCCTTTTAAATGACCTGCGATGGAATTGGCAAAATCGATAAAGAATTCACCGGTCCCGGAGGCCACCAAAAAACCTCCGAATAGAATAAAGATGTAAATGAAAGTGGCCGATACGCCAAGGGGCAGGCTAAAGACTCCCTCGGTGGTGAGATATTGGTAACTGATTAGACTTTCGAGATCGACTCCTCGATGCCCCCATAACCCCGGGAGATATTTTCCAAACAGAGCGTACAGGATGAAGACCGATGCGATGATGGGAAGGGGCCATCCCAATACCCTTCGGGTCCCTTCTAAAACAAAGAGAATGAGCATTCCGCCCAACCAGAGATCCAACTGGGTAGCCGCCCCTCCTCTTAACACAATCTCTTTGAAAGTCACGATCAGGTGGATCAATGAAATCACCGAAAGAAGAATGAATAACCCATCCAAGAGATGCGTCCACCAGGCTTTCCCTTTCTTCTTTGAAGGATGGAGAAGAAAGATGAGAACAAAGGCAAAGGCCAAGTGAACAGGTCTCTGGACCAATGCAGAAAAGACACCGAACTGTGCCGTGTAGATATGAAACACGGACATCGCCACACCTACCACCGTGATGAGAATTGCTTTCATGCGGTTGCCTTCACTCACTGTGTTAATTTTTCTATCCCCTTATTTCTATCTTGGCATGGGTCATCATATTCCCCTCAGTCCAATCTTCTTAACCACCCGAATCTGGATGATCTCTCCGGTTTGAAAAAACCGGGCAAGTTCAATCTCCTTCGCTCTCCAGAAAAGGGTGTGGTTGGCCAGATCTTTAGATCCCATCATAAACTCCACCGGATTCCTACGCTCGTTGATACCCTTCAATTCCCCCACGCCATCGGGTCTGAGATGGAAGTGAGGGTAAGCAAACCCACCACCGTTGAGGTGGGATTTAAAGACCATATCCCTGAGAATGATCTGGTGGTCATGGTCGATCTCATAATTTTCCTGGAAAAAGGCTCGATCATAAGAGTGGAGAAACCAGATGCTGAACCGATCCCCTGATGAGATAGGAAGAGAAAGAGAGGCCTTCGACCTGCTTAGACTTGAGACTTCCAGGCGATAGGCTGGACAGAAGGTCCATAAGAGGACGGCTGCAAGGGTGACACCTGAAAAGATAAGTCTTCTCTGAATCCTTTTTGTCTTCTTCATCTTCAATGTAAAATGAGCATTGATCAATGGTCAATGTCCAATGATTATTTGATCAGGCCCTTTTCCTTAAAGAATCGGATGGCACCTGGATGAAGAGGAACAGACATTCCCTTATTGGCATTCTCCAAGAGGATCGCCTTAAATTGCACGTGGATGGCATCCAGATCTGCCTTATGATCGAAGACCGCCTTCAAAATGTCATAGGTTAGTTCTCCGGGGAAATCTTTATGAATAATAAAGAGCCCCATCCAGGCTAGGGTGTGATGCGGTTTGGTCATTCCACTATAAGTGCCGGCAGGAATGGTCCTCGGGAAGTATGCTGGAAATTTCTTGTTAATCCGGTCCGCCATATCGGGTTCAATATCTAAAAATCGAATCTTCTTATATTGGGCCAAATCCATGAGGGTAGGGGCGGGCGTTCCCAGGGTCACAATGCCCACATCGATATTTCCATCCTTCATCGCCGCGGTAGCTTCGGTATGGGAGATAAATTGTTCGCGGATATCGTCATAGGTGATCCCGTATTCTTTTAAGACGAGACGGGCCATGACCTCGGTTCCACTTCCAGGAGGACCCACTGCGACTCTCAGATCTTTTCCTTTGATATCGGCAATCGTCTTCACGGAAGATTTTTCCTCCACATAAAATTGAATGTCGATTGGATAGGTGGCGAAAAGACCTCGGAGTTCTTCGTGTCTTTCCGTCTTAAACATCTCCAATCCATTGTAAGCGAAATAGGCGACATCGGGCATACTAAGTGCCAGATCCTGAGTCTTTTTGTTAATGGCGCGGATATTCTCGATGGATGCGCCTGAAGGAATGGCGGTGGCACTGACCCCTTTGATGTATTTCGTGACGATGGTGGCCACTCCTCCTCCCAGGGGATACCATGTCCCACCGGTGCTGGCGGTTCCGATGACCAATCGCTTTTCTTGGGTTTGGCCAATACCCACCATGATGGCCAATAGCAATAAAATGATGAAGATAAAAGATCGTTTCATAGTTTTTCTCCTTTCCAGTTTAAATATGTTCCTTTGTCCTAAAGCGACTTTATAAAAAAATAGTCAATTCGTCAAGTAAACCCCGTTAGAAATTCCAGCGGGTCATTAAACCCTGCCGGAATTATTATAAAACGTAACCCCGCTGCAGAGCAGCGGGGCATTATTTCAAACGGGGTAAAGAGGCAGAACTATCAGCAGATTATTTCAGTTGGATTTCTAAACTATACCGAACTTTACTGACTGTGGAATTTAGAGGAAAGAGACTCAGACTACGGGACCCCAGACCTTTTCAAGACAAGGGATCTATTAAATTTAAAAGAGAACCCCCTCACCCTTCCCCTTCCCCTCTCCCCCACGGGGAGAGGGAGGGGGTGAGGGGCCAATGTCAAAAGAAAATTCTCAGATTTAAAGCAGGCATGAATCTACACCTTTTCAAACATATCTTTGGGGGCGCCGCACATGGGACAGACCCAATCGTCAGGGAGTTTATTGAAGGGTGTATTGGGTGGGATATTCCCATCGGCATCCCCTTTTTCTGGATCGTAAATATAACCGCAGACAATACATTTCCATTTTTCCATCTCAATCTCCTGGTCGGACTCTTCAGTATTTTTCAAATCCCCCCACAACCCCCCTCGGTTTCGAGTCGTACCGACTTTGCTAAAGGGGGGGCAAGAGGGGATTATAGATTTTCACCGCGAGGCTTCATTATTTTAATATTTCATCGTCGTAGATTTTTTCGAGTCTTAATTTATGCTTGGCTTCTTCATTGGCCAAAAGGGTGAAGAGTTTATTCAAATTTTCATCTTGATTCGATTTATTCATATTGTTGTAAAGTTTCAGAGCACGCTCTTCCATCTTCATCGCTTTTCGAAGGATGTCGGCATAAGACATATTCGGCGAAAATTCGACATCCACCATATAGTCGCTGATCTTGAGATCAGGAACCTTCTCAATCTTTGCCTTGGCAATTTTTTTCATATCAAGTTTTTCAAGCATTTTTCGGTGCCCCACCTCTTCCTTAGCTAAATCGGAAAACAGATCTTTTGCCCCTGAAAATTTCGCTACCTTTCTGGCACTCGTATAAAAATTGTAAGATTTGATTTCTTTATCAATGGCAAACGTGATGATCTCTTCAAATTTCTTCGCTTCCATAAATTCTCCTTTCTGCTACCGCTTGAACGATTTCTCCCACTCTGATCCTAACCCCGCTTCATTTTACGAGATGCCTTTTCCTTGGTCAAGGGGAATTTAGTGGTATAGCCAAATAGTCATTCGTCTTGTAGTCGAAAAGGAAAAGACTATGTGACTATGAAACGACACGACTATAAGACGACCGTCTCCGAACTAAGTTCTTCTTAGCAGCCTCATCGAGCTGAGGATGACCAGGAGCGAACTGGCCTGGTGCATGATCGCGCCCAGGATCATGGTCACCCATCCCTGGGCTGATAGAATCACCAAGACTGTATTAAAAACGAGAGCAAAGACAAGATTTTCATTGATCACCCGAAGGGCCTTTCGAGAAAGCCGAATAGCCGTAGGAATCTTTTCGAGCTCATCGGTCATCAAAGCGATGTCGGCTGTCTCAATGGCCACATCCGTTCCCACCGCTCCCATGGCAATACCGATGTCAGCAGCCGCTAAGGCTGGGGCATCGTTCACACCGTCACCGATCATGGCCACCGTCTGACCCTGTTTTTTCCATTCCTTTACCCTCATCACCTTCTCTTCGGGAAGAAGTTTTGCTTCGTACCTGATGCCTAATTGTTTTCCAATGCGGTCGGCAACCAGCTCACTGTCACCCGTGAGCATCCAAATTTCCGATACCCC
>Ga0214473_10010841_pt1 | contig 10705 bp, 10 predicted proteins | sample RVTome_7_FD_203509 | JGI IMG/M metagenome (GOLD analysis project Ga0214473, IMG submission 203509) | Soil microbial communities from uranium-contaminated site in the Upper Colorado River Basin, Wyoming, United States - RVT98D197 | ecosystem: Environmental > Terrestrial > Soil > Contaminated >... | reverse complement strand
CGACTCGTCCGCAAGGGCTTGGAATCTCATTATGGTCCTACCGAGCTCAGCGCTTCCGAGATCTTCTCGAAGGCCTCGAGGATGACCGGGCCGAACAGGCGGTTGAGCACCACGGCGATGGCGACGAGGAAACCGGTCACCATCACCGTCTCGAGGAAGGCTTGGCCTTCCTCGCGGCGAAGTCGGGCTCGCAAACCCCTACCTGTCATCCTTGAATGGTTCCGAGGGTAGCTATAGATCATCATACTGGCCCGTTTAGAGGCCTGTCAACGCGCGTAAATTGGGAGAGGTTCTACCAAATAAAGACGAAAGTCGGAGGGGTTTTTCTCCCTCACTTACGCCGATAAAGGACGGAAAATTCATCCTGGTGCCAGAGCTCCCAGTCGGTTGCGCCACCGAACCATTGCGCGGCCACGGTATTGCGGGGGTAGAGCGCGAAGTCCGCGGGGTAGGTGTCGAGAAAGCTTTCACTTCCCGGAACCCCGCGGGTGAAGTCCCAGTTCGCCCGGACCACCTCCTCGGGGTACACCGTCTCGTACCGGCCGTCGATCGAGACGAGAACGCCTGGATATAGATGATAGAGGGCGTACTCCCCCCAGTTGAAGAAGACCGCGAGGTTCCCGCGTTCGTCCTTCAGGCGCTCGACCGCGGCCACCGGATAGCGGTCGGCCGGGACCCTCATCAGGAGCGAGAGGTCCCGGCGAAGCCAGGCCACGGCCCCCCCGGTGGCGACGAGCGAAAGCGCAAGAACCATCGCCCCGACGGCGAGCGCGTGGCGTCTCTTCTGAAAGGTGGCTTCCCAGGAGCCGCCGAGCGTGACGACCATCACCATTCCCAAGAGGGGGGCAAAGCGGACGTGGAGGAGACTCGCGAGCGCGGCGCCGCCGAGCGCCACGAGGTGCGCCGGCCTCGGCTGCCGTCCCCAGACGAGCACGACGATGAGAAGGAGAGCGCCTTGAATATGGAGGTCTCCGATCCCTGACAGGTCCGCAGAACGCCATTCGACGATCTCCGGCCGGGGCATCAGAAGAGCTTCGGTCAGATAACGCCAGTACTCGACCCCGTAAGGGTTCAGGAGGCTCGCGGCGAGCGAGGCAGCGGCGAGACGGTAGAAGCCGTACACGAGGATGAGGAGCGGACCGAGGACGAACCCCCCGTGCAGGTTCGCCCAGAGCGCCACCAGCGGAACGAGCGCCAAGCGCCCTTTGCCTTGCTCGAGGACGAAGAGAGTCAGGGCAAAGAAGAGGAAGGTAAACGCCTGGGCTCTCACCACCGAATTGAATCCCTGGGCGAGAAGGGGCCAGGCCGCGAGCGAGAGAAGCGTGAGCGTCCAGGGGCTCGCGCCGCGCGCGGCATGAAGAAGAAATGCCATGGCGCCCACACCGAAGGCCGCGCGGAGAGCCAGAAGTCCCGTTCCTCCAAACGCGCGATGGACTTCGTAGAAGACGACACCTGAGAGCCACTCGTGGTCGACCCAGAGGGGCTTCGTTGGCACGTAGGCGAAGACGTCCTTTTCGGGAACACGCCCCTCGGACATCGTGAGCCGGCCCGCGGCCATGCGCCCCCAGAGGTCCTCGTCAGCTTCATGGAAGGTGAAGAGAAACAGAGCGGCGTAGAGTATGAGGCTGAGTTCGAAAGCGATGCCGCGATGGCCGCGTGAGTCCATCCCGGGCGATGATAATCGAAGAAATGAAGCGGAGCTTCGTCACGATCGTCGTGCTCGCCGCTCTCCTGCGCGCGCCGGGTCTCTTCACGGAATTCTGGCTCGACGAAATCCGGGCGCTCTCGAACGTCGCCGCCATCGGCTCCGCCGCCGAGGTATTCACCGGCATCCATCACGACAGCAACCACTGGCTCGTGAGCCTCTGGATGTACGCCGTCGGACAAGAAGCCCCGTTCTGGACGTACCGCCTGCCGTCCTTCCTCGCGGGAGTCGCCGCGGTTCTCCTCGTCGGATGGCTCGCCGAGGTAGATGGCTCCAAGGCCTGGCTAGCGATGCTCTTGACCGCGACCAGCTTTCCCCTGGTCTTCTACTCTTCGGAAGCGAGAGGCTATGCCCTCGCCGCTCTCGCGGGGCTCGCGGCCTTGTTGTGCCTGGTGCGGTGGACGGAGAGCGGCGGCCTCCGATGGCTTGCCGGCTACGCGCTCGCGGCCTCCTTCGGGATTCTCTCCCACCTCAGCTTGGTCCTCGTCCTCGTGGCGGCCGTCGTCTACTCTCTCGTCCTCGCGGGCCGGGGACGACTCTCGTTGGGACGCGCCCTTGCGGTCCAGGTCGTTCCTTTCCTGCTCCTCGGCGCTCTCGTCGTCGTCGACCTGCGATATCTCGGCATCGGGGGAGGGACTCGCGAGCCGCCCGGGGCACTCCTCGCTCAGACCGCTTCGCTCGCGCTCGGTGGACCCATTGAAGGCCACGGTGTCCTCCTGTTCGCAGCACTCTCCGCTTCTGTCCTCGTCGCCGAGATCGCTCGGCGCGTCCGCCGTTACTGGCCAAACCGGCGCTCGACGGAGCCGCGCACCTACCTCTGGGTCTTCTTCGCCGCCACGGCGCTCCTTCCGGTCTGGGTCGCTCTAGCGCTCGACCCGCCGTTTCTCTTCCCTCGCTATTTCCTGGTGAGCATCGTTTTCGTGCCCCTTCTCGTCGCGGGTTTCGCGAGCCCGCTCGGGCGCCCGTGGCCCGCCGTTGTTCTCGTCGTCTGGCTCGGGGCGAACGCGCACTCCCTGCTTCAGTTCGCGCGAGAGGGGCGCGGGTGCTACGAGGAGGCCCTCCGATTCCTTCTAGAGGCTTCGGACGACGACGTCATCACCGTCGGGAGCGACCATGACCTCAGGAACGAAAGGGTCCTCGGCTTCTATCGCGAGCGGATGGGGGAGGAGGGAAAGCGGTTGAAATACGTGAGCGAAATCGACGCCGCCTTCTGGATCGGGAGCTACGAGGGATCCCGCTGTGACTCGTGCGTCCTCTTGCGCTCGTACCCTTCGTCGGCTCTCTCCGGGGCCCGATGGAACCTCTATCGGAGGAATGAGTAGATAATCACGGGGGAGCAAACGAACCGCTGCGCCGACACCGCAGCATGCGGGCGCCGGCGCAGGTGAACCGTCTTACCTGACCCGGATCTCTTTGGCCGTGAACTTCCCGGCCTTTTCCGTGTAGTCGACGACGACCGTCTCCTTCACCTTGATGAAGTCGGCGATCATCGTGGTCTCGTTGGCACCCTCCGCCTTGCGCGAAGTGTGGCTGGCGCCCTCGGCGACAATGTTGGTGTCCTTGTCGACGATGAAGGTCCAGTCTTTGGAATCCACGGTGAGGACGATGGAGTCGGCGGAGAGGGATTTCACCTCACCCGTCACGTTCTTGGTCTCGGCCTTTTGATCCGCGAGCACCAAAACCGTTGTGAAGAGACACAATACCGCTAGCATGATTTTATGAAACATTATGATCCTTCCCCTCAGAGAAGAGATTTTCGCTGAGATACGGCTACCTTAGCGCAATGGAGAGAAAGAAGCAAACAATTCGAAAAATAAGAATTCGGCCGATCTGGCGGTGACCGCACCCACAAGCGCGTGCTGGAGTTCAGGCCCGCGCATCACGTCGTCGAGTTGTCAGCGAACCTCCGCCAATGCAAAATGAAGCTCGAACCTAAAGGTGCTGGAGGTCTCCATGAGAGATGTCTCGGTTACTCTAACTCACCGGCCCGGCGAGCTGGCTCGGGTCGCAAGGGCCTTGTCCCGCTACGGGCTCAACCTCAAATCCGTCGTCGGGCTGGCGATCGACGGTCACGTGCAGATTGGTCTTCTGCCCGACGAGATCGAGCCGGCGCGAAAGGCCCTGGAAGCCAACGGCATCAAGTTCGAGGAGAGCGAAGTGGTAACCTTCTGCTCGAGAACAAGGCGGGGGAGCTCGCCGAGATCGCCGAGAAGCTCGCCGATGCGAACGTCAATTTGCAGGCCCTGTACGTCACCGGCCTCGAGGAAGATATGGTCGAGCTCGCCATCGTGGCCGATGATCCGAAAAAGGCGAAGCGAGTGCTCGGCTGACCTCCTCTCCGCGGTCTGGCCGCCGCTGATCGGCTCACGGTGGACGCACTCGAGGCCACCTCTATCGGCGCGGCAGCCGCGGACTGATGCCGAACTCGAAGTCTAGTTCCCGGAGACCGCTGCCACCGACTCTTCCAGGATGTCGAGCCCTCGGGCGAGGTCCTTGTCGCCGATCACCAGGGGCATGAGGGTACGGATCACGTTTCCGTTGGCGGTCATGAGCAGGAGCCCGCGATCCAGAGCTTCCTTCAGCACTCGATTGGCCCGGGCGGCGGTGTCGAGCTCGAGACCGCACATGGCGCCGAGCCCGCGGGCATCCACGACGTAGTCGAACCGCGACACGAGCTTCTGGAGATGCTTCAAGATGGTTTCGCCGATCGCGAGAGCGCGCGCGGGGAGCTTCTCCTCTTCGAGGATGTCGAGGACGGCATTGGCCGCGGCGCAAGCGAGCGGATTGCCACCGTAGGTGCCCCCGATCCCCCCGATCTGAGGGGCGTCGAGGATCTCGGCGCGGGCAGTGATCGCGCTCAACGGAAGCCCGGCCGCGAGAGACTTTGCCATGAGCACCATATCGGGCACGACCCCGAGCCGCTCGAAGGCGAAGAACGCGCCACATCGGCCGAATCCCGTCTGGACCTCGTCGGCGGCGAAGAGGATCCCGTGCTCGCGCGCAACATCGCGGATGACGCGAATCGCGGCGGGGTGCGCGGGAAGAAAACCCCCCTCGCCGAGGACCGGGCCCATGATGATGCAAGCGGTTGCTTTGGGCTCGATCTGATAAGCGAACAGATGGTCGAGGGCGACTCGCGCCTCCTGTGCGGCCTCCGCGTCGCCCCGCTCGCGCCTTCCGAAGAACGGCTCGTAGGGAAGGCGGTAGACCTCGGGAGCGAACGGGCCGAAGCCCTCGCGGTAGGGCTTCACCTTTCCCAATCCACCGGCCTCGCGTATGACGCTCCCGGCCGTCAAGCGGCGAAGGACCAACCTCTAGGTGACGAGTCTGCTTGGGCGGAAGCTATCCGAGCCCGAAAGGGAAACAAGCCAGTTCTCTTTCCGTGTCTCCTCCCGCCTCGGCCGCGGTAGAAAGCGAGATCCCGAGCCGCTAGCGAGGAGCATTCACGACGACTCAGGTCTTCGTCGTGCGGGGACGAACCCCTGACTCATCGATGACGAAACCGATCATCATCTTCACATGATACCCGGAGGGTGAGCCTTGGCTCACCCTTTCCTCCTTGATCCACCAGACGCGGACGTCGCGGAGCGTCTTGTTCCCTGCGGCGATTCCCTTCTTCATCGCGTCGTCGAGACAGAGGGTCGCGGTCTTGGTGAGCTCCGAGACGAGATCGGATACCTTCGCTAACGACTTCGACATCTCGCTCTCCATCGGCTAGCGAGCCGAGGCCAACCGGGAAAAGACGCCCAGCGCCCGTAGAAGCCAAATGAGCACCGATGCGCCGATAACGGCGACGATCCAGGCCGCAGGAGTGGTGTGCGCCTGCACCCCCAGTGCATTGGCGAGAACGACGCCAAGATACGATCCCATGATACCCACGATGACGTTAGCCAGGATGCCCATCTGCCCGTTGGCCCTCATCACGATGCTCGCCAGCCAACCGACGACTCCGCCGATGATCAGTGTCACGACTAGATTCGACATTTTATTTCTCCTTGAGCCTCGCCACCCCGGCCGATATTCGGCTCGGATGCCAAGGCCGCTAGTTGATGAATAAGCAAAAGGAGAGCCAACCGCCTTCCAACTCCCACTCCTCCCCCAAGTCCGAGCAGCGTCGGAGGCAGGGGTCGTCGGAGGCATGGGCGGGGGGGAAGCGCGAGCCGTCGCGTCGTGCCTTTTTCTACAAATTGCCGTCGTAATCGGCCGGCGCGGGATCCGAGCGGGCCATTGGCGCCAATGGGCCGTGTTTCGTCGGGTTTATGCGGGGCGGGTTCTCGAAGAATCGAGGGCACACGCCTTGCAGCGAGTCGAGGTGTGACGATCGAGAGAGGACGGTTCGCTAGGCCACTGGCCCTGCGCAGGGCGGCGGCGTACACTCACATGCACGCGACGAGGTGGTTCGCGGAAGGGAACCGGGGCTACGGCATCGGCTTCGTCGGCATCGTCGTTGCCGTCGTCGTGAGGCTCACCCTGGATCCTTCTTTCGGGACGAGGAGCCCGTTCCTGCTGTTTTCCGCGGCCGTGCTGACAGCGTCCTGGTTCGGTGGATGGAGGCCCGGGTTGGCGACGACCTTGCTGGCAGCTGTCGTCGGCGATACTCTCTTCCTAGCTCCCGTCGCTTCGTTCAAAATCGGTCATCCTGATGACGTTCTCGCTCTCGGGCTCTTCCTTATCGAAGGCATCTTCATCAGCTTCGCGGCCAGCGCGCTCCGGTCGGCCCGCGCGCGCGCCGATCGAGCCGTGGGCGACAGGGCGGAGCTCCTGAGCGCCGAAAAAACTGCAAACGAGTACCAGATGGAGATAGCGACCCTTTCCCGGCTCGGGTTGACGCTCGGAGGCCAGCTCGACATGGGAAAGCTGGTCAAGGACGTGACCGACGCCGGGGTCGCCATCACCGGCGCGGCGTTCGGAGCGTTCTTGTACGAGGACGCGTCCGCCGGTTGGACCCACTTCGTCTCGGGAGCTCCACCGGATGCTTTCGTCGACTTCCCGTTGCCTCAAGATGCCAACGCCTTCGGATCGCCTTTCCGGGGCGACGTCCGCCGAACCGACGATCTCACGCAAGACCCGCTCTACTGCGAGAACCTGCCGTTCAAGCGCATGCCGCCCGGCCAGCTGCCTGCGCGGAGCTACCTTGCTGCCCCGGTGAGCTCGCGCTCCGGCGATTTGCTGGGTGGGCTGTTCTTCGGACACCCCGACCCGTCGGTTTTCCAAGAGCGCGACGAGCGTCTGGTCGCCGGCCTCGCGGCGCACGCCGCCATTGGCCTCGATAGCGCGCGCCTCTACCGAGAGGCTCAGGACGCGCGAAGAGCGGCAGAGGCCGCGAGCCTCGTGAAGGACGAATTCCTGGCTACTCTGTCTCACGAGCTGCGAACGCCCCTGAACGCCATCGTCGGGTGGGCCCACCTCCTCAAGCGCGGCCAGCTCACTCCCGGCGAGAACGGCCAGGCCATCGACACCATCATCCGGAACGCGACAGCGCAGAGCCAGATTATCGAGGAGCTCCTCGACGTATCGCGGATCGTCACCGGGAAGCTTCATCTCGATCTGAGGCCCGTCGAGATCGGGACGGTCGTGAAGGCGGCGATCGGGACGGTGACGCCGGCGGCCGATGCCAAGACCATTCAGATCCAGCTCCTGCAGGATCCCGCCGGGAGCTACGTCATGGGCGATCCCGAGCGCATTCAGCAGGTCTTCTGGAACCTGCTGTCGAACGCAATCAAGTTCACATCGAAGAAGGGCAAAGTTCGGGCGAGCGTCCAGTCCGTCGATTCTCACGTCGAGATCTCGGTCGTCGACAACGGTCTCGGCATCGACCCCGAGTTTCTTCCCCTCATCTTCAACCGCTTCACGCAGAAAGACTCCTCGAGCACACGATCCGCCCGCGGTCTGGGCCTGGGGCTCGCCATCGCGCGGCAACTCGTGGAGCTGCACGGAGGCACCATCGATGCGGAAAGTCGCGGGATCGGGCAGGGCTCCACCTTCACGGTGAGACTTCCACGTTCCCCGGTCACATCGGCGCCTTCGATCGAGCGCATCTATTCGCATGCGGACGGCGTCGTTGGAATGCAGGGGGCGCCCGATCTCGGGGGGATCCACGTGCTGGTCGTGGAGGACGACGACGACGCCCGGATGCTCGTGACGAAGGTTCTCGAAGGTCAGGGCGCTTTCGTCAAAGCGGTCTCTTCGGGCCGCGACGCCCTCGAGGTCCTGGGACGGGAGAGGATCGACGTCCTCCTGAGCGACATCGAGATGCCGGGGACCGATGGCTACCAGTTGATCCGGGAGCTGCGCTTGCGCCCCTCGCAGCAAGGCGGCGCGGTTCCGGCGGTGGCGCTCACGGCCTATGCCCGAACCGAGGATCGCCTCCGTTCGCTGCGCGCCGGCTTCCAATTACATCTGTCCAAGCCCGTGCAGCCCTCGGAGCTGGTCACGGTCGTCGCCAGCCTGGCGGCTCGTCGCAACTGATGGCAAGCGGGCGGCACCTGCCCGAAAGCGATTCCGAGTTGCGTCAGTTTCTGGATGACGCCACCGTCGGCCTTCGCGTCGTGAGCCCGGAGGGCCATATCCTCTGGGCGAACCGGACCGAGTTGGACCTGGTCGGATGCTCCGAGCACGAGTATGTCGGTCATCACATCGACGAGTTCCTGGTGGAGCCCGGGGTCGCCGCGGACCTCCTCAGCCGGCTCTCCCGCAAAGAGAGGGTCGAGTCCTATCAAGCGCGTCTCCGAAGGAAGGACGGTTCCATCCGGCAGGTTTTGATCGACGCGAGCTCGCTCTTTCGGGACGGCAGGTTCGTCCACAGCCGCGCCGTCACCCGCGACATCACCGTCTTCTTGGAGAAAGAGGAGGCCGCGCGCCACGGGGTGGAGGAGACGAGCCGTCTGAAAGACGAGTTCCTGGCTCTTCTCTCCCACGAGCTGCGGTCGCCACTGGGAGCGATCCTCGTGTGGCTCGGTCTCCTCCAGCGGGGCGGGCTCGATCCTGCCGAAAGCGAGCGCGCCCTCGGGATCATCGAGCGCAGCGCGCGCACGCTGGAGCACATCATCGAAGACTTGCTCCACGCGTCGCGCATCGCCGCCGGCGGGCTCATGCTCATCCCGCAGCTCGTCGACCTGCGAGGTGTGGTCCAGGTGGCTGTCGACACCGCCTCCGGGGACGCGGCCCTGAAAGGCCTCGAGCTCACCTGGTCTCCGGGAGAGCCGATCTGGGTGATGGGCGATCCGGGCCGGCTGCAGCAGGCGGTCTCCAACCTGCTTTCGAACGCCATCAAGTTCACGCCGGCGGGAGGCAAGGTCGAGGTCTCCCTGGACAAGGCCGACCATCACGCCCGGCTCCGCGTCACCGACACGGGCGAAGGAATGAGCCGGGAGTTCTTGCCCTATGCATTCGAAAGGTTCCGCCAGCAGGACAGCACGAGCGCTCGCGCCCACCATGGTCTGGGCCTCGGTCTCTATGTCGTGCGCCACGTAATCGGGCATCACGGCGGTGCGGTGACCGCGGAAAGCCGGGGCGCGGGGCTGGGAAGCACGTTTACTGTCCTGCTTCCTCTGGCGACCCAGAAGCTCGGAAGCGCGAGCCAATCGATCAGCAGGGAACGGGCTCCGAGTGAGGGCCGCCTTCTTTCTGGCCTCAAGGTTTTGCTGGTCGACGACGAGGAGGATTCCCGGGAAGCGATGAGACGGATCCTGCAGCAGAACGGGATGTCGGTGACCACCGCGTCCTCCGCGCGAGAGGCGTTCGAGCTAATCGAACGGCTCGAGCCCGACGTTCTGCTGAGCGACATCGCCATGCCCGGAGAGGACGGCCTGTCTCTAATCCGCCGGGTGCGCCTGTTGCCGCTCGATCGCGGCGGCCGAATTCCGGCGGCCGCGATCTCGGCGTACGCCGGGATCGAAGACCGCCGCAAAGCGCTCCTGGCCGGATTCCATTACCACATTCCAAAACCTGTAGACGCGGCCCACCTTCTCGCCGTCATCGGGGCCATGGCTCGAAAGAGCGAAGGGCCGAGGTAAGGGGGCGAGGAAATCACGTTCAGCGAGAAGAAGTAGTGCGCCAAAGGACGGCAGGGCCGCCGTCCAGGGCGGGCGTCGGCTCGTCATCGGCCGCCTTGAGCACGACCTGCATCGCCAGATACGCGTCAATCCCTTCCTCGACCTTGCGGGGAAACTTCGGCACCGGCCCCGCCAGATGGTCCCCGTAGACGCGGAGCATGACCGCGCGGAAGATGGGCAGCGCCATACGCCCGCCGGTCTCCTTCTGCCCCAGCGGGCGGTTGTCGTCGAATCCGATCCGAACCGCAACTGTGATCCCCTTCGGCCCGTAGGTGGATCCAACGAACAGCGCGTCGCGAAAGTCGCTCGTCGTCCCGGTCTTGCCCATCACCGGGATCGGGAAGTTGCGGTCATCGAGACTGTGTGCGGTGCCGTTCGGGAGACGGACCACGCCGCGCAGCCCCTCCTGAATCAGGCTCAGTTCGGCGGAACGATTCTCCGGCGCGGGTCGGGGCGCCTCGTAGAGCACGCTGCCGGAGGCGTCCATGACGCGACCGATGACGTGGGGCTTCGCCGGTACCCCCGAGGCCATGGCGCGGTAGACGTCCGCCAGCTCCAGCAGCCGCACTTCCGACGCCCCCAGCGCCGTGGCGACGTTGGGCTTTAGCGGAGTGCGGATCCCCAGCTCCCGGGCGGTCTCGATCACCTCGTGCATGCCGATCTCGAGCGCGATCCAAACGGCCACCACGTTCCGCGACTCGGCCAAAGCTTGGCGGGCCGGGATCGGGCCTTTGAATTGGTGGTCGTAGTTGGCGAACCATTTCACCTCTCGATTGGCGCCTTGCAGCACCTGGATCGGCTCGTCCGGCACGAGGGAATCGAGGTCCAGGCCCTGGCGGAACGCGGCGAGGTAGACCAGCGGCTTCATCGCCGAGCCCGGCTGCCGCAGTGAGCCCGTGACACGGTTGTAGTCTGAGTAACGGGTGTTTCGGTCGTTGTAGACGTT
>Ga0214473_10010840_pt1 | contig 10706 bp, 7 predicted proteins | sample RVTome_7_FD_203509 | JGI IMG/M metagenome (GOLD analysis project Ga0214473, IMG submission 203509) | Soil microbial communities from uranium-contaminated site in the Upper Colorado River Basin, Wyoming, United States - RVT98D197 | ecosystem: Environmental > Terrestrial > Soil > Contaminated >... | reverse complement strand
CGTCCGCCATGGCTTCCATGTCGGCGTCGGTGACGGTCAATTGCTCGGCGTCGCCGATGCGCTCCTTCAGCAGCATCCACCTGGCCTGCCACTCCGCGTACGAGCGGCTCTCATCGCGGAACTTCTTTTCGTCGAAGCCTTTCGGGAGCTTCCGGTCGCGCGATCGTTGCTTCAGATCTTCGACGAAGGAATCAAGAAGGCTCTCAACGAGCGCCTCCGGGACGGGGAAGTCGTGTTCCGCCACGATGGCCCGGGCGATATTGTCCTTGAGCTTCGCGTTTGCCTGCTCCTCCCAGTAACGCTCGATGTCTGCCCGCAGGTTCCGCGTGAACTCGTCGACCGACGACACCTTGTCCCCGGTGATCTTTTTCGCCAGGGCGTCGTCGAACGGCGGGAGTTCGACCTTTTCGATCTTCGTGGGGGTGATCGCGATGTGGACGGGGTGCGTATGGTCGCCGTGCGTGGATTCAAAGCGGGTGTTGACGGGCGTTCCGACGGCGGCCTGCATGAGCGCGTCGCGGATTTCGGGCGCAAGCGTTTCGTCAAAGAGGGAGAACCGGGCGCCGGCCGTCTTCTTGCCGATCAGCGGGGTCCCCGATTCGTCGAGTTCCTGCACGTCGGCGGTCACGGTGTGTTCGGCGTTCGTGACGGCATCCGTTTCCCGGGTCGTGCTGTTGGCCCGGCGGAGCATCATCAGTTCCGCTTCCACTTCCGCGTCGGTGACCGCGTGAACCGGCTTTTCGACGGCGACGCCTTTATACTTCCGGAGCTTGATGGCCGGCTTGATTTCGTACTTAATCTTGAACCTGAACGACTCCCCGCGGCGGAAGTCCATGTCCACCATGGTCGGCCGGCCGACCGGCTGGATATGCTTCTCGTCCATGGCCTTGCGGTACAGCTCGTCCGCGATCGCATCCAGCGCATCATGTTCGATGGCCTCGCCGTAGAGCTGCCGGATCATCGGCATGGGGACCTTTCCCTTCCGGAATCCCTTCAGCTCCACCTTGGGACGGTATTTCTCGTAGGCGCGCTCGAAATGCGGCAGGAGCTCGTCATGGGTGACCTCAATATCCGCTTCGTGCGCGATTGCCGTCAGCGCATTGATCGTGACCTGCACCGCAAGTTCCCTTCGTCAAGTGATCTGCCAGACCCCACCTCTGGAACACCCCGGGGACGCCGAGGATTCCGGTTGGCCGGTCATTGCTGGTGGGTAGAGGGGGACTTGAACCCCCACGGATTTCTCCATTGGATCCTAAGTCCAACGCGTCTGCCAATTCCGCCATCTACCCGCACACGTCACGCCGCTGCGGTTTCCGGGCATCACTGTTCAACGGCGACCCGTAAGATAGGCACTTCCGGAGGCAATTTCAAGGAATGACGCGGCGCGCGGCCTCAGGGGGCCGGAATGAGAATGCGGATGGTGGTGCCCTTGTCGACCTCGGACTCGATTTCGAGGCGCCCGTGGTGGTCGTCAACAATCTTTTTCACGATTGACAGGCCCAGACCGGTGCCGTGTTTCTTGCCGTACGTGAAAAAGGGCTCAAAGACTTTTGAACGGATCTCTTCGGGGATGCCGCACCCCGTGTCGATGAATTCGAGGGCGAGCAGGCCGTTGTTGCGGTGGGACCGGATCGTCAGCGCCCCTCCATCCTTCATGGCGTCCGCCGCATTTCCGGCGAGATTGTAGAAGACGCGGACCATCTTTTCGACGTCGATGACGCACTCTCCCGTATAGTCGAGCGCCCTGACGAGAGAGACGTTCCGCTTGGTGAGGTCTTTTTCGATGAATGTCAGCACGGCTTCGAGGACGTCGGAGAGTCTCACCGTCTCCAGATGCACCTCGCTGATGCCGCGGGAGAAATCGAGGATTTCCTGGGTCATGTTCACGAACCGGTCCACCTGGCGGATCATCTCATCGGCCAGCTGTGCGGATTCGGCATCGCCCGTCTTCCGCTTGATCACCTGCGCGTACATCCGCAGGGTCCCCATCGGATTCTTGATGTCATGGATGATCGTGCTGGCCATGCGGCCGACGGCGGAGAGGCGCTCGCTCTGGACCATCTCCCGCGCGAGGCGGGCGTTCTCCAGCGCGATCGAAGCGTGCACCGAGAGGGCGTCGATGAACGACTCATCCTCGGAGCCGAACGGGCCTTCGCGCTTGTTGAGGAACTGGAATGCGCCGACGATCGAGCCCTCCTTGTCCCGCATGGGCATGGACAGGACGTTGTGGGTCTTGTAGCCGCTTTTCCGGTCGATCTCGGGATTGAACCGCGGATCCTTGTATGCGTCAGTGATGTTGACCACCTCGCCCGTTTTCGCGACATACCCGGCGAGGCCCTTCCCCACCGGGAGGCGGATTTCGATCGTGTTGTTCCCCTGCGCCACTCTGGACCAGAGCTCCCCGGTCTGCTTGTCCAGCATGTAGAGGGTCCCGCGGTCGGCGTTGATGCTGCGCGTGGCGACGTCGAGGATCAATCCGAGCAGCTTGTCGATCTCGATGGCGGAGTTGACGATCTTGCTCGCCTCGATCAGCATGCTGAGGCGGTCCACCTGGGTCTTGGAGACCATTGCGTTGCGGTCCAGCTCCAGCACGAACGTCTGATCCATCGTGCGGAGCCGCACCGCCATGTTGGTCAGCAGGTTGTATGTGAAGACGGGGCTCGCCTTCGATAGCTCGCGGATTTCGTCCTGCACGAGGCTCACCACGAAACATTCATCCATCGCCTCGGCGCGCGCAGAGCGCGGGAGCCCGTCGATCGCGCTTAACTCGCCGAAGAAGTCCCCCTCGTGCAGGACAGCGAGTAGCGATTCCACACCGAATTTTGTATATTTTTTTATCCTGATGCGCCCCCGCGTGATGCAATAGAGATCCCGCCCGCGGGAGGATTCGTCGAAGATGATGTCCCCCGCCCGGTATTGCCGCTCCTGCACGCGTGGAAGGCAGCGGTCAATGATGCGCGTTGGAACACCGGCGAAGAGGATGTTGTTGTGCAGGCGCTCCATGACGGAGTCCTTGGGCGCCTTACGGCCGTCAGCGGTGGGCTTCCGGGGTGTCCGCCGGGCGGGAGGTGGGGACTTCTTTTTCCGGGGAGTCTTGGCCATGAGCGGGAGTATAGTAGCGAAAAACCGAAGGAGAGTCAAGAATTCACCGGTGCACGGGGCCCGTCGGACGGGTTCGGATCCACCGTGCGCGTATCCCGCCGTAATGCCAGCTTTTACAGGGAAAGCCCACGGCGCATGACCGAAGAAATCATACTCCGGACAACACAACTCGGCAAGCGGTACGGGAGCCGCTGGGCGGTGCGCGACCTCGACCTGTCGGTGCGGCGCGGGGAGGTGTTCGGATTCCTGGGGCCCAACGGCGCAGGCAAGAGCACCACGATCCGCATGCTGCTGTCGCTCGTGCGCCCCACGACCGGAGAGGTGGAACTGTTCGGCGTCCCGATGCGGAGCCGGCGCGCGGAAGTCCTTGCCCGCGTAGGAGGCCTCGTCGAGAGCGCCGATTTCTACCTCTATCTCTCGGCGCGGCGCAATCTGCAGATTATCGCCGACCTCCGCGGCGGTCTCCGCGCGCGCGCCGTGGATGAAGTGCTCGAAACGGTGGGGCTCTCCGCACGGGCGGGCGACAGGGTGAAGTCGTATTCGCACGGGATGAAACAGCGCCTCGGACTGGCAGGGGCCCTGCTGGGGTGGCCGGAGTTTGTGATCCTCGACGAGCCGACCACCGGGCTCGACCCGCAGGGCATCAAGGAGGTGCGTGATCTGATCAACCGGCTCGCCGCTGAACAGCGGATGACGATCTTCCTCTCCTCCCACCTGCTCGCCGAAATCGAACAGCTCGCAACGACCATGGCCATCATCAACGGCGGGTCTCTCGTCGTGCAGGGGAGCGTCCGCGATCTGCTCGCGGACGGGGCCGGCGTCGTCCGCATCGCCGCGTCACCGCTCGATCGTGCGCTGGCCGTCGTCCGCAACCAGCCCTATGCCGCCAACCCGCAGGCCGTCGGTGATGAAATCCGCGCAAGTATCCCGGCCGGAAAGGTCGCTGCGTTGAACGCCGCGCTGGTGAACGCCGGCGTGGAAGTGCGCGCCCTGATCCCGCAACGCTCCCTGGAGGAGTACTTCCTGACCATCACGGAAGGAGCGTCGGAAATCCGGTGATGACCCTCCTCGCCAACGAACTGCTCAAGACTTTCGCGAAGTGGCGGACCTACATCGGCTTTATTGCCGTCGGCGTCGTGGCGCCGCTCGTGGAGATCGGGCTGAAACTCGAGGGCGGATCGCTCGTGCGGAACATGACGCGCGGCCTGACACAGGATTTCTTCATGGTGGGGAACCTGTTCAACGCATACTTTGTGACCTACTTCATCATGAACAGCCTCTGGATCCACATCCCGTTCCTCATCAGCCTGGTGGCGGGCGACCAGCTTGCCGGGGAATCGACGGGGGGCACGTTCCGGCTGCTGCTGATCCGGCCTCCCTCCCGGACCCGGATCCTGGCTGCGAAGTACATCACAACCCTCACGTATACCGCCGCGCTGGTGATATTTCTCGGCGTGCTCAGCATCGGCCTGGGGATGGCGCTCTTCGGGACCGGCGATCTGCTGGTCCCCGGGAGGACCCTGACCCTTATCCCCGAGGCGGATGTGCCGTGGCGGCTTGCCGCCGCGTTCGGACTTGCGATCTGGGGCATGTGGTGCGTGGCATCGGTCGCCTTCCTCTTTTCCTCCCTGGTCGAGAACGCCATCGGCCCCATCATAGGGACCATGGCCGTCATCATCGTCTTTCTGATCATCTCCAACACCCCGGTGGCGCTCTTCACCTCCATGCGTCCGTACCTGTTCACCACGTACATCAACGTCTGGCAGGACGTCATGCAGCAGCCGGTCGCCTGGGGGGAGATTGCCCTCCACGCGGCATACCTCGGCCTGTACAGCGTTGCTTTGTACGGGGCAACTTGGTATATTTTTGCCACGAAAGACGTCCTCAGCTGATCCCGGGGCGCGGGACGCCGCCGCACCGGACAGACCAATCACCCCACTCGTTCAACCAGAGACTACGCATGGACCTTCAAGGGATTCAAAAAGCACTGCGCGAAAAAAGGATCGACGGCTGGCTGCTCTGCGACTTCCGCAACCGCGACTACCTCGCCTACCGCGCCCTCGGGCTCAATTTTGAGAAGATGACCAGCCGGCGCTGGTACTATTATATACCGGCGAAGGGAGAGCCCAGAAAGCTCGTCTCGGCGGTGGAAAAAATGCGGCTCGACACCCTTCCCGGCAAACGGATGGTGTATCTCTCATGGGGGGAGCTCCATGCCTCCCTGAAGAAAATGCTCGGCGCGAAGAAGACCATCGCCATGCAGTATTCCCCGAAAAACAACGTCCCGTACGTGTCCATGGTGGACGGCGGCACCATCGAGCTGCTCAAGAGCTTCGGGTACAGGATCGTAACGTCGGCCGACCTCGTGCAGATGTTCGTCTCCCGCATTTCCGAGGAAGGATATGCGACGCACAAGGAAGCGGCGAAACTGATGGACAGGATCCGCGCGGAGGCGTTCGATCAGATCCGCCAGGCCATCCGGAACGACACCGGGGCGACGGAGTACGATGTCCAGCAGTTTATCATGCGGCGCTTCGCCGAAGAAGGGCTGACGACGTATGACCCGCCGATGGTGGGGGTGAACGACCACCCTGCGGACCCGCACTTCGACTGCAACAAGGAAACCGCGCGTCCGTTCAAGCGCGGCGACACCGTGTTGATCGACATGTGGGCAAAGAAGAATGTCCCTGAAGGCATCTACTACGATATCACGTGGGTCGGCTACATCGGGGATACCCCCCCGAAGAAGTACGTGGAGATCTTCAACGCCGTGAAGGGGGGCCGGGATGCGGCGATCCGCTTTGTGCAGGACTCCTTTGCACGGGGGAAAACATGCTACGGCTGGCAGGTGGACGATGCATGCCGGGCGGTCGTAAAAAAGGCGGGGTACGGCAAATATTTCCTCCACCGGACCGGGCACTCCATTACGGAAGAAACGCACGGCAACGGCGTCAACATCGACAATCTGGAGACGAAAGACGAGCGCGCGCTGCTCCCGGGGTGCTGTTTCTCCATCGAGCCGGGCATTTACCTTGAGGGCGCAATGGCCGTACGGACCGAGATCAACATGTTCATCCGCCACGACGGTGTCCCCGAGGTGACGGGCGAGGTCCAGGAAGAGCTGGTCCTCCTTTGACCGACAACCACTCAACCCCGGAGCCCCGGATGCCGGCCTCACTGCAGAGACGATTCTCCGACTTCCTCAAAGATTTCCATCCCACCTTCTGGGTCGCCAACGGGATGGAGCTGTTCGAGCGTCTCGCGTACTACGGGCAGCAGATCGTCTTCATGATCTATTTGCGGAACAGGCTCGGGTTCACGGAGGCGGAAGCGGGAACGCTCTCAGGGATCTTCGGAGGGCTCATCTACCTGCTCCCCATCCTTGCAGGCACGCTGGCGGACAAATGGGGGTTCCGGCGGGCGTTCAACATCGCGTTCTCGATCCTCGCACTTGGCTACTTCCTGATCGGTTCGCTCGGCATGACCGCCTTTGCCGGCGTCTACGGAGGGGAGGCCCCGTACTGGCTGCTGGTGGTGTTCCTGGTTCTGACGGCATTTGGCGGCTCGTTCATCAAGCCGTCCGTCCTCGGCACGGTGGCCGTCACAACCACCGAAAAGACGAAATCGCTCGGCTTCGCGGTGTATTACTGGCTGGTCAACGCGGGGGCGATGATCGGGCCGACGATCGCGTACTTCGTGCGCGACAGTTTTGGGAATGAGTTCGTCTATCTGGTTTCGTCGCTGAGCTGTCTGGCGATGCTGATGGTCAACATCTTCCTCTATAGGGAGGTGAAGAGCCCGCGGACGGAAGTCACGGAATCGCTCGGGCGCAAGATCGCAAACCTGTTCGTCGTCCTGGCGAACTTCCGGTTCATGGCATTCCTGATGATCTACTCCCTTTACTGGATCATCTTCTGGCAGGAATTCATCATCGTTCCGTACTATATCACGGACTACATCAGCAAAGACGCCCCCTACGAAATATATCAATCGTGGGCGGGTGCCGGAGCGATCATCCTGCTCCAGATTCCGATCAACCGGTGGACTAAGAACATCCCGACGCACAAAGCGATTCTGGCCGGATTTGCCCTTTCCTCGCTCATCTGGGTCATTATCGGACTCTACCCCAGCATCCCGACCATCGTTGCGGGCATCATCGCATTTGCAGTCGGCGAGATGGTGCAGGCCCCGCGCTACTACGAATACATTTCGGAAATTGCACCTCCCGGCCAGCAGGGGTTGTTTCAGGGATATGCGTTCCTGCCGATTGCCATCGCCCGGTTCGTCGGCGATCCCATCGGCGGCTGGTTGTACCAGACCTCGCGGGCGCTCGGAAAACCGGAATACGTCTGGTTCGCGCTCATCGGCATCGGCGTCCTTGCGACCCTCCTGATGTTCGTGTATAACGTCTTCCTCCTGCCGAAGCCGGCGGTACGTCCGCCCGGGGAATCATGAACCGGATGCACTCCTTCCGGCGAGGGGTATTCCTCGCCGCCGCGTTCTACGTGGCTCTTCGCTGCGTTGCCGGCGTGCCTGGAGATCCGACCGGCGAAACGATCCTCCGCAATGCGGAGGACCGGATGGCGGCGGTGAAGGACTACACCGTCAACCTCGCGATCACCGCGGATATCGACCGCCTGAATGTGCCCCCGATGAACGTCCGCATGTATTTCAAACAGCCGGACAAGGTGCATTTCGACGCGCGGGGCTTTGCCATGCTCCCGCGCGAGGGACTGGCGCTGAACATCGGGAAATTGCGCACGCGGTACACTGCCGGGCGCGTCGATCGCGACAGCATCGACGGGATCCCGTTGTACAGGGTGACGATGGTCGCGAAATCCGAACGCACGCGCATCCGGTCAGTCACCCTGTATGTCCACCCGGAGCGATGGACGGTGGAAAAGCTGGTCACGCCGCAGGTGAATGACAGAGTGATGAGTGCATCGTTCCGCTACACGCAGGTACAGGGACTCTGGCTCCCGCAGGAAATGGTGGCAGCGTTTTCAACTGCGCCGGCCGATACGGTCGAACCGAATCCTCTGGATCAGGCCATGCCGGCGCGCCCGCAACAGCGCCCGCGCACCGGGACCGTGACCGTCCATTACAGCGACTATACAGTGAACACCGGATTGAGCGACGATCTGTTCAAGGAGGAGCAGGGCAAAAGCCCCGACTGACGCCGTTCCGTGAAGCCGGAGAGCGCGGCAGACACCGGTCAACCCTGAGGTATTCGCATGGCCCACGATCCACATTCGCGCGTATCGCTTTCGGAGGTCCACAGGACCGTGGGTATTCCGGTCAACGTGGGCTTCGTGAAGCGCCTGTTTGCGTTCGCGGGGCCCGCGTACCTCATCAGCGTGGGGTACATGGACCCGGGCAACTGGGCCACCGATCTGGAAGGAGGAGCACGGTTCGGCTACCACCTGATCTGGGTGCTGCTCATGTCCAACCTGATGGCGGTCCTTCTGCAGACCCTCTCGGCCCGCCTCGGGATCGTGACGGGGCGCGACCTCGCGCAGGCGTGCCGCGAGAACTATCCCAGGCCTGTCGGCTATGCCCTCTGGGTCCTCTGTGAGATCGCCATCGCGGCCTGCGATCTGGCCGAAGTGCTCGGCACCGCGATCGGACTCAACCTTCTCTTCAAGGTGCCGCTGCTGTACGGCGTGATCATCACCGGGGGTGACACGCTCCTCTTCCTCGTTATTCAGCACTTCGGCATACGGAAGATGGAGGCGTTCATTCTCATGTTCGTGACCACGATCGGCGTCTGCTTTGCGATCGAGGTTTTCCTCGCCGCGCCGGTCTGGGGCGACGTGGCCCAGGGCTTCATCCCCCGCCTCACCTCTGAAAGTCTCTACGTTGCCGTCGGCATACTGGGCGCGACGGTCATGCCGCACAACCTGTATCTTCATTCGGCGCTCGTCCAGACGCGGGCGGTTGATCCCACGGAGGCGGGCAAGCGGATGGCCTGCAAGTACAATCTGATCGATACCTCGATTGCCCTCAACGCTGCGTTTTTCGTGAACAGCGCCATCCTCATCGTCTCCGCGGCGGTCTTCTTTCAGAACGGCGTTGTCGTCACCGAGATTCAGCAGGCGCATGAGCTCCTGACGCCCTTGCTGGGGACGACGATGGCAAGTACACTCTTCGCCGTCGCCCTCCTGTCGGCCGGCCAGAGCTCGACGCTGACCGGAACGCTTGCCGGACAGATCGTCATGGAAGGATTCCTCCAGTTCAGGATCCGGCCGGTGCTCCGGCGCCTTATCACGCGCATGATCGCGATCATCCCGGCGGTCATCGTCATCGGGCTGAAGGGAGAGGAAGGTTCGTATGACCTCCTGATCCTGAGCCAGGTGATCCTGAGTCTTCAGCTCCCGTTTGCGGTCATTCCGTTGATCAGGTTTACGAGCGACACCGGTTTGATGGGCGGATTCGTCAACAAAAACTGGGTGAAGGTCATCGCGTGGGTTTCTGCGGTCGTCATCGTGTCGCTGAATGCGAACCTCGTCATGGAAACCCTCCGGGAATGGATCGAAGCGGCGGGTGCGGATGCGATCTGGCTCTGGGCGACGGTCGTTCCGTTCGTCTCCGGCGTGGCGCTCCTGCTGGTGTATGTGTCGCTCCCGAAACGGTGGCGCGCGCGGCGTCAACCGGCCCCGCCCGTTCCGCCGATCATCGACCTTGTCCCCCAGAAATACAGCCGGGTGGGAGTCGCGATCGACTTCGGCGCGCTGGATGGGAAGGTCCTTTCACACGCGCACACGCTCGCGAGGTATCACGGCGCCACGCTCCACCTGTTCCACGTCGTGGAGGGGGTCAGCGGGCAGATATTCGGGAAGGAAGCGGATGATGATGAAGCGCGGGGCGACCGTGACCGGCTTGAGAAGATCGCCGATCAGCTTCGTGTCGGAGGGAGCGTGGTCGAGACGGATCTGGGATTCGGGCGCGTCCCCGGGGCGCTTGTCGGTCTCGCACGCCAGCACGGGATTGACGTGCTGGTCATGGGAGGCCACGGCCACCGGGGTCTGAAGGACCTCATCTTCGGGGCGTCGATCTCGGAGGTTAGGCACAACCTGCAGATACCGGTACTGGTTGTCCAGTAACGGCGATGTCCGCGTGAAGGGGGGGAGGTGCCGGGCGAAATCAGAAGTCAGAATCCGCCCTTCCCCTCCATCAAGAGCTTTTCGTATTCCAGCTTGTACTTCCTGATGGCCCGGAAGAGCGCCTCGGCGATCTTCTGCTGTCCGGCATCGCTCCTGAGGAATCGCTCGTCTTCCCGGTTTGAAAGGTAGGCGGTCTCCACCAGGACATTCGGCATGGCCGCACCCACCAGGACGTAGAAGCCCGCCTGCCGTACGCCCCGGTTCGGGATTCCCGTCGTCCCCGCCATCTCCCGCTGCGTCAGATCGGCAAACAGCTCGCTCGCCTTCACGTGGGCGCTCTGTGCCATGGCAACAAGAATGAAGTTCTCCTCGGTAAGCTGCTGGTACCTGTCCTGATATCCCTCCTCGAGCTCGATGACCGAATTCTCCCGCTCGGCGATTGCGATCGCCTCCTCGGACCTTCCGGGGCGCAGAAGGTACACCTCGAACCCGCGCGTTGAA
>Ga0214473_10010839_pt1 | contig 10706 bp, 4 predicted proteins | sample RVTome_7_FD_203509 | JGI IMG/M metagenome (GOLD analysis project Ga0214473, IMG submission 203509) | Soil microbial communities from uranium-contaminated site in the Upper Colorado River Basin, Wyoming, United States - RVT98D197 | ecosystem: Environmental > Terrestrial > Soil > Contaminated >... | reverse complement strand
ACCAGCCGTCTTTGGTGAAGTGCTCCGGTGACGAGCCGAGCTTGAAATACGCTTTCGCGACCCAGGGCCCGCGGATCTGCAGTTCCCCCATGGTGACGCCGTCCCAGGGAAGCACATCGCCGCTTTCGCCGACGAGTCTCAACTCGACGCCGGCCACGGGATAGCCCTGCTTGGCCTTGACGTCCCACCTTTCGTTCTCGGGAAGCTTACGGTGTCGGCGTTTGGGGATCGACACCGTCCCCAGAGGGGACGTCTCCGTCATGCCCCAAGCGTGGAGCACGTTGACCCCCAGGTCCTTCTCGAAAGCTTCGATCAGGGCCCGGGGCATGGCCGCCCCACCCACCACCAGTGCTCGAAGGGTGGACAGGTCGCGGGGATTGGATTTCAGCTCGTGGAAGAGACCGGTCCAGATCGTGGGCACCCCCGCGGCCACGGTGACTTCGTGCCCCACGATGAGCTCCGCGATGGCGTGGGGGCTCGGATTCGGTCCGGGCAAGATCAGGTCGGCGCCCACGTTGGCGCAAGCATAAGGAAGGCCCCAGGCCATGGCGTGGAACTGGGGCACGACGGCGAGCAGTACGTCGTTCTCGGTCAATCCCAGGGCGTTGGCCTGGCATTCGCCGATGGTGTGCAGGTACATCGATCGATGGCTGTAGAGAACGCCCTTGGGATCGCCCGTGGTCCCGCTGGTGTAGCAGAGCCCCATGGCCTCGTTCTCATCCGAGACTTTCCAGTCGAACTCCTCGTCGACATCCGCCATGAGCTCCTCGTAGTGGAGAACGTTCTTCAGTTTGGTCTCCACCCCCTTGTCGGTGTTGAAGAGAACGAAGTGCGAAACCCCCTCGATGCGTTCCGCCACGCGCTCGAGAAGCGGGAGCAGGGTTCCATCGGCGAAGATCACCCGGTCTTCGGCATGATTGACGACGAATGCAAGTTGATCGGGAAAGAGTCGAACGTTGATCGTGTGGCATATGGCACCGGCGCAGGGGATTCCAAAATAGAGCTCGAGATGCTGGTAGTTGTTCCAGGAGAAAGTCCCGACGCGGTCCCCCCGGTGCACGCCCACGCGCTCCAGGACGTTTCCCAGCCGCCTGACCCGCCTGTAAAGATGCGCGTACGTGTAGCGATGCATCGAGCCGTCGGGAAGCTTCGTGAAAATGTCCTTTTCGGGGTAGAGGCGGTTGGCATGCTCCAGGATGCGATCGATGCTCAGAGGGTAGTCCATCATGAGGCCGTTCATGATCCGCTCCTTTCGGCAACAACCGAGTCTAGCCGTTCCGCAGCAAGCTTTTCCACGCACCCGGGAGACGGGGCCAGGCCAAGCGCGCGAGGGTGAGAAGTTCCATCGGACTGACCCGCGCGTTTCCGAGTCGCACGCCCCAACTCTTCCCGTCGCGCCAACTTTGCCGAGGACGGCGCCGCTTTCTCTTTCCCATCCGCCTCGATGAACTGCCGGACCTACCTCGTACTTGCGCCCAGGCTGGCCCATGAGTCGAGGCGTCGGGCGTCTTGGCAGATCCGGGCGTTTGCTAGCGGATGCTTAGTGCCGGGTCTCCGAGAAGGTGGTAGATGGAGACGAGCTCGGGGAATTCGCCCGATTCGGCGTAAGCGCTCTGTGCTGCGAGCACAGCATCGCCGAGCCTTCGGTGTCCCTGGTTGAACACGGCATCGAGAAGCTCCCGGTGGAAACGGTGCGCGGGCTCGTCCAGGCTCAGCCCGCTCGGTGAGAAGGCGGCGATAGCCCCCTTTCCTTCGGCCTTCAAGAAGGCTTCGGCGAGCGAGTCGAAGTAGGGGAAGTGAAAGTAACCGTTGAGGCAGTTCATCGTGAACAGAAGCGGCTGCTGGGCTTGAGGCGCTAGAGAAGGCACGTCGCCGATGTTGAAGACGTTCTCGTCGGCCCAGAGGTGGATGCCCCCGTGGCCAATGTAGCTCAGGAGCGACGGGCCATCGTCGAGAGCGGATAAGAGCTCGCCGCGGGTCGCGCTTCCAAGCTCGGTGACCGAAATATGTCGCACGTCTCTACCCGCGAGCACGCCCCGGGCGATCTCCGCCGCGTTCGCCTCGAAATCCCCGGCGCGGTCGGAGTTGTCGGTGACGAGGAGGAGCGAGCCTGCGAGATCCGCGTCCCCGTTCTCGTAGGAGAGGATCTTCGACACCATGACCCGAAGCTCTTCCGGACTTGCGGCAGGCAGGCGCCCGAGAGCGACGTCCGGAAGCAGGTCCTCTCCATGGATGGCCGCGAAGGTCGGATCCGATGCGGTCCAGAGATACGAGGTCTTCACCAGCAGCGGCGGCAGCAGGTTTCGGACTCCCGTCCGCAAGTAGTCTTTGAAATCGTAGGTCGCATCCCCGAGGAGCAGGACGTAGCGTAGCTTCGGCTCGCCCCAGTGGTGATAGGCGTAGGAGAGGAAGCTCCGGATAGCCTCGGGCCTCGCCTCTCCGAAACCGAACTCGCTTTCGATGTCCTCGGTCGCCGCGAACTTCACGGTAAGCCCCTGCCGTCTTCGGTGCTCGAGGAGCGGAGCCGCAGCCGAGGCAAGCTCGCTCGGGCCAATGACGAGATAGTCGGCTCGTAGAGTTTCCAATTCGAGTCGAGGCCGTGCGACCTGGCGAACTACGGGGTGAGCCACCTCATGGTCAGACACGGCGAGGTAGCGCCGGCCCTCCTCGACGCGGAAGCCGGGAGTGCCGTCTCCTGAAATCCGAACGCCGCTGAGCCACCGGGGATCCGCTTCGGTCACGTCGAGGACGTGCGCCGGGCCGAGCCCGGTGACGATTGCGGTGCCCGACTGCGTCCAGAGGCCTTCGATTCGACCTTCGGATGCGATCAGAAGACGTGGATGGAGGATCTCGAAACGATCGAGCATGACCATGGAGTACTGAGCTCCGGTGTCTCCGACGTTCTCGATCTCGAGGTGATTCTCTCCTTCCCGAAGGACTCCTTCGGGAATCTCGAGCACGACTCTCTCGGCGCGCTTTCCGTCCCAGCTCGCTTCACCCTGGAAGGCGCCATTGATGTGGAGCCTGACGTGGTGGTCGGGTTCGGCAGCGAAGTCACTTACCCCCTGGAGCCACACGGTGAGCCGCGAAGCCCCGGCGGCGAGGTCGTTCGTCTGGAGGGAGAAGCTCTTCGTGGCCGGGGCGAGCAGCACGTCCCAGAGCCAAACGTCTTCGGCATCGAGAAGCGCCGCCTGGTAATAGTGGTTCTCCTCGTAGCGGGCGGTTGCGAGGTAGCTTTCGACGGGCTCGCCCGAAGGCGCCGCTGCGCCGAGCGCCATCGTCCGTCCGCCCGAAGCGAGCTCGAGCTCGTAGACGAGCTCGTTGCCGAAGGGATTAGCGTTCGGTCCCTCGCTCCAGAAGTAGAGCCTGGATCCCGGACCGAATCGCCTTCCCATAGGCTCGACGTGGAACGCGACGGCCTCTCCCTGCCGCGACAGGCGAAGCGAATCCATCGACTTCGCGCGCCCTTTTCCGAAGAGGTCCTCGTAGCCCACTTCGTGGAGACCGCCTTCGGTCGTAACCAGCCGGGCGACCACACCTCGGGCGCCGGGTCGGCGCCCCCCCCTCTCGACCGCGCGGCCTTGAAAAGCGAGGTGCACCGTGAGCTTTCGCGCGAGGAGAAGCTCGCCGCTCGCGCCGTTCCACCTCAGAGGAGCGAGCTCGAGCTGAGCCTTCTTCGCATCTCCCTGGAAACCGACCTGCATCAGCCTCGCGAGCTCCGCCGGCACGAGACCCGTCGTCTCCGCGTAATGTCCAGCCTTTCCCCGACGGGCGCGTACGGTGCCTCGCGGGCTTGCGGCGACCTCCACCGTTTCCGCTCCCGAGGGACGGAGCCCGGTGAACGCGTCGACGGAAGCCGTCTCGATCGCGGTGATCCGGACGTCGCGACCGGAGAGAACGTCTACCCAGGGGCGCAGGACGGGAACCGAGGGCGACCCCGAAAGAGGCGAGAATCCGGGAATCTCGAGGCGGACGCTCCCGTCCTCCTGGGGCTCGGCGTAGAAGCCTTCGGTCGTAAGCTCGACGACGACCTCACGGGCGGTTCGCCTCAAAATCTGGAACCCGTTGGACTCCGGTCTTCCATAGACGATGAGAGTCGTTCGAGTTTCCGGAAGGGAAGGGCCGGTCGCAGACGAAGGCGTCGCCGAAACGGGACCGTGAAGCTCGGCCGCTCCCGTGGTCTCGATATCCTCGAGCTCGTAGAAGTACGTCGTTCCGTTCTCGAGACCGGAATCGACGTAGCGGTACCGCGCGCCTTCGGGAGACGAGCCGAGGCCGGGAACGAGGTGGGTGGTGATTCGTTCGTAGGGCCCGTCTTCCGACTCCGACCGGTAGAGGTGGAAGCCGAGGTTGTCGAGCTCGGTCGCCGTCTCCCACCTCAGCTCCACCGCTGCATTCGCGGCCGACGCCTCGAAAGAAACGAGCTCCACCCGCGTCGGCGTCGTCGCGACCGTGTCGTCGGCTCCGATGTCCCAGGGTGTCAGGCGCTGACCAAAGTCGATGTCGAGCCCGAAGATGCCGCTCAGATCCGCGGCCTTGTCGATGGCGAAGCTCGTGCCCAGCAAGTGCAAGTTCTTGGACGCCACCAACGGATCGACGAAGTTGACGCCTCCTGCTCCGCTGAGGGGTACGCTCGGCCGGCCGCCTCCTGCGGGACTGTGACTGGTGGCGGTGGCGTCCGAGGAGAGGTTGTGACTGCTCGCGGAGCTCAGGCCGGGGACGTCGTAGTTGGGGTTCGATGTCGTGTGGACGAGATTGTTGCGGACAACAACGTTCGGATAGGTGGGCCCGAGGGGGTCGCCGTAGATGCCCTCCTGGGATACATCGTAGATGGTGTTGTTCAGGATCCTCGCGGTCACGCCTGGGTCGATGTTGATGCCCTCCTTGGCCGTGCGATAAATGATGTTGTTGTAGACATCGGCGTCCACCAGCCCATCCGCGAGCTGAATGCCCGCTCCCACATTCTGAATCAGGTTGTTGCGAAGGACGACCTTCCCCGCAGCACCGACGTTGGTGACTTCGATGGCATCCGCTCCAGCTCTATCGCCGAGGAACTCGATCCACTCGACGGTGACGTAGCGCGTGTGGATCTCGATCAGGTCGCCGCTCGAGCTCCCGGGGAACAGCTGGAAGCGGACTCCGTTTCCGGGCATTCCGTAGTGCCGGTTGTCTCCGTCGGCGGTGAGGGTGATGGTGTGCTGGGCATCGGTGGTCGCGCCGTTGATGGCAAGGAGGATGCCGTCGAGAACGCCGGTGTATACGAAATCGTCGTAGACGATCCCGACTTCGCTCCGATCGTCGGCGACGAGGCTTCCGGAGGGGGTGGGAGGAAAGAGGCCGCAGCTCGTACCGCCGCCGTCGATGCAATTCTCCCACGCCGCCGGCGTCGCGAACTGGCGGCGGATCAGATAGCTGATGCTGGGGTTGCTTCCGCCCTGGTACCCCGCGGTGAGCTGAAGCGATGTCTGGGAAGAGACCTGCCCGATCGTGTAGTGAACCCCGCCGGTACAGGTCGGAGGATCGCCGCAGGGAATGGTGATGACGTCGCCTCGCCCGCGATTGGCGGTGATCCAGGTCGTGCCGCCGATACCGGTGACGGCGTTCGAGCCGTTGACCACGCTCAGGGTGGTGCCGTTTCCCGCAGTCGCGCCCGGCCCCGTCCCGTAGTTGACTGTGGTCTCGCCGATCGAGCGAAGATTAGTCTTCGGTGGGTGCGGGCCGAAGGCGGTCCAGTAGTAGTCGTTCGGCGCCGCGTTGCTGTTCACGCGGCTGTTGCCACCTACCTGGAACCCATCCGGCAGGAGCGCCTGGATGTTGTCGGCCTCGCCGATGCGGTTCTCGAAGAGGAGGGAACGGTCCGTGCTCACCCCCGTGGAGGCGGGCTTGTGAGTCGCGCGGAAGCCGAGGTCGCTCCGGTTCACGATCACTTCTTCCGGAAAGAACCCGAGGCCGGTGATGTTTCTCGAGGTGGAGCCGTCGCCCGTATACACGCCGACCGCGACCTCACCGGGCGACGCGTTCCAGGCGGCGTAGTAGTAGTCGACGCTTCCCGAATTCACCCGGGCATCGAGGCCGACCTGGAAACCATCGGACTCGAGGGCCTGGATCCCGTCGGTGAAACCGGGGCTCGCGAACTGGTAAGTGATGTCGCCGGGCATGGCCGAAGAACGGTGAGAAGCCCTCGCCGTGCTCTCCGGCAGCACGATCACGTACTCCGGCTGGAAGCCGACGCCGGGAATGCTCCGGTTGTCGTTTCCATTTCCCGTGTACTGGGAGACCTTGAGCTTTCCCGGCGCTGCCTGGAACGCCACCCAATGGTAGGCCCGCCCGGTCTCGTTGACGGTCACGTCGGTTCCGACGACGAATCCGGTGGGGTCGAACGTTTGAATCCTGTTGGACGCGGCGGCGTTCGGGCCATCCATGTCCTTGGAACGGTCGGGGATCATCGAGGACAAGCGCATGACCACCTCCCGGGGGAGGGCGTCGACCGCATCGTCGGTGTCGACGATCACGACGTCGGGCTGGAAGCCAACGTAGATGGACCGATTGTCGATGGCGTTGCCGACATAGCTCCCGGACTTCACCCGCATAACGCCCGAAGGGCTCGGCGCGCCGAAGGACAGGAAAGCGTCGGTCATCGAGAGGTGCTGCGCTCGGATCCAGTTATTCGAGCGTACGGTCCGGGAGAGGCGCACTTCGTCGATGGTGCCCGCGAAGTTGAATCCACCTTCCGGATCGCTGTCCCCCTCTTCCCCGATTCTCAAAGGGCGTGCGTTCGCGAGAGAGCCGAGCCCCGGGGTCGAAACGGTGGCGACGCTCGTCCCGTCCACGAAGATTTCGGCGTTCCCGGGCCCATCGGTCCAGCGCCCGACGATGTACCGCCACTGGTTGTTGGCGACCGAGGCCGGGCTCTGCGCGACAGCCTGAAGGGTCCCGTCGTGAAGCCAGAAAGACGCGCTTCCAGCGTCGGTCCAGAGTTGATACTGCGGCGCTCCACCCAAAGCTTCCTTGGAAACGATCATCTGCTGGCCGGCGTTCGACGTCTTGATCCAGGCCTCGAGGGTGAAGGAATCGGAGGCTCCCATTTCGAGCGACGCCGCGTCGGCGACGTCGATGTTGTTCGTGCCGGAAAAATCGTCGGCGCCGTTGATCCGACCGGGTGCCGAGCCCTGGGTCGTCACGGCGACGGCGACCGAGTCGTTGTTCTTGGAGGTGGAGTCGAAGTGGGTGCCCGACGTCTCGCTCAGGTGCTGCACCATCTCGAAGGAACCGTCCCACACGAGTGTCGGGCTCTGAGCGTCAGGCGCCACCGGATTCCCGTAGTACATCCAGATGAAGTCGGCGTTCGAGCTGGCATCGACTTGAGGAGCCTTCACCCATACGAAGGAGCTTCCCCCCTCGTTCCAGCTCTCGATCTCATGCGCGAGAACGGTGGTGTCGTCGGCGTCCACGAACCGCACGTCCTCTCCGGCGTTCAACGTGTCGGCGTAATTGATGCGCGAGGAGTCGAGCCGGACGAGCACTGCGAAGCTCATCAGGTTCTCGGGCTGCCCGCCGTTGAGAAACGTGAGCTTGACCCGCTTGGTCCAGTTCTGGTTCCACCATGCGGCAGCGGGAGACGCACCGAGAAGGTGCAGCGCGAGCGCCAAGGCGAGGGCGGCCGCGCCGCGACGATGGCGTACGACAGGCGCAGTTTTGGTCACTCCAGGAGTGCACTGCAAGACCAATACCGGAAGGGAGAAGGCCAGTGCCCCCTATGCTTTTCTGCGGGAAGAGGTTCGGCGTGAGCGGTTGCCGGCGAGTCGTCGAATCGTGGGCAAGCCCACCCCCGTTGTGGGGATTAGCCTACGACGCGAAGCGGTAGAATCAATCCCTTGAGCGCTTCGATTCTGCTCGTCAACCTCGGCACCACCCGGGCACCCGAGCCCCGGGCCGTTCGTGAGTTCCTCGAAGAGTTTCTCTCCGACCCCATGGTCGTCGACTATCCGTCCTGGCTGTGGCGGCCGATTCTCTCGAAGGTACTTCGATCGCGTCCCGACAAGGTGGCGGAGCTCTATCGGGCGATCTGGACCGAAGAGGGAAATCCTCTGGAGAGAGGGACGGAGCTCATCGCGGCGGCTCTCGGTCGGCACCTCGGGGGCGAGGTTCGTCATGCCTATCGATACGGCAGTCCCTCGCTCCGGGAGAGACTCGGCCCGGGAGCGACGAGGAGGACGATCGTGCCTCTGTTCCCGCAGAGGACTGGCTCGACGACGGGCTCGATCGAGAGGGCGATCGACGGAGTGAGCGGGATCGAGATCCGCCGCATCGCTCCGGACGATCCCGGCTACATCGAAGCTATCGGCGATCTCTTTCATCGCTCCGTGGGCCACGAAGCGCCGGAGCACCTCGTCGTTTCCTTTCACGGCATCCCGGTGCGCTATGATCGGCGGGAAGGTGGGATGTACCGAGCGGACTGCGAGAGGACGTTCTGGGCCTTGCTGAAGCACATCGCGTGGCCACGGGAGAGGGCGACGCTGTCGTACCAATCGAGGTTCGGGCCGGAGCCCTGGCTCCGGCCGGCGACGGCTTCGGTCATCGCGCGTCTCGGAAGCTCGGGCGTGAAAAGCATCGCCGTTGCCACTCCGGGTTTCGTCACCGAGGGGCTCGAGACCCTCGAGGAGATCGGAATCCGCGGCAGAAAGACGTTTCTGGAGGCGGGCGGAAAGCGGTTCATCCGCATCCCTGCGGTCGAGGCTCACCCTCGGTTCGTGGCGTCCCTGGCTACGCTGGTCGCGGAGACGAGTCATGGCGGGTAGGATTCCCGCGGATCGCGAGACGATTCGGAGCCTCATTGCCAGGCACGATCGTCCCGGCCCTCGCTATACCAGCTATCCCACCGCCGTCGAGTTCCGAGACCTCGAGGATGGGCTCTACGAGAAGCACCTTGCCGCGGCGGATGCTCTCGGAGAGCGACCGCTCTCGCTCTACGTCCACTTGCCCTTTTGCCGGGAGCGGTGCCTGTTCTGCGGCTGCCATGTCATCATCACCAGGCACCGCGCAAAGGCGGAGCCCTACCTCGACGTCCTCGCGCGGGAGATCGCGCTCGTCGCGAAACGAACGCCGAACCGCCGCAATTTCGCTCAGCTCCACCTGGGAGGTGGGACTCCGACGTACCACCCTCCCGAAGGCCTTCGTTTCCTCGTGGGTACCCTGCTTCAACACTTTACCCCGCTTCCCGGGGCCGAGCTCGCGGTCGAGGTCGATCCCAGGGTCACGACGAGAGAGCACATCGACACCCTCGCGGATCTCGGGTTCAACCGCGTTTCGATGGGGGTCCAGGATTTCGCTCCCGACGTCCAGCAAAGGGTGAACCGCGTCCAGACGCCGGAGCAAACCAGGACCATCATCGATCATGCCCGCGGGCGCGGATACAGCGGCATCAACGTGGATCTGATCTATGGTCTTCCCCTGCAGACTCCTGAAACCTTCGAGAAGACCGTGGAACGAGTCATCGACATGGACGTCGATCGCGTCGCCTGCTATTCCTTCGCGTTCGTCCCCTGGATCCGCGGCCACCAGAAGAAGCTCGACGAAGGCGAGCTACCCTCGAGGGAAACGAAGATGGAGCTCTTCGCCATCGCGCGGGAGAAGCTTCTCGGGGCGGGCTACCAGACCATCGGGATGGACCACTTCGCGAAGCCCGGAGACGAGCTCGCGCGGGCCAAGAGCGAGGGGCGCCTCCGCCGGAACTTCCAGGGCTACGCGGTGATTCCCGGAGACGACGTCCTCGCTTTTGGAATTTCCGCCATCGGCGACGTTCGCGGAGCGATGTTCCAGAACGAGAAGAAGTTGAGCCGCTATCGGGACATGGTGGAAGCGGGGCGGTTGCCCGCGGTTCGCGGCGTCGTCCGGAATCGCGACGACGAGATTCGGGCCGACGTCATCCACCGCCTCATGTGCAACTTCGTCGTCGACCTCGGGGAAGTCTCCGAGCGGTGGGGCATCGACTTCCGCAGCTACTTCGCTCGCGACCTGGAGCTCCTCGTTCCCTATAGCGAAGAGGGCCTGGTTCTCGTCGAGGATCAAATCATCCGCCCGACCCCCACCGGAGAGCTCTTCGTCCGCAACCTCGCCATGTGCTTCGACCGCTACATGCGTGAACGGCACGCCGACGAGAAAGAGTCCGTCTTCAGCCGAACCGTCTGACCAGGGCCGTGAACCTGTGAAGCGCCTCGTCGTCATTGGTGGCGGGATCTCCGGGATGGCGGCCGCCTTCACCGCGAAAAAGCGCTCCCGGGAGCTCTCGCGTGAGCTCGACGTCGTGGTAGTCGAGAAGGAGCCCGAGGTCGGGGGAAAGGCTCTGAGTCACGTCGAGGACGGTTGGCTCTTCGAGACCGGTCCCCTCGGCTATCTGAACAACGAACCCATCGTCGACGAGCTCGCCCGGGAGGCCGGGCTCGAAGACGCCGTTCTTCGAGCCGGCGAGGCGCGACTTCACCGCTTCGTTGTCGTTCGCGGAAAGCCGCGCGAGGTCAAAACCAGTCCCTTCGGTTTCGCCGCCAGCGGGATCCTGAGCTTCGGGGGCCTCCTGCGCGCAGCGCGCGAGCCCTGGGTTCCCGCGAAGAGCGACGGAGGTGACGAGTCGGTTTGGGACTTCGCCGCCCGTCGGCTGGGCACCGAGTTCGCCTCCCGCCTCATTCATCCGATGGTCCTGGGGATCTTCG
>Ga0214473_10010838_pt1 | contig 10706 bp, 10 predicted proteins | sample RVTome_7_FD_203509 | JGI IMG/M metagenome (GOLD analysis project Ga0214473, IMG submission 203509) | Soil microbial communities from uranium-contaminated site in the Upper Colorado River Basin, Wyoming, United States - RVT98D197 | ecosystem: Environmental > Terrestrial > Soil > Contaminated >... | reverse complement strand
CACTCATCTACTCTTTCGCAAAGATGACGTCTTATTACTCGATATGTACGCGGGTGTTGAACATCTCGGCCGCGCAACCGTCGACTTTGTCGATGCGATGCTTGTGGTTGTTGAACCCACACGAAGAAGCCTTGGCACTGCGGTGCAGATCAAGAAACTGGCAAATGACATCGGCCTGATGCGCCTGTACCTGGTGGGAAATAAGGTCCGAAATGACGAAGAGGCAAAATTCCTTGAAGCCGAAACACCGGACATCCCGGTACTTGGATTCTTGCCCGCTGATTTGAAAGTGCAGGAAGCAGATAGACTTGGCATTCCTGTTTACGACCATACTGAAAGTTTGAAAGTCGCGACCCAGCAGATCAGCAAAACACTTAATGAGTTGACTAACGATGAGGTAATGGAATGACGACTACCATCGCGCTCGCAGGCAAAGGCGGTGTAGGGAAGACCACCACCGCAGGCATGATCATCAAATATCTTGCCCAGAACCAAACAGGCAGTATTCTCGCCATTGACGCTGATCCCTCCTCCAACCTGAACATGGTGCTCGGCCTCAACCTCGAATGGACCGTTGGTGACATCCGCGAAGGGATGCTGGAGCAAGTCAAGTCCTCGCTGGCACAAGGTGGCGCGGCCATGGGCACCATGCCAGGCGGTGTCAGCAAGCGCGATTATCTCGACTATCACGTCCGTTCGTCATTGGCTGAAGGGTCGCGATTCGATCTCATTGCGATGGGGAAGGTCAAGGCTGCTATTGCGCAGTCAACCATAATCTGCGCGAAGTGATCGACGGCATGAGCAAACATTACGCGTACGTCGTGATTGATAACGAAGCAGGCATGGAGCATCTCTCACGCCGCACTACGCGCGATGTCCAGCACTTGTTCATTGTCAGTGACCCAACCCAGCGCGGCCTCGTCGCCGCGCAACGTATCGCCGATATGCGCAAGGAACTCGATATCAATATCGAGAACGCGTACCTCATCATCAACCGTCTGCGCGGCGAGATGCCCCCTGAACTCAAAGCTTTTACTGACAAAATGGATGTACCCTTGCTTGGTACCGTCCCTGCCGATGACGATTTATCCGCATTTGAATTTTCGGGTCGCCCGCTGGTGGAATTGGGCGATGAGTCGCCGGTCTATCAGGCAGTTGGAGAGATGATGCGCGAAGTTCTAAAATAACTAATTAGCCGCGCTTCAAAAAATCTCCCATTTCCGGGAGCACTTCAAAAACTCGATCCGCCACTTCAATAGATGTGGGTCCCAACCCGCAGGCTGGTGCAACTAGACTGCGACTGGCAAACTCCTCCACGTTGATCGTGACTCCGCGCGCCGCGGCTTTCCCGGCGATCATCTGGATCCCGTTTCTCAATCGGTCAGCCAGTCCCTGCGAAGTCTCGTTAAAAATCTGCTCGTTGTTGGGCACGATGCCCCAGCAGATATTTCCCCCGCGATCAAGAAACTCCCTCAATTCCACAGGATAAAGTGCCAGATTCTCGATGAAGCCATATGCATCGAGATTCAGGATATCAACCTTTGTTCCAAGCAAGACGCTCCAATCTGTGTTCGCGCAACAGTGGACTCCGGCGATCCCACCCTCCAAGTGAATTGCGTCGAACACCTCATCGAGATAGGCAATTACCTGCTCGCGGCTCAGGCTGATGAACGCGGATCCGAACGCCGCCATGTATGGTTCATCCAAAAAGAGAATTACATTTGGTCGCACAGCTTTCAATTGTCGTATCTGCCAGCGCGCGTTCATCGCCGCATTCTTGACGATCACATCATCCAGCATTTCAACATACAGACCGGCGCGCAAGTCCTGGTCCGTGACGGTTAGCCCAAAGGAAATGGGACCGGTCACCTGTCCCTTTGCCCAATCCCCCTTTGTTGTGCGGAGCGTTTCCAGCATGGCGAAGAAGCCTGTTGCATAATCTGGTCGCAACGCGAAGGCCTCCAGGTCATCTGCTAAAACAGGCGTATAGAAAGTTTCAAGCGCACCTGTGAGGTCTGTTTTTGTATCGAAGTAGATCTTTTCCTGAACTGAGTCTTCACAAATGGCAGGCAGAACAGGAGAATACTGAACGTACATGTTCTCGTGGAAGGAACGTCGCGGCATTTGTGGCCAGGCGGGTACATCCAGCAGATCGCTCAATTTTTCGGTGAGACCGTTTGCATCCAAATAGGGGACGCTGCCGACATGGGTGGTGAGGAAGTTGAAATCAGTCATTGGTGAATATGGATGGAATTAACTCGTGGAATATCGATATTATATTCAAGTATAGATTGAAAACGGGATAAGAGCAAATACCAAAGATCATATACTAGCCATGAATCTCTCTACTCATGAATCTACGGAAAATGACAAGCCGCAAATCAACTAATCCACACTATACTCAAAATAATTGAATTATTCTTCTGATTCTTACAGTTCAGGAAAAAGGCTGGAACAAGAATGAAATCCTATCGTAAAGAATTATGGTTCAACATCCCATCCAGGCGTGGATTCGTGAACATTACACCCGAAATCGAAGTTGCATTGCATGAGAGTGAGATTTGTGAAGGCTTCGTGCTGGTGAACACGAGGCGTTCATATTAGGTTTAGTACAGCACTCCTGGCTGGACGAGATTGCTTCGCTCGCAACGACGACTAAAAAGCTCCCCGATCAAAATCGGGGAGTTTGCTATTTGAGCCACAATATCACTGCACGATCACTTCAAAAACGACTGCCTGGTCATCCCGATAGACTTCTTTCAGTCCGGGGTCCTTCGCAGCGACTTGCAGGAAATCTCCATGGTTGAGATCCGTGTGAATGTAGCGGGAGTCAAATGTGGTGGCGATGATCTGTGAAGGGTTCTCGACATCACCTTGCGTGATATCCACCCACAGATCGTAAAGGTCAGCATCATACAATTGCAGATACGTGGGGTCAAGGCCAATGAGATAGGTGTTGTGCGTGTTGTAAAAAAACAAGCGCGGAAAGTCGTCCCAATCTGTTTGGAATACGCGTGAACGAACGGGCGTATTTTTTTCCAGCCATAGGGAGGCATTCGCGTACAGGCCGTAGGGCTTTGACCCGTCGATTGCCTCCCGCGCCGGGGAAATGGATCCGGCGATGCTGACAGCGACGGCCAGGAATAGCAGGATCACGGGAACGTTGTGCTGCAGGCTGGATTCGAATCGGACGCGGGGAGAATTGACTGAGTTAACGGGAGCAGGACCAGGCTCGAATAGAGGCGCCCAGGCAAACGCTGCGAAGATCAGAGCGAACGGAGGGAAGTATTCCACAAAGCGGCGCGCCTGGAAGAGCATCAGCCCAAACAGCAGGGAAAGGAACAGAGCCAATGCAGTCCGTACATTCATCTTGTGGCCCGAAAGTCCAAGAGCCAATATTCCGCTGGCAAAAGCTGCAACCGCCGGAAGTGAATTATCCAGAAGTTGTTTTGTGTCGTATGGATACCATTCATTCCCGACGCGCACAGAGGTGGCGTCAGCCAGCTTGGGCAGCATGTGATGGTAGGAAAAAATAAGGTTATCCGGGAAATATGGGTTGACCAGCATCCCCAAAACAATGCCAGCGGTGACGTAAAGCAGAGGACGAAATTCGAAACGACGTTCGGTCAACGCGACGGCGAGAAAATGCAGGACCGCGAGCGCCAGTATAAGGGGAAAGGCATCATACATCCAAACATAAATGAACCCCAAGATCGCCAAAGGCTTGTACTTGCTTTCCAGAAGCCAGACGCAGGCAAGCGCCAGCATGGCAAGTGAAAGCGATTGGGCACGCGTGATACTCATCCGAAAGAGAAACGCCTCTGAAATCCCGAGCAGACCCAGCGCCCACAGCCACGCGAATGGAACGCGCTGGCGATGGAGGAGATACCATACAGCCAGGAACGCGAGGCTGGCAAAGGTGACGGCAGCCCATTTTGCGCCGGTCCGCAAGTCACCAAAAGTGAACGGGATCAGCGCAACATGGAAAAGAAAGTGATGATCGTAGAACTCACCCTCGTTCAGGATGCTCAATGGCAGATAGGGGAATTCCGGCTTGAGACCTTCCGTGCGCATCAGCCACGCAAGCTTGATGTGATAGAAGCCGTCGTTATCGGGCATGTCTGGGGTAGCGAATTGGATCCACGCCATCCCCAGAAAGAACAGGAGAAAAAGTGCAATGGGGAGGAATTGTTTTCGTATCAGGGCATCCTGCCGTGTGTTAGGAAAGATCGTTTGATGAAACGAGAGAGTTTTAGCCATAGTGCGTAACCTGAATTTCTAGTTCGGATGAGAAGTTTTGGATGAAGATAGTCTGGAGGTGATGAACCGTCCAGACTATCTCTTTCGTTGGCAAAGCATGGGCCGGGAAGCTCAGTCGTCGTTGCTGTTGCCACCGCCTTTATCATCGTTCGAGTTGCCGCCGCCTTTATCATCATTCGAGTTGCCGCCGCCTTTGTCATCATTCGAGTTGCCGCCGCCTTTGTCATCATTCGAATTCCCATTGCCGCCACTGTTGTCATCATTGATATTGCTATCATTTGAATTGGTAGAGTTGCTGTTATCGTCGTTGGAATTCACACCGTTGCTATTATCGTCATTGATATTGCCATCGTTGATATTGCTTTCGTTGATATTTACATTGGCGTCGTCATTGGCATTCGCGTCATTCGAGTTGTCATCACCGAATTGAGGCAACGTAGAGACATCCTGCGGGGTGGGGACTTCTACACGGGATACAGTGAAGGAACCGTCCGGGTTGACAACACCCTCCACTTTCACTTGATTACCAACGGCAAATGGGCCGTCGCGCACAACAGCCGGATCTACCGTAACCGTGGTACCGCTAATGACCCACTGGTCACCGGCGATGCTATCTACGGTTCCGATGAAAGCAACCGGTAAAGCTTCCACTTTTCCACTCCCAACGTTGGGTGTGGGCGTGGCTGCACCACCACAGGCGCTCAATACAAGCGTGCTGATGGTCAGGATAAACACGAGAAAACGAATATTTTTCATAATCTGCCTCTCTTTTCTTGATTGGTTTGATTACAGACATCTTAGCAGAACGGATTTTTCGCCACAATCTGCATTGGTCGCAATCCCGGGTGGCGGAGGTAGAAAACGGATTAAGACTTTAGTCTGAAGAGGCATACATCTTTTGGTCATTCAAAAAAAGAGGCTGAGTCCACTATAATGGACTTAGTGAACTTCTTGTATGGAGAATGCTTATGTCAATGCCATTTAAGGCTTCCCTCGGACGACCCACGCTGGCGCAGCGGTTCATGTTTGCCAGCCTGATCATTTTGATCGCGGGTATGGCGGGGATTGGCTTTTGGATTGGGAACGAGATCAAAAACGGTGTTATTCATCGGACAGGCGCAACGACCGCGCTGTACGTGGACAGCTTCGTGGCGCCTCTATTACAGGAACTCGGCAGCGCCGGCGCTCTATCGCCGCAAAGCCATGAGCAGTTGAGCAAATTGCTGCAGGATACACCCATGGGACAGCAGATCGTCGCCTTCAAAGTCTGGGCCCCATCCGGTAAGGTGGTTTACAGCACCGACCTGGCGACAGTTGGTCAAACTTTCCCTGTGGGCGAGGAGTTGTCCCGTTCCATCCAGGGTGAGGTCAGTTCTACAATTAGCAGATTAGATAAAGAGGAAAACGCCCCCGAGCGGGCCATCCGCTCGGAACTCCTGGAGACATACAGTCCTGTCCGTCTCAGTGGGACAAACGAGGTGATTGCCGTTGCAGAGTTCTATCAGACCGTAGATGCCCTCAACCAGGAAGTCGCTCTGGCTCAACGCAGAAGCTGGCTTGTGGTGGGCAGCGCCACGCTGATCATCTATCTGCTGCTGGCAGGGTTCGTTCGGCGGGCAAGCGACACCATTGAACTACAGAGGATGACGTTGAACGACCAGATTTCCCGTTTGACCGAACTTCTTTCCCAGAACAAGGAGCTCCACGATCGTGTGCGCCGCGCGGCAGCGAGTGTGGCTACTTTAAACGAGCGGATCCTGCGGAGAACCGGCTCCGAGCTTCACGATGGTCCCTCCCAGGATCTGGGCCTAGTCTTGCTGAAGCTGGACGCGCTGATCGGTCGCTGTGAACAGGGCCAGGCGACGCCCGCGCTCGTCGATGAATTGACCAGTATCCAGCTGTCTCTTGAGAGTGCCCAGAAGGAAATCCGTGCCATCTCAACCGGGCTGAGTCTGCCTCAATTGGCGGAGCTTTCGCTCCAGGAAACGGTGATCAGGGCCGTACGAGCGCATGAAAGACGCACCGGCAGCCGGGTAAAGCTGGATCTGGCACCGATGCCTGAACAGACGGCATTGCCATTGAAAATTACAGTCTATCGAGTTTTACAGGAGTCGCTCAACAATGCGTACCGCCATGCCGGGGGAACAGATCAGCAAATACGGGTATTTATGGATGGAGATCTATTGGCTGTAGAAGTTTCCGATCAGGGGCCTGGCTTTGTGATCCAGCCGTCGGCTGCCATCAATGGACACCTTGGACTAGCGGGGATGAGAGAACGGGTGGAAAGCCTGGGCGGATATTTTTCAGTGAAAAGTGAAATCGGAAAAGGCACACAGGTTATGGCCCGACTATCCCTGCAGGCGGAAGAAGGCAACGATGAGCGATAAGATTCATATTGTGATTGCAGACGATCATGCCTTGTTTCGCGAAGGCTTGGCCGGCATCATCAGCGGTGAAGAGGATTTTGAAGTCGTAGGGCAGGCAGGGAACATGCAGGAGGCGGTTCAGCTGGCGCGCGATCTTCTGCCCGATATCATTCTTCTGGATATCGATATGCCGGGAGGCGGTCTGGAAGCCGCACGCATCATTGCCGAGCAATTCCCGGTCACCCGGATCGCGGTTTTGACGGCTTCTGAAGAAGATGACCATTTGATCGGTGCCTTGAAGACCGGCGCGAGGGCGTATATTTTGAAAGGCGTAGCCGCCCGCGAGTTGATCCGCATCCTGCGTGCAGTCTGGGCCGGAGAGAGTTATGTTCCGCCCATCCTGGCAGCCAGCCTGCTGCTCGAAATGCGCGAAACCCATTCCCAGGAAAAGCAGCTCGCCAGTCCGCTGGATGAACTGACTCCCCGCGAACGAGAAATTCTTGAGAGCCTGGCAGCCGGTCTCAGCAATAAAGAGATCGGAGAGCAGTTATTCTTATCTGAGAAGACAGTCAAGCATTACATGACGAATATTTTGCAGAAACTCCAGGTACGGAACCGTGTGGAGGCTGCGCTTCTAGCACAGAAGGAAATGAAGAAATCGTAACTGGAAATCCTTCTGCTTAGACCCATCTTGTTACATGAATCAGAGGGAAGAAAGCCTATTAGGCGTGTAACCCCTTTTTGCAGTCACGACAACCTCCTGGTTCCCTGATTCGCGGACGGCGGCACGGGCCTGCGCTTCGGCCCGTGCGCATATGTTAAACTTACAGGTAAAATAGCCATATGCGAGTTAAGCAATGGATACTTTGCCCTCCAATTTGTAACTCTATCTATTGAAAATTCAGCTGAGGCAATTTACAACTATCTCGACAACCCAAGGTCAAGTAATATCTCCAGAGGCAATAAAACTCGTATAAGAGAAGGCTATGAAATCCTATCGGAAAGAACTTTGGTTCAACCTCCCATCCAGACGTGGATTTGTGAACATTACGCCCGAAGTGGAAGTTGCATTACGCGAGAGTGGGGTTCGTGAAGGCTTCGTCCTGATAAACGCGAGTTTGTCACACCAGCCGCACCAGGTTTTCTAACGATTGGTATTTTCCGAATTTCCCCAGAAATCTTCCCTGCCAGAGATACAATTCTGAATTTGCCGTTATCAACTACAACGCGGACTTGTAGTGCCTCAAGATTACGCCTTTTGGTTTGAAAGTCAGCTTGTTTTATCCCCACAAAAACATCCTGAGCAAATTGAACCAATCCCTCGATTGCGCTGTCGGTCAATTTCGTTTCTGATACTTCTGATTGCAAGACCTTACGACGTTCACATAAGGCGTCATATCTCAAATTAACATCATCCATATTTTGCTTGAGACTTTTAGCAACCAAGCCAGTGGCCTGACGAAGAGCCTGACCAATCTCTATTGCATCAGCTTCGGCTTGTGCAATCATTGCCTCAACAGCTCTTAACTCTTCCATTTTGGGATCCAGTGCGGCCAGTTCCTGTTGCTGGGCAATTCGTAATTGGTTCTCAAATTTTTCAAGATCTCCAAACAGACTCTCTGTTGCTTCCCAAACATCTACATCGATAGCATCTGCACGCACGGAACGCGCTTTGCATGTTCTCGCTTCCAAGTGGGTATGATGATTATTTCGCCAACTACATGTGTAATACTGATGATTACTAAAGAACTCTCCGCTCATTGCTCTTCCACAGGCACAGCGAATGAGTCCACTTAATAAATAATCATGTTTTTTGTTACGCCTTGAAAATAGCTTGTTTTGTTTTCGTATTTCTTGTGCCTCTTCCCAAATCTGGCGATCAACCAGCGCCGGAACTTTAATCTCGATCCATTCTTCTTCCGGGCGTTTGAACCTTGTGGGCCCAATGCGAACACCGTAGCGCCAGATGCCAGCATAAGTCTCTTGTCCAACAATGCTAAGAACTGTATAGGCGTGCCACATCCCAGGTTTGCGTTTGCGGTGATAACCAGCGTTGGTTTCTCCGGGAGTCGGGACTTGCATCTCGGACAGACGTTTTGCAATCCTTGCGCCAGAAGAGCGCTGACCATTTTCATCTCCGATCACATACCACTGGAAAATTAGACGCACAATTTGGGCCTCCTCTTCAAGGGGTTCGAAATTGACTATTTTTCCATTCTCATCGCGAACATGATCGTATCCATACGGCGCTCGGGAACCTATAACGCGTCCTGTGCGTGCCTTGGCTCGTTTCCCCCTCATAGAGCGCTCTCTGATTTTCTTTCTTTCATCGCTTCCTTGCCAGCCCTTGATGACCAGCACAATATCCAGCTCGCTGTCGATCTCCCCAACATCAAGTGCGTAGATTTCAATCCCTACACGAAGCCAGTTGCGCACTGTAGCCAAAAGGTCCACGATATCTCGTGAGAGACGATCCACCTGATGAACAACAACTACGTCTACCTCCCGAATCTTGATCATCTCCACCAACCGTTTGCCCTGTGGGCGCTCCGCCACTGGAGTTGCACCGCTATGATCTTCGCGAAATTCGGCAACGACTGAGTAACCTAACTGGTCTACAAATTGGCGGCAACCATCCAATTGGCTGGGTAAACTATAGCCCTTATCAGCTTGGTCATCTGTTGATACACGTGCGTAAATTGCTACCTTTTTCGTCATTGAATTTCTCCTTTGTGTTAGTGAATGTCGATTATTTGTGGTTGCAACGGGCAGGATGGTTCATCAGGAATTTGAACAGATTGTTTGGTCATGGTTCACCTTTCTGCGGCACCCCGATTTCAGGCAAACAGCGAAACGCCCAATGGAATCCCACCAGGGCGTTTGCAAAGGCTATAATTACGAATAGCCCGCCTACCGACTCTCTCGGTGGGTTGGGTTAGGGCGTGTATCGTGTTACCGCACGTTACGCGCCCGTTACATGAATTAATTACATTGTAACACTACAATGTAATTTTGACAAGGCACATGCCATCCCATCCACGGTTTGTTACTTTGGACCGTGTCGCCGGTCAGGTGACTGCTCAGCAGTCTTCAAATAGGCCAGCAAAGAAGATTTGTTTATTGCCCAAACAGGTCCAAACTTGCGGGCGGTAATCTTCCCCTCTCGAGTCAGAATTCGCAAATATTCGGCATGATAGCCGGTCAGTTTTGCTGCTTCCTGGACCGTCAACCATTCGTCAATGTTCTTCGAATTTTGGATGCTCATAAGTGGAATTATACACACCGCGCAACGCCCTATTCAATTGTGAATGCTTCCGTTTACTTTGGATTATCCGCCTCCTCATTGGCATCCTTGGATGCTGTCTTTAGCATCTCATTTTCCATCGTCTCGTCATCGGAGGACAGTTCCTGGTGCCGGACTATTCGACCGCGCTGTGCAAACAACCGCAGACACTGGATAAGGGCGTGATTCAGCATTTCATCATTTGAAATCTCTATTGTGTTCATCTGGCCGGTATATCCTTTGCGTTTTTTTCTTCATCCCAATAATACATGTGTTTATAAGGGGGTCCCCCCTCGAGTGGTAAGATAGTGACGGCCGACAAGGAATATCGTTTGGCAAGCCGCCAGATAGGATGTTTAGCTTTCCCCCTCAATCATTTGAGTACTGCTCACGGAATGGATTTGTCCCACCTGCGCACCAGTCTGCGAGCACGCTCCTTAGCCGGCGCACGTCTCCAGCCTTCCTGGCTGCCTTGACGAACCCGATTCAGTTCCTTTAGAGCTTCTGGACCGCTCATTCCACGACGATGTACGAAGTAACAGCCCAAAACAAGTTCTGTGACGTCTCTGTTGGCGTCATGAACATATACAGTATGCCCCTGATCCAACGCCTCATTGATCAAATCAAGAACTGCTTGGATTGTCTTTCTTCTTGGTCTCTGCCACGCTGATGTTGGAACAGCAACATATTTGATGTCTTTTCCATACTCAGAAGCTAGATCATGCAGTGTGCTTTCATAAGTCTCTGAAGGAGTCGAAGCTGAATAAGACAGGTCAATGAAGTTAGTAACACCCACA
>Ga0214473_10010837_pt1 | contig 10708 bp, 9 predicted proteins | sample RVTome_7_FD_203509 | JGI IMG/M metagenome (GOLD analysis project Ga0214473, IMG submission 203509) | Soil microbial communities from uranium-contaminated site in the Upper Colorado River Basin, Wyoming, United States - RVT98D197 | ecosystem: Environmental > Terrestrial > Soil > Contaminated >... | reverse complement strand
CAGCCTCTGGTTTCATCCGCATCATGGCCTCCCGCTTCGAGTCCTGGCGCGATGCTATCATCACCAACTAGGCCCGTCAAGCCTTACGGCCGGTACGAGCTCTGATACTAACCGTCAGGTTCTCAGAGATCTAATGAACCGGTCTACTTCTTCCCCCCTCGGCATCGAGGGCTGCGCTCCCAGTTTGAGGCAGGCCAGCGCGCCGGCCGCGTTGGACCGCCGGAGGGCGTCGGCCATAGGGAGGCCGGCCGCCAGGCTCACGGCCAAACACCCGGTGAAGGCGTCCCCCGCCGCGGTGGTGTCCACCGGCGTCACCGGGAAGGCCGGGAAGTGGGCCTCGCCCTCGGGGCCCGCCCACCACGCTCCGGCCCGGCCCAGCTTGAGCACCACCTCGCGCGCGCCGATCTCCCGCAACGCCTGGGCGGCCACGCTGGCGTCGCCGAGGCCATGGATGGCGAGGTCGGTCAGCGCCTCCGCCTCCGGCTCATTGGGGGAGAGCACGTCCACCAGCCCCGGCAGGCCCATCCGCGCCGCTTCCGGAGTGGCCGCGCCGGCATCCAGGACGCTCAATACCCCGTGCTCCCGCGCGGCCACCGCCACCTCTCGTACCACCGGCAAGGGCGTCTCCAACTGCATCAACACTACGTCGCAGGCCGCCATCAAGGCCCGCGCGCGTCCCACCTCCTCGGCCCCCACCTGCGCGTTGGCGCCGCCGATGATGACGATGCGATTGCTCCCCTCCTGCTCCAAGAGGATCAGAGCCACTCCAGTGGCGACCTCCCGGTCCACGGCCACGGGGTCCACGTTGATGCCCTCCGAGGCCAGACCGTTCCGCAGGTTGGCCCCGAACTCATCTGCTCCCACCCGTCCCACCATGGTCGTCTCCGCCCCCAGTCGCGCGCAGGCCACGGCCTGATTCGCCCCCTTGCCGCCGGCGGCCGTGCGGAACGCCTCCCCGCGCACCGTCTCCCCTCGGCGCGGGATCTCCTTGCAGCGCACGATCAGGTCCATATTGATGCTGCCGATCACCAGCACGCGCGGCCGCAACTCACACCTCCCAAGAACGTGTGCGGCGGGCGCTCCTGCGCCCGCCTCTCACCTTACCTCTCGCCTCTCCCCTCTCAATTCTCATCCATCTCCCCCGCCGAGGGCAGGAACCGGCCAGGCGTGTCCGCGCGGCGCCGCCAGCGCGCCGTAGGTCGAGACCTCTCCGGTTTCCTGGAGTACCCTCGCGAGCACCTCCACCAAGGCCGGATCGAAGCGCGACCCCGCGCCCTGCCGAATGCGGGAGACCGCTTGTTCTGGGGCGAGCGGCGCCTGCATGTGCGAGCGCGTCATGCCCAGATAGGCATTTGCCAGGGCCAGGATGCGCGCCCCCAGTGGGATCTGATCCGCACGCAGCCTGGCCGGATACCCAAGCCCGTCCCAGCGCTCGTGATGCGCCCGGACGATCTCCGCGGCCGGCCGCAGGAACTGGATCGGGGCCAGAATCTGGGCGCCGATCACCGGATGCATCCGCACTTGCTCGGGCTCACCGGAGAACATGTCTCGGCGGCGGCTGAGCAAACTCGCCGGCACTCCCACCTTTCCGATGTCATGCAGATACCCGGCGAACTCGATCTGCTCGATCTCGTCCTCGGGCATCTCCAACGCGTTCGCCATGCCCGCCGCCAGGGTGGCCACTCGCTCGCCGTGGCCCGGCTGTGAATCCTCCAGCTTCGCCTCCATCAGCCAGCCCAGGCTCTGCAGGCTTTGCCGGTAGGCTCCTCGCACTTCTCCCTGGAGACGGTAGGCATAGTAGAGCAACATCGCCGGGATGATTGCGACGGCAAGGAAGAAAACGATTTCCTCAACACTGAGTGTTCCATTCCCGGCCGTGAACCGATCGCGCCCAAGATGCAGGTAGAGCAGGGCCAGCAACAACCCCATGCTCGCGAGCGCACCGTCCAGTGCCAGCATCGGCCCCAGGGAGGACAGTAAGCGCCGCCAGGCTCTCCCTCCCCGCTCCAGGGTCACGGCCAACGACACCCAGGTGGTTTCCAGCAGCCACAGACAAAGCACCGCGGCCCCCACCGCGGCCAGCTCCGGCAGGTGACTCATGTGCAGGTCCCCCACGCTGCCTCCGGCCTGCCTGTAGACGACACCCGCGGCCAGCAGTGACAGCACGCTGTGCCCGGCGTTGAAGCCTACCTTGGCGAGCGGCCGTCGCCTGATCACACCCTCAGAGCAGATGATGGACAAGGCGGCTACCCACGCGGTGACCCCGGACCCCAGCACCAGTAACCCGGCGAGATAGGCCGCGAAGCTCGCCGCCGCGGCGCCTCCGCCCGCCAGGGGAATCACCATCAGGTCCAACGCGACGGCCAACCCCACGAAGCAGGCCAGTTCCCAGACCTGCAGCTGCGTCGCCCCGAGACTGCCACCGGACAGCGCGATCCCTACTACCCCGGCCGCCGTCACCGCGGCGACATAGGCGCCCAAGGCGCGTTTTCGTGGTAGCACGCGCATCAGCTAGCGCCTCCCAAGCCTTCGGCCAACGCCAGCGGCGTCGGTTTCATCGCGACGTCGTTCACTCCTAACTCCAACTCCCCGCGCTCCCACAACGCCACCAAGGCCCCGACCACGGCCGGATCGAACTGCCTGCCGGCACAACGCGTCATCTCTGCCATCGCGTCGGCCGGGCTGCGCCTGCGCTGATAGGCCCGCCGCGCGGTCATAGCTTCAAACGCGTCTGCTACGCAGAGGATCCGCGCCTCGAGCGGGATCTGGCTATCGCGCAATCCGTCGGGGTAGCCGGAACCGTCCATCTGCTCGTGATGCGCACGCACGATCTTGGCGACCACGCCGGCCGTGTGTGGCAGAAACTCCATCTTTTCCGCGAGCCGGCTGCCCTCCACCGGATGCTGCCTGATCACCTGCCACTCCTGCTCGCTCGGCTTCCCGGGTTTGCGGATAATGGACTCCCAGTCTTGTCGGCACTTGCCGATGTCGTGCAGGCGACCGGCCCATTCCAAGGCCTCCATCTGCGGCCCAGACAGTCCAAGCTCCTTGCCCAACTGGAGCGCATAGCGTGTCACCAACTCCGAGTGGTTGCGCGTATAGGGATCGTAGGCCTCCAGGGCGTTGGACAGCGCGTACACCGTCTCTCGGTGTACCTGCAGCATCTCCATCGCTCCCTGGAAGGCATACCGCGCGCCGATCAGCGGGGCGAGGAACAGCGCCACCGCCCAGGTTCCGATCTCGGGCGTCTGATATACCATTGCCATGAGCAGACCGAACGGCGCGAGGGCCAGATAGCGCGGCGCCGCCCAGCGGAAGTTCATCGCCCACAGGTCCAACACCGAGCGCCGCTCCCACAACGCCATCGCCATCGCCAGGAGCAGGCTGGATACCAGAAAGTAACCGATTCCGCCGCCGACCAACGCTGGGATCAGACGACCGAATGGCACTTCCTGTGTCGCCAGTGTCGCCGATCCCGGGACCGCCACGACGACGTAACGGCCGCCCAGCCCTTGGTACAGCCACCCGGCCGCGGCGAACGACAGCGCCAGGTGCCCGTGGTTGAAAAACTGACGCAGCCACCCGCTCCGACGCAGCAGCACGAGCGCGCTGAGCACCCCGACCCAACCCGCGATCGCCGGCCCGAAAATCAGCAGGCAGGCGTAATCCACCGCGAACCCAACCGTGGTAGTGGCCCCGCCACGCGGCAACCGAACCGATTGCAGGCCCACCAAGATCGCCAGCCCGATGAAGAGGAGCGTCTGCCCCGCGACCGGCCCCAGCGGAAGCTGGTGGAGTTGTCGCACCGTCAACCATACCAGCAGCCCGTACCCGGCCGTGCTGACCAACCACATATAGGGGGCAAACGCGGGTGACGCGCCCGTCTTGTCTTTCTGCGACTCAATCTGCATGGTTCCCCTCGCCGCGAGTGCCATCGGTGCCACCGGCCCGCCTGTCACTTTCGCGCGTCCGCCTCCAACTCGTCCTTGTGTCCGTTCCTGGTATGCTCCTGGGCGGTCAGCAGGGCCGCCTGACGGCTCAGGCGCTTGTCCGCGTACATCGCCTGGTCCGCCACTGCGATCAGCGCATCCGCGTGCTCCGCGTCCCCAGGGAAGGTGGCCACCCCGAAACTGGCGCTCAGGTTGATTTCCCTCCCGGAGAGCATCTCCACGCGTGTATTGCGCACCGTCTCCTTGATCCGGTGCGTCGTCTCCAGCGCCGTCTTGTTCGTGGTGTCGGGGAGAATGATGAAGAACTCGTCGCCGGCGTACCGCACCACCGTATCGTAGTCTCGCACGTGCCGCCTAAACACCTCGGCGATTACGCGCAACACTCGATCCCCTTGCTGATGTCCATAGCTGTCGTTGACTTGCTTCAAGCCATTGAGGTCGACCGCCACCAACGAGACGGGCTTGTGTTCACGGCGGGCCCGGCTCAATTCCTGTTCCAGGCGCATGAAGAAATGTCGTGCGTTGGCCAGCCCCGTGAGCTGGTCCGTCATCGCGGACTGTCGCGTCAGTTCGTGCTGTCGCGCGTTGTTGATCGCGATCGCCGCCTGTCGCGCCACCGCCACGGCGAGTCGCGCGTCGTCCTCCGTAAACTGTCGGCCCTCCGGTCGATATAGCGTCAGCGTGCCGATCGGCGCCGCGTCGCCCGTCAGCGGCGCCGATACCACGTGCACCAGTCCGCACGACCGGGCCTCGGGGCCGAGCAGTAAGCTCAGGTCCTCCATCGCCGACTTGCCAAGGCCTGACGCCGTTCCGGTCTGTGCAACCACCCCGCTGACCCCGGCGCCGAACTGCAGTCTTCTGCCTCTGATCTCATCTCCACGCGGCCCGGCCGCCGCCGCCGCCATGAGGTAGCCCTCATCCTGCTGACACAGGAATAGCACACACGTGGAGAAATCAATGATCCGCTTGGTCTTCCCGATCACCAACTCCATCGTCTCCTGGACATCCAGGCTCTGCCCCATGGTCTGGACGATCTCGTACAAGGCCAGCAATTCCTGGTGGGCTTGCCGGATGTTCATGAAGATCGAACTCTGTTCCGCACTCTCACCGGGCAGGGCCGCCGCACCCCTCTCCGCGTCGAAGATGAGCCCGGCGCGATGCTTTGAGTGCTTCGCCAGCGTCTGGAAGCAGACGTTGATCGCCTTGGGGTCAAACTGCGTTCCAGACCGGTCCCGCATGAACTTGGTGGCCTCGTCCAGGCTCATCGCCGGCCGGTAAGGCCGATGCGACAGCAGTGCGTCATACACATCCGCGACTGCGAGAATGCGCGCGCCGAGCGGGATCTGTTCGCCGGCCAGCCCGTCGGGGTACCCGGTCCCATCGAACCACTCGTGGTGGCTGCGGATGATCGGCACCACCGGCCAGGGGAAGCGCACGGACTCCAGCAACGCCGCCCCTACCAGGGTGTGCGTCTGCACCTTGCGCATCTCCTCCTGCGTGAGCTGCGCGGGTTTGGAGAGGATGTAGTCCGGCACGGCCAGCTTGCCGATGTCGTGCAGCATCGCCGCCATCCGCACTGCCTCAATCTCATCCTCCGACAGCTTCATCTCCTTCCCGATCATCACCGCGGTGTCCCGCACCCGCTCCGTGTGGCCTTGCGTGTGCTGGTCCTTGGCATCGATGGCCATCGCAAACGAGCTGATGATCGAAGAGTTGAGCTGAGCCAGGCGGTGGGCTCGCTGATAGCCCAGTTGCAGACGCGCGGTTTCCCGGGCCTGGAGTCGGTAGGTCGTGATCGTCGCAGCGGTGTGGACGGCGACCGCCAGCAGGAGCAAAGCCAAGGCAAGCCCGGCGGACACTTGCCCTACCACCATTACGAAAGCCGCCACCACGACTGCAGTGCCACTCAGTAGCAGCGGCCGCACCAAGTCGAACGGGGCCTTCGGCGCTTCCTGCCACCCGCGCGCGTTCGCGGGTGTCGCTCCGGCCGGCCCTCCCTCCGCCACGCCGGAGGCCACCACCGGAACACCTACCCCTTTCCCTCCGACCGGGTCTCTCATCTCTGTGCCGGCTTGCCTCATGCTAGTGCTCATGCGACGCCTCCGGCAACTCCATAGTGCCCCGAGGTGCGTCGCTCGCTGACTCGCCTTCTTCGGCAGCCTGGCAGTCGTGGTCCCCCCGGACCTTAGACCCATAGCTTTGCGTCCGCGCCTTTCGACGCGTTTGCCCTTTCGGAAAGCCCGTGTAGGACTTACCCTACATCATGGTCGCTCTCCTAGTACCTTCTTCCATGAAACCGGATCAGGTTGAGATTCCGCCTCGTCCCGTCTGCGGTCCATCACAAACCTGTCACCATCTCGCGACTTCGCGTAGGCTTTCATCTCCGCCGCCAGCTCAGTGAGGTGGAGGTAGCCCGTGATCCGCCGATCCGCCGTACTCACACCCCCTACCGATACCGTCATCAGCGGATATCGCGTCGGATTCCCCTGTCGATCTCGCGACTCAATGTACCCAGCCGCACGCGCCTCCGCCGGGTACAACATCGCCATCCTTTTCTGGACCTCGTTGCTGATCCGCCGAGCCACTCGCGACGCGCGCTCCGGCGCGGTCACTATCGCAAAGTCATCTCCGCCGATGTGTACGGCCAAGTCTTCCGGCGTACCGAGCCGATCGAGCGCCGCCTCCACCTCGCGCCCCAGGGTCCTGATCACGATGTCCCCCCGCCCAAACCCATACACATCGTTGTAGGCCTTGAAGTTGTCGAGATCGAGATATAGAAATGCGAATGGTTGTCCTCTGGATAGTCTGTCTTCCACCTCTTGCCGGAGCACCGCGCTGCCCGGCATCCCGGTCAGCGGGCTGACCGGGAACCGCGCGTAGGAGGCCACCATCGCCTCCACCAAGGCCTGCAGCAACTGCTCCGGCGACTCCACGGTGGCGTTTCCTGACAGCACCACCGGCACTTGCCCCGGCCTCGACAGGACTCGTCTGTCCCCGGCCGTCACCACAAACACCGACTCCGCCAATCCCCGCCGACGCAGGTCCTCCGCGAGCGTCTGGGCCGCCTCCGGTTGTCCTGTCACGGCAATCAGGTCCGGCCGCGCCGACGCCAGCCGCTCCGCCAGACCCTCCGGTCCAGTCGCCCACAGTGTCTCCCCACACACCTGGATGCTGAACCGGCTAATCCTTGCCCTTCCGGTTTCCACGATCAGCACGGCAAAGGAACGTGTGGTTGCCAACGATCTCCCCATCTGCGCTCGCTTGAGGTGATATTCCATGACACGCCTCGGTTCGACCTCCACGAGAGGCACCCTGTCGCAATCTCATCGCTTGTCTGTGAAAGATCGTAACGTAGATAAGCATCGCTGTCTCTAGCTTGAGGAAGGGACGGAGAAGGGGTGTTTCTCATAATGGCTCTCTCCGTCCTCGCCATCCCCGTGGTACGCGCCGTGGTCATCACTTAGGTGGCCCCTGATCCGAGGCCGCGGCGCAGTCAGTTTCGTGCTATACTATCCACTGCACAGAGACGCTTCAGCAACGGGAGGCACCCGATGAGGACCAAGCTGCGCGAAGTGCCGGTCACCATTCGCACGAAAACCACCAAAGGCGCCCTGAACCGGCTCCGCCAGGCCGGTCTGGTGCCTGCCGTCGTCTACGGACGTGGCCTAGACCCGGCGCTCGTGACCGTAGACCAAGCCCTTTTCACCCGCACGCTGCCTGAAGCCGTATGGCATTCCACCCCGCTCCAACTGCTAATCGCTGATGACACAGGGCGCAACGTGTCCCATACTGTCATGATCGCCGACGTCCAACATGATATCGTCAGCCGGCGCATCATCTGCGCTGACTTCCACGTAGTGTCGCTGCAAGAGAAAGTGCACGCCCAGGTACCCGTCGTCCACGTCGGTGAGCTAGCCCCCGAAATGAAGAGCGGGATTGTTGACCACATCGCGCGCGAGGTGAGTGTCGAGGCGTTTCCCACCGATATCCCCGAACACCTCGAGGTGGACATTTCGGGCCTGGCCATCGGCGACAACATCAGGATCAGGGACCTGGCCCCTCCCGAGGGCGTGAGAATCCTTCATTCCCCCGACGATGTGGTACTGGTGATCGCCCCGCCGGCCAAGCCCGTCGAGGTCCCCGCGGCTAAACCGGAGGCCCCCGCGATCGCCGAAACCGCCGAACCGGGGTTGGTACGCCCCCAGGAAGAAGAGTGAACGTGGCGAGCCGGCGGGGTTCCGCCGGCTCCCTCGCCTCGGTCTGTCCCTTCGCGTGGCCGCAGGCTCACACCAGGCCGGTCTTCTCCTGCTTCTTCTCACGCTTTTCCTTTCGCCGCTCCTTGATGCTCTTCCCGGGCTTCTTCTTCTCTTTCTTGGTGTGGCTCTTGTCGCCTCCCCGCGTCCCAGGCATCGCCCTTACCTCCAGTCTGCTTACTATGCACACCGGGAGACCGCACCTGCTACCGCTTCTCTTCTCTCCAGTACCGGTCGAAGAGCGTGGATACTGACCGGTGCGCGTGCACTCTCTCGATGGCCTCGGCGAGAACCGAGGCAAAGGATATTACCCTGATTTTGGAGTTCTGTTCATGTTCGGACAGAGGGATGGTATCAGTGACCACCACCTCCATGAGGGCCGATCGCTGCAGCTTCTCCACCGCGCTTCCCGAGAACACCGGGTGCGTGGCATAGGCGCATACTTCCTTCGCCCCCCGCCCCGCCACCGCCTCCGCGGCTGACACGATTGACCGGCCGGTATCGATGATATCGTCAATCAGAATTGCACGTTTGCCTTCCAACTCACCGATCACCTCAAGTATTTGGACCTCGTTGGTCTCCGGCCGGCGCTTCGCGATGATGGCCAGCGGCGAACTCAGCCGGTCCGCCAGCGCCTTTGCCGTACCCACTCCTCCCACATCCGGAGACACCACTACTGTCTCCGGGCCGCCGTAGCCCTGGGCCTGCATATCCTGGGCCAGGATCGGCCCCGCCGGGATGTTGTCCACCGGGATATTGAAGAACCCCTGGATCGCGGGACTATGCAGGTCCACCGTCAGCACGCGATTCGCCCCGGCCACGGCAACCACGTCCGCCACTAGCTTCGCCGTAATCGGCTCTCGCGGCTTGATCTTCTTCTCCTGCCGCGCATACCCGTAGTACGGGATCACGGCCGTCACTCGCCGCGCGGAGGCCCGCTTCAGCGCGTCGAGGATGACCAGCAGTTCCATGATCGTTTCCGACGTCGGTGGGCAAGTGGGTTGCACCACAAATACGTCGGCGCCCCGCACGCTCTCGGCGATCATCACCCGAATCTCGCCGTCAGAGAACCGTCCCACCTCCATGGTGGACAACGGCACCTCGAGATGGGCGGCAATCGCCTGCGCCAGCAACGGGTTCGCGTTGCCGCCGAAAATGCGGAGACCGTCAAGCTCCGGTCTGGCCACTCGACCTCCCCTCCGCCGCGTCAGGCCTGGCTCATCGCCACGAGCTCCTGCGCCTGCGCCAAGTCCTCGGGCGTGTTCACCCCTACCCCCGCGGCCGCAAACTCCATCGTCATCGCCTCCACCCGTTGCCCCCGCTCCACCAGGATGCCGATCACGTCCGTCAGATAGTACTGCTGCTGAGCGTTGTCTTTCCTTACCTGATTCAGCACTTCGAACAGCAGCGGCGCCGCAAAACAAAATACGCCGACGTTGATCTCCTTGATCCCCAACTGCTCCGGCCTGGCGTCTTTGGCCTCGATGATCGCCTTCACCGTCCGGTCCGGGTTCCTCACTATCCGCCCCAGGCTGCCCGGCTGCGCGAACACCGCGGTGAGCAGCGTCGCCGCCGCGCCCGTCTCCCGGTGTCGCGCTACCAATCCCTCGATGTCCCGGCTCCGCAGCAGTGGGATGTCCGCATACGTCACTACCACCGGGCCCACATAACCCTCCAGCGTGCCCTCGGCCTGCTGGACCGCGTGACCGGTGCCCAGTTGCTCCGTCTGTACCACGTACTCCACCTGGTTGCCCACCGTGGCCTGTACGTCGTCGGCGCGATGCCCGACGACCACGATCACCCGGTCCACCCCGGCCCTGCGCACCGCCTCAATCACCCGCAGCACCATCGGCCGTCCCCCCACATCCACCGTCACTTTGGGCGAACCCGCGTTCATCCGTGTGCCTTTACCCGCGGCCAGCACCACTCCTGGAAGGGCGCCCGTTCCCTCACTCCGATCGCAAGCCTTCACTCCATGCCTTCCTATCGCGGCTGCTGCGCACCTGGCCACCGCAACCGCCCGAGTTCGTTGCCTGCTACCGCCTACGCCGCACACCGACCGGCGGACTGAGGCCCGGTCCTCCCCCCTCGGATCTCGGCTCGCACCTGGCTGCCGGGCAAGGACTCGAACCTTGAAAGGCGGCTCCAAAGGCCGCTGTGTTGCCCATTACACCACCCGGCAAGCATTGCGTGTCAAGCCACCCCCTCCCCCACGCGTGGGCTGACTGCTGTTCAGCAAGCCTCTAGATGGGGACTCGCCGCGACCCAGATTCCCCAAATCGGATTCTAACACCGCCCCCTGACCGCGTCAATCCGACCGGTATGAACGTAATGCCATAATTCGGCAGGGGCGACCATCGGGTCGCCCCTGCCATCTCGATTCCTCCCGGCCTCCCTGTGATGCCTCCAGGGCCGTTCCCAGCTACACCAGCTCCACCACGTCCGCGTGCAGCTTCACCACTCTCCAGCCGTCCAGCAGCGCGGCAAACGGCTGAGCGTTCAGCC